>Ga0315906_10001507_pt1 | contig 34378 bp, 32 predicted proteins | sample LakEriMetagenome_4_FD_203526 | JGI IMG/M metagenome (GOLD analysis project Ga0315906, IMG submission 203526) | Freshwater fungal communities from buoy surface, Lake Erie, Ohio, United States - Buoy 2 MA122 | ecosystem: Environmental > Aquatic > Freshwater > Lake > Lake biofilm | place: USA... | reverse complement strand
ACCTGTTTGTGACGATGTATTCACCGTTCAGCCGCAACCGCCAACTCGGGAACCTAATTGGCAAAGGCTACAGCCTGTCGGCAGCCCGGTCCGAAATGAAAATGGTAGCAGAAGGCTACTACGCCGCGAAACTGATTCGCGAAGTCAAGCGCGAACGCGAAGTAAAAATGCCCATTGCTTCGGCGGTCTACAAGGTGCTGTACGAGAATGCTTCGCCTAAAAAAACCCTGCGTGCGCTCGCCGAAAAGCTCAAGTAGCCCAAAGGCGCGTCGTACCTTTACCCCTCAACAAAAAAAACTATGGCACTAAGCGTATTTCTAGGCATGGTTGGTCCTTGGCAAATCGTCTTGATTGTGGCCTTGGTTATTCTACTTTTTGGCGGACGCAAGATTCCCGAGCTCATGAAGGGCTTGGGCGGCGGCGTCAAGGAGTTTAAGAAGGCCATGCGCGAAGACGACGACGACAACTCGAAAGGCGACAGCAAAAAACTGTCATGACCTTCGATCGGATCGAAGACCTGCACCGGGCCCTAGATTCCGGTCAAACCACCTGTGCCAAATTGGCCGAGGAGGCGCTTCGTCGTGCTTCCGAAGAAAATCCGCGCATTAACGCACTGGCCGAGCTTTTTCACGAAAGCGCTAAAGCCCAAGCCGCTGCCGTGGACGCCCGCAGGGCCCGAGGAGATCGACGCGCCCTCGACGGCGTGACGATGGTCATCAAAGACAACATGGTTTATGCAGGCCACGCGGCAGGGGCCAGTTCCAAAATTTTAACGGGTTTTGTAAGTCCCTACAGCGCCACTGCCGTGCAGCGCGTGCTTGACGCGGGAGCGATCCTCATCGGACGCGCCAACTGCGACGAGTTTGCGATGGGATCGTCGAACGAAACGTCGGTCTACGGGCCGGTTCGCAACCCGCTCGACCTTAACCGCACGCCGGGCGGCTCATCAGGCGGTTCTGCCGCAGCCGTCGCCGCAGGATGGGTGCACGCCGCGTTGGGCAGCGATACGGGAGGATCCATTCGCCAACCGGCTGCCTTTTGTGGCATTTTCGGCGCCAAGCCCACCTACGGCCGCATTTCGCGCTACGGCCTGATCGCCTACGCGTCGTCGTTTGACCAAATTGGCCCTTTGACGCGCAGTGCGCGCGACCTGGCCACGATCACCGAAGTGCTTTCGGGCGCCGACGAATTCGACAGCACCTGCAGCGACCGTCCGGTTCCGTCCATGACCGCCGAAGGGCGCGACCCGCGAAGCTTGAGTTTTGGCTACTACCAAGAGGTGCTGGACAACCCTGCGCTCGATCCCGAGCTGCGCAGCGCGTTTATGGCCAAGATGGACGCCCTTCGCGCCGCGGGCCACCGCGTTGAAGCGCTCAACTTTGACTACCTCGACGTGCTGGTTCCGATTTACTACATCTTGACCACCGCCGAAGCCAGCGCCAACCTCGCCCGATTTGACGGCGTGCGCTACGGCTACCGCGCCGAAGGCGTCAAAACCCTCGATGAGCTGTACAAGCGCAGCCGTTCCGAAGGCTTTGGCACCGAGGTGCAGCGCCGCATTTTGCTCGGAACGTTTGTGCTGCGCAGCGGCTACTTTGATGCCTACTACGGCAAGGCCCAAAAGGCCCGTCGCGCCGTGCAGGACGCCACCAACGCCGACTTGGCGAAGGTCGACCTGCTCATCAGCCCGACGACCCCCCACACCGCGTTTGAATTAGGACGCGAAACAAGTGATCCGACCGTTATGTACCTTGAAGACATCTTCACGGTGCAGGCGCCGATTGCGGGATTGCCCGCGCTGAGTTTGCCTATGGGGCTGCATTCCAACGGACTTCCGATGGGACTGCACCTCACCGCGAAGGCCTTCGACGAACCCACCTTGTTTCGTGCCGCAGAATATTTGAGTTCATGATTCGTCCCCTAGCGATACTCGCCGCGCTGCTGATTTCAGCGCCCTTGTGTGCGTCGGCCGCCGACGCCGACACGGTGCGCCACGGCCTGGCCACCAAAGTCGACACCATGTACGCCAAGTGGCTGCTCAGCAGCAGCGAGCGGAACTGGACAAGCCAGTTCAAAGGCCCCATTGACACCTTAGCGGGCGCCACGCTTGGGGTCAGCGACGAAGTCATCAAGCAGCGCCTGGCCGCCTTGGACCGACGTACGCCCATGGACCTTCGCTACACCCAAGACGTGAAAAACGCCATCGCGATGTATGTGGTCCGAAAAAAGGACCTCGTGTCGCGCGTTATGGGCCGCGGACGCTACTACTTCCCGATTTTTGAAGCCGCACTTGACCAGTACAATCTGCCCATCGAGTTGCGCGCGCTGCCGATGATTGAGTCTGCGCTCAATCCCCTCGCAACAAGCCCTGCCGGCGCCAAAGGGCTGTGGCAGTTTATGTATGCCACGGGCAAGCTCCAAGGCCTGGAAATCGGGAGCTACGTCGACGAGCGTTCTGACCCCGTCAAATCGACCGACGCGGCATGCCGCTACCTGCTCAAGCTGTACGACATGTTTGACAGCTGGGAGCTGGCGCTCGCCGCCTACAACGCGGGGCCCGGCAACGTGACCAAGGCCATCCGCGCTTCGGGCGGCAAGACCAACTACTGGGAAATTCGGCCCTACCTGCCCCGCGAAACGCGCAGCTACGTGCCCAACTTCATCGCGGCAAACTACGCGCTGGCCTATGGCGGGCTGCACGGAATTTACCCCGACATGCCCCCCGCTACGTTTTTTGACGTCGATACGGTCCAAGTGACCGCTACCCTGGATTTGACCCAGGCCTCGAACCATTTTAGCGTCGACCCGGCGTTGCTGAAGGTGCTGAACCCGATGTACAAGCTCAACGTGATTCCGGCTCCGCGCGACGGCAAAATGTATCCGCTCGTGCTGCCCAAGGCCGCTGTGGCGAGTTTCCAGGAGTGCGCAGACTCGGCCTACGCCGCGTCGGCCCCTGGGCGAAGCAGCGTCGCTCCCGCGAGCGAAACCGCAAGCGAGGCCCCGACTGCGAGTACCCCGCCCCCGGCCGCAGCTCCTTCGACCCGCCGCACCCACACGGTGCGTTCCGGCGAAACCCTGAGCAGTATTTCGAAGAAGTACGGCACCAAGGTGAGCGACATCCAGAGGTGGAACGGCCTGCGCGGCACGACCATTCAGATTGGACAACGGCTTGTCGTGAAAAAATGAACCGTTGGATCGCAGCCGCAGTTCTTGTGCTCGCATTCGTGAGCTGCAGCGACGATTCAGCCCGTGAAGGCGGAACCCCAAACCTGGAACGCCGCACCCTTGCGCCCAGCAACGGCACCCACAACGACCTGACGGTCATTTGCCCCGACGACCTTTGGGAGGCGCACGTAGGCATAGCTGTAGCCGAAATTTTAGGTGCGCCCGCCGAGGGCCTACCTCAGGCAGAGCCGCGCTTTGGCATCATCCACGCCGCACCAGAAAAGGTCAACGACCTGCTTCGCCGCGGAAAAAGCGTGCTGAGCATTTCGGTGATTCCCGACTCGTCGGCTGTCCTCGAAGTGGTTGACGCGTACGCCCGGCCGCAGCTGCTCATTCAGGTCATCGCGCCCTCTGCCGAGTCGCTGCCGGCCCTCTTGGCAAAAATCCTCCCGCAACTGGCTCCGCGCTTTGCCCAGCACGACGCGAAGGTGCTTCAAGCCAACCTGCGCAAGCGCAGCCAGCGCCCGCTGCCCAAAGAGCTTACCAAACTGGGCGTAGCCGACATGCTGCTTCCCGAAGGGTTTGTGGTGACGCTGAGCAAGCCGGGGCTCGTGGTATTGCGGAACGAAACCAAAAAATCGCTGCAGTACCTGATTTTAACGCGAACGGCATCTGACGACTCGCCCACGCCGGAGGCTGACGTGGTGGCCGACCGGGACGCGTTGCTGCGGAAGTACTTTGAAGGGCCCGAAGCGAAGAGCCATTTGGCGACCGAGCTGCTGCTGCCGCCCACACAGCAGTTTTACACTGCTCCAGGCGGGAACCGCGCCCTTCGGACGATTGGCCTGTTCAAGACCGTCGGCGGTTTTGGTGGCGGACCTTTTGTGAATCACCGCGTTTTTGACGATGCCCGGGGCATTGTTGGCACGGCCGACGCGCTGCTCTTTGCGCCAAGTACCAAAAAACTCAAGCTTCAAATGGAGCTGGACGAGGTCGCTGCCTCGGTGCGCTGGGGCGATGCCCAACCTTAATTTACAGGCTTCGAAGCACGTCGAGCGACTTAAGTTGCCCCCAGCCCGGATGCTGGGCCTCCAGGTAGGCCAGCAGGGCATCCAGGGCTTCGTTGCGCGCGGAGCGGGTCAGCGGTTCGCCGTGGAGTGCCGCGGCCAAGGCCGCCGATTCGCTCGGCGTGCAGGCGGAGCTTGCGAAACTGCCGAGGGGAGCCCATTGGCCTTCCGCCGGGTAAAAAAGCCAGTGGCTGGCCTCAGGGGCTTCTAGTTCAAACCCCAAGTGGCGGCAAAGCATCAAGGTCCAGTCGAGCGGTGCCGTCGCAAGCGAGGTTTCGGGGCGATCCCAGTCTTCGAGCATTTGGCGGGCCTCGTCAAAAAATGCGGCGTTTGCGCTGCCGTCGTGCAGCACCCTTCGAAGCACCTCTGACGCGTACATCACGAGCATCTGGGCGACGGGCTCGTCGTGAAGCTTTCGCCTAACGGGCTGAAGGCGGGCCTCTTTAATGCGCCCTAGGGTCCCACGGCCCCGAGCCGGAACCACCTCGAGGGACGATAAAGGCTGGGCCATGGCCGGTCGAAAGCCGCCTGCGGCCGACCTCAGACTGGGAATGTAGGCCGACCACAGTCCGGCATCGCGAAGCCACAGGCGAAGGACCACCGCCCGTTCCCCTTGGGGGGTGCGGCCAAGCACCAAGGCAGGCTGAACCGAAAGCTCCATTAAGGTCGAACCAAAAGACCTTGAACGACCGCGGTTTGAACGCCGAGCGGATCGTTGATCCAGAACTGGTAGAGCCCGCTTGGCGCAGGCTCGCCCGAGAGGAGCAGCGTATCCCACACAAAATCACCGCCCGAGGCATAGCCTTCGGCGACGCGCCGTCCGTCGGCGGTGGTCACCTTCACGTAGCAGCCGTCTGCCAAGCCCGTAACCGTCCAGGGCCCACGGAATTCTGGCCGGTACGGATTGGGAAAAAGGAGGGCTTCCGTCATTCGGTCCGCGGGGGCGGTCGACGCGGCCCGAAGGGCAAAAAGTCCGCGGTCCGTGGCCACATAGGCATAGCCCCCCTCGAGGTCCAGCGCGATTCCGTTGATTCGGTTGGTGGGCAGCGGGCTGTTGTCCACTCGGTAGTGCGCCACCTGCGTCAGGCCGTCTGGAGCGAGCACGAAAACGCCCGCCGAGGCGGTGCCGATCCACTTGCGGTTTCCGCCGTCGACCGCGATGGCGGTAATGTCTTGACCGGCGAGCACCGCCTGCACGCGGCCATCGACCTCCACCAGCAACTGCTGTGCCTCAAAGGATCCGCCGGTAAAGGCGTTTTTCGGCGAATACAGCACGCCCAGGCCGCTCGAGGTGCCGACCCAGAGCTTGCCGTCGGGCGTGAACGCGAAGTCGCCGATGCTGGCGCTTGGAAGGTTTCCGCTGCCAGAGCCCGACCCAAGCACACGAGCCGAAGCCACGCCCCCCACCACGCGCACCGCCACCAATCCAGCGGTACGGGTCTGAACCCAAAAATCGCCGTTGTCGGCCTGCTGAATCTGGCGAATGGCCTGGCCGTTCAGGGCGCCGACGGTGAAGCCTTGCCAGGTCTCGCTCACGGGATCGTAGCGGTGGAGCGGAACATCGGAAAGGCTGTTGGTCACCCAAAGCGCACCATCTTGCCCCCAAACCAGGCCGCCGCAGCGCACGTCGTTGGGACCGGCGCCGTTCGCCGCCCGGAGGGTCGCGGTTCCCACTGTCCACCGGCGGTACAGCGCTCCGCCGCGGAACTCGAGCACGCCGCCGCCCCAGGAAGCGGCAAACCAATGGGTCGAGTCCGACGGATTCGTGCACACTTCAACCACGTCTTTTGCGCCGCCGAGGGCGCTGCCGTCGGTTCCCGTCCAATTCGCCCCTGGCCGAGGCAGGCGGGTCAGGCCGCCGTTCAGGTAAAGTGGGGTCCAGGGGCCTTCTACGGCGCCCGTCAAAACGGTCGTCCCGCGCAGGGCATCCCACCGCACATCAAACGACTGCGAAATACGGGGTCCGCTGACCGCAAAATGCTGGGCGTAGCTCGGGTTGTCGACCAGCGTGATGCCGCGCGTGCGGTTCGCAATCCACCGCATCGGCTGTCCGTCTTGGCCTACTGCCCCACAGGCTACTTCGCGAGGCTGAAAGCCCGAATTGCCAAACAACCCGCCTGAAACGTCTCCGCTGGCCTGGCCTTGCGCACTAAAAAACGTGATGCCAAACTCGCGCACCGCGGCGAGCTGTCCCGCGCACGCGCACAGCCGAGTCACCTGCTGCCCGTCGGACGGCGTCGCCAAAAGCGTCCAGCCTAACGCCGTGCGCAGGTAAGCCTGCCCACCTTGGACCGCAGCGAGCTGACCTTGGTGCACGGCCAACGAGGTGAGCACCGAATCGGCAAATGGGCCCGACGCCACCCATGAACTCGGCAAGTAAAGCGGCGCCGTGAGGAGTGCGGCCCGAAGACCGTCGTCTGTGGCTGCAAAAACCGAATCGCCCAGCACGGCGACGGCGCGCACCTTGAGGGGCTCGCTGTCTGCACGCATTCGGTAGGTTCCGCGCACCACGTTGAGGTTCAGGTCCAGCTCGAGAAGGCCGAAGTCGGCCGCGGCGAACACTCGGGACGGCGACGCAAAAGCCCATTCGCGCACCGCCGTTCGGCCCTGGAACTGCCCGCTGCGCGGAACGTCGTCAAGGGTGCGTACCTCGTTTGGCGTCCAACGATCAATTCGTCCGTCTTCGTAGCCAATCAGCGCAAAGCGACCGTCGGGGCTCGCAGCGAGCGAGGTCAACCCGACGCCGCTCAGCCCTTCGACCGTGCTGTAGGACGTCAGTACCCGACCGTCGAATTCAAGACTCATCAATCCATACGTAGACATCGCCAGCACCCGGTCGTGCAGCACGGCAACGCGGTCTGCCTCCCGAAACGGCGCGTGAAACTGCCAGGCCTCAACGGCCGTTTGGCCCCAAAGCGGGCCCGCCGCGCAGGCCAGCGTCAGGATCCAGGGTGTAATGAATGATCGGCGTCCCACCTCACAAAGATGCATACCTTCGCAGTATTAAACGTATGCACTCGATTCTGCGCATTTTTGCCCTTTCTGCCGCGGTTTTAGCCGTGGCCTCGTGCGGACCAAGCCCCGAGTTCATTGTCGTTCGCGAACTCGACGGCGAGGCCTGGTACCGCGACAGCATGCTCGTTTTTGAGGTGCCTGTAACCGACACCGCCGCAACCTACCGCGTCGAGGTCGACGTGCGCCACGCCGGAGACTATGCCTACCGCAACCTGTATGTGGGCCGCGATGTGCTCAATGCGCGCGGAACCGTGTACCACGACACCGCCGAGTTTCAGCTCGCAAGCCCCGAAGGCACGTGGCTGGGCGACGGCATAGCGGGCCTCAAAACCGTCACCCTGGCGTACCGCAGCGAGGGCCTTCGCTTCCCCAAGGCCGAAACCTACCGCTTTAGAATGCAGCACCTTATGCGCGACGAGCCGCTGCAGGGAATTCACTCCGTCGCGCTCAAACTTTACCGAACGGAGCCCCAAGATGGCCAAGACGAACCCCGCTGACTTTCGCCTTTACGTGCGCTGGTTTTGGTACGCGGTGATTGCCGCCCCGACCGGCCTGATTGTACTGCTGCTTTTGACCTGGGCCGGGCTCTTTGGAAGCCTGCCTTCAACCGAAGAAATTGCCAATCCGCGCAGCTACCTGGCCACCCAAATCATCACTTCGGACGGCCGCCAGTTGGGCACCTTTTTCACCGAAAACCGGGTGCACTCTGACTACAACGAGCTGCCGCCCCACCTGGTCAATGCCCTCATCGCTACCGAAGACGAGCGGTTTTTAAAGCACGGCGGTATCGACTTCCGCGCCCTTGCCCGTGCCGTAGTGAAGCTCGGTCGCGACGGCGGGGGTTCCACGATTACGCAGCAGCTTGCCAAGCAAATGTTCCACGAGCCTGCGCGCGGGTTTAAGCGGCTCTTTCAAAAGCCCAAGGAATGGATTATCGCCATGCAGCTCGAGTCGCGCTACTCCAAAGAAGAGCTGATTGCGATGTACTTCAACCAGTTCGACTTTTTGTACCAAGGCGTAGGCATTTACAACGCGTCGAACGTGTACTTCGGCAAGAAGCCCAACGAGCTGACCATCGAAGAGTCCGCCACGCTGGTGGGCATGTGCAAAAACCCATGGCTCTACAACCCGGCCCGCGAAGGCCGCGAAGAGGCTGCGCTCAACCGCCGCAACACGGTGATTGACCAAATGGAGCGCAGCGACTACCTGACCGAAGAGGAGGCGGATTCCCTGAAGGCGATTCCGATGAAGATCAACTTCACCCCCGGCGGACACGATAAAGGGCTGGCGCCCTACTTGCGCGAGCACATTCGCCAGTTCATGAAGGAGTGGGTCGAAACGCACCGCAAGCCCGACGGAAGCGAATACAACCTTTACACCGACGGTCTGAAAATCTACACAACGGTCGACAGCCGCATGCAGCGCGCCGCCGAAGAGGCGGTGGAACAGCACATGACCCAGCTTCAGAAGGCGTTTTTCAGGCAGATCAAAGGCCGCGCCGCCGGTCCGTTCTACTTTGATAACGGAAACTCCGTGGCCGGAGCCAACCAAATCATTGCGAAGGCAATGAAGCAGACCGGGCGCTGGCAAAATCTTCTTGATTCGGGCCTCAGCGAAGAGGCCGCCATTAAGGCCTTCAAGAAGCCGATTGAAATGAAGATTTTTGCCTGGGGCGGCGACCGTGACACGGTCATGAGCCCTTGGGATTCCATCAAGTACATGAAGTCCATTTACCAGGTCGGACTGCTCAGCGTGGAGCCCCAAACCGGTTTTGTCAAGGCCTGGGTGGGCGGCGTGGATTTTCGCCACTTCAAGTACGACGCGGTACGCCAAGGCCGTCGCCAAGTGGGTTCAACGTTTAAGCCGTTTGTGTACGCGGCCGCCATCGCCGACAAAAAATTCTCGCCGTGCATGCAAGTGCCTAATATTCAGACTTGTATTGAAGCCGGCCAGTACGGTCTCGCCGAGTCTTGGTGCCCAAGCAATTCCGACGACAAGTACGGCGGTGTGCTCACGCTCAAGCAGGCCCTCGCGGGTTCGGTGAACACGATTACCGCCTACCTCATGAAGCAAATCGGGCCGGCTCCCGTCGCGCAGCTTGCGCAAAACTTGGGGGTTAAGTCAGACATTCCGATCGTGCCGTCGATTGCCCTCGGAACCGTAGACATGAGCATTTTTGAGCTTGTCGGGGCCTACACCGCCTTTGGCAACCAGGGGCTGTACACGGAACCCATCGTCATCTTGCGCATCGAAGACGCCAACGGCGTCGTGCTCGACGAGTTCAGCCCGCCAACCCGCGAGGTATTTAGCCCCGAGGTTGCCTACACGATGGTCAGCCTGCTTCAAGGCGTAACGCAATCTGGCACCGGCGCCCGACTTCGCTACGGCGGCGGCGGATACCCCGACGGCGTGGCCACCGGCTTCCCGTACTCGTTTGATATGCCTATTGCGGGTAAAACGGGTACCACCCAAAACAACTCCGACGGCTGGTTCGTCGGAATGGTTCCCAACCTCGTCACCGGCGTGTGGGCCGGATGCCAGGACCGTTCGGCGCACTTCGGTTCCACGGCCTATGGCCAGGGCGCCAGCACAGCCCTGCCCGTGTGGGCGCTGTACATGCGCAAGCTGTACGCCGATCCGAAAATTGGCGTGCGCCGCGACGGCTTTGATCGGCCCGCTGTGCCCATGACCATTCCGTTGGACTGCGGCGAGTTCTTCAGCGACCAAGCCGAGGCGCGCGAAGAGGATTCGGAGTTCAACTGAGGCGAAGCCGTAACTAGTCACTAGTTACCTTTATCTCATGATTCGAAAAGTAGTCGCCAACGCCGACGTAGCCCTCGACGGGCTGGGCGACGGCATGACCTTGATGGTGGGCGGATTCGGCCTCTGTGGAATTCCCGAAAACCTCATTTCGGCGCTCCGCCAGCGCGGAACCCGCAACCTTACCTGCATTTCCAACAACGCCGGGGTCGACGGATTTGGTCTCGGACTGCTGCTCGAAACGCGGCAAATCCGCAAGATGATTAGCTCCTACGTGGGCGAAAACGACGAATTCGAGCGCCAAATGCTCTCGGGTGAACTTGAAGTGGAACTCATTCCCCAAGGGACCCTAGCCGAGCGCTGCCGGGCGGCCGGTGCCGGAATTCCGGCCTTCTTCACCCCCGCAGGCTACGGCACCGAGGTGGCCGAAGGCAAAGAAATCCGCATGTTCGGCGGCAAGCCCTACCTGCTCGAGCACGCCTTTGACGCCGACTTCGCGCTGGTCAAAGCCTGGAAAGGCGACGAAGCCGGCAACCTGATTTTTAAGGGCACCGCCCGCAACTTCAACCCCATGATGGCCATGGCCGGCCGCGTTACAGTCGCCGAAGTGGAGGAACTCGTTCCCGCCGGAACCTTGGACCCCAATGCCATCCACGTTCCGGGCATTTTTGTGCACCGCATTTTTCAGGGTGCGCACTACGAAAAACGCATCGAGCAACGTACTGTCCGACCCAAAACCCCCGCGATTTAAGCCATGGCACTAGACAAAAACGGCATTGCGCGCCGCATCGCCCAAGAGCTGCGCGACGGCTGGTACGTGAATTTGGGCATCGGAATCCCCACGCTCGTCGCCAACTTCATCCCCGAGGGCATCGACGTGGAATTCCAGTCCGAAAACGGAATCCTCGGCATGGGCCCCTTTCCGTTTGAGGGCGAAGAAGACGCCGACCTAATCAACGCCGGCAAGCAAACCATCACGGCACTCGCCGGAGCATCGCTGTTTGACAGCGCCACCTCCTTCGGCATGATCCGCGCCCGCAAAGTCCAGCTGACCGTGCTGGGCGCCATGGAAGTATCGGACCGCGGCGACATCGCCAACTGGAAGATTCCGGGGCGCATGGTCAAAGGCATGGGCGGCGCCATGGACCTGGTCGCCAGCGCCGAAAACATCATCGTCGCCATGCAGCACAGCAACCGTGAAGGCGAGTCCAAACTGCTGACTGAGTGCACCCTGCCCCTTACCGGCGTGGGCTGCGTCAAAAAAGTGGTGACCGACCTGGCCGTGCTCGACATCGACCCGGAACGCGGATTCATCTTGCGCGAGCGGGCCCCGGGCGTCAGCGTCGACGAAATCGTGGCCAAAACGGCGGGGCGCCTGGTGGTGGAAGGCGACATTCCTGAGATGCGCCTCTAGCCAGCAACTAGTTACTAGCAGCTAGTTCAACGCTACGGTCGCTCATGTACCGCACCACCCGAGCGTCGTGGCTGATGAACACGTAGCTAAAGCGGAACCGGTCCTTGAGGTCGTTGAGCAGGTTGAGCACTTGGGCTTGCACGCTGACGTCAAGCGCGGCCACGGACTCGTCACAAATCAGCACCTTGGGCTCAAGCGTGAGGGCGCGGGCGATTCCGATGCGCTGGCGCTGTCCGCCTGAAAACTCGTGGGGGTATTTCTCGGTGGCTGAGGGCGGAAGGCCTACGGCCTCCAGTAGTTCGGCGACCCGGGCCCGGCGTTGTGCGGCGTCGCCCAAGCCGTGTACTCGAAGCGGCTCCTCAAGCAGCGCGCCCACCTTCATCCGCGGGGGAAGGCTCGAAAACGGATCCTGAAAAATGTACTGAATCTCGCGGGCAAATCGCCGGCGTTCCGCCGCGGTGAGCTGGTCGATGCGCGTTCCGCGGTACGTGATTTCGCCGTCGTCGGGCTGCTCAAGGCCGACCAAGCAGCGCGCAATCGTCGACTTTCCAGAGCCTGATGCGCCAACCAGCCCAAGGGTTTCGCCCTCGTGCAAAACCAACGCAAAACCGTCCAACACCGCTTGGCCCTTAAACGTTTTGCGCAGTCCGCGCACGGCCAGGACTTCGTCGCCCCCCCTAAAAACAGGCCGCTCGACCGCAGACGGTGGGGTTCCGTCCAAAAAATCCTGCACCGTAGGCAGGCGCAGCGGCTTGCCTGACTCCGGAGGCCGCGACGCGAGCAACCCGCGCGTATACGGCTGCTGCGGGCGCTGCAGCACGTCGGCGACCGAACCCGTCTCGACTACGGCTCCCGCGCGGAGCACCACCACCTGGTCTGCCACGTGGGCCACCGCCTCAAAATCATGACTTATGAACAGCATGGCCATTCCTCGGTCGCGCTGAAGGTCCTTGAGCAGGTCGAGCAACTCAAAAGCGACTTCGTGATCAAGCGCCGTCGTCGGCTCGTCGCAAATCAGGAGCGCCGGGTCCATTGCCATGGCCATCGCGATCATAACTCGCTGGCGCTGACCGCCCGAAAGCTGGTGCGGGTACTTGCGCATCGCGCCTTCCGGATCGGGAAGGTGTACACGGCGCAGCTCCTCGAGGGCCCGTGCCGTCGCCTCGACTCGACGCAGCCCGAGGGCCGCCTCTGCGGCCTCCGCAACCTGACGCCCCACCCGCATCGTGGGATTCAAGGCAGACATTGGCTCCTGAAACACCATGGCCTTGCGCGGAAGCTCGTCGCGCACGCTGTCCCATCGCGCCGAAAGCTTGGGCGGAAGCAGCCCCATCAGCGTCAGGGCCGTAAGCGACTTCCCAGAGCCCGACTCGCCGACCAGGGCAACGCATTCGCCGGCCCGCAGGTCTAAGTTCAGCCCAGAAAGCAGCGCGGTTTCGCCCGCGCGGACGCACAGATTTACTCCGTGAAATTCACTCATTTCCAGGCGTATTCTTCAGCAAGGGCACGGAACGGGACCGGTTCCCACGAGCCCTTGGGGCGCTCGCCCTCCGTGCGTCCGAGGCGCACCACCACGCGGCCCGTCTCGGGGAACGCGATGATCCACTGTCCGAGGTGTCCGCGCAACGCAACATAGTGCCGCGCCGCACCCACTCCATCGGGTGCCGCCACCTCACCCAGCCAAAAACTCTGGCCGTAGTAGGCCGCCGACATTGGCGATGTAGCGACCGAGACCCATGCGCTGTCTATAATTTGGCTTCCCTTCCAGTTGCCGTGGTGCACCAGCAAATGCCCCAAGCGGGCGTAGTCGCGAGCCGTCGCGTTAAAGCAGCAAAACGCCATGGCTTCGCCTGTGCCGTCGACGTGCCATGTGGCGTCCGATTCGGCGCCGAGCGGAGCCCACAGCTTTCGGGCCGCGTAGGCGGCCAGGGATTCGCCAACCGCCTTCTCAAGGCAAACGCTTAAAAGCGTGGTTGCGGCCGACTGGTATTCGTAGCGCAGCCCCACCGAATCACCCACTTCGCGTTCTAAAATCAGCGCCATTTGGTCGTCGCCGTAGTACAGCTTGGCCGTCTCGCCAAACGGATCGTAGTAGTTCTCCGTCCAGTCGAGGTCGGCGCGCATCGAGCTCAGATCGCGAAGGGTAAGTCGCGCTGCGCCAGGGCCGTGCAGCTCAGGAATGTAGGTTTTCGCCTTGGCCTCCCAGCCCGGAATCTTGCCTTCTTGCACCGCTATTTGAACGAGCATAGTGACAATGGACTTGGCCATTGAAAACGAATTCACGCGCGACGTAGCCTGAAAATCATCAAAATAGGCTTCGTGGCGCAGCGTGTCGGCCGCAAAAACGAGGACCGCTCCGGTTTGGCTCGAAGCCAAAAGCGCGGCCGTAGCCTCGCTGGGCGCAAGGTCCTCGCGCAGCCCCACAGGCCACGCCACGGGGTTGGGCGATGCCGAAACCGAGTCCACGTCAAAGAGCGTTTCGTCAAAGGGATCCGAGGTTGTGCGGCCTTGCAGGTAGGTGGAATAAATTCCGTTGAACAGGTAGCCGTACCACGAAAAATACAGGGCAGTAAGGGCGACGGCGAGTGCCCCGAGCACGATAAGAAGTCGTTTCATAGTCCGCAAGTTAGGCGAAACTAGGCCCCGAGCAAGCGACCGGCCGGGGTGGGAACCAGGTCCACCTCGAAGAGACGTGCGAAATGCCCGGCCACGCGTTCCTTAACCTCTACCTCGTCGACGGCACGACCCAGTTCGCGCTGGAGCGAGGTGACGGCCTTGTCTTTGATTCCGCACGGAATAATGTACTCGAAGTAGCGCAAGTCCGTGTTGAGGTTAAACGCCCAGCCGTGCATGGTCACCCAGCGCGAAGCGCGAACCCCCATCGCACAGATTTTTCGGGCAAAGGGGGTGCCCACGTCGAGCCACACACCTGTTTCGCCGGGGCTGCGGTCGCCGCTGAGGCCGTAGTCCGCGAGGGTTGCGATAATGACCTCCTCGAGGGTGCGCAGGTAGCGGTGAATGTCGGTGAAGTACTCGTCGAGGTCCAAAATTGGATAGCCCACGAGCTGGCCCGGGCCGTGGTAGGTAATGTCGCCGCCGCGGTTGGTCTTGAAAAACTCCGCATTAATGGCCTTTAGGCGTTCGTCGTCGGCCAGAAGGTTGCCCAAATCTCCGCTTTTGCCCAGCGTGTACACGTGGGGGTGCTCCACAAAAAGCAGGGTGTCCTGCGTGGGTACACGCTCTGCTTCCGGCAGTTTTCGGTTGGCCGTCTTGCGGTCCACAACCTCGGTGAAAATGGCTTCTTGCAGGTCCCAGGCTTCGCGGTAGGTCACGTTTCCCAGGTCGGCAAAGCGAACGGCACGGCGGCTCATGCCTTTCCGAGTGCGTCTTTGAGGTCGTCGATGACCTTGATGTCCATAATGTCGACGGCGTTGCGCTCGCTCAGCACGTAGCTCACCCAGTCGCCCAGGGCCACGAGGTCCAGCGCCTGCTCTAGGGGCGAAGCGCCGTGGGCGTGGAGTTCAGCGACGTGGGTTCCGTGGGCGCGGACGGCCGGGGCATTCAACTCCATGCGCATGCGGTTGCGGGGGGCGTCGAAGGCAGAGTGCAAAAACACCGCACTAAAGCGCGCGCCACCGCCGGCCCAACCCACCATCTCGTTGTGGTTCATTTCGGGCACTTCAGCGTCCCAGCCCGGCATCTTGCTGTTTTCATTGAGCTGCTGGCGCCAGCGCGTGGCGACGCCCGCCATGCCCGTGGCAGCATAAACCGCGACGGCTGTTCCCTCGAGCGTGTCTGAAATAGCTTCGGCCTCGCGAAGGTGAATGTCGCGGCGGGCGATCAAATCCTTAACGGCTTGGTGGGCTTGCGCCTGCCAGCCGGCCGGGGCACCGGCGCCCGCGAGGTCAAGGTGGGCCAGTATCTGAATAACTGCATAACCAAACATCGAGCGCGGCGGGTTTCCGCCCGGCACCACGCTGACGTTCCACGCGTTGGCCTCCGCTTGGCGCTTGAGTTCGCCCCCGCTAGTGATGGCTGAAACCATGCACCCTGCGGCCACTGCTTGCTGCAGCGCGCTCAGCGTTTCTTCGGTGTTGCCGCTGTAGCTGCACGCGACCACGAGCGTATTCGGCCCCACCCAGTTGGGCAGCGCGTAGCCTTTGTTCACCACAATCGGAACCTTGGCGGTCGCCGCACAGAGGTCGGCAGCCACGGTGCCCCCGATTCCACTGCCTCCGAGTCCGGTAACCACGACCTGGGCAACAGGGCGAGGTACGTCCTTCCAAACCTTAGCTACACCTTCAGCAATTTTCAGTGAATCAGCAATATGCTGTGGAAAGTCTTTAATCAATTGGAGCATCATGGCGCGAGAATTATTCCGGTAAAAGTACGAACTTGCCCGCCCAATGGCATCTCCGATTTCTTGGCATTTCGCCCCATTTTCGGTCCTGACCGCGGCCCAATTACATGGTCTGCTCGCGCTGCGCGCAGACGTCTTTGTGGTCGAGCAAAACTGCCCCTACCTCGACCCCGACCCCAAGGACCTTGTGAGCCACCACCTCTGGGCCGAAGACCACCGCGGAACCGCCGTCGCGGTGGCGCGCGTCGTGCCGCCGGGCGTTTCGTACCCCGAGCCCAGCATCGGCCGGGTTGCCACCGCCCTGTCCAAGCGCGGGACCGGATTGGGCCGCGAACTTATGCGCCGTGCCATAGCTCAAGCCGAGGAGCTGTACGCCGGCCGTGACCTCGTCATCAGCGCCCAGGCCTACCTACAACGATTCTATGAAGAACTGGGGTTCCGCGCCGAAGGCGATGAATACGACGAAGACGGCATTCCGCACGTCCAAATGCGCAAAACCCGTAACTAGTTTACGCGTCGTAGCTCACGACCACGCGTTCGCTGCGCGGCATTGCCTGGCACGTCAGCACGTAGCCGTCCGCCACCTCGTCGTCGGTCAGCGAGTAATTCATGGCCATTTCGACCTTGCCTTCCAGGACCTTAGCGCGGCAGGTGCAGCACACGGCACCCTTGCACGCATAGGGCACGTCTGCCCCCGCATCCAGCGCAGCATCGAGCACAAATTCCTTGGCAGACTGCGTGAAGTGGGTCTCTTCGCCGTCAAGCACCACCGTCACGTAGGCATCGCCTGAAGCGGAACCTTTGTCGGCTTTAGCCGCGGAAGCGGCGGCCGGAGTTGACGAGGTAAACAGCTCAAAGTGAATCTTGTCGCTGGCTACGCCCGCGGACTTGAGCACGTCGCTCGCGGCGTGGATCATCGCCTCGGGTCCACATAAAAAGTACCCGTCGGCCTTGGTTACCGTCGGAATGTGGTCGGCAAAATAGCGGATGCGGTCCGCGTCAAGTCGACCAAACAAGGCATCGCTGCCCTGGTCTTCGCGGCTCAGCACGTGGTGCACCTCGAGGCGTCCCATAAACCGATCCTTGAGGTCCTCGAGCTCGTTTTTAAACAAAATGCTCGCCGTCTTGCGGTTGCCATAAAAAAGCAGGAACTCCGACTCCGGCTCGCGTTCAAGCGCCGTCTTGAGAATCGAAAGCACCGGCGTGATGCCAGATCCCGCGGCAAAACCCACGTAGCGGCGGCGCTTGGCGGGGTCGGTCTCCAGCAAAAAACTACCCATCGGGGGCATCACGTCGAGCACATCTCCCGCCTTGAGTTGGGTATTGGCCCAGGTCGAAAAAACGCCGCCTTCGACTTGCTTGATCGCCACGCGCAGCTCGCCGCTGAGCGGACTCGAGCAAAGCGAGTAGGAACGGCGCACGTCCGCCCCATTGATGGTGGCGCGCAGGGTCAAGTACTGCCCGGGCACAAAGCGAAAGGGTCCCTCCTCGGGAACCTCGAACGAAACCGAGACGCTGTCAGCCGTTTCGCGGCGAACCTCAAGCACCTTCAAGGCGTGAAACTGGGGCTTAATGCCCTTTTGGTCAGCCTTGGAGGCCAAGAGTCCGTTGGCCGAAGCCCCAGACGTGGATTTTTTAAACCAGGAAAACATAGTTGTGTACAAATCTAGGTCTGCAATGCGAACCGGCGGGCGTCGCTTTTTGTTCTAACGGCAGTAATTTGCAGCAGAATTAACCCTTTGATTCCGAACCATGGCCCCCACAATTGACCTCGAAGCCCGCTTTTTGGACTACGTAGCCGCCGAAAACAAGGTGGAGCCCAAAGACTGGATGCCCGACGCGTACCGCAAGACTTTGGTGCGCCAAATCAGTCAACACGCTCATTCAGAGATTGTTGGGATGCTTCCGGAGGCCAACTGGATCACCCGCGCGCCGTCGCTCCGTGCCAAACTCATCTTGCTCGCCAAAGTTCAAGACGAAGGCGGACACGGCCTCTACCTGTATTCCGCTGCCGAAACCCTCGGCACAACGCGCGACCAAATGATTGACGACCTGCACTCGGGTAAGGCCAAGTACTCGAGCATTTTCAATTACCCCACCCTCACATGGGCCGACATGGGCGCTGTGGGCTGGCTCGTTGACGGTGCGGCGATTCAAAATCAGGTGATGCTGTGCCGCACCTCCTATGGCCCCTACAGCCGTGCCATGGTGCGCATTTGCAAAGAAGAGAGCTTTCACCAGCGCCAGGGCTACGAAATCATGATGCAGCTCGCGCGCGGAACCAAGGAACAAAAAGCCATGGCCCAAGACGCGCTGAACCGCTGGTGGTGGCCGTCACTAATGATGTTTGGCCCGAGCGACGACCAAAGCCCGAACTCGGCCCAGAGCATGGCTTGGCGCATCAAGCGCAAGTCCAACGACGAGCTTCGCCAAGAATTTATTGACAAAACGGTTCCCCAAGCTGAGTTCATCGGCCTGAGCATCCCTGATCCCGACCTCAAGTGGAACGACGAACGCGGTCACTACGACTTCGGCACCATTGACTGGTCCGAGTTCTTCGCCGTCATCGCGGGGAACGGCCCCTGCAACACCGAGCGCCTTGAGGCCCGCCGCGCTGCGCATGCCGAAGGAGCTTGGGTGCGCGAAGCCGCTTCAGCCTACGCTGCGAAGCAGGCGGCACGTCGCAGTTCACCGCAACCCGCTGCTAAATCCCACGCCGCATGAGTGCCCCCGACCAATGGCCCCTTTGGGAGGTCTTTGTCCGCTCCAAAAACGGACTTTCCCACAAGCATTCGGGAAGCTTGCATGCGCCCGACGCTGAAATGGCCTTGAAGAACGCCCGCGACGTCTACACACGCCGCAGCGAAGGCACCAGCATTTGGGTGGTCCCTTCCAGCGCCATTGTAGCCTCGGCTCCCGACGAAAAAGAAGTGCTATTTACGCCTTCCGACGACAAAGTGTACCGCCATCCGACCTTCTACGAGATTCCCGATGAAGTGGGACACATGTGAGCCGTCGGTGCAGTACCTGCTGCACTTGGGCGACGATGCGCTGGTCCTCGGCCACCGCTTGAGCGAGTGGTGCGGACACGGCCCCATCCTCGAAGAAGATATCGCGCTGAGCAACTTGGCCCTCGACCTAGTGGGCCTAGCCCGGCAGTACTACCAACTCGGCGCTTCGCGCCTCGGCGAAGGCTTCACCGAAGACCGCTTGGCCTACTGGCGTAGCGACCGCGAGTTTTTCAACCACGTGCTGGTGGAGCACCCTAACGGGGACTTTGGCGACACTATGGCCCGGCAGTTCCTTTTTGACGCCTTTCACCTCCTGCAGCTCGAGGCCCTTGAGCAGTCTGCCGACGCCGAATTAGCGGCCATTGCGCGCAAGGCCATCAAAGAGACGACGTACCACGCCCAGCACAGCGCTGACTGGATCGTGCGCCTCGGCGACGGAACCGAGGAAAGCCGCGCCCGCATCACCGCATCGCTTGCGCGCCTCATGCCGTTTACCGCGGAACTTTTTACCCCTTCTGCCGTGGACCGCATTGCGTTCGAGCGCGGACTAGGGCCCGACGTAGCCAGCCTGCGCGCTCCCTGGGAAGCATTAGTGGGCGAGGTGCTTGAAAAGGCAACCTTGGAGTGGCCTAACCTGCCTCAAAAACTCCTGCGCGGCAAGTCCGGCATACACAGCGAATCGCTCGGGTACCTTCTCGCAGAAATGCAAAGCTTGCCTCGGGCTTATCCCGACGCAACGTGGTAAGCGCTGAGGCCTTAACCCAGCGACTTCATCAGGTACCCGATCCCGAGGTTCCTGCCCTTTCGGTTATGGACCTGGGAATCGTTCGCGGTGTTCGCGTCACGGAACACGGCTGCGAAATTGACCTTACCCCGACCTACACGGGCTGCCCAGCGACCGAACGCATTGAGCGCGACGTTCGCGAAGCGCTCGAAGAGCTCATAGGCACAGGCAACGTGCGCATTTCAACCGTACTTGACCCGCCCTGGACGACCGATTGGATTAGTGAAGACGGCCTGCGCAAGCTTGAGGCCTACGGAATTGCGCCTCCGCCGCGCCGAAGCAGCGACAAGCGTTCCCTTCTTGGCGTGCACCGCCCATTGGCCTGCCCCAAGTGCCGAAGTACCCAGACCGAACGGCTTTCTGCCTTTGGTTCAACCGCCTGCAAGGCGCTGCACCGCTGCCTGGATTGCGCAGAACCCTTCGAGGCATTCAAGTGCATTTAAGCGGTTACATTCGTTTAAAACGAAAAACCCCAAGCTGAACTGCTCGGGGTTTTTAGGTTGGTTTGGTGTGAAGCCGCGATTGGTTTCGAGGCAAATGTGCGACAAAGACTCAAAACGAGTAGAATTTATCGTGAGAAATTGTGAGAACAACAAAATTTCACGTACTTTCACAAAGTGAGACCGCATCACTTTCTAGCATTTTTCCTTTTGCTGTTCAGCATATTACGCGCACAAACCGCGCTGAACAAGAGCAGTCAAGCCGGGTTGGTATTTGTCTACCACAACGACAGCATCAAGCGCCTTGACTTTCAAACTGGCACTATTTCCTTCTTGTCCCAAAACGAGTGGTCCACCTGTGGCACCCTGCCAGAATTGCCAGACCTGTTCCGTGAACACGCTCACCCCCAGCCAACCGTTATTCAGACGTTAGACACCACGCTAATCAGCTTTTCTGGCTCTGGCGTCGTATACATAGTGAAAAAGAACGGAAGTGTAGAGCGCCACGACCGCACCTACTTCAGTGGGTACAATTTTGGTGCACTAAAGTACTTTAACGGCTCTACCCTGTGGAGTTTGGGGGGCTATGGCCTGTGGCGCGTTACGGACCATGCGCTGCACTATGACCCCGAGCTTCGAGAATGGGAACGCCAAATCATGAGTCCAAATATCATTGAAGGATTTGGAGACGGGTTTTACTCCGTGCTTGCGCCGAACAAACTGCGCATGGTGGTGTCCAGTAGAGTAGAATTCAACGGACTGGAAGTCGTCAATAGCGTTTATGACGTTGACCTCGTCGAACACACCTACCGATATGTCGGGTCTCCAAGGCTCAATCTTGATTTATTCAACAATCAAGATCAATTGGGTTTTTCGGCAGCCAACAATGCGTGGAATATCGTTTTTGAGGGAAACAAAACACTACTCGCCAACCTTGCAGAAAACAAACTCTACCAGACTAAAATCAATGCTACGCAATCTCGTCCGTTCGATGGAATGTGTGGAATCCTTGTTCACCCGCGCGGAATTCTTCTAATTGAAACGGCCAGTACCGCGACCAATCAGCACGTCAAGATTGTTCGAACCACGATGGATGACCTAGTTCAGCAACCTGATAACGTGGACTTAGGCGCCATCTATGAACCGACGTGGATCGCGCAAATTCGTTCTAACATCAAATTAATCTTGTCCATTATTCTAAGCGTAGGTGGTCTGGCCGCGTTAATTGTTCGGTACCAACGAGGACGACCCGTTTCAGAGCAAACGTATGCTCATGCGCTATCTTCTTCTCAGCGCATTGTGTTCAAGCACCTCATGCTGCTTCCCCCTGACCAAAGCATCACGACGAATGAACTCAATCAATTGCTAAGCTTGGAAGACAAAACCTGGGATAACCAGCGCAAAATTCGCAGCACGGTGCTACAAGAGCTCGAGGAAAAGGGCATGCAGTACTTAGGCGTACCTTCGTTTATTGAGCGCATTTCCAGTGAAGAGGACCGCCGCATTCGGCGCTACCGAATCAAACCGGAACTGCGCGATGACTTAACCTCTGTGCTCAAGTATGTATAAGTACCTAGCCGTTGCCCTCCACGGAAGCGTGGTTCGCATTGCGCTTAACCGCCCCGAAGTATTTAACGCGTTTCACCGCGACATGGCCTTGGAACTGCAGCACGCACTCCGCGAGGCCGGAGCAGATGCTAACGTGCGGGCAGTACTCCTCACCGGCGAAGGCCGTGCCTTCTGCAGTGGCCAAGACCTTGCCGAAGCCGTCGACCCGAACGGACCCGGCCTCGACCGAATCCTTCGCGAACACTACAACCCGCTGGTGCTTCAACTTCGCGCCCTGCGCAAGCCCGTCGTGGTCGCTGTCAACGGGGTAGCCGCTGGGGCCGGGGCCAACCTCGCCCTCGCCGGAGACATCGTCCTCGCCGCCCAGTCGGCCAAGTTTATTCAGGCCTTCAGCAAGATTGGCCTTATTCCCGATACGGGCGGAACCTTAACCCTTCCCCGCCTCGCAGGCTTCGCCAAGGCCAGCGCGTGGATGATGCTGGCTGACGCCGTGAGTGCCGAAGAAGCCGAGCGCCACGGCATGGTCTACCGGGTCGTCGCAGACGAAGCCTTAGCCGACGAAGCCATGGCCGTTGCCCAGAAACTCGCCGCCATGCCCACCGAAGCCTTGGCCTTGACCAAGGAAGCCCTCAACGCGACGGTCTTCCACGGATTTGACGAGCAACTTGAACTCGAGCGTAGGCTTCAAAACCTGGCAGGAGCAACCCACGACTTTTCTGAAGGCGTGGCTGCCTTCCGCGAAAAACGCCAACCTGAATTCCGCGGACAATGAACCCCTACTTTTTTAACCAAAAGGCCCTAGTCGTGGGCGCGGGCGCCATGGGCGGCGGAATCGCACAAGTCCTCGTGGAAGCGGGATGGGACGTCTTGCTGTACGACACCCAAGACGCAGCCCTTGAAAACGGCATCGTCCGCGTGCGCAGCACCTGGGACAAACTCTTAGAAAAAGGCAAAATCAGCGACGCGCAGCGTTCCGCCTACTTTGCCCAACTGCAGCCCGCCTACGTGCTTCGCGAAGCCGTGGACGTGAGTCTGGCGATCGAAGCCATTTATGAAAACCTCGACGCCAAACGCTCGGTATTCACCACCCTCGACGACGTGGTGCGCGAAGACTGCATTTTGGCGACCAACACTTCGTCGCTGAGCGTTTCGTCCATCGCTTCGGGCGTGAAGCGCGCCGACCGCGTAGTTGGCCTGCACTTCTTTAACCCCGCTCCGCTGATGCCTTTGGTCGAAATCGTTCCCGGCCTGGCCACGGATCCCGCAGTCGTCGCGGCCTGCGTCGACGCCGTCGCCTCGTGGAACAAAGTGGGCGTAGTCGCCCAAGACACCCCAGGGTTTTTGGTGAACCGTATCGCCCGTCCGTACTACGGCGAAGCCCTGCACCTGGTCGAAGAGCGCATGGCCGACATGGCCACCGTCGACTGGGCATTGACGGAATTGGGCGGATTCCGCATGGGGCCCTTTGCGCTTATGGACCTCATTGGCCACGACGTCAACTACGTCGTCACCGAAACTGTGTGGAAGCAATTTTACTACGACCCCCGGTTTCGCCCCAGCCTGAGCCAAAAACGTCTTCTTGAGGCCGGATGGTTGGGCCGCAAGTCGGGCCGCGGATTCTACGACTACCGCAATGGAGCCTCGCTTCCGGAGCCCACCCGCGACGAAGCCCTCGGCCGCCGCATTGTCGACCGAGTAGTCGCCATGCTGATCAACGAAGCGGCAGACGCCGTCTACCGCGGAATCGGCACGGAATCCGACGTCGAAACCGCCATGCTCAAGGGCGTAAACTACCCTAAAGGTCTAATTGCCTGGGGCCGCGAATGGGGATGGACCGCCGTGCGCGACCAAATTGAAGCGCTCCACCGCCGCACCGGCGATTCGCGCTACCGCGTGTGCCCGTGGATTCACGACCAAATTTCTGCCCAATGAACTACCTCCAATCCGCGGTAGACCGCGTGCGCAGCTGGTCTGACGAAGAGTACGGCCAAAACCTGGGCGTCTTTTTGGACGAGCAGCCCATGCTCTTTTCTTGGCTGATCCGCCTCAGCGAAGAGTTTGACGACGACGTCCACGAACAGCTCGTGCGCAGCGCCATGGTGCTCCGCGAGGGATTTCGCGGCATGGGCCTGGCCATCGGAACCATCTCCGACGCCTGCATCACCGACGTCACCACTGAAGTCGTCGAAGCGTTTGAAGCGCTTGAGGCCGAGGTCGAAGTCATTGCCCTCGAGGGTATCGAAAAAGTCGCCCGCTCCCCCTTTGTGCACACCGAGGTGCGGAGTTTTCTGCACCAAGAGCTCCGCGCCGGCCTTCCGCGCGGCGAAGCGGACCAGCACAACCTCATGCTCGTCGTCGACATCCTCATCGGATGCTTCGAAGAATCCGTCGAACAACCTGGCGCCCGCGGCGAAGCATGACCGCTCCCGAAATCGTCGCCCAAATGATGCGCTCCGACGCCTTCAGCCAGTGGCTCGGCGTGACGGTGCGCGTGGCGGAACCCGGTCACTGCATCCTTGACGCCGTCGCACGCCCCGAAGCTATGAACGGCTTTGGAATTGCGCACGGCGGCCTAACCTACAGCCTGGCTGACAGCGCCTTGGCCTTCGCCAGCAACGGGCACGGACAGCACGCCGTCTCGATCGAAACCAGCATTGCCCACCTCAAACCCGTGTCGGCCGGCGACCTGCTTGTCGCCGAAGCCACGGAGCGCCACCGCAGCAAAACCCTCGGACGCTACGACGTCATCGTGCGCCGCGACGGCGTGGACGTGGCCCACTTTCGCGGAACCGTATTTTTTAAAGACACCCTATGGCAACCCGAAACGCATTCTTAGTCGACGGAATCCGAACCCCCATTGGCAGCCTCGGCGGCAGCCTTAGTGCCGTGCGCGCTGACGACCTCGCGGCCCACGCCCTGCGCGCCCTCACGGCCCGCCACCCCAACCTTGACCTCGCCGCCATCGACGACGCCTTCTTGGGCTGCGCCAACCAGGCCGGTGAAGACAACCGCAACGTCGCCCGCATGGCGACCTTGCTCGCCGGCATTCCGCACACGGTGCCGGCTGAAACTGTGAACCGCCTCTGCGCCAGCGGCTTATCGGCCGTTCAGCACGCGGCACGCGCCATCTTGTCCCACGAGGGCGACCTCGTCCTGGCCGGAGGCATAGAGCACATGACCCGCGCGCCCTTCGCCCTATCCAAGGCCTCCAAGGCATTTGGCGGCGACAGCCAGCTTTACGACACCACCTTTGGGTGGCGCTTCGTCAACCCCGAAATGAAGCGCCTGTACGGCACCGACGCCATGGGCGAAACCGCCGAAAACCTGGCCGACCAGTACGGTATTTCGCGCGAAGACCAAGATGCCTTGGCCCTTCGGAGCCAGCAGCGCACCGCGGCCGCCGTAGCACGCGGCTTCTTCGCCGACGAAATCACCCCGGTGTCGCTGCCCCAGCGCAAAGGAGACCCCGTGGTGTTCGATCGCGACGAATTCGCCAAGCCCGCCACCACCCTTGAGGCCCTCGCGGGGCTACGCCCCGCGTTCCGACCCAACGGAACCGTCACCGCCGGCAACGCCTCCGGCTTGAACGACGGTGCCGCGGCCCTCTTGTTGGCCTCTGAAGACGGCTTGAAGCGCCACAACCTCACGCCCATCGCCCGCGTGGTTTCCAGCGGCGTCGCTGGCGTCGAGCCCCGCATTATGGGCATCGGCCCGGTGCCCGCCACCGAAATTGCACTGCGCCGAGCCGGCCTCACCCTTGCCGACATCGACCACATTGAGCTCAATGAAGCCTTTGCTGCTCAAGCACTTGCGGTAACCCGCAGCCTAGGTTTAGACGACCTCGACCCGCGCATCAACCCCAACGGAGGCGCCATCGCCATGGGTCACCCCCTCGGCATGTCGGGTGCGCGCCTCGCGCTCACCGCGGCCCGTGCGCTGCGCGAAACCTCGGGCCGCTACGCCCTTGTAACCATGTGCATCGGCGTGGGCCAGGGGTATGCGGTGATTTTGGAACGAACCAGCAACCAGTAACCAGCAACTAGTAACGAAGCAGCGCTTCCAGCGCCCCCCGCACCATGTCCGCGTTCGGCAAGTAGGCCGCTTCCAGCGTTTTATTCAGGGGAATCGCCGGAGTATCTTCGGCGCCCAGCACCCGAACGGGCGCGTCGAGGGCGGTAAAGCACTCCTCTTGAATTCGTGCGGCAATCGAACGGGCAAAGGGCTGAACCGAAGGCTCTTCGGTGAGTACCAGAATGCGGCCGTGGGCGCGCGAACGCTCGAACACCAGCTCTTCGTCCCAGGGGGAAAGGCTTCGCAGGTCGAGAATTTCCACTGGCATGCCAGCAGCGGCCTCGAGGGCCCAGTACACGCCGCGGCCGTAGGTGACGACCAAGGCTGAGGGCTCGCCTTCGGGCTCGACGGCGCGCACGATACGCCCGCGGCCAATGGGCACGACGTAGTCGGCGTCGGGCTCGACGGTTTTAGCGCCTTCGGTTCCCTTGATTTTAGACCAGTACAGGCCTTTGTGCTCGAGCACCACGACCGGATTGGGGTCCGCGTAGGCCGCTTTGAGCAGGCCTTTGAGGTCCGCGCCGGTGGACGGGTAGACGACTTTGATGCCGCGGATGGCGGTGACCACGGACTCCACGCTCGAGGAGTGAAAGGGTCCGCCGCTGCCGTAGGCTCCGATCGGAACGCGCAAAATCATGTCGGCCGTCCACTTGCCGTTGGTGAGGTAGTGGGCGCGCGACAGTTCCGTGAAAAGCTGGTTGAGGCCAGGCCAGATGTAGTCGGCGAACTGCACTTCGACGATGGGTTTCAGTCCAACCGCGGCCATGCCGACGGTGCTGCCGACGATGAAGGCCTCTTGGATGGGCGTGTTGAAGACGCGGTCGTCGCCAAACTGCTGAGCCAGGGTCGCGGCTTCGCGGAACACGCCGCCAAGGCGCCGCCCTACGTCTTGGCCGTAGACTAAGGCTTCGGGGTGCGCTTCGAGGATTTCGCGCACGGCGAACAAGGCGCTGTCGACCATCACGGTGCGTTCGCGGCCGGCGGGCTCGCGGGTTCCGCGCTCGGCGGTCACCGAAGTTGGCGCCATTCGGTGCGTGAACAGGTCGCTCGGCGTGGGGTCGGGCGCCGCCAATGCCCGCTCGTAGTCGGCTTGCACGCGTGCGCGCACCGCGTCTACGATGGCGTCGAGTTCGGTCGCTTTGTGCCCGTCGGCCAGCAGGGCCGCGCGCAGCTTGGGGTACGGGTCGCGGGCCCGAGCCTCATCGAGGTCGTCGCGGTACCACTCCATGCGCACACCCGAGGTGTGGTGGTTCAGCAGCGGAACCTTGGCGTGCACCAGCACCGGTCCGCGCTTCTTGCGCATCGTGCGGAGCACGTCCTTAAGGGCCGCGTGGCAGGCCGCGTAGTCGGTGCCGTCGACCTGAACCACGTCAATGCCGGGAAAGCCTTGAGCGTACTGGGCGGCGTTTCCGGCCCGCGTTTCGGCCGCGTTGGCGGAGATGTCCCAGCCGTTGTCTTGGACCAGCACAAGCAGCGGGAAGCGTTTGAGCGCCGCCATTTGCAGCGCCTCGCTGACTTCGCCCTCGGTCATGGCCGCGTCGCCAATTGAACAGACGGAAATGGGCTTGGCGCCGTTCCATTCGGCGGTTAGGCCTTGTTTTTCGCGGTACTGAATGCCCATGGCGGCTCCGGCTGCGGGAATCGCCTGCATGCCCGTCGCCGAGGACTGGTGCGGAATCTTGGGCTTGTCCGCGTCGCGCAGTGAGGGGTGGCTGTAGTAGGTGCGTCCGCCCGAAAACGGATCGTCGCGCTTGGCCAGCAGCTGCAGCATCAAATCGTAAGGTGTCATGCCGATGCCCAGCAGCATCGCGTCGTCGCGGTAGTAGGGGTACAGCAGGTCGGTGGGCTCAAGTTGCGTCGCCAAGGCCAGCTGAATCGCCTCGTGGCCGCGCGACGTGGCGTGCACGTAGGTAGCCGTAACCTCCTTATTCGCTTCAAACAATTCCGCCATCGCCTTCGCGGTGGCCATCAATTCAAACGCGTGCAGCGCGGAACCTTTTTTCATTTTTTACCGAATTCGTAGGTGAGGCCGAGCCCCATAAACTGCTTGGTCTGGATGCCCGACGCGTCCAGCTTGCCGTCGCCGTTGGTGTCGCGCAGCAGCACGTCGCGGTCGAAGAGGTTTTGGCTGCGCAACGTCACACTAAGCGGACCCTTGTTTTTGTACACCAGCAGCAGGTCGCTGTCGACGTCGATGCTGAACGGAGCCTGCAAGTAGTTGGCAAAGGCATTGAGGCGCAGGTCCATTTTGATTCCGCCCTTAAACGACCGCTGAAAGCGCGCGTTGCCGTAAAGACCAAGCTCCTGGCGGTAGCGCTGGCCGGGCTGCAAGCCAAACACGCCCTGGGCACTCAATGCGCTGTCGAGCACCCACGTAAACTTGGCGGTCACGGGCGAAGCGTAGAGCTCAAAGCCGTCGTTCTTGTGCGTTAGACCCACCCCCGCGATCCCGTAGGCCGGGGCGAAGGCCCGAGACACGTAAACCGAGTCGCCAGGTTTAGCAAAACCCTTGACAAACTGCGTTTTAAAACTCGTAAATCCCGAAAGCTTCCATAGCGGATCCTCGCGGAGCAGGTAGTCAAAGCGCGTCGCGTACTCGAGTTTGTCGTCAATTTTACGCGCTACGCCCTCTTGGATGTTGAGGCTGTAGGCGGCGTCCAGCAGCTGCTCCCAGCGCCACGATCCGCGCTCGGCAATGGCCTGCTGGCGCAGTATGGCTCCGGCAGCGAGGTTGTTTTGGCCGCCGGCATTCCACTGGCGGAGCACCGTTTGGTTAAAGCTCACGCCGTAGATGGCCGGGAACGACCACTGTGTGGTGTCCTGAGCCGCGTGCGCGCCCCAATTCACCGCAAGGGCAACAATCCAGAGCTTGAACTTCACGACTTCGATAAAATCGCTTGAATTCGGCGCTGCGTGTCTTCGGTGCGCACCAAACGACCTGAAATCGCCGAGCGCTCAATTAACAGCTCGTTCCAGTGCTCCGTTCCGTGCCAAAGCGCGTGCTTTAGGGCAATCGTGGCCTCCACAGACTGGCCGGCAAGGCGCTCCGCAAGCACGTCCACCGCGGCGTCGAGGGCGGCGACATCGTCCACTACCTGGGCATACAACCCGTGTTCGTGGGCCCACGCTGCACTGCGGAATTCCGTGGCGTCAATAGCCAACTGGCTCATGGCGCTGAGGCCCATCTTGCGCTCCACCGCGGGTCCCACCACAAAAGGTCCGATGCCCACGGCAAGCTCGCTGAGCTTCACTGCAGCATGCTGCGTAGCGATGCAGTAGTCCACGGCCGAAGCCAGCCCCACGCCACCGCCTACGGCCTTGCCCTGAACGCGGCCCACGACAAACTTGGGCACGGTCCGGATGGCGTTGATCACGTGCGCAAACCCGCTAAAAAACGCCAATCCCTGGGCTTCCGCACGAATGCTAGCAAGCTCGGTGAAGCTGGCTCCGCCACAGAACACGCGGTCGCCGCCGCTGCGCAGCACGATGACGTGAACCGCCGGGTCGTGGCCTTCGTCGCGAATGGCCTTGGCCAAGTCCGCCAGCACGGCGCTGGGCAGCGAGTTGCTCTGGGGGTGAAAAAACTCGATGTGGCTGATGCTGCCGCGGCGCTCCACGTGCACGTAGCCTTCGTTGGAATTGGGATTCATCGCTTGAAAAAACTTAGTTGTTCGATGGGGCACACCAGGCTGCGGTAGCCGTCGTACCAGCGTTCACGGCCCTCGCGCTTGGCCTCGCCGTGCAGCGCCGCGTGGCGCCAGGCATCAACTGCGGCGGCGTCGCGCCAGTAGCTTACAAAAATGGCATCTGTGCCGTGGCGAACCACCTCGTAGCCCAGGTAGCCGTCCAGCTGCTCCACGGCGCGCATCGTCGCGTCGTCCATCGCGTCGTAGCCCTCGGGGCTCGGGTTCACGGGGCGCTCCGACGCGAAAATCACCGCGTAGTTGCCCGGCTTTAGGTCGAGGTTGGGGTTTAAAAAGCTCACGCCTGGTTTCGTTTTTTGACCATGGTGAGGATGGTCGCCACGGCTACCACTTCGGCGGTTTCGTCAACGACTTCGACGTAGTACTTGACAATCCCCTTGGCGATGTCCTCGAGGCTGCGCTTCTCTTGGTCGATCTTCTCTTGAACGGTGAGCTTGACCTGAATCGTCGAACCAGGGTACACCGGCTTGGTGAAGCGGCACGTGTCAATGCCGTAGTTCAGCAGCACCGGCCCCTTGGGCGGATCCACAAACAACCCCGCCGCACGGCTTAAAATGAAGTATCCGTGGGCCACACGGCCCGTGAAAATGGTGCCTTCCAGGCTGTTCGCGTCCATGTGGGCATAGAACTTATCGCCGCTGAGCTCGGCAAAATGTTCAATGTCGTCCAGCGTCACCGTGTGGGTGTCGGTGGTAACCGTGTCGCCGATGCGCAGGTCTTCAAAATGCTGGCGGAACAAGTGCGGATTTGCCTCGGGGCGGTCGGCCCCAGGATAGTAGCGCTCGGCCACGTGGCTGAGGACGTTGGGGTGTCCCTGTACGGCCACACGCTGCAGATAGTGCATCACGCCGCGCATTCCGCCCATTTCTTCGCCGTCGCCGGCGCGTCCGGGGCCGCCGTGGGTCAGCAGCGGCATCGGCGAACCGTGGCCCGTGCTCTCTTTAGCCGACGACGCATCGAGCACGAGCACCCGGCCGTGGCTGTAGCCCGCTTCGAGCACAAACTCCTTGGCCGCGTCGCGGTCGGCGGTCACAATGGAACTCACCAGCGAACCCCCGCCCATGGCGGCAATTTTGGCTGCTTCGGCCAGGTCGCGGTAGGGCATCAGGGTCGCTACCGGCCCAAAGGCTTCCACCCGGTGGGCGGCGTTCGCCTCCAATGGGCGCGCGCAACGCAGCAGCATCGGCTGAAACCACGCTCCGTCAGAGCCGCCGTCTACCGAGCCGTACACAACCTCGTTTTCGCCGGCCAAAACCTGGGCCGCTTCGCGCACTCGCTGGGCCTGCAGCTCGGTGGCCAAGGGGCCCATGCGCACGCCCTCCTGAGCGGGGTCGCCCACGCGAACTCCGGCGAGCCGCTGAGCCACCGCATACTGCACGGCCTCCATCTGGGCCTGGGGAACAATAATTCGGCGCACCGCCGTACACTTTTGGCCCGCCTTAATCGTCATTTCCTTCGCAACCTCTTTGATAAAAAGGTCAAATTCGGCCGTTCCGGGCACTGCCTCGGGGCCGAGCACCGTCGCGTTGAGCGAGTCCGCCTCGAGGTTGAACGAAACCCCCAGTTCGCCAAAATTCCCCGTCGACTTTAAGCGGTATCCTGTTGCGTACGAGCCCGTAAACGTCACCACGTCCTGGCGCTGCACCGGGTCCAGAATGCCGTGGCCCTTGCCTACTACGAGCTGCAGTGCGCCCTCGGGCAAAATTCCGCTCGAAATAATGTCGCGCACGACGCGCTCCGTCAAAAAACTCGTGAATTCCGAGGGTTTAACCACCGCGGGAACGCCTGCCAGCAGGTTAACGGCTATCTTCTCGAGCATGCCCCAGACCGGGAAGTTGAACGCGTTGATGTGTACGGCCACCCCGCGCAGCGGCAGCATCACGTGCTGGCCGCCGAAGGTTCCGCCCTTTGAAAGCTTTACCAATCCGCCGTCAATGTGGTACGGCAGGTCTGGAAACTCGCGGCGCAGCGAGGCATACGTGTACAGGTTGCCGATGCCGCCCTCGATGTCGATCCACGAATCCACGCGGGTAGCCCCCGTCGCGTAGCTCACGGCGTAGTAGTCCTCCTTTCGGGCCTGCAGGTGCACCGCGAGCGCCTTCAGCATCAGTCCGCGCTGCGGAAACGTCATGGCCCTCAGCGCGGAACCGCCTACGCGGCGGCCGTAATCCAGCACCTCGGCGTAGTTCAGCCCCAGGCTCGACACCGAGCCCAATTCCTCGCCCGTTACCGCGTGGCGCGCCACGTATTCTGCATCACCACCCGGCGTCCACTGGCCGAGTACGTAGTTTTCAAATCGCTTGCTCATCGCGGGCTAGAGTTTTTTAATTCCCATGTTCCAAAGGGCAAAGGCAAACTTATCGATGGCCTCCTCAATCACCATTGCCGTAGGCTTGCCCGCACCATGGCCGGCATTGGTTTCAATGCGAATCAGTGTCGGGTTCGCGCAGCCCTGCTTGGCCTGCAATTCGGCAGCAAACTTGAACGAATGCGCCGGGACAACCCGATCGTCGTGGTCCGCCGTCGTAACCATCGTAGCTGGGTAGCACGTGCCCTTTTTCACGTTGTGCACCGGACTGTAGCCCAACAAATAGCGGAACATTTCTTCGCTCTGCGCCGAGGTTCCGTAGTCAAAGGCCCAGCCAGCGCCCGCAGTAAACGTGTGGTAGCGCAGCATGTCCAAAACCCCCACCGCAGGGAACGCTACCCGCGCCAATTCTGGTCGCTGCGTCATCACCGCACCCACGAGCAAGCCGCCGTTGGAGCCCCCGCTCAGCGCGAGGAAGTCCGACGACGTGTACTTCTCTGCGACGAGGTAGTCCGCCGCCGCAATAAAATCATCGAACACGTTCTGCTTCTGCATCTGGGTGCCTGCCACGTGCCACTTCTCGCCGTACTCTCCGCCGCCGCGCAAGTTGGGAATGGCCAAGACTCCGCCCTGCTCCATCCAAACCACATAGCTCGTGCTGAAGCTTGGCGTCAAGCTCACATTAAACCCTCCGTAGCCGTATAAAATGGTCGGATTGGTCCCGTCGCGCTTAAGTCCCTTTTTGTAGCTAATGGTCATCGGAACTTTTGTGCCGTCCTTCGAGGTGTAAAACACCTGCTCTGAAACGTATTCCAACGGGTTAAAGTCAATGTTCGGACGAAAAAACACCTCCGAAACCCCGGTTTCTGGGTTGAGTGCATAAATGCTCGACGGTGTAATCGCGTTGGTGAAGCTGAAGTACAGCGTGCGCGCTTCACGGCGTCCGCCAAAGCCACCGGCCGTACCAACTCCGGGCAAGCTTAGGTCGCGAACCTTGCTGCCGTCGTGGCGGTACTGTGCCACCGCGCTCAGCGCGTGCTCCATGCGCTCTACCCACAAGTAGCCCGCCCCGGCCGTTACCGACATCGGAAAATCACCCTGGGGAATAACTTCAGTCCAGGTGTCTGGGCCCTTTTGCGGGCCATTTAAACGCATCAAACGGTAGTTCGGAGCCTTGTGGTTGGTCAGCACATAGAGCGCGCCGTCGCGAGCATCCACCACGCTAAACTCATGGGCAAACCCCTCGGCTACCTGCGCCAGCGGTCCGCCCGCCTGGAGGTCCTGAACGTAGAGTTCGTTACCCGTGGTCGACACCGCCGCGGTAACGACCAAGTAGCGACCGTCCTCGGTAACTGATGCGCCAACGTAGCGTCGCGGCGTAGCGCCTCCGCCAAATACAAGCTGGTCCGACGACTGGGGGGTACCCAAGCGGTGAAAATAGAGCTTGTGCTGGTCGGTCATGCCTGAAAGCGCTGATCCCTCCTTCGGTTTGTCGTAGCTGCTGTAGTAAAATCCTTCGTTCCCCCTCCAGGCAAGTCCGCTAAACTTTACGTCGACCAAGCGCGCCTCAATTACTCGGTTCGCCACCGCGTCCAGAATTACCACACTTCGCCAATCGCTTCCTCCCTCTGACACCTCATAGGCCGCCAGGCTGCCGTCGGGGCTGAACGAAAGTCCGCCCAACGAAGAAGTCCCGTCGGCGCTAAACGTATTGGGGTTCAAAAAAACCTCTGGCTCGCCTTGGGCAATGCCGTCGACCAAGCGCTGGCGGTACAGTACCGACTGGCTCTGAAGCCCGTCGTTCCGAAAAAAGTACTGAAACGAACCCTCTACAAACGGTGCGCCCCGCTTCTCGTAGTTCCAAAGCTGGGTAAGTCGGTCGCGCAACGCGATACGGAACGGAATCTCTGCCAAATACGCCTGCGTAACCTTGTTCTGCTGGGCTACCCATTCGCCTGTTTCGGCGCTCCGGTCGTTTTCAAGCCACCCGTAGGGGTCCGCCACCGGAGTTCCAAAATACGTTTTGACGTCGGCCAAATCCGCTCGGATAGAAGGGTAAACCATCGGCTTAGGGGTGTGGGTGCAGGCGGCGAAACCAAGGGCAGCCGCGGCCGCCAAAATCCAATTCTTCATGGTGCGAAGTACGTTTCAAGGGTTGCGTAAAGATAGGGTCAAAAAAAAAGGCCGCCCCTTGCGGAGCGGCCCTTCATCCCTTACGGGAGTCGATTACTTCTGAACGCTTACGCGCAGGGTGCGGCTGCCTTCTTCTGAAGTCAAGCGAACCATGTACACGCCGTTGGCGAAGTTGCCGAGGTCAACAGAAAGCGACTCTTCTCCTTCGTTCCACTTGGCTACCGTCAGCACCTTGCCTTGCAGGTCGAGGATGCTCACCTCTACGTTCGTAGAAGCGTCCATACGAGCAAGTTGGAACTGGCCACGGTTCGGGTTCGGGAACAGGCTCACGTTCTGCAGGGCCTCGTCGATGCTCGCCATACAATCGGTACACTTACCGAAACATACAGGATTCATCGTCGTGTCCTCGTAGGCAAACGTTGCGCCACGGTTCCAAGTACCGGTCACCACACACGCTGAAGGAACGCTTTCGTCAGCTCCCCATGCGTTGCCGTTGATGAACTTGTACTGGATGCTTGAGTTAGCAGGTACGTTGATCGTTACCTCGTAGATACCGTCGTTGTTGGCGTCGGTCATC
>Ga0315906_10001502_pt1 | contig 34406 bp, 28 predicted proteins | sample LakEriMetagenome_4_FD_203526 | JGI IMG/M metagenome (GOLD analysis project Ga0315906, IMG submission 203526) | Freshwater fungal communities from buoy surface, Lake Erie, Ohio, United States - Buoy 2 MA122 | ecosystem: Environmental > Aquatic > Freshwater > Lake > Lake biofilm | place: USA... | reverse complement strand
CCACGGTCGTTCAATCCTCACGGAGGTAAAACCATCGACTGGAGAGCCGTGTGCGGGAGATCCGCCAGCACGGTTCGGAGGGAGGGGGGCCCGAACGATCGGGCCTCCCTACCCCTATCGTGGAGCGACGGTCGATGGCCGGTTGCTGGGAAGCCCGAAGCGTGAGCTGAGGGAATCCGCGTCGCTTCACCGGCGCCCCCCGCATTCGCTCGGCTCGCGCCTTTTGGTGTTGCGAGGAGTGATTCCACAGAGCGTCGCCGCTGCAGGGATTCAACTGCGAATCGTGTTTTGAAGAACCGTGAACACGGGATCGCTCCCGTCACCGGCCCGAGAAGCCCCGGGTGGAAACCCGGGGACACCGGGCACGAAAGCCATCCCGCCGTCCGTGCCGCCCGACGGTGCGTGCTGTTCCGGTTCAAACTCACACTGCATGGCCTGCGGGACGAGATCCGACCCGGAGTCCCCCGGCTTCCGCCGGGGGCTTTTTGTGTGAGTGGCGCGGGTGTTCCGAGAAGCCCCGGGTGGAAACCCGGGGACACCGGGCACGAAAGCCATCCCGCCGTCCGTGCCGCATGACGGTGCGTGCTGTCCCGGTGCAAAGGCACACTGCATGGCCTGCGGGACGAGATCCGACCCGGAGTCCCCGGCTTCCGCCGGGGGCTTTTTGCCTGCGAGCAGGCGGCGGCCCGCCACGTGAACCGCTTCAGCCGCGGCCGCGGAAGAACTTGCGGCCCTGGCTCTGCTGATACTGCGTCCAGCCGTCCTCCGCGGTGGCCTCGTTCCGCAGCAGTTGGATCGTGCCCGCCATCTTGGCGTCGAGGTGGTCGAGGTGGTGCAGGGCCACGGCCTCGAGCGTCATCGGCAGCTTCGGTGCGCCGAACTCATACTGGCCGTGATGGCTGGCGATCATGTGCTTGACGCGGACGGCCGCCTCGGGGTCGAAGGGCCGGCCGGTGCGGGCCTCGATCGCCCGAATCTTGGCGTCGATCATTTCCAGCCCGAGGAGCACGTGGCCGAGCAGCTGGCCCTCGTCGGTGTAGGAGAAGCCCTGCAGGCTCTCGAGCTCCCGCACCTTGCCGATGTCGTGTACCAGCACGCCCACCAGGAGCAGGTCGCGGTCGAGTTCGGGATAGAGCGGGGCGACCCGGTCGGCGAGTCGCAGCAGGTTGACGACGTGGTCGAGCAGGCCGCCCGCGTAGGCATGGTGGTGCTTCACGCCGGCCGGGGTGCGGCGGAGAGCCGCGACGAGCGGGGCGTCGGCCAGGATCTCGTCGGCGAGGGCCTTGAGCGGCGTGGAGCGGATCGACCCGAGGATCGTCGCCAGTTCGGCCTCCAGGCGGACGAGATCGTTGTTCGAGAGCACCTGAAACTCGCTCTCGTCGATCGTTCGCGGGTCGGCCCGTCCGATCGCGGTGATGATCACCTGCAGCGATCCGGAGTAGAGCTGCGTGTGGCCCTCCACGCGGACGTAGTCGCCGTCCTCGAAGGCGGCAAAATCCTCGTCGGAGGCGTTCCACAGCCGGCCCGTGATCGTGCCGCTCTTGTCGGCGAGCTCGACCTGCAGATAGAGCTGGCCGTTGCGGTTGGGCCGCAGCTGCTTGTGCGTGGCGAGAAACGTCTGGTCGAACTGCGTCTGGGGCGGGAGTTCGGCGATCAGGCGGCGGGGCATGGCCGAGAGTGTACCCGGTTTCCCGACGTGCACGCACAGCGACTACAATCCCGGCCCCGTGCGGCCGGCCGCAGGCCCACCCCCAGACACCGTCGGAGCGACACGATCCATGGCCCAGACCGCCATCAGCCCCACGCGGGCCCAGGACTATCCCGAGTGGTACCAGCAGGTGGTCCGCGCCGCCGATCTCGCCGAGCAGTCGCCCGTTCGCGGCTGCATGGTGATCAAGCCCCACGGCTACGCCGTCTGGGAGCGGATGCAGTCGATCCTCGACCGGATGTTCAAGGAGACCGGCCACCAGAACGCCTACTTCCCGCTCTTCATCCCGCTCTCCTACCTGGAGCAGGAGGCGAAGCACGTCGAGGGCTTCGCCAAGGAATGTGCCGTGGTCACCCACCACCGCCTGGAGCTCGGCCCGGACGGGAAGCTGATCCCGACCGGCAAGCTCGAGGAGCCGCTCGTCGTCCGGCCCACGAGCGAGACGATCATCGGGGCCACCTATGCCAAGTGGATCCAGTCGTGGCGGGACCTGCCGGTGCTCATCAACCAGTGGGCCAACGTCGTCCGCTGGGAGATGCGGCCCCGGCTCTTCCTGCGGACGGCGGAGTTCCTCTGGCAGGAGGGGCACACCGCCCATGCCACGAGCGCCGAGGCGGTCGAGGAGACGCTCCGCATGCTCGATGTCTACGCCACCTTCGCGGAGCGCGACCTGGCGATGCCGGTGATCAAGGGGCCGAAGCCGGCGGCCGAGCGGTTTCCGGGCGCCGTCGACACCTACTCGATCGAGGCCATGATGCAGGACGGCAAGGCCCTCCAGGCCGGCACGTCGCACTTCCTCGGCCAGAACTTCGCCCGGGCTCAGAACATCAAGTTCGCCGGCACCACGGGCGCCGAGGAGTTCTGCTGGACGACGTCGTGGGGCGTATCCACGCGGCTCGTCGGCGCCGTGATCATGACCCACTCCGACGACGACGGCCTCGTGCTGCCGCCGCGGATCGCGCCGCACCACGTCGTGCTCCTGCCGATCCATCGCACCGACGAGGAGAAGGCGCAGGTCATGGAAGCCTGCCGGCGGCTGGAAGCGGAACTCGCCGCGCAGCGGTTCGGCGCCGAGCCGGTCCGCGCGAAGATCGACGCCCGCGACATGCGCGGCGGTGACAAGGTCTGGCAGCACGTCAAGCAGGGCGTGCCGATCCGCGTGGAGATCGGGCCGCGAGACCTGGCGGCCGGCGCCGTGAGCGTGACCCGCCGCGACCGCGGGCCGAAGGACCGCGAGGCGGTGCCTCTGGCCGAGTTTGCGGCGCGGGCGCCGGCGCTGCTGGCCGAGATCCAGCAGGGTCTCTTCGAGCGGGCCCGGGCATTTCGCGAGTCGCGGTCAGTGACGCTCGGCTCGGCCGCGGAGGTGCACGACTTCTTCGGGGCCGGGGAGGGGGCGGCCGGCAAGGGGGGCTTCGCCCGCGTCCACGTCGCCGACGACCCGGCCGTGGCGGCCGCCTTCGACCCGCTCAAGGTGACGGTTCGTTGCATCCCCATGGATGGCCCGGATGAGCCGGGAACCTGCATCGTGACGGGCCAGGCGGTATCGCGGCCGAGCGTGATCGCCCGGTCCTATTGAACCAGCCTTGGCCGGTCGTGTAACCCTGGAACGGTTGGCGGTGTCAGTCAGAGTGGAGCTCGGTTTCCTCGGGCCGTGAGCCGCCCGTTCCTCGGAGAATCGATCATGTCCCGTTTCGTCACCACGCCGTTTTGCACCGCCCTGCTGGCGGCCGCCATGCTGGTCTCGGCGGCCGCGCGGGTCAACGCGGCGCCGCTCGAACTGGCCGCCGTGTCCGCCGACGCGAAGTGGCTCATGCACTTCGACAACGACGCGGCCCGCGACTCGGTCGTCGTCCAGCGGGCCTGGGAGAAGATGCTGAAGATGCATCCGCATGCCGGGGGGATGATGGACATGGTGTCACGGATGGCCGGCATGGATCCCCGCAAGGACCTGCGCGACGCCACCGCCTACGGCACCGACACCGACAAGCGCAACGGAGTGATGATCGTGCGGGGGAAGGTGAACCGCGAGTTTCTCACGCGGATGGTCGAGAAGGCGGCTGACCACAAGACGATCAAGCACGGCGACCACACGCTCCACGCCTGGACGCACAAGCGCGGCCGCCGCTCGGGGCCGGTGGTCGGCGGGTTTTACAAGGACGACGTCATCGTGTGCGGGCGGACGGAGGCGGCCGTGAAGTCGGCTCTCGACGTGCTCGACGGTCGCCTGGCCGCCGTGGGGGGCGGCGGGCCGCTGGCCGGCCGGGTGCGGCCCGGGTCGATCGTGGTGGCGCGGGCCACAGCCGTCGATCCCGACACGAAGTGCCCGGTCCTCAAGCAGGGCCGCGGCTTCCGCGTGGCGCTGGGCGAGCACGAGGGAAAGTCGTTCTACCGGGCCCGGCTGGAGATGAACACGCCCGCCGCGGCCGATGACGTCGTGGACGTGGTCAAGGGCTTCACCGCGCTCGCGGCGCTGCGGTGGGGCGGCGAGGCCGATGTCATGAAGCTCGTCGACGGCGCGAAGACCGTCGTCGACGGCGCCACCTGCACGATCTCCTGGGACGCCGACGCGGAGGAGGTGTGGAAGGTTGTGGAGCGGGCGGCGGATGATTGGCAGAAGCGGCACCGCGGCCGGCGGGGCGGCCATGGCTGTCCCGCCTGCGGCAAGGGGGGCTGCGAGGGCTGCGACACGGGAGCCTGCCCGATGAAGAAGGGGGACAAGCCCGCGGCGGCGCCGCTTCGAGAAGACGAGTTCTGACCTTGCGGATCGGACAGCGATGAGCGGCACGGCGACGGACGACACGGAACTGGCACTGCGGGCCCGGGCGGGATGCGCTGCCAGTTTCGCGGCCCTTGCGGCGCGGCACCAGGTGGCGATCGTGCACTACGCCGCCTGGCTGCTGGGCCGCGGCGGCCGGAGCCGGTGCGACGCCGACGACCTTGCCCAGCAGACGTTTCTCCGTGCCTTTGCCGAGATCGGCGGGTATCACGCCGGCGGGCCGTTCGCGGCCTGGCTGTTCGCCATCGCCCGCCGCACCTGCCTGAACCACTTGCGGGGCGAGCGGCGCCGCGCGGCGCGGCAGGCGGCCGTGTGGCGGAGTGAGGTCGATCCCGCACCGCGTCCGGACGAGGCGGCCGCCAGCGCGGAAGATCGGCGGCGGATCTGGGAGTTGGCCCGTCGCACCCTGCCCGAGCCGCAGTTCACGGCGCTCTGGCTGCAGTACGTGGAGGGGCTCCCGGTGGCCGGCATCGCCACGGTGCTGGAGCGAAGCCCCGCCGCGGTGAAGCTCCTCCTGCTGCGGGGCCGACGGCGGCTCGCGCCGGTCGTGGCGGACCTGGCTCGGGAAGCGTGCGCACTGCCGGGGGGTGGAGGGACGACCCATGGGATTTGATCGTGAACACGACGACGTCGGTGCGGAGGCTGCTCTGATCCGGCTGCTGCGGCGCGAGGCGGCCCGCGACCGGCCGGCGTTCGCGCCGGATCTCCAGGCGCGGATCGTGGCGGCTGTCGCCGACACGGGCCGCGGCCGGGGGCGCCGCGTGTCGCCGCGGGCCGCCTGCCTGGTCACCTTCTGCTGTGCGATCCTGGGCGTCGGCGGCCTGTGGCTGACGACCGGGCCGGCTGCGCCGCCCAAGCAGCCGGCGATGGTGGTAGCCGCAGCTGATGACGCTGTTGAACCGCTGCCGATCGACCAGGTGCCGCTCCTCGACGAGATCGGGACCGAGTTGCTGGCGAAGACGGCTGCGATCGCGGCGGAGGCGGTCGGCTTGCCGCGGTGGGACGACCTGGTCGATGCGGGCGCCGCCTTCGCTGCCCCGGTCGACGGCTGGCCGGCGACGGCCGCTCCGTGACGGCGATATCCGGGACGGGGTGCCAGCCGACGCGGGGCCCCACGGGGCGGGTGACCGAGTTGGACCGCTACACTAGACGGGTCGCCTCTGGAATCGTCCCGCGGCCGGGACAGCGAAGTCAATGCAGCTGCGAACCCCGAATCCCTGGTCAGTCGCCGTCTTCGCCATCATCGTCGGCGCGGGGCTGGGCGCGGGCACGGCGCTGATCCGCTCCGCCGCCACGCCGTGGCAGGTGGGCGACTTTCGCCCGGCTACCGCTGCGGACGATGCCGCCGGCCCCCGCGCCGAAACTTCCGCGACCGTGCACGCCTTCGGAACGATCGGCACAGGGGCGACCGGCAGTCATGAGTTCACGATCCGCAACGCGGGCCTGAAGCCGCTCGCGCTCACCAAGGGTGCGACGAGCTGCACCTGTACGATCAGTGATTTTGATCGTTCCGAAGGGGGCGATCCCGACGGCACCAAGATGGTGCCGCCTGGCGGCGTCACCAAGGTCACGGTGCAGTGGAAGGGGAAGGGGAGCGGCGGCCCGTTTCGGCAGCAGGCCACGATCTTCACCAACGACCCGCGGCGGCCCGAGATCGTGTTCGTCGTCGAGGGGCGGGTGGTGCCGACTTGGAGGGCGGTGCCCGAGGCGGTTGTGTTCTCGCGGCTGTCGGTCACGACGGGCGACCAGGCGACGGTGCGGATCTACACGTTCGGCGCCGCCGCCCCTGCCGCGGCCAAGGCCTCGATCGACCATCCGCAGGCTGCCCAGTTTTTCTCGCTTGCCGCGGCGCCCATGGCCGCGGCCGAGTTCGCCGCCGAGCCGGGGGCGACCGGGGGGCTGAACCTCGCCGTCGAGATCAAGCCCGGACTGCCGCTGGGGCCGCTGCGGCAGACGATCAGCGTCTCGTTCCGGATGCCCGATCCCGTGACGCTGGAGCTGCCGCTGGAGGGCGTCGTCGCCGGTGACCTTGCGTTGGCCGGAGTGGCGTGGGATTCCTCCTCTCAAGTCCTGTCGCTGGGGACTGTCTCCGGCAAGACAGGGCTGCGCACGCAACTGTTCCTGACTGCCAAGGGGCCGCACCGCGACGCGGTCCGGCCGGTCGTGCGCGAGGTCGTTCCCGACAGCCTGCAGGTGGACATTGGAGAGAGCAAGCCCGTGGGCACGGGCGGCGTCGTGCGGACGCCGCTCACGATCGTCGTCCCGCCCGGCAGCCAGCCGGCCAACAACCTCTGCTCCGAGCAGGCCCCGCCGGGCCGCATCGTCCTCGACACCGGGCATCCCGACACTCCCACCCTCACGATCCGCGTCTGCATTGCGATCGGCCCGTGAACGAACCATGCACATCCGTTTCTCTCGTGCCTGCCTGCTCAGTTGCGTTGCGGTGCTGCTCACCGCGGGTTTCGTTCGGGCGGCCACGCCCGATCGCGGCGCCGGCGTCGATGCCGCCGTGGTCGATACCTTTCGCGGCCGCAACGGCGGCGTTTTCGCCGCCTGGGAGAAGCCCGCGGCCGTGGTCGTGATCACCGGCGAACTCGACGGCTACATCGAGCCCTGCGGCTGCACCGGCAAGGAGAATCAGAAGGGCGGCTTGAGCCGGCGTCGCAACTTCCTCGAGGCGCTCAGACAGGCCGGGTGGCCGCTCGTGGCGGTTGACCTAGGCGGCCAGGTGCGGCGCTTCGGCCGGCAGTCGGAGGCGAAGTTTCAGTCGATCGCCGACGGCCTGCGAACCATGAACTACGCGGCCGTCGGTTTCGGTGCCGGCGACCTGCGGCTGCCGGCCGAGGAACTCGTGGCCGCCGTGGCGGCCGTGGGCAATGAGCCGACGCCGTTCGTGACGGCCAACGTAGGCCTGTTCGGTATCGACGCCGGCATCACGCCGCGATTTCGGGTCGTCGAGGCCGGCGGGATGCGGATCGGCATCACGAGCGTGCTCGGCGACAAGGCGGCCGCCCAGATCCGCAACGACAACGTCGAGGTGCTCCCGGCGGGCCAGGCCCTGGCCGATGTGGCCGGGAAGCTCGCCCAGGAGCGGTGCACGCACCAGATCCTGCTCTCGTCGGCCACGCCCGAGGAGACGAAGGCCCTGGCGGCGAAGCATCCGCAGTTCGACATCGTGGTCACGGCGGGCGGCGCCGACGAACCGCCCCTGGAGTTGCCCGTGCTGCCCGGGGGCAGCCGCCTCGTGGAGCTGGGCCACAAGGGGATGTTCGCGGTAGCCATCGGCTTCTACCCCGATGCGCAGCCGGCGGTCCGGTCGCAGCGGGTGCCGCTCGACGCCCGTTGGGGCGAGGCGGAGGACATGATCAAGCTCCTGGGCGCCTACCAGAACAAGCTCGAAACGCTGGGGCTCTCGGGCCTGGGCATCGTGCCGATCCGTCATCCCACGGGCCGGCGGTTCGCCGGCAGCGCGGCCTGTGCCGACTGCCATCAGAAGGCCTTCGACGTGTGGAAGGATTCGGCGCACGCCAAGGCCCTGACCACGCTCGAGGAGCAAAAGCCGCGGCGCGACGGGGACCCGGAGTGCCTGTCGTGTCACGTCGTGGGCTGGGCGGCACAGCGGTTCGAGCCCTTCGAGGGGGGCTTTGCGGGAATGAAGGCGACGCCCCATCTCGCCCACCAGGGCTGCGAGAACTGCCACGGGCCGGCCGCCGCCCACACGGCCGTCGAGCGGGGCGACGTCCGCGCCAGCGAGGCCGAGCGGGATCGGCTCCGCCAGGAACTGGTGCTCTCGCTCGACACGCCGGAGGGGAAGCAGAAGGCCGTGAACAACTGCCTCGAGTGCCACGACCTCGACAACAGCCCGCAATTCGACTTCGACGACTACTGGCCGCAAATAGAGCACTGACTTCACGCCTGCGGGGCCAGTCGGGCGGCATGGACGGCGGGGAGGTATTCGTGGCCGGAGTCCCCGGGTTTCCACCCGGGGCTTCTTGGCGCGGTATCCACAACAAGCCCCCGGCGGGAGCCGGGGGACTCCGGGTGGCATGCCTTCCCGGGTGCCATGCGATGCGGGTTTGCACCGGGAAATTGCCCGCCGGCATGCGGCATGGATGGCGGGGTGGTATTCGTGGCCGGAGTCCCCGGGTTTCCACCCGGGGCTTCTTGGCGCGGTATCCACAACAAGCCCCCGGCGGGAGCCGGGGGACTCCGGGTTGCATGCCTTCCCGCGTGCCATGCCAAGCAGGTGAGGGGGCGTCAGCCGCCCGAACTCACCCGAGCTGGGCCATCGCCTCGTCAGGAATGCTGAAGTTCGCCGCCACGCTCTGGACGTCGTCGTGGTCGTCGAGCCGCTCCATCAGGTCGAGCACCTTGCGGGCGGTGTCCACGTCGTCCACCGCGACGGTGTTCGTCGGGATCCGCACGATCTCGTTGGCGTCGACCTCCAGGCCGGCCTGTCGCACGGCGTCGACCACCGCCGCCATCGCGGCCGGCTCGCAGGTCACCTCCCAGCGGTCACCGGCCAGTTTCACGTCGTCGGCACCGGCCTCGAGTGCGATCTCCATCAGCCGGTCCTCGCTGCACGAGGCCTGGGACACTCGGACCACGCCCTTGCGCTCGAAGAGGTAGGCCACGCACCCCGTGCCGCCGAGTTTCCCGCCACACATCTCGAAGATCTTGCGGATCTCCGGAGCGGTGCGGTTCTTGTTGTCGGTGAGGATCTCGCACAGCACCGCCACGCCGCCGGCGCCATAGCCCTCGTACAGCGACTCCTCGAGATCGCCCCCCTTGAGCTCGCCGGTGCCGGTCTTGATCGCCCGCTGGATGTTGTCCTTGGGCATGCTCACGGCCTTGGCGGCGTCGATCGCATACCGCAGCCGCAGGTTGGCGTCCGGATCCGGCCCGCCGTGCTTCGCGGCCACGATGATCGCCTTGGCGAGCTTGCTCCACAGCTTGCCCCGCTTGGCGTCGATCAGCGATTTCTTGCGGGCGATGTTCGCCCAGTGGGAATGGCCGGCCATGGATCACCTCGGCTTGCGTTTGGCGAGCTGCGCGGAGGGCTTCGCGGCCGGCTTGGCCGGCGGCTTCTTGGGCTCCTCCGGCTTCTTGACGACCGGCGCAGGGGGCTTCGCCGGCGGTTTCTCCGGGGCCGACGGCGTGGTCTGCGGCTTGATGGTGAGCGGCTTGCCGACGTTCGGCTTCACGACGAAGGGCTTGGGGCCGGGCTTGCCGGTGGCCGACTTGTCACCGGCTCGTTTGGGGCCGGACCCCGGCGGGGGCAGTGGTGTCTTGCCCGCCGGACGGGATGCCGCCTGCGGACCCGCGGGCCGATGCTCCTCGGCCGCGGCGCGGGCGGCCTCGGCGGCCCGCGTTGCCTCGCGACCCGGCGCCGGCGGGGGCGGATTCGGGGCAGGCAGAGGCTCACCGCGTTTGGGGAAGCGGTCCTTGCCCGCCGCGGGGTTCACCGCCTGAACGACTTTCTTCACCGTCGCGCCGTGCAGATTCGCCAGGCAGTCGACGCCGAACTGATGCAACAGCGACGAGAACTCCACGCCCGACTTCTTCGGAATCAGCCGCTCCAGCCCGGGCACCTTGCCCGAATCGTACTCCTGCTTCGTGACGAGGCCCGTCAGGTAGAGGCCGGCGAGGGCGCCATGGTCGAGCGGGATCATGTGGCCGCCGAGGGCCGTCGAGGCGACGTACTGCACCACGAAGGGCGGCACACCATGAAGGTTCTCGAGCGTCTTGAGGCCGTGGGCGAGCGAGTGCTTCTTGGCGTGCTCCAGCGAGAAGCTGTAGGTCGACTCGAAGACGCTTTGCAGCGCCCGCCGCAGCGAGAGCGCGGCCCGGGCGGGATCGGGAAGGTCGTGGAGCACCTCCGCTAGTTCGGCGACGGTGGTCACCCGTACCTCGTTGAGATCGAACGACTGCGCGAGCATCCGGGCCAGGGCCTTCTCGGCCGCCTCCGGCCGGGCGTTCTCCAGGCAGCAGGCATAGAGCACCTGCTCCAGCAGCGGCCGCGACACATTGGCGGGCACCGGCTTGTACGATGCCTTGAGGGCCTTGAAGAGCCGCGGGAGCAGCTGCGCCCGGGGGGCCGGCTTCTCGACCGGTGGCTTCACCTCGGCCACGGGCTGAGGCGCGGTGGCCGGCTTCGGCTTCGGCGGCGTCGCCTTCGCCGGCTTGGCGGATTTGGCGGCCGGCTTGGCGGGCTTGGCGGCCGACTTCGCCGGCTTGGCCGCCGGCTTGGCGGCTCGATCGTTGCGCTTCGATGCGGTCATGGGGCTCCTGTCACTCCTCGGGGACGGTCTCGGCCGGTTCCTCGACGTCGGGAGGTAGCACGGTGTCGAGGACGCGGGCAATTTCGATCGAATGCTTGACGCCCTGATCGAGTTCGAATCGCAGGCGGGGCGTGTAACGCGTCTCGATCCGTTCCGCGATCTGCGCCTGCAGGAATCCCGCCGAGCGGGCCAGGCCCCGCAACGCCAGCTGCTGCTGGGCCGGGCTGCCCATCACCGAGACGTGCACCGTCGCGTTCCGCATGTCGGGCGCCATCTCCACGCGGGTCACGGTCACGTCCTTCACCCGCGGATCGCGGACCTGCGTGAGAATGGCCATGCTGACCACCTCCCGGACCGCCGCAGCTGCCTTGAGAAGACGGCGTGAGCTCACGAGAGCGTGCGTGCGACTTCCTCGATCCGGTAGCACTCGAGGATGTCGCCCTCCTTGACGTCATTGAAGCCGGCCAGCTTGATGCCGCACTCGAGGCCGTCACGGACCTCGCGGGCGTCGTCCTTCTCGCGTTTGAGCGACTCGATCCCATACTCTCCGATCACCCGGCTGTCGCGGATCACTCGCAGACGGCCGTTGCGGGCGATGATGCCGGCGATCACCCGGCAGCCGGCGATCACGCCGAGCCGGCTGATGCTGAAGGTCCGCTGGACGATCGCCCTGCCGAGCTCCGTCTCCTTCTTTTCGGGCGCCAGCATGCCTTCGAGCGCCTTCTTCAGGTCGTCGGTGACCTGGTAGATGATGTCGTAGCGCCGGACCTGCACGCCCTTGTCCTCGGCGAGCGACCGAGCCCGCTCGTCGGGCACGACGTTGAAGCCGATGATCACGGCGTCGGAGGCGTCGGCCAGCTGCACGTCGGCCTCGGTGATGCCGCCGACCGTGGACTGCAGCACGCGGATCTTGACCTCCGGGTGCTCGAGTTTCTGCAGTTCCTTGAGGATCGCCTCGATCGAGCCGCGCTGATCGGCGCGGAGGATGAGGTTGAGGGTCGGGGCCTTTTGGCTCCCCAGGCGGTCGGCGAGGTTCTCCAGTGTGACGTGCACCGGGGCGCTGGCGAGGTGGCTCTGCCGCCGGATGCCGCTCCGCTTCAGGGCGACCTCGCGGGCCATGGCGATCGATTCGACCGCCTGGAACCGCTCGCCCGCGCCCGGGGCGATGTCGAGACCGGTGACGAACACCGGCACCGCCGGGATCGCCACGGTCATCTTTCGCCGGGTGAGGGTGTCGAACATCGACTTCACGTGGCCACTCGCCTCACCGCAGACGACCGCGTCGCCCACCTTGAGTGTGCCCTTCTGGACGAGCAGGCAGGCGACGACGCCGCGGCCCTCGTGAATCGAAGCGTCGAGACAGACGCCCGCCGCATCGCGGTCGGGATTCGCCCGCAGGTCGTGGAGCTCGGCAATCGTGAGCAGCGTGTCGAGCAGATTGTCGACCCCTTCGCCCGTCACGGCGCTGGTCTTCACCACCTCCGTCTCGCCGCCCCATTCGGTGGGCAGCAGTTCGTTGGCAGCCAGTTGCTGGTAGACCCGCTGGATATCGGCGCCCGGCAGGTCGATCTTGTTGATCGCCACCACGATCGGCACGCCCGCGGCCCGGGCGTGGCTGATCGCCTCCTCCGTCTGCGGCATGATGCCGTCGTCGGCGGCCACGACGATCACGGCGCAGTCGGTGACGTTGGCTCCGCGGGCCCGCATCTGAGTGAAGGCCTCGTGGCCCGGAGTATCGACGAACGTCACCGCCTTCGCGTCCGCGCCGGCGTCAGCCTTTCGCTTCACGGAATAGGCGCGAATGTGCTGGGTGATGCCGCCGCTTTCCCGGGAGGCGACGTCGATGCCCAGGATCTTGTCGAGGAGCGACGTCTTGCCGTGGTCGACGTGACCGAGAAAGGTCACGACGGGCGGCCGTGGCATGCGGAGCGTGGGATCTTCGTCCACCGCGTCGAAGCCGGCCAGCAATTCCTTCTCGAGATCCTCGGCGGTCTTGATGTCGAGCTGCACGCCGAACTCCGCGGCGAGCAGCTCGACCGTATCGCGGTCGAGCATCGACGCCATGCTTGGGATCGAATCCATCCCAAAGGTGAGCAGCTTCTTGAGCACATCGCTGGCGGACAGGCCGATCGCCTCCGAGAAGGCGCGGACGTTGCAGGGCACCTGGATCGAGGCGTTGGTCTTCCGCGGCGCGGCCGTGGAGACAGACGATCCCTTCCGCAGCCGTGACGACCGGCGGCGGCGCAGCCCGTCGTCGTCGTCCATGCCACCCCGACCGTCGCTGATCTTCTTGCGATTGAGCTGCCGCTGCTCGCGGCCGCCGAGCAGGTCGTCGGACTGGCCGGCACCCGTCTTGCCCGGCTGCCGCCGCGGCCGCACGCCCGGCTCCAGCGGCGGCGGCATCGGGGCCATGCCCGGACCCGCGCCTCGCAGCAGGCCGCCGAGCCGCGGCCGCTGACCTTCGGCCTGCCGCTGCTGCTCGTGCTTGCGCATGTGGTCGGCCAAGGGCTTCGCGCCTCCTGCCTTGGCACTGCGGATGGCGTCGAGCGGCAGCTTCACGTCGGGCTTTTGGGCGGCCGGCTCTTGCGCGCCCGCTCGGGGAGTGATCGGCGCCCGACCTGCGGCCGGCACCGGTGCCAGTTTGAAGGCCGGCCGAGGCACCGGCTTGGGGCCGTCGCCCCCGGGCCTGACCGTGGGACGGGGCTTGGGCTCGGCTGGCTTCGGCGGGGCGGCGATCTCGGGCGGCTTGCCCTTGGCAACCCCTGCCGGGGCGATGTAGTCCTCGCGCTTCAGCGGAGAGCCCGGGGCCGGCCGCACGGGGCCGGCGGCAGCGGCGGCCGGCTTCGCCGCGGGACCCTTGTCAGCAGGCTTCGAGCGGCCCGCGATGAACTCCTTGAGTTTCGCGACCTCCTCGTCGGTCATGCTCGCGAGCGCGGAGCCCTTGTCCTGGATGCCGGCGCGGGTGCACAGGTCGACCAGCTCCTTGCTGTCGATCTTGAGTTCCTTCGCCAGCGTGTAGATCCGAACAGCCACTCAGCCCTCTTTCCGCCGGCTTGCGCCGGCCTGTCGTCCGTCGAACGTCCAACCAACCCGAAACGCTTGATCCTATCCCGTCCATCGCGATGGCGGCCATCACGATTCGCCAGCCGGTGCCGCGTCGGCGCCGTCGGCGGCCACCTGCTCGGCAGCCAGAGCCTCCGCGGCATCGGCGTCGGCCGTGGCCTTCGCGACTCGCTCCTGCTCCCGCTGCTTCCGCCGCTCGTCGGCCGCCGCCACCTCCGCCAGTGCCGCCCGCCGTTCCGCCTCCGCCACGATCGCGTCCACCGCCTCTGCAGACAGGTCGCCGATCTCCATCAGGTCGGAAGGCTCGATCACCGACAGGTCGTCATACGAGAGGAATCCCTCGCCCACGAGCCGCTCGGCAACCGCCTCGTCGAGGCCTTCGATCGACGCATATCCGGCGATCGCCCGCTCGATCTGCTGGTCGAGTTCCTCGCGGGTCATGATCTCGATGTCCCAGCCGCAGAGCTTGCTGGCCAGACGGACATTCTGCCCACGGCGACCGATCGCCAGCGAGAGCTGGTCCTCGCGGACGAGCACGATGCCGCGGCCCAGCATCTGGCAGAGAATGACCTCGTCTACCTCGGCCGGCTGCAGCGCGTTGGGCACCAGCACCTGGAGGTCGTCGCTCCAGCGCACGATGTCGATCCGCTCGCCACCGAGCTCCTCAACGATGTTCTTGATGCGATTGCCGCGGACGCCGACACAGGCCCCGACACAATCGATGCGGTTGTCGGAGCTGATCACGGCTACTTTGCTGCGGTAGCCGGGCTCGCGGGCGATGGCCCGGATTTCGATGACGCCGTCGGCAATCTCCGGGATCTCCTGCTCGAACAGCCGCTGCACCAGCTGGGGCCGGATGCGGGAGAGGATGATCTTCACCCTGCTGCCGACCTTGCGGACCTCGAAAATCGTGGCTCGGATCCGCTCGCTGGGATGATAGGCCTCGCCCGGGATCTGCTCGCTGCGCGGCAGGATTGCCTCGGTGGCGCCGAGCTGCACGGTGGCGGCGGCGCCCTCGAACCGGGTCACCACGCCCGACACCATCTGCCCGATCTGCTCCTCGAACTCGTCGTGGATCGCGTCGCGCTCGGCCTCGCGGATCTTCTGGATGATGACCTGCTTGGCCGTCTGGGCGCCGATCCGCCCCGAGAGCTCGGCCGTATCGATCGTTTGGCCGTCGCGGCTGCCCGACAGCTGTCCGTTGTCGCGGTCTATGGCGATCGTGATCTCGGTGCCTTCGCCGTACTGACGCGTGAGCGCCGTGACGAGGGCGGCCTCGATCGCCTGAAACACGACTTCCTTGTCGATGTTCTTGTCGCGATGAATCGCGTCGACGATCCGCAGGATTTCTTCTGGCTTCATGGTGTGCTCGGTGTCGCCGCGAAATGGCACTGCCGGCACAGCCGACGCCATCTCACAACAGGGGCGCCGAAACACCCTTCCAGAAGGTGTTTGGAAGCATATCCGCGGACCAGCAGGCCAATTCCATCGACGGAACCTTAGAAGCCTAAGTGGCCGGCGGCCGACTGTCAAGGAGCGACGGTCGCGAGCGGCCGTCTCAGCCGCAGGCGGGCCAGCCGCGGAGCATGAGTGCTCCCGCTTGCCCCTGGGGCGTCACGGCGGAAGAGAGGCAGGTGTCGCCGGCCGGGTCGCCGCGGCGGGCGGCCCGAATCCGGCAGTCGGGGTCGGCGGTCTCGTAGTTGAGCAGCGGGAACAGCTCGCCGTGGCGCATGGCCAGCAGGCTGGCGACGCACTCCATCAGGCCGCTGGCACCGCCGAGGTTGCCGAAGTTCGCCTTGGCGGCCACCGTCGGCACCCGTTCGGCCACGGCGCCGAGCACGTCGTGCAAGGCGGCGGCCTCCTCGCGGTCGCCGACGACGGTGCTAACGCCCACCGCGTGGACGTGCCCGACGTGGTCCGGGGGCAGAGCTGCCGTCCGCAGGGCGGCGCCGAGCGCATGGGCCAGCACGCGGCGCCGGTCGCCCACGCCGCTGCTGTTGGCGACACAGCGGGATGCATGGCCGATGATCTCGCCGTAGATCCGGGCACCGCGGGCCTCCGCGTGCCCCAGTTCCTCGAGGATCAGCACGGCCGCGCCCTCGCCCAGCACCATCCCGCGCCGCCCGCGGTCGAACGGGCGGCTCCACCGGGACGGCTCCAGTCCGCCGGTCTCGTCGAGCGCCACTTGCTCGCTCTGCAGGGCATGGACCGTCTTCATGGGGTGCACGCGGGTGCCGGTGGCGCCGGCGACCATGATGTCGGCCGCGCCGCGCTGAATCGTGACGACGGCCTCGCCGACCGCCAGATGGCCGCTGGCCTCCCGGAGCGTCAGCGAGTTGCTCGGCCCACGCAGGTCGTTGTAGATGGCGATGTGGCTGGCCGGCATGTTCGGCAGATACTTGAGCAGCCACAGCGGATTGAGCAGCGGCATGCCACTGGTCGCCCAGCGATCGAAATCGAAGCGGCCGTCCGCGGCCCGGCAAGCGGCCACACTGGAGGTGAAATCCTCCGGCAGCGTGAGCATGTAGTCCGAGCCGAAAACGCAGCCGAACCGCTCCGGCGGGTGATGGGCGGTGGCGTCTCCGCAGTCGTGGAGGGCCCGCTGGGCGGCGGCTACCGCCATCTGGCTCTCCCGGCACATCACCTTGCAGCCCTTGCGGATCGCTTTTTTTCGCTCGCCGTCGAGCGGGCCGAACTCGGCGATGTCGCCGGTGAACCCGCGGGCCTCGGCGGCGTGGTGCAGGGGCAGGCCGCCCGTGCAGAACGACTCGATCGGCACTACTCCGCTGCGGCCTTCCAGCAGCCCCGTCCAGAAGTCATCGAGCGCCAGTCCGAGCGGCGAAACGACGCCCATGCCGGTGATCACGACCCGCCGCCCGGTACCGCCGCTCATGGTTCCTGCCTCGGGCTCATGGAGTGCGGATGCGTCCGCGGAGAGGTCGGCCTCACGGCAGCCGGGCCAGCACCAGCGAGGCGTTGTGGCCGCCGAAGCCGAAGCTGTTGCTCATGGCGACGTCGATCTTCGCCTGCCGGGCCACCAGGGGCGTGTAGTCCAGGTCGCAGTCCGGATCGGGCGTCTCGAGATTGATGGTCGGTGCGATCACGCCATGGTGCATCGAGAGGGCGCAGACCACGAGTTCGATGCCGCCGCTGGCGCCGAGCGTGTGGCCGAGCTGGCTCTTGGTGCTGGAGATCGCGAGCTGCCGGGCATGCGGGCCGAACACCCGCTTCACCGCCGCCGTCTCCGCCTTGTCGCCCAGCGGCGTGCTCGTGCCGTGGGCGTTGATGTACTGCACCGTCTCGGGGGCCAGGCCAGCGTCATCCAACGCCATCTGCATCGCCCGGCCGGCGCCACGGCCCTCCTCGTCGGGCTGCGTGATGTGGCCGGCGTCGCCGCTGGCGCCGTAGCCCTTCAGTTCGCCGTAGATCCGGGCGCCGCGCCGGCGGGCGTGCTCGAGTTCCTCGATGACGACCACGCCCGCCCCTTCGGCGAGCACGAACCCATCGCGGTCGACGTCGAACGGGCGGCTGGCCCGCTGGGGCGCGTCGCTGCGGAACGACAGGGCCCGCATGTTCTGGAAGCCCGCCAGTCCGATCGGCGTCAGGGCCGCCTCGCTGCCGCCGGTGACCATCACGTCGGCGTCACCGTATTGGATCGCCCGCAACGCCGAACCGATCGAGTTGGCCGCGCTGGCGCAGGCGGTGGCGACTGCGAAGTTCGGGCCCTTGATGCCGTAGATGCTCGAGACGTGGCCGCTGGCCGAGTTGACCATCAGTTTGGGGATCGTGAACGGCGAGACCTTGTCGATCCCCTTGTGGAGCAGCCGCTCTTCCTGCACCTCGAACTCCCACAGCCCGCCGATGCCGGACCCGATCACCACGCCGCAGCGGTAGGGATCCTCGGCCGAGAAGTCGAGGCCCGAGTCGGCGACGGCATCTTTCGCGCAGGCGATCGCGAACTGGGTGAACCGGTCGAGCCGCTTGAGCTCCTTCGGGTTGGCGATATCCTCCCGCTCCGGCTCCCACGGCACCTGGCCGCCGAACTGCACCCGGTAGCCGGCGACGTCGAACAACGTGATCGGACCGACGCCGCTGTCGCCGCGCACGATCCGATCCCAAAAGCCTGGAATCGCCCTTCCCAGAGAGGTGACGACACCCAGTCCCGTCACCACGGCCCTTCGCTTCATGCGCTGGTCCACCGGCAGATCAGGCCTGGTGCTTTTCAATGAACTCGACCGCCTGGCCGACGGTCTGGATCTTCTCGGCGGCGTCGTCCGGAATGTTGATCTCGAACTCCTCCTCGAGTTCCATGACCAACTCGACGGTGTCGAGCGAGTCGGCTCCCAGGTCGTTGATGAACGACGTTTCGGGCGTGATCTGTTCCTTGCTGACCCCGAGTTGGGAAGCCACGATGTCGATCACCCGCTCTTGGACTGATGCCACCTTGCGATTCCTCCTGAAAGCCGATCCTGGCCGGCCGCCCGCAGCCCTTCAGGGCCGCGTACCTTGCCCGCCTTCACGGCGAAGATATACCCGTTTCCGCCCGGACATGTCCAGCCCGGGAAAAATGCTTGATCCGGCCGTGTCGTGGCCGCGGCTCATCCGATCAGACCGCCGTCCACGACGAGCGTTTGGGCGGTGATGTAGCCCGCCGAGGGCGCGGCCAGAAACAGGACCGCCTCGGCGATCTCCCAGGCCTCGCCGAGCCGCTTCGCCGGCACCCGCTTCTTCACCTCTTCGAGTAGCGCCGGCCCCAGGGCCGCAGTCATGTCGCTGGCGATGAACCCGGGAGCCACCGCGTTGACGGTGATCTTGCGGCCCGCGAGCTCCTTGGCCACCGTTCGCGTGAGGCCGACGAGGCCGGCCTTCGAGGCGGAGTAGTTGGCCTGCCCGGGATTGCCGATCAGGCCCGAGACGCTCGCCACGTTCACGATGCGGCCGTACCGCTGCTGCATCATTGGCCGGCTCGCCGCCCGCATGAACAGGAACGGCGCCCGCAGGTTCGTCGTCAGCACCTGATCCCACTCTTCGTCGCTCATCCGCGGGAGGAGCGTGTCGCGGGTGACGCCGGCGTTGTTGACGAGGATGTCGAGCCGGCCGAGCTTCTCGACGACGGCGTCGACGACCCGCTGGATGTCCTCGCCCTTGGTGACGTCGCAGGGGAATGCCTCGGCCCGGCCGCCGGCCGCCGTGATGCCGGTGGCGACGTCGGCGAGCTTGTCGGCCGAGCGGGCCACGAGGGCGACGGCGGCGCCGGCCGCCGCCAAGGCCTCGGCGATCGACCGGCCGAGACCCTGCGAGGCGCCGGTGACAATCGCCACCTGGCCCGCGAGATCGACCTGCAGCCGCTTGGGGGGCGTGGTGCCCGCGTCCTTTTCCGCCATCTATAGCCTCCGAGTGAATGTGAAGGGCCGCCGCCGGGCGGCGGTTCAGTCGAACACGCCGTGACAGGCGACGCCGCGGTCGATCCGCTTCATCAGGCCGCGGAGCACGCGGCCGGGGCCCACTTCCCACACGGTGCGGACGCCCGTGGAGAGGATGTATGCCATGGAGGCGTTCCACTCGACAACGCCAATCACCTGCCGGGCGAGCAGCCCGCGGATTTCCGCGGGATCGGAGTGGGGCCGGGCATCGACGTTGCTCACGACAGGGATCCGCGGGGGCCGCAGCGTCGTCCGCTCGAGGGCCGCCGTGAGCCGCTCCACCGCCGGCTCCATGAGCACGGTGTGGAAGGCACCGGCCACCTCCAGCGGCACGCACTTCATCGCCCCGGCGGCGGTGGCGGCCGCCGTCAGCCGCCCGCAGGCGGCGGCAGACCCGGAGACCACGACGTTGCCGGGGCAGAGGACGTTGGCGATCTCGAGCACGTCCGTCCCGCGGCACTCCACGCACAGGGCGGCAAGTGTCTCGCGCTCCATGCCGAGCACCGCCACCATCGCCCCGGGCCGGTGCTCCGCGCACTCCTGCATCGCCCGGCCGCGGACGTCCACGAGCCGCACGGCGTCGTCGAAGTCGATCGCCCCGGCGAAGACCAGCGCGGTGTATTCGCCGAGCGACAGGCCGGCCGTGATCGGCGCCGCGTCGAGCGGATGGCCCTGACGGCCACGGAGCACGTCGAGCATGGCCAGGCTCGTGACCAGGATGGCCGGCTGGCTGACGGCGGTGGTGTTGAGCCGCTCGGCGGGGCCTTCCCGGCAGAGGGCGAGCAGGTCGTAGCCGAGAATGTCGGCCGCCCTGGCAAAGCGGTCGCGGGCGGCAGGACTTTCGTCCACCCAGGAGGCCGCCATGCCAACGGCCTGGGCGCCCTGGCCGGGAAACACGATCGCGGGTGCCGGACCCGAGGGGCCGGGATCGGTAGCCAAGATGGTCACCCGTGCGCGACGACTATTCTTCCGACTTCACGACCGCGCGGCCCATGTAGTGGCCGCAGGTGCCGCAGATCCGGTGGGTGGGCACGGCCTTGCCGCAGTTCGGGCAGAACGTCAACTGGCGGGGCGTGAGGAAATCGTGGGCCCGCCGGGAACGGGTCTTCTGATTGGATTGACGTCGCTTGGGAACGGCCATGGAGCACCTGGGTCGAAACGAATTTGAGACCCGATACAGTAGCCAGGCGGAGCGACTGCGGTCAATCGGACCGTTAAAAAAGTCGGCCCTGGGGGGGCGTTTTCGGCATCACGCCGACGTGCTCCTCCCCCTTGGGCGTGATCTTGCGGCCCCGGGGCGTGCGGATCACGAGCTCGCAGCGGAGCAGGTAGGGCTCGACGTCGTCCTCGAGCGTGTCGGGCGCGGCGCTCATCGTGTGGGCGATGGCCTCGATGCCCACCGGCCCGCCGGCGAACACCCGCTGGATCGTCTCCAAATACTTGCGGTCGAAGCCGTCGAGCCCGAGCTCGTCGATGCCCTGCATCTCCAGGGCCGAGCGGGCGATCTCCACGCTGATCTGGTCGCCGGCCCGGCTGGTGGAGAAGTCGCGGATCCAGCGGAGGCGGTTGTTGGCCAGCCGCGGCGTGCCTCGGCTGCGGCGGGCGATCTCGTCGGCCGTGGCGTCGTCCATCGGCATCGAGAGCTTCACGGCCGAGCGGCGCACGATCTCGGCGAGCTCCGCCGGCGAGTAGTAGTCGAGGTGCTCGCGGATCACGAACCGGTCGCGGAGCGGGGCGGAGATCAGGCCGGCCCGGGTGGTGGCGCCGACGAGCGTGAACGGCCGCAGCGGCATGTTGATCGTGCGGGCGGCGACGCCGTCGCCGAGCGTGATGTCGATGCGGAAGTCCTCCATCGCCGGGTAGAGGAACTCCTCGACGGCGATCGGCAGGCGGTGGATCTCGTCGATGAACAGGACTGACCCCTCCGAGCAGTTCGTCAGATACGGGAGCAGGTCCTTGGGCGCGGCGAGCGCCGCGCCGCTGGCGATTTGGAGCGTGGTGCCGAGCTCCCGCGGAATGCAGGTGGCGAACGTGGTCTTGCCGAGGCCGGGAGGGCCGTCGAGGAGGATGTGGCCGAGCGTCTCGCCCCGCTTGCGGGAAGCGTCGATGGCGATCGAGAGCCGCTCGTGGACGGCCCGCTGGCCGACCATCTCGTCCATCCGCTGCGGCCGCAGGGCGCGGTCCTCCGCCGGTGCGTCATCGGCGGCTGCTTGGATGCTGGGCTCGCGGAAGGATTCCATGACCGCTCACTCTACCCGATCGGTTACGCCCGCGGCTTGTGCATCTGCCGGTAGATGACCTCCAGCGCCTCCTGCACGTCCTTGGGCTTTTTCTTCTCGGCCCGCAGGGCGTCGACGAGCCGGCGGGCATCGGGGTCGGAGTGGCCGAGCGACCGCAGCACCTCGAAGGTCTCGGAGAACACGTCGCCGCCGGCCGCCTCGCCCGGGGCCTCGCGGCCCACGAGGAGGGCGAACTTCGGCATCTTCCGCCGCAGCTTGGCGATCATCCGCTCGGCCGTGGCCGCGCCGATGCCGGGCAGCGTGGCGAGGGCTTTGGCGTCTTGCTCCTCGATCGCGGTGGCGATCTCGCCCACCGGCCGGATGATCGCGCGGAGCGCCTTCCGTACGCCCACGCCGTCGACCTCGCAGATCAGGTCGAAGAACTCCCGCTCCACTTCGGAGAGGAAGCCGACCAGCCGGGGCACGAGGTTGCCGCGGCCGGGGTTGCCCTCCAGATACTCGATCGTGTGGAGCACGACCGGCTGGCCGATCTTCTGCTGCAGGCCGCGGCGGACGAGCTCCGTGACGAGCACCTCGTGGACGACGGGCCCGATCGCGAGCTCGACGGCGTTGGCGGTGTGATCGATGCGTTCGAGCGTGCCGGAGATTTTGGTGATCATGGGGGGCCGTAGCGGTTCGGTTCGGTTCAGGTCGGTTCGGTTCGGTTCGGTTCGGTTCGGTTCAGGTCAGGTCAGGTCAGGTCAGGTCAGGTCAGGTCAGGTCAGGTCGTCTAGCACAAGCCGGCATGCGGGCGGCATGAGTTCGCTCGCTGCGGCGAAGCGCCGGCACGCTCGCGATCCTCACGCCGACCCGCATGCCTCCCCGGAACGGGGAGGACAGGACTCACGGCCGTGGGGTGGGAAAAGCGCACGGTCGTGGGGTGGGAAAGGCGCACGGTCGTGGGGTGGGAAAGGCGCACGGTCGTGGGGTGGGGCGGGCGCACGGTCGTGGGGTGGGAAAGGCGCACGGTCGTGGGGTGGGGCGGGCGCACGGCTGTGGGGTGGGGTAGGCGCACGGCCGTGGGGCAGGGGGTGGTTCATGCGCGGCCGCTCCTGACCCGCACGATCGCGGTGCCGAAGAGAAGGGGCCGGAGTCGGAGGTGGTAGTCGGCGAGGGCGACGGCCAGGGCGTCGGCGGCGTCGGCCGGCTCGGGGCGGGCCGTAAGGCCGAGCTCCCGCTGCACGGCGGTCTGGATCTGCTCCTTGCCGGCGTGGCCGGAGCCGGTGAGCGTGCTCTTCACGCGGTTGGGGAGGTAGTGGTGCACGGCGAGGCCCGCCTGCACGCCGGCGAGGCAGATCACGCCGCGGGCGTGGCCGAGGAGGATCGCCGTCTTGGGAAACCGCGCGTGCGAGAAGACCTGCTCGATCGCCATTGCGTTCGGGCGGAAGGCCTCGATCACCTCGCGGACGCCGGAATGGATGGCGTGCAGCCGCTCCTCGAGCGATTCCCCCTTCGACCGCACGGTGCCCGCCTCCACGAGCCGCACCGCGGCCCCGTGGCATTCGACGACGCCGTAGCCGGTGACATTGAGTCCGGGATCGAAGCCGACGACGCGGTGGGCGGTGGCCAGGCCTGGCATGCTGGAAGCCTAGCCGCGGCGGCGGGATTGCCCCAAGGGCAGTCGGGCGATGTGGTGCGCGGGCGGTTTTCACACCCGGAGTCCCCGGGTTTCCACCCGGGGCTTTTTGGGACGCACGCGTTCCGCCCACAAAAAGCCCCCGGCGGGAGCCGGGGGACTCCGGGTGGCATGCCTTCCCGGGTGCCGTGCGCTGTGGGCTTGAGCCGGGGAATCGCGGTCCGTCATGCGGCATGGACGGCGCGGGCGGTTTTCACGCCCGGAGTCCCCGGGTTTCCACCCGGGGCTTTTTGGGACGCACGCGTTCCGCCCACAAAAAGCCCCCGGCGGGAGCCGGGGGACTCCGGGTGGCATGCCTTCCCGGGTGCCATGCGCTGTGGGCTTGAGCCGGGGAATCGCGGGCCGTCATGCGGCATGGACGGCGTGGGCGGTTTTCACACCCGGAGTCCCCGGGTTTCCACCCGGGGCTTCTTGGGACCGCGATCAGACCGATTCACTTTCCGACGGCCCGCCGTCCCGGCGGTCAGTCAGCGGCAATACACCCGGAAGGGCTCGAACCTTCAACCTTCGGTTCCGTAGACCGATGCTCTATCCAATTGAGCTACGGGTGCATGACTGCAAAGATACCGTCAATCGACCGCGGCACCAAGATTGCCGCGAAAACCGCGGTGTCAGCCGCGAGGGACGAGAAAGCCGTCCTTGTCCACGTCGAAGATGTCGGCCAGCCGCGCCGCACGCGGCGCGGTGGTCTGGCTGCCGCCGGCCGGCCGCGGGAGCGTGGCGCCGATCACGAGCGTCCCCGGCTCGTCCGGGCCGATGCCCTGCGGCGTCAGCGACTCGAGGCCCAACGCCGCGCGGTCGGCCGCGCGCGGCCATACGACCACGCCGTTGACCACGCGGCCCACCGTCTCCGGCCGGTGGATTGTTTCGTGGTCCCAGCCGATCCGCTGCGGCGGCGTGTTCATCGCCACCAGTCCGCCCGCCTCCGGCGGCGCGTAGGCCACGACCGGCATGATCCCGCACGCGGCCTGAAAGGCATCGCTGGCGGCCCTGGCCCGGGGGAGGTCGGTTACCGAGCCAATCGGCATCACCACGGCCTGCAGGGCCGACAGCGCGGCGGGCGTGACGAGGCCGGCGACCGCGGCCACCTGTTCGATGCGCGCCAGCCACAGCGACGATTTCTCCCGGGCGAGCGCGGCGACGATGTCGGCTGCCGGCGCGTCGGCGGCGAGTGTCGCGGCATCGATCCCGAGCAGCCGCCCGCCATGTGTGCCCAGCGACTCGTGAAGCGGATCGCCTGCGGCCAGCGACGTAAGCAGACGGTCCTCGCGGCGCACCAGGCAGCAGCCGTCGAAGGCTTCCGCCGTCGCGGCCCAGGCGGCCTCGTCGCCGGATTGACCACTGCGGCTGCGGTCGAGCATGCGGCGGCGCACGGCCTCGGCCGTCACCTCCTGGAGGGCGAGGCGGGCCTGGTCGGGGTGCGTGCCGGCCGGCAGCGGCGGGCCGAACGTGAGCGTCACCGGCCGCCGCCAGAGCCGCGGCCACTTCGTGAAGTAGCGGCCCTCGGAGAACGTGAGTCCGCTGCCCCACAGGCCGTCGATCGACACCGGCTGCAGCGGCGACTCGACCTTCTCCAAGAGCCACTCGAGGCCGCGCTTGAAGCCGAGGATCTGCCCCGTCCGCGAGATACCCCCCTCGCAGAAGATGCCGATCGCATCCCCGTCGGCGAGGCCGCCCTGGAGCGTCTTCAGCGCGGCGCCGATCGACTTGGGTCGTGGGTCGAAAAGGATGAAACGCCACTGGTCGGCAAGCATCCGCAGGAACTTCCCCTTGATGTTCGGGCCGTAGACCACCATGCGGACCGGCCGCGGGCTCGCCATGGGCAGCAAAAAGCCGTCGAGCCAGGAAAGGTGGTTGGCGACGAGCACGATCGGGCCGCTCGGCGGGATCCGCTCCAGCCCGCGGGCTCGAAATCGCCAGATGGCACGCACGATCGTGGCCACGAACAGCCGCAACGTCGCCCGCGGCGCACACCACACGGCAGCCCCCGCGGCCACGAACGAGAGGCAGGCGAAGATCGCGAAGATCGCCCGCGCGGAGAGCAGGGGGGCTTCACCCGCGCCCCACGGCGCCCGCAGGCCACCATAGGCGAGTGATGCCAGGAACATGCCGCTGAAAAGCAGCAGGTTCGTGGCCGCCAGCACGCCGCCGAGCCGATCGGCAGGACTCTTCTCCTGCAGATAGGTCTCCAGCGGGACGTCGAACATCCCCGCCCCGAAGCCGAGGATCATGAGCCACACGATCGGCCCCCAGGGCAGGGCCGCATCGCCGGCGAGGAACCGGCCGCCGGTCAGGGCCAGGGCGCCGAACGCGACCGTCATGATCAGCCCGCCGAGCGGCACGAACCCGAGATCGACCCGCGGGTCGGCGTTTGCCGGCCGCGAGGCGAGCCGGCCGGTGATCACGCTGCCGGCGCCGATGCCCGCGACCAGCGCGACCAAGAGCGGCACGATGCGGCCCTGCGAGTCCGCGCCCGCCTCGGTCGCGAACTGATCGACGTTGGCCTGGGCCACGGCGCCGATCGCCCAAAAGAAGACGATCCCCGCGGCGGCGGCCGCGAGCTCGCGACGACGCAGCAGCACTTCGAGGTCCGTCCACACGCGGGGCAGCGCGTTCCAGGCGGGCGGGGCATCGGGATCCGCCGCCGTGAGCCGCGGCAGGAACGCCGCCGCCACGAGCCCCGCCACCGCGGCGCCGCCGAGCAGCGCCGCCGTCGGCCACGCGCGGGTCCAGGCGGAAGCGGAAGGATCCAGCGGCGTCGCGTCGGCCACCCAGTTGCCGGCCGCCGTGCCGGCAAGGACGCACACCAGCGACACGAGCGCGAACAGCCCGTTGGCGGTCGCGAGTCGCGCCGGCGGCACGACCTCCGGGATCGCGCCCACGACCGCGGGCGTCATCACCGCCGCCTGCGTGCCGATCGCGATCACGGTGGCCAGCAGCAGCCAGAGGCCGGCCGGGAGGCCGAGCCACGCGTCGCCCGACCCGACGCCGAACCCGAGCACGGCCGCCGCCGCCAACGCGATCAGCACCTCGGCCGCCTTGCACCAGCGGATCACCGTCGTCTTCGCGTGGCGATCGGCCAGGGCACCGGCGAGCCACGAGAAGAGCACGTAGGGGAGTGACAAACCGACGAGCCCGATCGTGAGCACCAGCGAAACCTCGCCGGCATCCACCAGGCGTTTGCCGAGGCCGATGGCCAGCCACTTGAGGGCGTGGTCGGTGACCAGCGCGAGCCCGCGAACGGCCAGGAGCGGCCCGAACCCTCCGGCGGCCGGAGCCATGGTCGGAGCGGATGATGGCCGGGCCATGGTGTCCAAAGTGTCGCCTCGTGGGGGTCGAAGAGGGCCGGAGGGAGGGGCCGATTTCACGGCTCGTGCGGCATGTCGCGGGCCCGGTTTTCCCGCCGTGATGGGCAGACTTTGACGGCTGTTTGCACGCGCCGTCAATGCGAACGTATTCTCGTTGGAGAGCAGGCGACCGGCGGCGGCGATTGTCACGCCCCACGGTTCGTCGCTCGCGAGTCCCGCGTTCGGGACGCTGAAAGGATCGCCATGAGCCGGTTCAGTCGCAGCATGCTGTTTGTCGCCGTGGCCGCCGTGGCCGTGACTACGGCCGCGGAAGCCTCCGCCCAGGTCGTGTACTACCAGGCCTACCGTCCCGTCGTCGCAGCAGCGCCGATGGTCGCGGCGCCCGTCGTCGCCGCGCCGGCCTACGTCGCCAATTACGTGCCGGCCGGCAACTACGCCGCGGTCACCGCCTTCTCGCCGCCGGTCTACGCCGCGCCGGTAGAAGTGGGGGTTCGCACCGCTTACGCGCCGGTCGTGGCACCGCCCGTGGCCGTGACCTCCTTCTATGCCCCGGCTCCGGCCTACGCGGCCACGACCGCGTATTACGCGCCGCCCGTGGCGGCCCCGGTCGTCGCCGCGCCAGTGACGGCCTATTACGCGCCGGCCGTGGTCGCCCCGGTCTACCGCCGCGGCCTGTTCGGCGTGTACCGGCCCGTGCGGACCGCCTACTACATTCCCTACTGATGCGGGCATCCTGTCGGGCCTCGCGTTTCCCGGCCGTTTCTTGACCCCCCGCGCCCCCTCCCTATAGTACGGGCGTCCGCGCGAGCCGCGGGTGACGTCGGGCTGACGGAAGGGCGCGGATGACGCGGACGGTCAATATCATCGGTGCCGGGCCCGGCGGACTGGCCTCCGCCATGCTCCTGGCCCGGGCCGGCGTCCGCGTGCGGGTCTTCGAGCGGCTCGACGTTCCCGGCGGTCGCACGAGCACCATTTCCACGCCGGACGGTTTCCGGTTCGACCTCGGGCCGACGTTCTTCCTCTATCCGCGGGTCCTCGAGGACATCTTCACGGCCTGCGGCTATGACCTCCGTCGTGAGGTGGAGATGGTGCGGCTCGACCCGCAGTATCGCCTCGTCTTCGGGGCCGGCGGCGAACTCCTCGCCACGCCCGACGTGGCCCGGATGGAGGCCGAGGTGTCGCGGCTCTCGCCCGCGGATCGCGGCTCGTTCACCCGGTTCATGGAGGCCACCCGCGAGAAGTTCACCCGCTTCGCGCCGTTCCTGGAGCAGCCGTTCGAGAGTTGGATGGACCTCGCCAGTCCCGACCTGCTCAAGCTGATGCCGATCCTCAAGCCGTGGCGGAGCCTCGACACGGAACTCGGCACCTTCTTCTCCGACGAGCGAATTCGGCTGGCCTTTACCTTCCAGTCGAAATACCTCGGCATGTCGCCGTTTCGGTGCCCGAGCCTGTTCTCGATCCTCTCGTTCCTGGAGTACGAGCACGGCGTCTATCACCCGATCGGCGGCTGCGGGGCCGTGAGCAACGCCATGGCCCGGATCGCGCAGGCCATGGGCGTGGAGATCCGCTATGGCGAGCCGGTCGAGGGGCTGGAGTTCGCCGGCCGCCGGATCACCGCCGTCCGCACCGCCGCGGGCACGCATCCGGCCGACGCCACGGTCGTCAACGCCGACTTCGCCCGGAGCATGACCCGGCTCGTGCCCGACCGGCTGCGGCGCCGCTGGAGCGACAAGAAGATCGCCTCGCGGCGGTTCTCCTGCTCCACGTTCATGCTCTATCTGGGCATCGACGGCCGCTACGACGACGTGGCCCATCACAACATCTACCTCTCGGCCGACTACCGGGAAAACCTGGCCGACATCGAGCACCGGCACGTCCTGTCGCGCGACCCGTCGATGTACGTGCAGAACGCATCGATCACCGATCCCACGCTCGCCCCGCGGGGCATGAGCACGCTGTATCTCCTGATTCCGGTCACGCACCGGCACCCGAACGTCGATTGGCGGCGGGAGGGGCCGCGGTATCGCGAGGTGGCCCTCGACCAGATGGAGCGGATCGGGATCCGCGGGATTCGGGAGCGGATTCGGTACGAAAAGATGCTCACGCCCGACGACTGGCAGGAGAGCTACGAGATCTACCGCGGCGCCACGTTCAACCTCTCCCACGACCTCGGCCAGATGCTGCACATGCGGCCGCACAACCGGTTCGAGGACGTGGAGCGGATGTACCTCGTGGGGGGCGGCACGCATCCGGGCAGCGGCCTGCCTGTGATCTACTCGTCGGCGCGGATCACGACCGATCTCCTGCTCCAGGATCTGGGTGTCGGCCCGGCGGCCGTCGCGGAGCGTCCGGTCGCGAGTCGCGCCCGGGGTCAGGAGCCGGCCGCGGTCTGACGCGGCAGCGATGTTCACGATGTCCAGCGGAAGGAACGCACGATGACGAAAGCCCGCGACGAGAACCGGGTGGTGGTGGTCGGCAGCGGCCTCGGTGGCCTGGCGGCCGCCTGCACGCTCGCGGCCCGCGGCTACGCCGTCACGCTCTGCGAAAAGAACGCCTGGGTGGGGGGCAAGGCCGCCGTCATCGACGAACAGGGCTTCCACTTCGACATGGGGCCCACGATCCTGACCATTCCCCGGGTGCTGAAGCGGATCTGGGCGGAGGCCGGCCGCGAGCTTGAATCGGCCCTCGACCTGGTGCCGCTCGACCCGCAGTGGCGGAGCTTCTTCACCGACGGCTCGACGCTCGATCTGAACGCCGACGTGCGGGCCATGCAGGCGACGCTCGACGAATACTCCCCTGGCAGCGGCGCGGGGGCCGGCTACGGCCGGTTCATGGACCTCTCGCGGCGGCTGCATCGCCTGTCGGAGGAGTTCTTCTTCTGGCGGAGCGTGGGCGGCATGGCCGACATGATCAACGTCCGCCAGAGCCTGTCGGTCGGGTTCCTCAAGGAGCTGATCGGGATGCGGCCCGGGCACAGCGTGGCCGGTACGGTGCGGTCATTCGTGCCGGACGAGCGGGCCGCCCAGATGCTCGACCACTACACGCAGTACGTGGGCAGCTGCCCCGAGCAGTCGCCGGCCGTGCTTTGCGGCATCGCCCACATGCAGTCGCACGACGGCGTCTGGTATCCCCGCGGCGGCACGGGCGCGGTGCCGCGGGCGCTGGCCAATCTCGCCGTCGACCTCGGCGTGGACATCCGCACGAAAACCCCGGTGCGGCGGATTCTCGTCGAGGGGGGCCGCGTCCGCGGCGTGGAGACCGCCGCTGGCGAGACGATCAGGGCCGGTGCGGTCGTCAGCAACTCCGACAGCGTGCGGACGCACCGTGAACTGGTGGACGGGCAGCCGAGCCGGCGGTTCCTCGGCCGCCGCAAGTACGAGCCGGCCTGCTCGGGCGTCGTCCTCTACCTCGGCCTCGACAAGCGGTACGAGCAGCTGATCCACCACAACTTCGTCTTCTCGCGGGACCCCCACGAGGAGTTCGAGGCGATCTACCACCGCGGTGAGCCCGCCCCGGATCCCACCTGCTACGTCTGCGCCCCGGCGGTCACCGAGCCCGAGGTCGCCATCCCCGGCGGCGAGGCGCTGTACGTGCTCGTCCACACGCCCTACCTGCGGCCGCACCACGACTGGTCGAAGATGCTGCCGCAGTATCGCAAGACGATCATTCGCAAGCTCGAGGAGACCGCCGGCATGAAGGATCTCGAGCGGCATATCGTCTTCGAACGCGCGCTCACCCCGCAGGACATCAACGATCGCTACCACGTCCTCGACGGCGCGATCTACGGGCTGGCGAGCCACGGCAAGTATCTCGGCGCCTTCAAGCCGGCCAATCGCTCGCCCGACGTGGAGGGCCTGTACCTGGCCGGCGGCTCGGCCCATCCGGGGCCGGGCATGCCGATGGTGATGATGTCGGGCTGGATCGCGGCCGACTGCGTCGACCAGGACAAGATCGTCGCCCAGTCCGGGCCCGCCGCCCGGGCCGCCGTGGCGGTGTGACGCGGATCACACTTGATGCTCGCGCACCACCCGCTTTCGCTGAACCAGGGCAAGGGAGGATTTGTCCGTGTCCCGGGAGCCGGCGTGGCTGACCAGCGCAGCCCCGGAGGGCGAAGCGCAGGCAGCCTCGAGAGAGCGGAGGCCCGGAAGGCCGGAGCGAACGTTCGGCGATGGGGCATGGGCAACCCCGACCGGTGAAACACGCAAGGCTCAAGTGTGAGTCGGATGAGGCAGGCCGGATTCGGAGCCGGCGGTGGCCTGCGGCCGCTTCGCGGCTCCTGCGGATTGTCGCCGGCGGACTTTGTCAACATCCGGCTCCATGACGATGGAAGATCCTGTGGCGGAGACAAAGTTCACCGGCTCTTGCGCGGGCCCCCGACCGGCTCCGCCGCCAGCATCCAGACCGCGGAAGAGACCGTAGGCATGCACACCGTCGACCGCGATCAGCACGAGAAGCGAGAGGGAGAGGAACTGCCCCCTTTCTCGCGGCCGATTCATGGCTGGTTCATGTGGTACGTGCGGCGGTACCTGAAGCGACACTTCCATGCGGTGCGGCTGCTCGCCGGGCAGGGCGGGGTGGCCGACAGGCCGGCGCTAGCCGGGGAGCCGGTCGTCTTCTACTCCAATCATCCGGGCTGGTGGGATCCGCTCACGTTCTTGTTCGTGGGCCAGGCGCTGTTTCCCGACCGCATGGTCTACGGGCCGATCGACGCCGCGGCGCTGGGGAAATACAAGTTCCTGGAGCGGATCGGATTCCTTGGCATCGAGCCGGGCACGTGGCGTGGGTCGGCGCGGTTCTTGCGCATGGCCCGCGCTGCGGCGCGGCGGACCGACGTGATCTTCTGGATTACCGCACAGGGACAGTTCACCGACCCGCGGGTGCGGCCGCTCGTGATCCGGCCCGGCGTCGGCCACGCCGTGGCCGCCATGCCCCGGGGGCTCGTCGTGCCGCTGGCCGTCGAGTATCCGTTCTGGAACGAGCGCTGCCCCGAGGCGGTCGCGGCCTTCGGTCCCGCGCTCTGCGTCGCCGATGCGCCGGGCCGGTCGCCGGAGGAGTGGACGGCCGTGCTCGAGCGGACGCTCGAGGCCACGCAGGACCGGCTCGCGGCGGCCTCGCTGGCCCGCGACCCCGCGGCGTTCAGCACGCTGCTTTCCGGCCGCGTCGGGGTCGGCTTCGCCTACGACACGATCCGCCGCGCCAAGGCCTGGCTGCGGGGTGAGCGGTTCGACGCCGCGCACGGCGGCTTGGCCCGGGCTGGCAAGGGGCCACGATGAGTTCCGACGTGATCGGCATCCTGGTCGGCGCGGGCCTGGCGCTGGCGGCCCTGCCCGCGGTGCTCACGCTGGCCAATCTGCGGGCGTTCGCGCCGCCGCCTCCGCCGCCGGCTGGCGCTCCGCCGCAGGTGTCGGTGCTCGTGCCGGCCCGCAACGAGGCAGCCGCCATCGGCCGGCTGTGCCGCGACGTGCTGGCGAGCGCGGGGGTCGATCTGGAACTGGTGATCCTCGATGACGCGAGCGAAGACGGCACGGCGGCCATCGTGCGGGAGATCACGGCGGCCGATCCCCGCGTGCGGCTCGTCTCCGGGAAGCCGCTGCCGGCCGGCTGGTGCGGCAAGCAGCATGCCTGCTGGCAGCTCGCCCAGGCCGCGCGGCACGACACGTGGGTGTTTCTCGACGTCGACGTGTCCCCCACGGCCGACGCCGTGGCGCGGGCCGTGGCGTTTCTCGACGCCTCTGGTGCGGAGCTCGGCAGCGGCTTTCCGCGGCAGCGGACCACGTGCCTGCTCGACTGGCTGCTGCTGCCCCTGATTCACTTCATCCTCCTCGGCTTTCTGCCGCTGGCCCGCAGCCGCCAGGACAACGCGGCCGGCATGGCGGCCGGCTGCGGCCAGTTCTTCGTCACGCGGCGGTCCGCCTACGAACGGGCGGGGGGGCACGCGGCCATCCGGGCCTCGCTCCACGACGGCGTGAAGCTGCCGCGGGCCTACCGCCGTGCAGGCCTGAAGACCGACATTTTCGACGCCACCGCCGTCGCGTCCTGCCGGATGTACGAGCGCAGCGCCGACGTCTGGCGCGGGCTTTCCAAGAACGCCACCGAGGGGATCGGCGGCCCGGGCACGATCGTGCCGTTCACGCTCCTGCTGGCCGGCGGCCAGATCCTGCCGGTCGTGCTCGTGGCGGTCGGGCTCACCACCGGCTGGCGTGACTGGCCCGCGTGGGCGCCAGCCGTGGCGGTCGTCGCCGCCGGGCTGGTCTGGCTGCCCCGGTTCCTGGAAGCGGCCCGCTTCCGTCAGAGCGTCACCAGCGCCATCGCCCATCCACTGGGCGTCGCTGTGTTCCTCGCGATCCAGTGGACGGCGCTGACGAGGAAACTGCTCGGCCTGCACACTTCATGGCGCGGCCGCAGCCTGGTGCCGCAGTAGGGCGCAACTCGCAACTCTCGCACCGCCGCTACAGGCATCCGGTTGCGAACGTTGTTTTGCAGATCCTTTGCATCGGGAATCGGTCTCGTCACCCGTCCAAGAAGCCCCGGGTGGCAACCCGGGGACACCGGGCATGAACACCACCCCGCCATCCATGCCGGAAGACGGCAGGCACATCTCTGGTTCGAACCCACGCCGCATGGCACGCGGGAAGGTGGGCCACCCGGAGTCCCCCGGCTCCCGCCGGGGGCTTTTTGTGGACGGCGTTACGCGGTTTTTTTGTGGACGGCGTTACGCGGTTTTTTTGTGGACGGCGTTACGCGGTTTTTTTGTGGACGGCGTTATGCGGTTTTTTTGTGGACGGCGTTATGCGGTTTTTTTGTGGACGGCGTTATGCGGTTTTTTGTGGGCGGCGTTATGCGGTTTTTTGTGGACGGCGTTACGCGGTTTTTTGTGGGCGGCGTTATGCCCGGCCTGGGGCTTCTTGTGTCCCCAAGAAGCCCCGGGTGGCAACCCGGGGACACCGGGCATGAAAACCACCCCGCCATCCATGCCGGATGACGGCAGGCACATCTCCGGTTCGAGCCCACGCCGCATGGCACGCGGGAAGGTGCGCCACCCGGAGTCCCCCGGCTCCCGCCGGGGGCTTTTTGTGGACGGCGTTATGCCCGGCCTGGGGCTTCTTGTGTCCCCAAGAAGCCCCGGGTGGCAACCCGGGGACACCGGGCATGAAAACCACCCCGCCATCCATGCCGGACGACGGCACGCACATCTCCGGTTCGAGCCCGCGCCGCATGGCACACGGGAAGGTGCGCCACCCGGAGTCCCCCGGCTCCCGCCGGGGGCTTTTTGTGGGCGGCGTTATGCGGTTTTTTGTGGGCGGCGTTATGCCCGGCCGGGGGCTTCTTGTGTCCCCAAGAAGCCCCGGGTGGCAACCCGGGGACACCGGGCATGAACACCACCCCGCCGTCCATGCCGGACGACGGCACGCACATCTCCGGTTCGAACCCACGCCGCATGGCACGCGGGAAGGTGCGCCACCCGGAGTCCCCCGTCTTCCGCCGGGGGCTTTTTGTGGGCGGCGTTACGCGGTTTTTTTGTGGACGGCGTTATGCCCGGCCGGGGGCTTCTTGTGTCCCCAAGAAGCCCCGGGTGGCAACCCGGGGACACCGGGCATGAAAACCACCCCGCCATCCATGCCGGATGACGGTAGTCACATCTCCGGTTCGAACCCACGCCGCATGGCACGCGGGAAGGTGGGCCACCCGGAGTCCCCCGGCTCCCGCCGGGGGCTTTTTGTGGACGGCGTTATGCGGTTTTTGTGGGCCGCGTTACGCCCGGCCGGGGGCTTTGTGTGACACAAGAAGCCCCGGGTGGCAACCCGGGTGACCGGGTTGGATTTCCTGTACCAGGCGATATGAGGGTTTAGGAACAGGGTGCCTCACCACAGGCCGCGTGTGCGGCTTGAGCCGAGGCCTTGGCCGAGGCGAAAGCCGCACACGCGGCGGCGA
>Ga0315906_10001500_pt1 | contig 34416 bp, 54 predicted proteins | sample LakEriMetagenome_4_FD_203526 | JGI IMG/M metagenome (GOLD analysis project Ga0315906, IMG submission 203526) | Freshwater fungal communities from buoy surface, Lake Erie, Ohio, United States - Buoy 2 MA122 | ecosystem: Environmental > Aquatic > Freshwater > Lake > Lake biofilm | place: USA... | reverse complement strand
GCTGCTGAATATCCAGCTAAGAGTGGTAAGCCAAGATTATGGCACAGGGATTTAGATAGACAAACGAATCCTGACAACAAAGGTGTAAGAATCCCTGTTAATCAACCATTCCTAGTAAACACTCCTGACTATGGACTAATAGAAATGCAATATGCACATGATGCAGCAGGGTTAGCAGTAAATAACTGCAACTGTAGATGCTGCACAGTTTATATAGCTTAAATAAAAAATATGAGTAACTTTTATAACAAGAAAGCGGTAAGTGGTGCTCCAGTAGACATGGAAGATAATGGCAGAATTATCACAGTCTACTATTCTGCGTTTGGTAATGTCGACAGCGATGGCGATGTTATTGTGCCAGGTGCATTCACTAAAACCCTAAAAGAAAACGGACCTAATGCCAAGAATAGAATCTGGCATTTATTTAACCACTCAACTGAAAAGCCAATTGCTAAACCATTCGAGATGATGGAAGATGGATTTGGTTTAAAGGCTAGAGTAAAGATGCCTAATACAACATTAGGTAACGATACTTATGAGTTGTATAAAGAAGGTCATATCACAGAACATAGCATCGGCTTTCAGACTATCAAGTCACAAGCGAAGTCAGGCTATAACGAAATCAATGAAATTAAATTGTTTGAGGGTAGTTCAGTATTGTGGGGTGCAAACGCAAATACACCAACAGTAGGAGTAAAGAGTCAAATAAAGTCTGTTCTTGTAGATGAGATGGGTAAAACTATCAAGTCTTTAAGAAACGGTCACTTTACTGATGAAACATTTGAATTGTTGGAACTTAAACTTAAACAATTACAACAATATCTTGCTGAGATGGAAGATGAAGAGTCAGTCGACCTTGAAGAACAACCGCAAAAACCTATGGATGAAGATTTTGTATCTCCTGAAGTAGAAGCATTGGTAGAAGAGGAAGACCCGATGATTTCCATGCAAATCGAGATGAACAATTATTTAAAATCATTTAAAATTTTCAACTAATGGTAGAAGAAATCAAAAGTGCTTTCGAAGGCGTTAAAACCGAAGTAAACGGTGCTATCGAAACATTAAAAGCTGATAACGCAGTAGCGGTAGACAGCTTAAAATCAGAATTAGAAGAATTAAAATCTCAAGTTGCTGTAGTAAAAGATGCTGCTGACAAATTAGAGGCAAAAAACAATCGTAAGACAATGAGTGAAAATCAAGTAAAAGGGTTCAATGCAACTCTTGCTGAAGCAATCGAAAAGAATGCTGACAGTATCGCAAAATTAGGTCGTGGTGAGCAGAAGCGTTCTGGCTTTATCTTAGACACTAAGGCAGTAGGTAATATGACTGAAGCAGTTAACTTAACTGGTGACATCCCAAGACAATATGCTCCACAAGTATATGCTCTTCCTAATCGTAAAGTACACGTTAGAAGCTTGTTACCAGTAGGTACAATCTCTACAGGTTTATTTACTTTCCCTAAGGAAACAGGTGGTGAAGGTGATGTAGCTCCTCAAACTCAAGGTTCTGCAAAATCTCAAATCGATTTCGATATCACAATGACTGATGCTCCTGCTCAGTACATCGCTGGTTTCGTAAGAATCTCTCGTCAAATGTTGGATGATGTTCCTGCAATGACTTCTTTCTTACAAGCTCGTTTGTTAGAGAAATATTTATTAGCTGAAGATGCTCAGTTATTAAATGGTAATGGTACTGCTCCTAACTTGACTGGTTTAACTGTAAATGCTTCTGCTCCAACTGGTGCTGCAACTGTAGACGTTGAGCAATTAGTACAAGCTATTGCACAAGTTTCTGCTACTAACTATTCTGCAAATGGTATCTTGATTAACCCAAGTGATTGGGCTAATATCATGAACACTAAGAATACTAACGCTGCTTATAGCCTTCCAGGTTCTACAGTTGTTACAACTGATGGTAGTGTTACTATCGCTGGTATTCCAGTATTCCAATCTACAGCAATCGCTGCTGATAAGTTCTTAGTAGGTGACTGGTCAATGGGTGCTCAAATCATGCAAAATCAAGGTATTTCTGTTCAGTTCTCTGAAATGGATAGCGATAACTTCCAAAAGAACTTGATTACTGTAAGAGTTGAAGCTCGTATTGCATTCCCTATCTATTACAACAATGCGTTTGTATATGGTGATTTCGGTAACGTAGCTTAATCCTAGATTAATCTAAAATACAAGGGGGCAGCCGCAAACTGCCTCCTTTTTTATGTCCGCTATATTTTAGTTATTTTTGTAAAAACAATGGCATAATGCAAATAGTAAGAGATATAACGACCACAGTAGCACCTTCAGCCACAGTGGTTACTTTAGCGGAAGCTAAGAATTACCTTAGAGTAGATTACAGCGAAGATGATACTTTGATTACATCTTTAATCAATACAGCTCAAACAAGACTTGAGCAATATGCAGGTGTCGCAATGACTCCTAGAACTTTAAGAGTTGTAGCTTATGTAGATAGCTTTATAGAACTACCTTATGTGCCTACTAATGTAATATCTCTTGTAGAGTATTGGGATAGCACAAACTGGGTAGCTATGTCTGTTGGGGATTACCAGGTACTTGGTGAAACCACTAAAAAGGTCTACATGACTAGCATTTTCGATAACGAGTTTAGATTTACTTATACTTGTGGTTATGCAACGACTCCTGCAACAATGAAAACTGCCCTTTTAAAGATGGTTTCAGACCTATATGAGTACAGAGAGTCATCAGTTGAGGCAACTAAGCCATCAGCTAATTTGATGACCGCATACGAGCTTATGAAGCCATTTAAACGCATAAACGTAATTATCTAATGATAGGAAGATTAATGAATAGGATTACTTTTAATAGTAAGACTGGAGCTTCTGACGGTGCAGGTGGTTTTGTAAACACCCTTGCAGCTTATTATACTTGTTGGGCTGAAATTGTAACAGACACAAACACAAGAACAAATATAGCTGGTACAGATGGTTTTGCTGCTGATATTACATTTAGAATAAGATATACAACATCTAAAGTATTTGATAAGAAGTTGACCATTACGTTCCAAAATAAGTTATATATGATAAATTCTATCATAAACGAACAAGATCGTAATAAGTATTTTTTAATAGGTTGTTCAACCCTTAAATAATGGCTACATTTACAGTAGATACTAAGGCTTTACATAAAATTCAAGAAAAGTTTAAGCAAACGGCAGAATTATACAAAGCTTACGCTGTTCAAGAACTTAATAAGTCTGTAAAAGCTATGGAAATGGAAGCTGCTTCAAAAGCAGGTAATTTGCCAAGAATACCTACCAAAGCAAAAAAACCATACAAAAGAACTGGTAATTTATCTAGAAGCGTATCATCAACTCCATATCAAAATGGGTATGCCTCATTCTCTATGGGTAATGAAACAGTTAAGTATGCTCCTTATGTTGAATTTGGTACAGGAGGTGGATTTGGAATTCCTAAATATAAATTTAGCCTTAAAAAGCCAATGAATAGCTTTGCTTCACAATTTAGAGGTTCAAAATTAAGGGATTATAATATGCCGAATAGACCATTCTTCTTTAAGACCTTTGATGAGAAATATGCAACATTGTTAAAAACCTTAAAAAGCTATAAAGTAAGGTAATCTTATATAAATATATTTCACTAAATTTGTACAAAATCAATACCATGACAATTACACTAAACGAAGAGCAGGTAAAACAATTAGACGCATTCATCCAAGAATTGCCAACTAAGTATGGTTTACCTTTAACCCAGTTCTTATCAAAACTTGCTCAAGAGCAAAATCCTGAGGAAGTAAAAGAGGAAACAGAAGCTTAATGAAAGATTGCGGATTAGCTATACGAAAGGCTTATGTAGATAAGTTAGCATCACAAAGTTTTTCTTTGGGTGTTTACGATACTATTGCACCTGATGATGTAGAACCTCCGTTTTTACTTATTAGCAGTCAAACGTCTTTAGAAAATAGCGACAAACAGAGTTATAACTTTGATGTTACTATTCAATTTGATGTTGTGTATAGAACTCTTAAGTCAGGTGAAGTAGGGCAGAAATCGGTAGACCAGTGGGCTAACGAATTGTTAGTGATCATAGGCGTTAATGTGCCAGATTACCCAAGTGCTTCTCCTGACTTTAAAATAGTTACTCGTAAGATGACAAGCAATATCGCTACATTTGATTATGTAGACGAATCTTATGTTTTCAGAAGAGTAATTACAATGGATCACTTTGTAACTCAAATATTATAAAAAATTAAAATAAAATAAAATGCCAACAACAGGAATTTTTAATGGTACAAACCTAGTAGTTCTAGTAGGAACTGAAGTTGTAGCTCACTCTACATCTTGCTCTTTATCAGTAAGTGCTGACTTACCAGATGCAACAACTAAATCAAGCGGTGGATGGGCTGATCAAATCGCAGGTTTGCGTTCTTGGTCTTTGACTACAGATGGTCTTACTACAGTTGAACCAACAGGTACAAACTATGTAGTAGGAGATATTTTCTCTGCCTTAAACGGAAGAGGCGTAGTTACAGTTAAGTTTACTACAGTTACTGGTAGCACTCCAATAGTAGGTGACTTAATTTGGTCTGGTTCTGCATTTGTAGAAAGCTTAGATATTACTGCTGATATGGAATCTCCAGTTACTTACTCTGCTTCTTTTACAGGACAAGGTCAATTAACTCAGGCTACCAACGCATAATAACACCAAAAACACCAAAATATGAGAGGACATTACGAACTATCCCTAAGCGATGGGACTAAGATACCTATGAGGTTTTGTACATGGTCTTTAAAAAGATTCTGTCAACTTCAAGGCATTGGACCATCAGACATATCGGAAGCATTATCAGGTAATGAATCGTTAGACGCTATTACTAATTTGCTAAAAGCTGCAGCAGAGTATCCATTGTATAGTCAAGGAATTACTCCAAGCTTTACAGATATTGAAGTATGTGATTGGATTGATGACATGGGTGGATTAGGTAGTAAGAAGTTCCAAGATGTTATGGCTTCTTTAGCAGAAAGTATGAATAGTGGTGTTGAACAACCTACTAATAAAAAAGCTAATAAAGACGCTGTAAAAAAAAATTAGAATGGATTGATATTGAAAGATATACAATGGGGGAGTGCCAAGTGCTTCCCCATTTGTTTTGGGATATGACGATGGCTGAGTTAGATTTTGTTTGGTATGGTTACCGTCATAAAGAAGAACAAGAATGGTTAAGAGCAAGGTGGCAAACTTCTATTTTGCTAAACATACAACTTCCAAAAGGCAAAAAGATAAAGCCACATGAGCTTTTACCACTTGACTGCGATAATCGTAACTTTGTAAAACAGAGGGTAATGACACCTGAGGAACTTAAAGAGGTCTTAAAAAAATACGATAATATAAAGAAATAGGATAATGGCAGATAATCAAGTAGACTTAAAACTAAACCTCGATTTTCAAGGGGTTAATGATGCGTTATATCAAATGATTGGTCAGTTTAATGGTACTGACAAAGAGTTCCAGAAAATTGCTAATAACATTCAAAAGAACGCTAAAAATCTAGAGGCTGCTATTAAGTTATTTGGTCCTGCATCACAACAAGCAGGAGCTGCTGCTAATAAACTTCAAAAAGATTTTCAATCTTTAGTTGCAAATGGGATAAATCCAGCTAGTGCTAGTTTTAAGAAAATGACTGCATCAATGCCAACATCTGCTGGTTTAGATGCAACTACTGGTTCATTACGAAAAAATAATATGCAATGGACTAATTTAGCATTAGTTCTACAAGATTTACCATTTGGATTTAGAGGTATTCAAAATAACCTTCCTGCTTTAGTAGGTGGATTTGCTGCTGCAACAGGACCTATTTACTTAGGTATTTCTGCAATTATAGCTTTAATTACAGCTTGGGATATGGGTATGTTTAAGGCTAAGAAAACAACTGACGATTTAAAGAAATCACAAGAAGATTTAAATAAAGCATTATCTGATTCTAAAAATGATTATTATGCTAATGATTTATTGCTAACAAACTATGTTAAAATTGCTAGGGATGCAAATTCTACGGATTTACAAAGAAAGAATGCTATATCTGAAGTAAATAAAGTACTTAAAGATTATGGTATAAAGCTAGATGAAAATACTATAAAAACAGGCAAATCAGAAGAGGCAATTAAAAAGGTTACAGAGGCTATGCTTAACCAAGCTCTTATTGCTGCATATAAAGATGATTATGTTCAACAAGCTAAATTATTAGATCAAGAAAAAGAATTAGCTGGACAAGCTAAAAATACAGCTAAAACTGCTGAAACAACTTCTAAAAAAGGTGTATTAGGATATGCTGCATTAAGTAGAGAGATAGATGTTACTGCATTAGCTACAAAATCATATAATAATGAAGCTGAATCACAATGGTTAAAACAAGAGCAAAAAGTATTAGATGTAGCAAGTGGTGTTGAAAAAATAAAGAAGAAAATACTTGAATTGCAAAAAACAGCAGTAGCAGGTTTATTGCCTGGTACTGGTGGCGGTAAAGACAAGCCTGAGCCAAAAGATTCTTATGCAAAGGATTTTCTTAAAGCATTAGAAGAAGAACAAAGATTATTTAAAAATAATTTAGATAATCAGTTATCTTATGCAGAGGGCAATGATTTAAAAAAGGTACAACTACTTCAGAAAGCAATGGCTGATTTAGTAGCTTGGTACAATCAAGGGATTATTGAAGAGTCCTTTTATCAAAATACTATAGCTGACTTATATAAACAAACGTACAACTTAAAAGAAGATTTACTAAAAAAAGAATTAGACAAAGAAATTCAAATTGGTAAGTTAATAATACAAAATAGAGAAAATATCGCAGATGCCATTGATAGGATAAATCAAAACATGACTTCTGCTGAAATTAAAAAAATACAAGATGCTTTAAAGGTAAGATTAAGATTAGATAGAAATAATATTAATCTACAAATAAAAGATTACAAAGATGCCTTAAAGAAATTACAAGAAGAAAAAGCTAAGTTAGAATTACTTGGATTACCTACGCAAGTTGCAGCAGTAGACAAGGAAATAGATGAAATGAACAACAAGATAGAATCTTTGGGTGATACATTTCAAGCTACTGCTCAAGGAATAAGTGGTATTATATCAGGATTTTTAGCTGATTCATTTACAACTTTAGGCGAAAATATAGGTAACGCATTAAGTGGTGGCGAAGTTAAGCCTCTCGAACATTTCCAAAAACTACTTGCTGACGCTTTAATTAACATTGGTAAAATGTTAATACAATATGGAACATTATTACAAATAGCTTTTGCGTCACCTGATCCTTTTGTAGCCATTGCTGCTGGTGTTGGAGCTGTTGCCTTAGGTACTATAATTAAGAATAGACTTAAGCAATCTGCTGTTGATCCTACAGCATTTGCTAATGGTGGTATCGTATCAGGACCAACTATGGGTCTTATGGGTGAATATCCAGGTGCACAAAATAATCCTGAGGTTATAGCACCTTTAGATAAATTAAAAGATTTGATTGGTGGTGGTGGAAATGGTCAGTTTGTATTAAGAGGACAAGACTTAGTTTTGGCTATGCAAAGGTCTAATTCATCATTAAATATTAGAAGAGGGTAATGGCATACGCAGTAAAATATATAATAAATACAGCTAGTAAAAGTAATGTTAGTAGTACAGTTTATCTTTACGAAGATGGATATGTTGGCAGCACTATAGAATATCAAGCTACAGGATTACAATTAGAATATATACCTAATAGTGATGATACGTTTGAGCCTATTTATGTAAGTCAATTAAATGTGTCTATTGACGTTACTGATGATATAGAAAATATGCCAAACTTTACAACTCTAAATGACAGAAAGTATTTTGTTAAGGTTGTATCAGGCGGTGTTACAGATTTTCAAGGATGGTCTATAAGTGATGATGTACAATTTTCATTTAATACAGGTAGAAAAGAACTGTCTTTTAGTGCTATAGATGGGTTGGGTATGTTAGAAAGAATTAAATACGACTTACCTAACACTATATACTTGACACAAGTGCAAAAAGCAATGACCTTTATAAAGGATTGTTTATTAGAGTTAGAATACCCATTAGATTATGATATCATAAGTGGTATAAGTTTTTATGCCGAAGGGATGACTAATAGAACAGGCAATTTAAATGCTGATCCATTAGACCAAACATATATAAATTATGCTACAATAGTTAATGACAAACAAGAAACACTAAACTGTTTAGAGATTTTAACAATGATAACTAAAAGCTTTGGGGCAAGATTGTTTCAGGCTAATGGTAATTGGCATATAGTGTCCTTAACTCAGTTTGCACAAGATTCCTATTATGTTACTATCTATAATAGTGATGGGACAGTAAGTGGTAATGATGTATTTGATGTAAAAGGTATAATTGAAGGATATTCAGGAAATGATACAGGATTATATTTTGTAGATAATAGCCAATTCAAATTAATTAGAAAAGGCTACAATAAGATAAGATTTAACAAGACTATTGAAAATCCTAACAACTATGCTACAAACTGGGATTTAAAGATATATGAATATGTTTCTCCAACAGTAAGCAATGCTTTTGCATGGACACAAGTAAGAAATGGTGGCACTAATTACATAAAGCCATATCCTGAAAGAAAGTATAATTCTTTTATTTTAAGCCATGATTTAACAGTTAATCCTTATTACGTTTCAGTATCCCCTAATAATCTACCAAATCTTAACTCAAGTGATACTTTTAATATATCATTTGATATTGTAGGATTAGGAACACCTGCTGGAGGACCAGAGGCTTTATTTATTTTAAAAATACAAGTTAATCCTGCAACAGGTCCTTCTTATTTCTTAGATAATAATAAAGCATGGCAAGAAGCAGTTAATACAGGAGACCACTATTATTTCGAGGAATTTAATCCTGCTGACCCAAAGGCTAATGTAAACGTAACAACTCCTGTTTGTCCCGTAACTGGTCAGCTTGTAGTAGAGCTTATTTTATGTGACACTTCAGCTCCTTATTGGAAATCTACCATTGCAGGTGCAGATGTAAGTAATTTTAAAATTGATTTACAGTCCACCTTTATCAGCCTAACAACAGAAAGCTATATTACTAACAATAATGAATATGTGCTTGAAATAGACCTACCAATGGGCTTTAATGACATAAATGATGGCAAGTATAGCTACAAGGGATTTTTAAGTGATTTTTCTGGTTTAAACTTAAAGAATTGGTACAGACAGGAATACCCTACAGATATATATAGAAGCCTAAGTGAGTTAGTTGTAAAACAATACTCAAACTGCTTAAATAAAAACATAATAAATCTAGATGCTGCATTTATGGGTATGCAAACGGCAGAAGGTAGATTTAGTGGTGCTATGCCTATTAGGGCTGTAGACACCGACCCTGCACAAATTAGTGTTAACGACAAAAGATATATAATAGGCAATTCTACTATAGACTTACCTAATGATGTTATAGCAGCTACTTTACTAGAGGTAAATCCTAATAATGTATCTACAACAATGACTACTATATATGATAGCAATAAATTATCGACTGCTGAAACTGGATATGGTCACTTTAGATCAAATGGATTTTTAACTAAGGAATTAGCTTACGCTGCTCCTTTAACCAGCAATCTAATATATCTTGAAGATATAGGAGTGCCAAGTATTGGTGATTTCTTCTATACAAATGACTTGTTAAATGTAGGATTTAATGGTGCTAATATTTGGTGGAAGGTATTAGTAACAGACACTTACTTCCAAGCTTACAGAATTAGTGGAGCAGGAGAGATTTTAGAAACTTATGGATAATATAAAATATAAATAATGGCATCAGTAATAAACGGAACGAACATAGTATTGTACTATACAAACCCAAACCCAACCTTTTATTTTAATGGTTCTACTTCGGTAACTACCATTAGTGGTTTAAGTTATAAGCAATTTGGATTACTTGATAGTAACGGAGTAGCTACGAATTTTACTAAAACTTCAGATGGTATAGTTGCAGGATTTATTACAGATGTTCCAACATTATCAATACCTTCTGGTACTTGGACTTTTAATGCTTTTGCATCGATAAGTGATGATTTGGTGTCAGCACCTAGATTTTACTACCATATATACAAATACAATGGTACAACATTAACATCTATAGGAACTACAAACTCCATATTTTTTACACAACTAGCTGTTAAACAATACACACAAACATTTGCGTTTCCAGGTGCAACATTATTGTCGAATGAAAGAATAGTTATACAAGTGGTAGCAAGTCAGATTACTACAAAAACAATGACATTCTATACACAAGGTTCAAATCATGCTTCGGCTATTACAAATATACCTACAACAATCCCATTTGGAGCAGCTACAAACTGTTCTTTTGAGGTTTCAGTAGATCAAAAGGAAGTAACATCTCAAAGTTCTGCATGGTTTAAAGAGTTTAAGAATGACGTAGCTTCATGGTCTATCAATGCTGATGGCTTTGTTGCTTTAAGCGACTATTCTTATTTATTCTTAGCTAACCTTCAGTTGACAAGACAACCTATCTTAATCAAGTTTCAAGTGGATAATGATAATGGGGATGGTAGTGGTACTCTAGGATACTCTGTATTCACAGGATCAGCCAATTTAAGCTCACTTAGTTTAAGTGCAGGGGTAGAGGCAGCCTCTACATATAGCGTGTCATTACAAGGCTCTGGTGCTTATAATATAACAGGTACACAAGTTACTCCAGGTGGTGCAGTAGTAATAGAAACTTCAAATGTGATAATGTATCAATATACAGCTAGTGGCGGTGAAACAACAGTAACCTTTGTAGGTGCAATAGGTGGAACTTGCTTGTCAGTTACAAGAGGTGGTATGGAAGTTAGAACAATACAAACTTCAGGTGTACCAACAGGCGACAATGTTACATTTAACGCTTCGACAGGAGTTGTTACCTTTGGCAGAGCTTTAGAGGCTGATGAGTTTGTTAGAATAATTGCAAAATAATAGTTAAAATTTATATATAAATGAGTTCACAATTACAGGTATCAGGCGAAGCAAAGATTAGGGATATACAAGGTCCAGTAGTGGCTAATAGTGGTGTAATAACTGCTTTAGATGGTGCTGCTTCTCAATATGTACGAGGGGATGGTACGTTAGCTGACTTTCCAACATCAAGTGGTGGAGGTAGCTCGGTTTCTTATTATCTTAACTCAAGTGTTTCACAAGGTACAATAGGAGGTGTTGCATATAGAGAGTTAAATAAAGAACCAATCATAGGTGCTGGAACTGATATTGCTATTTCAACAACAGGATATGTAGCGAGTTATTTAACTGATGCTAACGACCCTGATGTATTATCAATTCCTGGCGGTAACTTTAATTGTGAGTTCTATTTTAGTGTTAGTAACGATACAGGTAATCCTTTTTTCTATGCAGAACTTTATAAGTACGATGGCACAACTTTTACCTTATTAGGTAGTAGCGTTGGAGTTCCTGAGTATATTAATCAAGGAACTATAATAGCACCTTACTATTTTGCTATTCCTGTCGCTACTGCTGCTTTAGCTTTAACGGATAGATTGGCAATTAGAATCTATGTAAACGTAGATGGTAGAACAGTTACTTTACATACCGAGAATGGACATTTGTGTCAAGTAGTTACTACCTTATCTAAGGGTATGGTTTCTTTGAATAACCTAACAGACCAATCACAATTTTTAACCACAGGAACAAGCGGAACTGACTTTACTATCGCTTCAACTGGGGATACACATACTTTTAACCTACCTATTGCTTCGGCTGCAAATACAGGTAAGTTAAGTTCAACTGATTGGAGTACGTTTAATGCTAAACAAGCAACAATATCTTTAACAACAACAGGTACAAGCGGAGCAGCTACATTAGTTGGTGCTACTTTAAACATACCACAATATCAAGGGGTTTTAACTAACCCTGTAACAGGTACAGGTACAACAAACACTTTACCTAAGTTTATAGGCACAAGTGCAATAGGTAATAGTAATATTACAGATACAGGTTCATTGATTACTTTAAGTTCTAATAGTTTAATAAATGGTAATGTCGGCATTGGTAGTACACCAACAACAACTATTGGTTTATTAATTAGTAGAAATATTACAGGTGCAGTTACATCTTATGGAACTTATTCAAATGGGTCTATTCAATCGGATGTAACTACTAATGCAACATATCATGCTACTTTTATAGGAACTGCAGCGGCTTCATTTACTGTAAATAATGCTTATGGTCATTATGTTGCACAAACTACAATAGGTGCAGGAAGTGCAATTTCTACACAACAAGCATTTTATGCACATAGTAATTTTACAGGAGCAACTAACAACTATGGATTTAGAGGTTCAATACCTGCTGCTGCTAACAGATGGAATATATATATGGATGGGACTGCTAATAACTATATGGCAGGTTCATTGGGTATTGGAACTACAAGTTTTGTTTTTGGTGGTGGTACATATAACTTAAACTTAACTAAAAATATTACAGGTACAGTTGTAGCAGGTGCAATGAATATAGGTAGTATAGTTCAATCAGATGTTACAAGTGCAGCTATTGGATTAAATGTTCAAGTAACAACTGCTGCTGCTGCATTCACTTTAAATCAGTTAAGACACATAAGTGTAAACCAAACTACTTTAGGTGCAGGGTCATCAGTATCAAATCAATATGGTATTTATGTAGACCAAATAACTAATGGTTCAAGCAATTTTGGATTCTTTGGTAACATACCTGCAGGAACGAATAGATGGAATATCTATATGGCAGGGACTGCTAACAACTATATAGCAGGAAGTTTGGGAATAGGTTCTGTTGGTTTATCTACATATTCTTTAAGAGTTGCTAAATCTTTAACTGGAGCAACAACAATGATTGGTATTTCTTCTGAAGGAACTATACAAAGTGATGTAACAAGTGCAATAGCTTATATAAGTGCACAATCAACTGCGGCTGCTGCGTTTACTTTAAATAACTATTATCACTTCTATATGCAACAAGGTTCAATTGGTGCAGGAAGTGCTATAACAAACCAATTTGGTTTATTTGTAGATTCAACATTAGTCGGAGCAACAAATAACTATGGTGTATTTCTTGGAATACCAAGTGGAACTGGTAGATGGAATTTATATGCATCTGGCACGGCTAACAACTATTTAGCAGGTTCATTGGGAATAGGTAGTACAAGCATTGATACTACTATGCTTAGAATATCAAGAAGTTTTAGTTCTACTATTACAGGAGCAATTTATTTAGATAGTCTAATTTCATCAACAGGCACAGGACAAATGAACTACATAACTACTGTTGCTCAAACTGCTGCTGCTTCTTTTACTGTTGGTGCTATAAGACATATAAACATAAATCAAGGAACATTTGGAGCAGGTAGTACAGTATCAGACCAATATGGTGTAATTATAAATAGTAATTTTGTAGGTGCTACAAACAACTATGGATTCTTTGGTAACATCCCGTCAGGAACTAACAGATGGAACTTGTATATGGCAGGAACGGCTGCTAACTATATGGCAGGTGATTTAGGAATAGGAGCAATTCCTGGTGGTGCAAGAAAATTAGAAATTGGGTTAAATGATGCAACTACTTATACAACTACAACATTAAGCAACGGATTGAGTATTACAAATACATCTGCTACTACAAATTCATTTGCAGGTATATTTTTATCAGCTAATCCAACAACAGGCAATGCGGCAAGAGCATCAATAAATGTAATTGCAATAAGTGGTGGAACAGGTGACTTGACTTTTACTACAAGAAATGCAAGTGTTCAAGCTGAAAAAATTAGAATTAAAGCACAAGGTCAAATGCGATTTGTTCCATTAGCTTCTGACCCTTCAGGTGCAGAGGCAGGAGATGTTTACTATAATTCAACAACAAATGCTCTTAAATTATACGATGGTACAGTCTGGAGAACAATCACAGTAGTTTAAAACAATATAATATGACAAATTTTCAATGGGTAATCCCACAAGATTCAATGGTAACTGCTTTGGCGGTAGATAATTTAACGGATGTGGTAATTCAAGTAAACGCTTATAGAATGATTACAGATGGTAAAACCTCAACTCAAATCCCTGTATGCGTAGGCTTAACACCTCCAACAGAAGGCTTTATTCCTTATGAAGACCTAACACAAGAAATCGTAGAAGGTTGGTTAAATCAAGGTACAGATGTAGCCGCTTTAGACGCTGAACTATCTATTCAATTGGATAACATAATCAATCCAAAAACAGTAATTTTGCCTAACCCTTTTTAAATAATAAATAATGGCAATAGCTAATATAACAGGTAATATTTTAACAGATAGTGGTATATCTACGAGTAGTTTATTGCCTCTTAGTGGTGGTACACTTACTGGTGCTTTAAGTGGTACAAGTGCTACGTTTAGTGGTGCAATAGCAGGAAGGTCAGGTGGTTATTTAGCTTTATATGATATTTCAACTAATACAAATAGATGGGATATTTATACTAATAGCGATAATAGCTTTAGAATGAATTATAATGGAAGTGGTGGTGATGAACTTATTATAGCTTCTACTGGTGCTGCTACATTCTCATCTTCTATTGCAGCTACAAGTGCTACGTTTAGTGGAGTAATTACTGGACAATCAAATGGGAATACATTTGGCACTGCATCTGCAACTGGTAGAGCAGTAATTATTCAAGCTGGTTCAAGTAATCAAGCAATAATGTTTAAGAATGCTGCTGGGGGTGATGGTACTTTATTTATAAATGGTACTTCAACTTCAATTGATTATAACTTTAATACTTATTCAGTAGGTGATGCATTGGTGATTAAAAACAATGGTAACGTTGGAATCGGAACGAGTTCGCCTACTTATAAATTAGATGTATACGGCGGAGCAAGCGGTACAAGAACTGATGTCTTTGTATCTAATGCAGCTGCTAATTATAATATTGGTGTATTATCCGATAACAATGGTTTTGCATCATCTACAAATGCAATGTTATTTTATACTGCTGCTAACGAACGTATGCGTATCACAAGCGGTGGTAATGTTGGAATCGGAACGAGTTCGCCTGCGGTTAAATTTGAAGTAGCTGGTAGTGGCTCAATAGGATACTTTAGAAATCCAAGTTCTACTGCTGCAACAACTTTTATTACTGTTGTTAACGCTAATAATACAAGCAATGGACTTGTAATGGCACATATAAGTGATGGAACTGGATATTTTGGTACGCAAAATAGTGCTGATTTAAGATTAGTAACAGGCGATACCGAACGTATGAGAATCACATCGGGGGGTATTATAAATACAACATCAAGATTAAATGTAAATGGTGCAGGTGATAATTCATTATTTAGTTTTATTAATAATGGAACAACATATACTCTTGGATTTAGTCCTAATGCAACTGCAAGTACAAGTACAACATTAACAATAACAACTGCTACAACTACTTGGATTTACAATGGTACAGGCACGGCAAGTTGGACATTACCTAATCCAAGCGGAACAAATCAAATGTTTTGGATTAAAAATGCAGGTACAGGTGTACTTACTTTAAATGCTTTTAGTGGTACTAATATTATAAATAATTCCGCAACAGCTGTTTCAAGTATAACAATAGCGGTAGGTGCAACTGCATTAATACAACAAGATGGAAACATTAGGTCTTATCAATTACAATAAAAAAATATAAAATGAAAACAATTAATCCACTAACCATATGGATAAACGGAGAGTCAAAACAAGCAAGTGTGTTATATTCACAAGTTAATTCAGATAATCTTGTAGACAATGCAACTTTTTACTATCAATTATTTGAACAAGTAGACATTAATATATCTCCTTTAGTAAATGGAACTGTTGATATGAATGGTGCTGATTATGTTAGCTACAATAGTGCTTCTGATGCTAATGCTTATGCTTGGGATTGGTTAGCTGCTAAACTTAAACTAACAATCACAGGTGATTATGTACCTCCAGTACCTCCTCAACTAGAACCAATTGTTGAAGAAGCTATTGTTGAACAACCTTCTGAATCTGCTGAATAATGAAGCATATTAAGGACTATTTAATCATTATCCTTGCTTTCTTTGCTATGGTGTGGCTATATGAGTCATGCCATAGCTCTAATGCTGTTATAGAGTCTGTAAACACCGATACTGTGTATCAAACAAAAGTGACCACCAGGTGGAAACAAGGAAAAGATATTCCTTATGTTATAATAGCTACAGATACTGTACATGATTCTGTACAAATTACCGTACATGATACTATACGCATAGTATCCGATTATATGCGTATATATGCGTATTCTGATACGATTAACGTAGATTCTAATACCTTTGTCATTAACGACACTATAAGCCAAAATAAGATCCAATCAAGGGGATTTGAGGCTAAAATAACCGAAAAAACCATACTTACCACCATTACTAAGGCAGCTAAAGCTAAGAATACCCTTTATTTGGGCTTTAGAGGCGATTTAAGCGAGTCTAATGGCTTAGAAGTACTAAGTCCTGGAATCATGCTTAATGCCAAAAATAAGGCTCTAATAGGTCTTAATGTAAATATTAATAAAAACTTTAATATAGGCTACTCAGGTAGTGTATATTTTAAAATAGGTAAAAAGTAAGTAAATGGCTTATCTATATAGGCACATAAGATTAGATAAAAACGAACCATTCTATATTGGAATTGGTTCTGACTCTACTTACAAAAGAGCTAAAGCCAAATACAAAGGCGACCGTAATAAGATATGGTATGATATTACAGCAAAATCAAAATATGAAATAGAAATACTTTTTGATGATATAAGTTGGGAATATGCTTGTGAAAAAGAAAAGGAATTTATAGCATTATACGGTAGAAAAGATAATAAAACTGGCATTTTAGCTAATATGACAGACGGAGGAGAAGGTGTTGTTGGTGCTAGTTATAAAAGAAGTATAGAGTCTAGACAAAAACAAAGTCAGACAATTAAAAAAAGAATGGCAGAAGATATTGACTTTAAAAACTTTCATATAAAAACATTAAGAGAAGGATCTACTAAAAGGAAGTATGGTCCAGAATCTGAAGAAACACGAAAAAAGAAAAGCGAATCACACAAATTAAGATACCAAAATGGTGCTGTATCTACAAATAAAGGAAATTTTGGTTCAAAATCTCATGGAGCTAAAAAGGTTATATGCACAATCACAAATAAAATATGGGGCAGTGCGATAGAATGTGCAAATGAAAATGGTATTAATCCAAAATATTTGCATAAAATTTTAAATGGTACAATAAAAAATAACAAAACATCATTTGTGTATTATGGCTAATAGTAAATCAAAATTAAATTTAAACCCTGTAACAAGCGTAATGTCATTCCGCGAGTTTAGTAAAGACCCAATCAAAGGAACTATGTTCCTAGTTATAATCGGTATAACTGTTCTTTATGTAGACATTAGAGGCAACTTCAACAATCAAATTAACTCTCAGGACGCTAGGATTACTAATCTTGAGTATAAGGATAGCCTAAAGACTCAGGCTTTAATTGAGTGTAAAACAGCATTAAGTTCTACTACAACTAAGCTTGAAACCTTAGATGCTATGGGAGCTATTAAATCAACAGTTAAATAAAAGGCAATGAAATCTATTCTTTTGATATTTGGTTTTCTAACAGTTACAGCAACTACTATAAATGTTACAGCTAAAAAAGAAGATAAAGCAGTAACTGAAGATAAGGAGTTCGAGCAATTTATGACTGAGTTTAATAGCACTATGACTAAGAACAAAGCTGTTCAAGTTAAAGCTGATCAGGCTAAAGAAGCTATAGTAACTTCTACCGTTAGCAAGTTTGCTGAGATAAAGCAAGAGATAACAACACTAAAAACCGAACTAAATGAAGTTAAAGCAACTTTGGATAGTGTTAGCAATGATACTGCTGTCAGTTTCAAGCTACTCCCAATATCCCACTACAAAAAAGATTAAGGGTGATTCTGTTGTTATAATGACCATTGGTCAGGCAGATACCATCAACAAATTATATAAGTCCTATAACGATACAATAATCGCTTATAAGGACTCGTTATCACTTAAAAACAATTTATATGTTACAACAAATAGTAAACTACGCAGTAAAGAAGATTCAGTCAATATTTACAGATTTCATATCCAAAATATTAAATCTAGTACAGGAATTGATCCAGAGTTTAAAGAAAAGTTTGAACAAGAACAAGGTATAAATAGATTATGGACTTTGCTTTTGTTTGTAGCATTAGCATTAATAAAAATTAAATAATATGAAACAGTTTTTCCAAGAAGATAATGGTAGATTTAGTATGAAGCGTTTATGTGGGTTGTTATGCGTTTTAGCATTATGTATTACTATGTACCATAACCAATTTAGTGAACAACATTTTGCCCCAAGTTCAATTCTTGTAGAATCAGTAGCTTTGTTAGCATTCGGTTGCTTAGGTTTAACCTCAGTAGAGAAAATATTTAAGAAAGATGCCTAAGAACGAAAAGATAATTTTAACACTTGGCTTCCTATTATGGTTGCTAGGATTAGCATATTTTGTAAATCAAATAATTTAGTATGAAGCTTACCGCCCATTTTTCACTTATAGAGTTTACTCGTAGTGAATCAGCAAAAAGACATGGAGTATCTAACGAGCCAACTCCTGAACACATTGAAAACATTAAAGTACTATGTGAAAAAGTATTAGAACCAATCAGAATGAAGTTTGGTCCTATTACGCTATCTAGTGGTTACAGGTCAAAGATGCTAAATCACTTCATAGGTGGAGCATTAAAATCAGATCATAGTTTTGGTTGTGCGGCAGATATCGACCAAGATGGTTCAGGTAGTACATATACAAACAATGATATATTTCACTATATCAAAGACAATCTTAAGTTTAAGCAGTTAATAGCAGAGTTCCCAAAGGATGGTAAATTAGGATGGGTTCATGTAGCTTATGATGCTAATAATCTAAAGCAAGAAATATTGATTGCTAAAGATAAAACAGGCGGAAGAACTAACTATGTTACTTATAAGGGTAACGAGAAGTTAGTAAAATAGACCAAAACCAAAACCACATATAATGAGCAAGAAAAATGTCCTAGTAATAGGCGACACTCATGAACCATTCTGTCATCCTGGATATAAAGCTTTTTGCTATGAAGTAGCGAATAAGTTTCAATGTTCTGAGGTTGTACATATTGGAGATGAAGTTGACAATCATGCCATCAGTTATCACGAATCTAAGCCTGACGGACATGGAGCAGGTAGAGAAGCAGACTTAGCACAAGCTGCTATGTACAAATGGTACAAACAATTCCCTAACGTTAAAGTATGTATTGGTAACCACTCAGCTCTTCATAAAAGAAAGGCTCAAACAAGCGGTTTACCAGAACGTTTTATTAAGTCCTATGAACAAGCTTGGGATGCTCCTAAAGGCTGGAAATGGGCTTTAGAATGGGAAATAGATAGTGTTCTATACACTCATGGTACAGGGTCATCAGGACAAGCAGGTGCAATCAATAGAGCAAGAGATGCTCGTCAATCAACAGTAATAGGTCATATACATAGCTTTGGAGGTGTGCTTTATAGTTCATCTGATAAGGATATGATATTCGGCATGAATGTAGGCTGTGGTATCGATATTGATGCTTACGCTATGGAGTATTCACGACCTTTCCCCAAAAGACCCACATTAGGCTGTGGAGTTGTTCTAGATGGCGGAAGAGTTGCTATATTTGTTCCGATGCCTCTAGGCAGTAAGATTATTAGGTTACCTAGAAAGTAACTATAGTCTAGTAAATATAAAGAAAGTGTGTATTGCATTGTTAATCAATGGGGTATGCACTTTTTATTTCCATTAGAATTAAATCGTAAATTTGTATGAACAGAGAAGTAGACGTTAAGATTAACCAATTGATGAAAGAAAAGACTCACTTAGAAGCTAGGCTTGAGTTGATTGTTAGGGAATTACGACTTACTGTTTTAAAAAATAGTATCACAAATGTTAATGCACATCATACAACTGACCGAAGAGGAAGATGAAAGCTATGATTTCCAGGATAACTCTGAGGAATCAGATGCTTATATCAACATCTATCAGGTGGCGAGTGTAACGGCTGATGAAGAAAATAGTGATAGGTGTTTTGTATATATGTCTAATGAGGATTACTTCTATGTAAACGAATCAATGGATAGTTTTACAGCAAGGTATCAAGCAGTCCTTTACGGATCAGTATTGACAAAGTTTTATGACACTAGAAATAGTCATAATTAAAATAGCTCTCATGTGTGGTGTGTGATTGTGTGTAGTTTTGGTTAACCCTCAGGTAAAATCTGGGGGTTTTTTATCGCTCATATAAAGTTTATTTATCGCTCATAAAAAGGTAGTAAAACTACTACTTTTTGACTTATGTTTTATTGATATAAGTCAATTTGATACATAAAAAAGACGCCACTAAGAATAGCAGCGTCTAACTATTAAACTACAAACAAAACATACTACTTTTTGTTATACTGATTAGCTCCGTAACCTATAGTTACTGCAACAGATATAACGTATAATGCTCTTTCATACCATTCCCACATTGTTGGGTTGTACTTATTGATGATAAAAGCGAATGGTAGATACAAACCTACTAATAAAAGTGATAAGTTGATTAAAATATCTTTATATATTTTCATGTCGATAGATTAAAATGGCAAACTTTTGCCACTTGGTTTATAATCACCTGCTTTAAATGTATCCATTTCACAATAGAAATCACTTTGTTCAGGTCCTGCGTTCTTTTTGTCTTTAATAAGGATAGAACACCATCCTTTGTTAGATGCTGCGAACTCGTTTAGTTTCTTTAAGTCCTCTGGACCGAATGATACTTTTCTGAATGATCCGTAAGCTGATCTAAGTGTGAAACATCTTCCTAAGAAGTTCTCTTTTTGTGTTGCCATGATATTTGTTTTGGTTTATAAACTCTTTTTTAATTGCTCTTTTAATTTAGTAAGATATAGACTAAAGTCTAATGCCTCTTCTATAGCGTGTTCAATCCATTGTTCTGTTATTAGGTCGTTTCTGTCAAGGTCAGTTCCGTACTTTTCAAAACCAATCCTTGCTCTATCTTTTAAACGATTAATAACATTCTCAACGACTGAATCGTATTCATAGTTATTCTGCATATCCTTTGTATTTTCTTACTTGTTCTTTAAGTTGTGCTCTCCATTTGATATCTACTGTACCATCATTTAAGATGTCTTCTACTAACTTAATAGTTTCAGCAGTTACAAACTTGCTTTCCTTAGGAACTACAGTAACCTTAACTTCTTTCTTAGTAGTCTTAGTTACATTTTCTGCCTTGTTGTCTAATTCTAAATTTTCCATAATTGTTGTTTTTATCTACCTTGTCTTCGGTATTGTTTTACATTTTTGTCTTTAGGTCCGTTTCTTTTCTTTGCCTTACCCAACCTTCTCTTCCCAAAATTGACCTTTTTGGTCATCCCAGATGCTGATTTTGCTTTCGCCATTGTCTAAAAATATTGTTAAATTAATTGATCCGTCTGATACTTGTTGACATACAATAGATGTGCCACCGCACATACCTAAATGAGTTAAAAACTCTATTTGTGATACACTTAACCTATCACCTATAGCTTTAATCTCACAAGCAATGAATTGACCATAGTTCTTATGGTAACCTATAATGTCAGGTAAGCCTTTCTTGCCAATAAAAGACCTTCCCTTAACTGCTAGGTTATTATTCCTCCATACTTCATAACCTAAACTATCTAAATATTCTAGCATCATCTTGGTTAAGTCACTTGCTGTTTTGTATGTCATATAAACGAAATTACATCAATTAATCGAAACGTATCATCTCCACAGTTGGAACTTTTACATATCTTATGCCCTCAACTATCTTAGTTTTACCCCATTTAAAGTGTCTTCTTGCCTTTATTCTAAGCATTTCAGCTCGTATAAAGTAGATCCTATCTTTAAGGTCAAAGTTGATAGCAAAGAACTCTACTCTTGTGTCTGCTATACCACTAGGTTTACCATTATTCTCATATTCAAGCCACATATATTTTTGCTTTAGGGCTTTTGGCTGTTGGATAACGAGGATTTTTGTGTTCCTAGCAAATAATAACAATGCCTGGTAAGTGCCATCTTTAGCCTTAGCTTGTTCTATGTCGAACTTACGAGTATTCTTATAGTTCCTATTTAAGTCCACTTCTCTTTGGTAGTTTTAGTTTCTTAGCGTAAAAGTATAGTGTTCTTGTACCCATACCAATACCAACTGCTATATCATTTAAGTCATGAAACCTAGCAGTATCATACCATGCTCTAGTTATAATACGTTGCTTCATGTTCTCAATGTTAAGGTCTTCTCCTTGTACATATTCCACTTCAGGGAATTTTTGGTCGATTAGTGTGATGTTTTGTTCCATGTTATTTGTTTTGGTTATAGGTTTTGTTATAGTGCAGTTCTCCACTTGCTAATTTCCTATTAATTTCAAACGTTTCATCTAAATCGCAAGATTTATATCCAACTTCAAAAGCGGTAATTATCTGCTCTTTTTCTTTTTCTTTGGCAGCTAAGATTAATTTTTCAAACTCGTCTTTATGTACTACCCAACTATTCGTATTAATGGTTGGTTGTGCTTTCTTATAAAATAATATTTCAAATTCTTGCATTGCTGTTTTCATAGTTTATAGTTTATAGTCTTCAAATGTGGTTGTTTCTCCAATAAATCTAATAGGTATATTACCAGTCTTACCATGTCTGTTCTTTTCTACCTTAACAATAACTAGGTCATCAGGATGATATTCCTTACCACCAATCTCTACAGGCTCTTTCATTTCGTAATAGGATGGTCGCATGAGCATAATAACAATGTCAGCGTCTTGCTCAATACTACCTGACTCTCTAAGATCAGATAACATAGGTAACTTATCAGCTCTTTCTTCAACCTTTCTAGATAACTGAGATAAAGCAATGATTGGTACTTCCAACTCTTTGGCTAAGGCTTTAAGGCTTCTGCTTATAAAACTTACTTCCTGCTCTCGGTTTTGGTTTTGTTTGCCTTGTCCACTCATAAGCTGAAGATAGTCTAGGAATATTACCTTAATACCATACTTCTGCTTAAGAATAGTAGCCTTAGCTCTGAGTTGTGAGATACTGATTCCTCCTGTATCTTCTATGTAGATGGGTGCTGTGATTATCTTGTCATCTGTCTTTAAAAGTAGCTTACGTTCATAGTCATTCAAATTATTCGTTCTAAGGCGTTTTAAGGGCACTTGACTCGTTATTGACTCTAACCTTTCAACAAGCTGTTCGGAGCTCATTTCGAGGCTAAAAATAGCCGTAGGAACGCTATTTAGGATAGCTAAGTGATAAACACTTGAAAGCATCATTGCTGTCTTACCTGCTCCTGGTCTTGCAGCTATGATACATAGATCAGGTTTACACCATCCTGCTATGGTTTGGTTAAGTTCTTGGAATCCAGTATTAAATCCTAAAAGTTCACCATTACTTGCTAAGTCCCTAGCAAAGTTGATAGCCATAACTACGTCAGTTATGCTTTTTTCGTATAGATTACCATATTCTAGTAAACCTATAAGTTGACTATTTAGGTCAGAAAGTAAATCTATAGCTTGACTATCGTTGTCTAAACAACTATTTTCAGCTATTCTAAGCACTTTATAGGCTTCACGCTTCTTGTACATCTCAATAACAATCTCGATATGGGTGTTTATGTGGGCTGTTGATGTTACATTATCAGTTAACTTTGATAGGTAAAAAGCTCCACCAACATCTTGTATGTCCTTATCTTGGGAAAGTTTTTGAGCTACAGTTGTTAGGTCTATAGATATGTTACTATCATACATTTCCTTAATAGCGTTGAAGATTTTTTGGTGCTTTAGATCGTAGAATATGTCAGTTTTTAGATGACCTATAACCAATGGTATAGTCCTTTTGTCTAAAAGTAATGAACCAAGTATGTTAGATTCAATATCTAAAGCTTTTGGTAGGTTTATAGCTATCATAATGTTTTTAATCTGTTTTTAATAATCTTTATATAATTTTCATCAATTTCATAACCTATATAACTATAACCTAATTCTTTTGCAACCTTTAATGTCGTACCGCTTCCTGCAAATGGGTCAATTATTAGTTCATCATTTTTAGCAGTTGTTAGTATGATTCTTTTGATAATTTCTTCTGGTATTTGACATGGATGTTCAGTTTTTTGTTTGCTAGTATTTTTTACTTGCTGAACTTCCCACCAATCATATAATTTAGCACCGTTTTTACCAGTTCTGTTTATATATGATTTTATTCTTTTATCATTAGGGTTTTTAAAAGGTTGTAATACTTTGGTAAAATCAGGTTTACAACCCCACCAACTTATAGTTCTACTTTGCTTACCAGTATTAGAATTATAAACCCATGTAACAACTTGTTCGCAATTATCAAAGCATTTTGATAAAATGTTTATTGTTTCTTCAGGATAATGAATAATTACACAAGGAGTTTTTATACATTTTAACAATTCTATATATTCATCTAATTTTAAATTATCCTTATAACTAGAATATCTATAGCTCTGATTATATGGAGGATCAGTTATTGTTAATCCTTTAGGGTAATCGTATTTTCTAAAATCATCATTTAAAATCATTATTTAAGTTTTATTTGTGTAGTTATTTTGTTTGTAGGTACATTAGTAGTATTAAATTTGGAACTATTCCTTTTCCAAGTTCTTACAGTAGCCTTCCAATCTTTCATTATCCCTGAGTTAAGTTTCCATCCTCTAGCTTCGTAGTGATCACAGAAATATTCACCATCTAAAACAAAGTCTATTTCTTTAGCATAACTACTAACCTCTAAAGGCTGTGGCTTTATAAATGTCTTATTATTGTTAATTGTATTGTTGGGTAAAGATTCTTTACCATCTGAGGTAAACTTTTTTGACCCCTTAGGTAAACTTTCTTTACCAACGGTAAAGTGGTCATCTGCAATACCAAAACTTCTATAGTCATCTATAGCATCCTTAAATGTACCTGCACATCTAAGATGGTTTGTCTTCTCATGCTTAGTTACTAATCCCTTTAAAATAAGACCCTTGATAATGTTTAAAATAGATTGCTTTGACAAGTCTAAATCATCTGCCATTGTTTCCCTACTCATATAACACCAATGAGAATCGTTGTTTTGCATACGCAGTATAGTATCTAATACACAGTACTCGTTACAAGATAAATGAAAAGCCTTCCTAACTGGATGGATAATCGTTGTATAAAATTGAGCCATAAAAATAAAAAAAGGGCTTCAGACTCACAGGTAATGCGACTACCTGTTTATCCTCCACCCAATAAATTCTTTGTTGTATTGTCGCATAATACATTACAAATATACTATTTATCCTTTACTATCCTAAAAACAACATCTCTATTATTATGCTTAAATTTCTTCTTTAGTAAAGGGCTAAGTGATTTCTTTATTGAGTCTTGTGTGATCCTTGTATTCCTTGCTGCATGAGCTAAAGATTTAAACAATACTTCACTTTTATCGTCAACATAAATCATCCTCACTGGTACTGAGTTCTCTAATCCTGCAATCTCCATCATATCTTCTTGAATTTACTAATTATGCTTAATGTTACAAATAGCAATATTGCTAGTGGTATTGATATTACTATAAACTTTACTAACTCGTATAAAAATATTATCGCTTGTTTCATGTTTGTAGTTTAAAATAACCACCCCAAGTTTCACTAATTACTATCAGGTTATTAATATTTTATCATGAGGTGGTTAAGATTTTTATTTCTTTAAGTTAATCTTAAAGGTTGTAGTGCTAATTCTAGGTGCTGGATGTACCATTTCGCCCGATTCAGGATCAACCATAGAGGTTGGTAGTGTTCTAAGCATCTTTTCCCTTTCCTTTATGGCAAACTTCATAGACTCTAATTGGTCATTCATCTTGCTCCAAGTATAGTCTTGGTCATAGATATACTTAACACCTGATTCAAACTTAGCCATTTCGCTTCCTAAGACCTCAGCCTTGCCTCCAGGATACTTACTAAGCTCATCTAATACTAACTCTTTTAAATCGGCTCTAATGCCTTCTAAGAGCTGTACTACAGCCTCAGACTTAACGAGTAGCTCTAAAGGTGATTCACCAGTCTGTGTAAAGTGATCTACTATCTGCGACTTGATTAACTCAATAGCAAATTTGTTAGGCTCAATAGAAGCAAGTTCTACTTTGGGTAATAATGTTAAATTCATATTATTTTAGATTTTCTTTTTTCATTTTTAATACCTTCATCAATGTTTCATCAGAATCAAATGATTGCTTGAAAGTAAAGTATATATCAGTTAATTGCTTAACCTTAGTACACTTAGCTACTTCCATCATGATTTCTTCTCTTGTAGGCTCTTCTTCTAAGATTTCAGCTACAACTGTTTGTACTGGCTTAGAGGTTTTTTTCGGCTCTTCATGAACAAAATCCATCTCTTCAGCAGGTGTCGCCTCGAATCCAGCAGCCTTCATCAACCATGCTAACTGATTACGGAATGCCTTACCTACTGCTCTAGTCTGTGCCATAGATAAGATTGCATACTCATCAAAGAATTTTTTGCTACCCTCTTTGTTTGAGCATATTGCTATGCCTACTGATACCAACTTATTGTCTTGGTATGATCTAACCTCGCAAGTAGCCATATACTTAATCTCTTTTTCACTTGATAAGTCTTGTACGCTTGTAATGATAGGGAATAAGCCTAATGAAGCTCCTGCCATCTGCCAGGCTTCTACGTTACAATAGTCCTTACCCTTGATGTTAGATACTAAGTGTGCATCCTTTACAAAGCGTTTAAGCTCGTTAGATAAGGATAGCATAGAGTCCTTGTTGACCATTTGGTAACTAGGAGCTTGAATTTGATTGTTAGTTGTTTGCAATTCCATTTGTTAATTGATTTGATTGTGTAAAAAAAGTTGCTTGTTTGATTGGGTATTGTTCCCACATTTTAACTATTGCCTCCATAGTTTCAAAACTAGATTGACTGTAGTTCATGTTGTGGATAATCTTAGCGACAAAGATTTTTTTGTCTACTTCGTTCATGTGTGCGAATGTTGATAGCATTTTGTTTGTTTTAATAGTTATCTGAATATAATTTAGGAATCTTTATTTTGCTTCTTACTGTCTGATATTGCTCCATATAGTAAGGTACTACCTCTATATCGTTTACAAAGGTGTTAATGCCATGTAAAACTGTAGTCCTATCCTTGTTAAAATAAGGAGCTATCTGAGCGGCTTTTTGTTTATAGTGAACATGAAGGATATAAAAGCACATATTACGAGCAAGTACCTGAGGTCTATATCTACCTTTTTTAGTAATCACTTTTTCAGGTAAATTAGTGACAATAGATATTTGCTTTACTATGTTATTGACTATATCCTGGTCCACATTGTGTATCTTTCTTTTAAATAGATTTTGTCTTGGAGTTCTATATTTCGCTGTAATCATTGATTTGTGTTTTTAATAGTTCGAGTTTTTTGTTATAGAATGTTTTGATTAACTCGGTCATCTCATAATCATTGTTCTTAAGTCTTGTTTCAATAACATAACGACTATAGCCTGTTATCTCCATAATCTTCTTCATGTCGCCATACTTAAATAGGCTTTTGTAGTCTGTGATCTCTTGCATTTGTTTATTTAGTTTTAAAGTGATTGATATGTCTGTCTATTCCTTGAACTGCTGCATCTAAAGAAGCGTAATAACTTGCTCTCCAGTAATACCATTTGCCATGTAGGATTTGATTATCCCAAGTAATATACATCCCTTTGTAGGTGTATTGTTTTGACATTCTTCCGTTACTGTTTACATAGGTAAACTCTTCTTTGATACCTTTTTTCTTTTGTTCTAGGGTTAGTTTCAACATTGGTTTTGGGTTTTTTATTCCTCTTGTGAGGGTTTTTGATAAGTTTTTGTTTCTAGGACTTCTGTTAATCTAAGTGGCATACCTTGACTAAGCTTCATAAATAAATCATAAGCCTTATCCTTATTGATATTTATAGATCCGCTAACTAAGATACCGTCTTGCTTTGTATAGTACAATGTACTGTTTAAAACTAGGTCTGTTTCTTCTACAAATTCGAATTTCATGTTTGTTTGTTTTTTATGTGTTTTAATATTTTTATCTTCCTTGCCAGTTATTAGGTGTTCCAGTTATACCACCTTCGGTATTATTGTTATTAAATGTTTGATCATCTGATGGCTCTTCTTCTTCATCTTCCCAATCGCAATGTTCTAAGCAGTCAGGACAGATTCCTAGTTCAGGCATTGTGGTATGTGCTCCACAGCAAGTTGAGTATGACATTATTTATTAAGTTTTTGGTGTCTTGTAAAATAGGTTTTTGGATCACCAATCTTAACCTGGCTCATATTCCTTTCATATTCCAAAGGATGTATGCAAGTTTTTGTCTGATGATTGTAATAGGCTTGTTCGCCTTTGTCGATGATTGTGCCAGTAATACCGCACTTCATCTGATAACTGAGTGTGATTAATTCGTGCATGAGTTTTTTGTTTTGGTTGTGTTAAGCGTAAAATTAGTAATTGTTTTTATATTTTACAACATTTATTCTTAAAAATTTGTGAAAATTTATAAATCTTTTGTCCATTGTGTAGCCATAGCTCGTGCAATACCTTCAAATGTTTTAGATCTTAAAGTTCTACGTTCAGCAGGAGATTTTGCAGTTGCTAAGGCATCAGCATACCATTTAGGGTGAGATTTACCACTCTTAAAAACAGTCCTTTCACCTTTACCAACAATATTTGTAGGCTCTAGCTTTGGTAGATTTTTAAGCCATAGACAAGTTGTTTTTGTAGCTTCATCACCAAACATATATGGCTGAATAATCTGATCAGGTTTACGGATTTTTGTTGATATAACCGAAACAGGGTTCTCAATAGCTATTCTAGGAATAGGTGCATCCATAAGTTTTTGGACAAAATCTAAAGCTATAGCTTGGTTTTTATACCTTTCTAGGTTAGGTGATCCATCCTTATTATAGAGATGTCTTGCACCACTAACAGATAAAAAAGTGCAAGGAGGATGTGCAATCATTAAATCCCATCCTTTGTTAATCACTTTAAACACATCTTCCTGGAAATGCCATTCAGGATGACCACCACTACAAGGTAATATGTCACATGAATAAGCTTCATGACCAAGTTCACGAAGGATTTTTGTTACTGATTGGCTTTCTTCACAAGCCACGAGGATTTTTGCCATATGGTTTAAGGGTTTTTTGCGAGTTTTTTGGATGGGGTTTTTGTGGGATTTTTAGGGGGTTTTTGCTTATGCAACTAAAAAGCAGTTGCAATAGCATAAAATGGGTAATAATTGGCATATCTTACCTATTTGGTAAAAATACCATTTAAAGCCTATTTTAAGCCTCAAATTTGCCTTTTCTTTTTATTTGCTTATTATAGATCATAAAAAAATTAAATAGCCTGGAAATGGTTTATTTTGTTAAATAATCATTCCACGCTTGTGACTTTCCGATATTTTCTTCCCATTCAATATCCGAGATTATGTCTTCGATTTCCTCTTCGCTTATAACTTCGCCCCTTCCATTTAGGTAATTAATTGTGCAAAAGATAGAATCCCCAACATATAAAACGAGGTCATTTGTATGCTCGTTTACTTGGTAGCTGTCAATTTTAAAGCTCATTGTCTTTATTTTTGGTTTATATGGGTAAGCGGGGGAACTTACGCCATTTCGGGGAATCTTACCCCTCATCAGTAAACCCTAAACAAGTTCTAATCGGTAGCCTATGCTTTGTAGTTCATTAAATAAATCTAAGTACTCAAGCATTGTGGCTTCTCTACATTCTTTTGCGTAGTTTGGATGGCATGCCGAATGCTGTCCAATGTGAGAATAACAAGTTTTTGTATTGTCGCACCATACCTCTTCAGGGAAATAAGCCATTAAATCTTGGTTTCCTTCATGGTATAAAAATTTTACTTTTGTTGTCATTTGTAGTATTTTAAAATTGTATTGTTTTGATTGCTTCATCAAATCCACCATTAAAGTCATTTTGTCTAATTCCTTTTAGCATAAATGCGTCCAATATGTCATTAATGATATTTTTAGGGATATTTACCACATCAATAACAATAAAAGAAAAAGCTTTTCTTGGGTGCATTTGAAATGTGATTTTACTTTCTTTGTCTTTTGTTTGATATGTGAAAATAGTTTCTTCTTTTTCGTTCTTTTGTCTTGATGCTAAAATCATTTCATTGTTAAACTCTTCTATCTCATCAAAAAAGATGCTTGGACATTCAAACTTAGTGCCGTCATCATCCCAAGTTCCTGTGTAGTATCCTTCGCCATTATAAAAGCTGTCCTTTTTTATTGTGGCTTTTCTGCCTTCGGTTAGTTTATACCATTCTGAAGGTCTTGCAACAAATGCTTTTTTAATTGTCTTTTTCATTGTGTTTGTTTTGTAGTTTATTAATTGAAATCTATTTCATCAAATTGAGTAAACTCGGAAGGATTCTCGACAACATATTCTGCAATCACTTCCACTAATTCGCAAAGGTTATCAATTCCCATATATTGAAAAGATTCAAGGTTTCCGTATCCGTTAAACGTTACCCAATTATCCATATATCGATAATCTCCGTAAGTAATAGCCCTTGCTAAATCTGCTTTAGTATTAAAAGACTCATCTAAAAAATCATCATCATTTGAATAAATCATCGAGTCCATTGCGTTGATAGCTTCGCAGTATTCGTTGTTCAGTTGGACTAACTCTTCGCAGTCCATGTTGTTAATAACATCGATTACTTGTTCTTTTGTTGTTGTTGTTTGTGTCATTGTGTTAAGTTTAAAAGGGTTATTTGTTTGTGATTTCTTGCCAAATTGTTTTTGCTAATGTGTAAAGTAAGATACCGCCAATAAATAAGGCGATAAATTCAAATAGGCTAACTGTTTGCATCGTCATTAATTAAAAGGTGAATTAATAATCTACCCACGTTTGCCATGAATAGAGTGAATAAAACCAACTGAAATACTAAAAGAATGTTTGAAAGTGTTTGCATTGTTTTGTGTTTTGTTTGTTATTAATAGGATATAAAGGTAAGGGAATAATTAATACAATGTGTAAAAATCTTTAAATAATTATAAATTTATTTTTAACCTGGTTTATCCTGGTAGGATATAATTATCCATTATTATATTATCCATTGTTTAATTAATAATTTAATACTTATATTATATAAGTAGTATTATAATAGTATAATTACTTTACTAATTATATTAGTAGGTATGTATTAATATAATACAAAGGCTAGGTTTTAGCTTTTGCGTTTGAGTGCCTTGACAATCATTAAATTATTCGTACTAACTTAGCAACCTATCAACCAATAATTAACCAATGAATATAAACGCCAATTTAAGCCAATTTAAGGACCTCAAGGTATTTAGTAGTACATGGATAAGCCTAGATCCGAGATAATAGGTAGTAACCTAATTTTAGGGATAAATAGACGGGTTTTTCGGTATGCCTACCCCCTACCCTCTTTTTTAGCGTAAAGGAAGGTATGCACCCCTTGTGCCCCCCAATATTCTGATATAAAACAATGATTTTAACATTTTTAAACATTTGACATGAAAGATACTTATGGTAAAAAGGATTACACGTGTAAATGCGGTACAGTTACCGAAGGATACGTGTGGTTTAGTCAAGTAAAGGAAACTCAGTTTGAATGTACTAACTGTGGCAAATGGGTTGGTCATGAGAACCTAGAGAAGAAGGTTACTAGCATTATTTCAATACGCACACCAACAAAGAATAGATAATATGAACGCACAATTCAAAGAAATAGCTAAAGAGGCTTTTATCATAGCCTATAAGGAGAACTTTGGCAATATCACCATATCATGTGAGGCTTCTGGAGTCGGTAGGACGCAGTATAAAACTTGGTTGAAGGATGATCCTGAGTTTGCTAAGAGATTAGCTGAAATCGAGCCTGAGGAGATTATGCTTGACTTTGGCGAACAAAAGCTAATGGAGAGGATTGCTAGGGGTGATACCTTAGCTACGATGTTCTTGCTAAAGACTAGAGGCAAGAGAAGAGGATATATTGAAAAGACTGAGGTTGCTCACGAAGGAGATGTCGTTAAGCAGATTACAGTCAACGTAGTTAAACCGAATCAAATTGGAGATATTATGAAACAAATAGACGGAGATGAGCACAAAGCGTTACCTGAAGGTGAGATAATCAACTTTGATACGCAAACAGAGCCAGGAATGGTCGTACCAGCTTACAAAGCAGGAGAAAGTGACGAAATCCCACTTTATAACCATGATAAAGGCGAATTATTAGATATTAATGAAGATGGTGAGTATGAGGAGTAGCTACAATGCCTCTATTTCGCATTTTAAGGCGATTTTAAGGCTTTTAACCCTATGTGTAGTACTATGTATCCATTTTGGAATTGAAAGGCTTAAATGGGGCTTAAAATAGCAAACCCCTACCTTTCTATAAAACCAAAAGTTTTCTATTAGTAAACTTCCATCCTATTTTTTAAAATTTTTCCTATGAACGTTACCACAAACGTAGTCTTCGAAATACTGCAAAACTCACAAAAGAGAATTTCCATCATGCAAGGAGGAACGAGATCGGGTAAGACATACAATGTACTTACATGGTTTATCGTTAAACTGCTTCAAGAGAAAGGAAAGACGCTGACAATATGTCGTAGTTCACTTCCATCCATCAAAGGTTCGGTAATGCGTGACTTTATTGAGATTTTGTCTAAGTATGGGCTTTATAGCGAAGAGAAGCACAACAAGACCGAAAACATCTACTTTTTAGGTGGGAATGTGGTAGAGTTCGTTTCTACCGACCAACCGCAGAAGATAAGAGGTCGAAAGCGTAATTATCTGTTTATAAACGAGGCGAATGAGGTAAACTACGAATCTTGGATGCAGTTGTCCCTTCGTACAACCGAAAAGATAGTAATTGACTATAACCCTTCCGATTACTACTCCTGGATTTACGATAAGGTAGTTCCGAGAGAAGATGCCGACTTTACGATTACGACTTACCTAGACAACCCTTTTTTAGAAAAAGGCATCATTGAGGAGATTGAGAGGCTTAAAGCAGCCGACCATGAATATTGGCGAGTTTATGGTTTAGGGGAGAGAGCAATATCCCAAGCGACCATTTATACGCATTGGAAGCGTAGAAGGAACTTCCCTGATGGCGGAGATACGTTTTACGGACTTGACTTTGGATTTAACAACCAAACAGCCCTTGTTAGGGTCAAGAACTTTGATGGCGAGTTATTTGTAGACCAATTAATCTACGATACAAAAATGTCGACTGCGTTACTAATTGATAGGATGAGGTCACTAGGACTTGATAGAAACTCTGAGATATTTGCCGATCCTGCTGAACCAAAAACCATCTCGGAGGTGAATAAGGCAGGATTTAACTTGAAGAGTGCAGTAAAAGATGTTTATGCAGGAATCAACAAGGTAAAATCATTTCCTTTGCATATAAGGTCAGAGTCTTTAGATTTGCTTGATGAGATTAAAAACTACAAGTGGAAGACTGATGCGGATGGCAATACACTTGATGAACCTGTGAAGTTTCGAGATCACTTAATGGACTCTATGAGGTATGCCATATACACAAAATATGCGAAACCTAAAAGAGGGTGGGTTGTATAGCATAAAAATTTGTTACTTTTGTAAAAATAATATATAGCGTGAATTTAACGGACATACTAAAGGCAGCTAACCCTTTTCAACAGAAGGCAGCTCCAAAGGTGACTTTTAACAATCCTTTTACTGATTTCGGTGGATTGATTGGCGGAAGAACACTTTATCCAGAATTAGACCAGCAAAAATTTGTACTTGACTATAAAAACAATAGTGAGGTATATGCTATCATCAAACGTATCTCTAAAACTATTTCTACTGTTCCTTTCTATGTTTATCAAGTAAAGAACAAAAAAGAATTGAATAGATACAAATCAATGTTAGCGAATGCAACGTCAACCGCAGATATTGCTAAAGCAGAGTTAGTTCGTGTAAAGGCAGTTGCTGAAATTGCTGATTCTGATTTAAATAACTTGCTAGAAAAACCAAATGAATATCAATCATTCTCTGAATTTATCGAGAGTGCTGTAGGTTATAAACTAATTACTGGTAACACTTACATTTGGGCGAATAGATTATCCAATGGTAAGGTTGCTGAACTTGTTACACTCCCATCTCAATACGTTGCCATTATTTCTGATGGTACAATAAATGGGGTTGAAGGTTATTCTTTTACGCTAGTTGGATGGGATCAATTAGATGCGA
>Ga0315906_10001499_pt1 | contig 34436 bp, 28 predicted proteins | sample LakEriMetagenome_4_FD_203526 | JGI IMG/M metagenome (GOLD analysis project Ga0315906, IMG submission 203526) | Freshwater fungal communities from buoy surface, Lake Erie, Ohio, United States - Buoy 2 MA122 | ecosystem: Environmental > Aquatic > Freshwater > Lake > Lake biofilm | place: USA... | reverse complement strand
GGCACTGATTCAGGCGGATGCGAGCGGCGGCAGTCTCGCTGCGGTGCTGCGCGCGCAGTCGGAGCAGCGGCTCAACGAGCGCTTCTCACGTGCGGAAAAGTTGGCGATGGAGGCGCCGGTGAAAATGCTGGCGCCGCTCGTGCTGTGCATCTTCCCGTGCACTTTTCTGGTTCTTGGCTTTCCGATCCTGATTCGTTTTCTGGCCAGCGGATGATCCGTCCCGTGGTGCTGCCCAAGCTGTACGTTGACGGTCGGTGTACGACGCTGCGTGTATGCATGGCGCGAACGTTCGGTGAACGGATCTTTGGGATGCTGCGTTCGCGTCGCTGGCAACGATTCGAAGTGCTGTGTTTGCCACGCTGTACGGCCGTACATACTTGCTTCGTGCCGCTGCCGATCGACATCGTCTTCACCGATCGAACGGGACGGGTGCTGCAGGTCGTGGCGTCGCTCGCGCCGTGGCGGGTTGCCCTGATGCCCAAAGCGGATTCGGTCTGGGAGCTGCCCGAGGGAGTCGCGCAACGCTACTCGATCGAGCAAGGCGTTCGGCTGCAGGCTTGGCTGTCATGGTGAGCGCGCGCTCGCGAACTCGCGGCGTTTCGACCGTGGAGTTCGCTATCGTGGCGATGCTTGTCTTGTTGCCCTTGCTGACGTCGGTGATGGAACTTGCACAACTCGCCGTCGCGCGACAGGCGCTTGGGTATGCGGCCACCGAGGTTGCGCGAGGGCTTGAAGCCGAAGCCCCTGAGGTGAGCACGTTTTCATCGGGTGACACATCCGCTTGGCTAGGGGACGAACTGCGGGTGCGGCGCATCGTGGGCCTTGCCCTGTTGCCGCTGTTTTCGCAAGGAGAGCCGCTGGACGGCTCAACGAGTGCGCTGGCAGGTGTATTCGCGCGCGCGGTTGCCGAGACGCTGCGTCCCGACTTGCTGCGGATCGACTTGCAGGAGATTCCCGCGACGTCGCCGTCGTCGGCGCGGTTCGTAAGTTTGCATCGGGTGACGTTGCGGTACTGTCGGGAACTGTATTTCGCACCGATCAGCGATCTTCTGCCTGCGGTGCTGCGCGCGACCACCTTCGACCCCTTCGATCAATGGTGTTTCGCCAACGCGCGCATGCCGATAAGCGCGAGTGCCGTAGTGGTCAGGCCGCGGATCCTCGCCGTGTCTCAAGCGCGCGTGGTCGGTTCGCTCGACTGAGTGGACGAAGGTACGGGCGGCTCGTCCACCCGAGCCTGCCATTCGTCCCGTGTGTCGATGTCGCGCGCAGCACTGTCCATTGGCACCTCGGTGACCTCGGCGAGAGTGCGTAGCAATACCCGTGCGCCTTGGTCACCCTGCAGGTGGAGCAAGGCGGGCCGAAAGGCGGCAGGGACGATGCATGGTGCGCCTCGCGTATGGGCGTAGGCGGCCGCAGCAGCTCTGTCGGGCGCGGCGCGCCAGGCTGCAATCAGTCGTCGATAGTCGTCGATGCCGATATCGGGTTGATCCGCTAGGGCAATGAGTAGACCGGCGTCGGCAGACTCCACCGAGGCCAGGCCCGCGCGCAGCGAGGCGGCCAGCCCTTCGCTCCAATCCTCGTGCCGGACCACGGTCGCGCCACGGGTGTTGATCCCTGCGCTGATCTCGGCCGCGTACGCGCCGAGCACGATGGAGAGGCTGTCGACCCCAGCGTTCGACAGGGCGTCGATCACCCACTGGAGCATCGGCTTGCCGTTGATCGGCGCGAGGGCCTTAATGCCAGCAAAGCGGCGGGATGCACCGGCGGCAAGCACGAGTGCGTGCAGCGGCGCTTCGCTGCGTGCCGTGTGGCGCGCAGCGGATGACACCGCCGCTGCAGTTTGTGTCAGCGCTGCGGTCATCCGTTCAGCCGCCGCGCGAGTGGGTTGGCCGGCGAATCAGCCGCCGGCCGCCTGCAGCGTCGCTTGCGGCAAGCTCGCTCGCGGAGCAATTCGTGGCGCCTCGTCCAGAACCCAGGCATTCGTTTCGCGACGAGCCGGCGAGGGGATCGCGTAGATCACATCGCCCTGCTCGCGCGCTGCGCGCACTGCAGCCATGTCGAGTTTCCAGCCGCGCGCCTCGAATTCGTCGAGTTTGTCGCGGTACTGCAAGATCACCTTGTCGGCCGGCATCATGAGCTCCTTGGCGCGCGACGGCGGTGTCAGGGTCGGCTTGACGTTGTTCATCACCTTGATGTCTTGCGAGGCGATGAACATGTTGCGCTCGTTGATTTTCTTGTCGAGCCAGCTGTTGATGCGCGGCTTGATGAGACGTCCGATGGCGCCCATCTTGCTGTTCTTGAAAAAGCCGATGTTGCGCTGGTTGAGCAGGAACACGCGAGTTCGGTTCTCGTCGATCGGCGCCTCAAACATGTATTGGTGCATCGCGGTCTTAGGCGAGAAGTTGATGTACGTCCACATGTGGTTGGGGCCGTAGGTGCCGGAGCCCGCCTCCATCTTGCCGCCTTCCTTGCGGAACTGCCGCATGATGGGGTTCTTGAGTGGTGGCGCGTCGAAGGTCGACAGGAAGCCATAGCCCCACGGGTTGTTTTGGTGCGGGCGAAGCTCCGTCATCAGGTAGCTGTCTTCACGCTCGCCCTGATAGCCATGCGTCGGATGAACGTATTCATTGTGGGCGGGGTCGAGACCGTTCTCGATCGACCGCTCGTAGTGGTAGTTGATTTCGAACACGACCAGCGTCGAGCGCCACGCGTCCGTGCCGTGTTCATCGACCGGCATGATCGGCGGGCGTTGGTCTGCCGGTAGGTCGCCGAGGAACGCGAACAGGATTCCGTATTTTTCTTCGACCGGATAGGCGTCGACACGAGCCCGCGGCGGTGGCTTCGTGGTCTTGCCGATCGAGGGAATACGGGTGCAGACACCGTCGCGGTTGAAGCGCCAGCCGTGGTAGGGACATTGCACCGTGCCATCTTCCTTGCACTTGCCGCCCGACAGCGACGCACCGCGGTGCACGCAGGTATCGGAGAGCACGGCGGGCTTTCCTTGCTCGTCGCGGAAGACCACGAAGTCGTGCGCCAGGATCCTGACCTTCTGCGGCGTGGGTCCGAGATCTTCGGAGCGCACCACCGGATACCAGAAATTCATGTACATGAATCGACCTCCCTGCCGAAAATTCCCGTTTGCGTTCTACGCCATATCGCCCAATGAAACCAGTATGGTAAACCCGTATCGTCCACCGACCGGACGTAGGATCGGGCGCGGCGTCAGGCGTGGGGTCAGACGTGGCATCAGCCATCGTGTCGGACGCCGCGCTATAGTCAGCCATACGGGGTTGCGGGTTGCAGGGGAGGGACAGCGATGAACGAATCGGTATCGGCGACATCGGCTTCGTTGCGAGCCGCGGGGGATGCGATCGAGTTTCAGGGCGAAGAGGAGCGGCTCGGTCAGGCGGTCGCCTTGGCTTTGCGCACGCTCAAGGACGGTATTCCTTACCAGCACGAAATGAACGATGCGCTGGTCAAGATGCACCTTAACTCTGTGCAGTTCGCAAAGAATAAAGGTCTTTCGAAACAATATGTTGAGCACGATATCTCGATGATGCGCCCGACACTGGAGCGCATCCGGGCGTCTGTGCTCGCTGGGAGCGATCCCGAGCTTGCCCTGCACGGGATCTTTGATCGCACGAGTTGCTTCTACCAACTCTGCCTTGACCTTGAGGTCTCCCCGGGGCGGCGCCGTTTCACGTTTCCGTACAGCCACGTGCTCGCGATTTCCCGACGCATCGGTCAGTTCGACCTGACCGATGCGGAGCTGCACGAGATCTGGCTCAAGCCGCGACTCGAAGGCTATGGCGGTGTAATCGGGGTCCAATTCGAGGTTTCGGACATTGACGCCGAGGGCAAGGTGACGGTGTCGGTGCTGCGCTGAGACGTTTGCCCACGGGGTTTCAGCCTGTCCGCCTAGTGGATAAGTCGCGCGTGTCGCCGCGACCGCTCCGAGCGTCGGGTGATAGAACCGCCCTATAGCAGTGGGTACACGCTGCGAGACTAACGGGGGTTGATATGTCTAAGTTCGCCAGGGCGACCCATGCCCTATGGGTTGCACCGTTGACGGTTTGCATCGCGTTGCCGGTGAGCGCGCAGGCACCGGATGATGGGGCCTCACTGGAAGAGATCGTGGTCACCGCGCGAAAGCGCGAAGAAAACCTGCAGGACGTGCCCATCGCTGTCACGGCAATCTCGGCCGATACGCTGCAGCGTGAGGGCATCAAGGACATCGAAGGCGTCATCGATCGCGATCCGAGCCTGAGTTTCGATCGCGGCATCGCCCCTTACGACACTCGCATCGTCATCCGCGGCCTGTCGCCGACCCGAGGACGACCGAATGTGGCGACGCTCGTCGACGGAATCGACGTGTCCAGTGAGGCCATTGGCGTCGCGGGCGGTTCGCTGTTGATTAACCCAAGGCTCGTCGACATCGAGCGCATCGAGATCGTCAAGGGTCCGCAAAGTGCGTTGTACGGCCGAAGCGCCTTCGCCGGCGCGATCTCCTACATCACAGCCGATCCGGACGATGAGGTATCGGGGAGTGCCTCTGCCGAGTTCAACGAGCATGATGCGTTCGACATCAAGGGCAGTCTGTCTCTGCCCATCAGTGACACGCTGGGCATCCGGGTCAACGCTTACAAATTCGACGACCGCGGCGTCTATCGCAACACTATCGGCGGCGAGCACGTCGGCGGTGGTGATGGGCTCGGTGGGTCACTGACCTTGAAATGGGCGCCGACCGACAGCTATTCGTTAAAGCTGCGTTCCGAGTTCTCTGACGATCACTTCGATCAACCTGCGCAGGCGAATGTCGCGTTTAACGGTGTTGCAGTCGTTCCGGCTGCCGCATCAAGCTGTCGCACCTACTCGATCGCCAATCCAGCAGGCGGCACGCTGGTCGCGACAGGACCGGTGCTCGATGCCTCCTGCCAGTTCGTCGATGCGAATGCGGCGCTACCGGCGAATACGCTGAATCTGGCGCGTACGTTCCAAACGGCACTGCTTGGCGCAGCGCCGACGACGATTACGCCCGACATGGTCTTCGACGACATGAATGTTCCGGCCTATCGCGGACAGATGGTGCGCGGCAACCAGCTTGCCGTGGCCTACAACCCGGACTTCACGCGCTCGCGGGATAACGGGCTCACGGGCCCGGCATTCTCGGGAACGGATCGCGAAGTGACGCGTTTTTCGGCAGTGCAGGAGCTGAACTTGTCGTTCGGTACCTTCTCGTCGTTGACGGGCTATACGCGAGCGGAGGTCGGCACCGATCTGGACTTCGATAAGACCGCACGCAGCATCATCCAACAGAACATCAAGACCGCGAGTCTGACTAAGCAAGTCAGTCAGGAACTGCGCTTCACATCGGATTTCGAGGGGCCGCTGCAGTTCATCACGGGTTATCAGTATTGGACTGAGCGTGCCGATCAGTCGGATCTCAACAACACGGTGTTCGGCGCGGGTACGTCGTGCCCGTTGTTGTCAATTCCCTTCCCGCCGCCGGGTCGTTTGCTGTGTGCGACGCAGGCGTCGCCGGTAGGCCGTGCGTATACCGAAACGAGTGTTTCGTCGTACATGGATGATGTCGCCGCCGCGCGGCAGCCGTCACTCGTACGGCGCAAGGTGGACCACCAGTCGCTATACCTTGAGTTCGAGTGGGACGTGACAGACACGTTCCGCCTGATCGGCGAGGCGCGATACATCGACGAGGACAACGAGGTCGAGGGGCCGGTGACAGCCGGCAACCAAGGCCCGGGCACGGTGATTCTCTGCGGTGCGACCGGCGATTGCCGCACTGCAGCCTCGATCCCGTACGCCCCGCAGCCTGGCCTGCCCGCAACATTCGCCGGCGCTGCGCAGATCAGTCGGCAGGCTCTGACCCGTAATGATTCCTACGTCACGCCGAAGGCCACGGTGCAGTGGCAGCCGACCGATGATCTGAATCTCTACGGGTCCTACTCGATCGGCAAGAAGCCGGGTGGTTTCGGTACCCTAACCATCGGCGCGTTCGGTCTCGCGAGTCGCGCGGACGTGGAGTTCGAGCCCGAGCGCATCAAAGTCTACGAGCTTGGTGCCAAGTGGACCTCGCCCGCTCGTAATGTTCAGTTGAGCGCATCAGCCTTTCTGCAGGACTTCACCGACAAGCAGGTGAGCACGCAGGTGATCATCGGCAACACGCTCGGCAATCGCATCACCAATGCCGGTGGCGCAGAACTGCAGGGCCTAGAGTTGTCGGGTCTGTGGCGGGCGTCCGAATACTTGACGGTAGGGTTGGGTCTCACTCATTTCCTGAAGTACGAGTTCACGGATTACACGACGCTTTCGGCGGGTGCTGCAGAAATCGCTCGTACGGGCACCTGCACGCCTGTAACGACGGTGGTCGTCACGGCGGGCGTCAACCAGGCGAAGACGACCTGTGCCGTGAGTCGTAACGGCAACAAGATCGAGGACACGCCAGAGACGGCGGCGGCCCTGAACCTCGCCTATCGCAGACCGTACGGCAGCAGCGGCAACTACTGGTTTGCCGATGCTGATGTGTCTTACGTGGGCGAGCGATTCATCGAGGACGACAATACGATCTGGCTCGAGGCGTACACCAACCTTAACCTACGCTTCGGCCTCGGCAACGACACGTGGAGCGCCACGCTGTTTGTTGACAACGCGACCGATGACGACAAGGTCAAATCAGCGGGCTCGGGCCCGGGCAATGCATTCGCCGATGCACGCGCAGCGCCTCGGATCGGCACGGCCGGCGCTTTGCCTGCGAACTTGACCAATCCGGTCGCCGCGTTCGGCCTTGCCATTCCGACGGCGGTGTTCGCGGAGATGCCGCGGCCGCGCACGATTGGTTTGCGGGTCAATTACAAGTTCTGAGGTCGGGTGACGAAACGCCCGCCCAGAGATCTACGGCGTCCGCCGGGGCACACGAGGGGGGCTGCCCGTCACCAGACGGGTGGCCCCTCGCGTTCAGGGCGAGGCGATTCAGGCACGAGAGAGTCACTCCTGAGGTAGGCCATGGTGAACAGGACACGACGCGACGCAATGACGCGCGGCGTTGCAGCGGGTGCAGCATTGTCGCTTGGGGGCGGGTTCGTCACCGGCTGGGGTGGCCCGCTACCCAGCGCGCAGGGCGTGTCGTCGCACAACGGTGGAATGCCTGATTGGTCGGATCCCACGGTGAACCTGCGCAATATCGTGCGCATGCAAGGAAGTCTTCGCGAAGAGGACGTGCCCTGGTGGTTCACGGGCGTAATTTTCGGTGTGCGCGGTGAGTCCGAAACGCCGCGGCCGCTGGTGCGTTTCGAGGGCATGGAGATCTACTGGTTCAAGCACCTTACCGACAGTTTCATGCTCGGCGGTCACACAGTGACCTTTTTCCGTGATTACGAGAGCGGCGAATTGCTGCGCGAGTTTCGCAATCCTTACACGGGGCGTACGGATGAGGTTAAGCCTGCTGTTCAGGGTGGTAACCTTGGTTTCAGTTACAGCACCCGTGGTATCTGGCCGGTGCGCCTGAGCGGCGAGCCTCTATCGCCACCCGTTGAAAAGCCCTTGCAGCTGCAGTGGCACGCGCTGGGCAACCATGTTTGGTTGCAGCACCAGACGGTCTATCCGCCGGGAATGCCGGCGATGCACGGTCAGCGACAGACTTTGTTCGCATCGCGTAGCGAAGTTCTCGACCCCCGAATCGACGCGATATCCAGTAGCTTCTCGTCGACGGTCTTCATGGGCTGGTTGAAGTGGATGGACATGAAGGACCAGCCAGGACACGTGATTTGGCATGCCTCGGGCGTCAAGTTGCGCAACATCGGTGAGTTGCCGCGTGAGTACCGCGAGCGCGCGGAGCGCGAGTACCCCGAGAGGATGAGCGCACGCCCGAAGCCGACCTGACCGAGCGGAGGTATCGCGATGCGCCGACACCGCAACATCGCGACATCGCTTACTGCGGCGTGTTGCCCGCTCGCCACGCGCGCAGTGCAACCAGCGGACAGTGGGGCGCGAGGTAGCTCAGTCCATTTGACGGCCTCCCGTCCCTGTAGCAGAGTGGAGGCGCCGTGGCAGGTGCACGACAGAGGCACCGCCCTCGGCACGACGATAGGTCGTTCTTGAAACTTCGGGGGTCAGACAAATGAAGAAATCCACACCAGTTGGGCGGCGTGGCGTTGCGGCGTTGACCGGCGTGCTTGGCGTTGCCTTGGCGATGCCGGTCGTTGCCGATGACGCGGGTCTCGAGGAGATCGTTGTCACGGCACGCAAGCGCGAGGAGAACCTGCAAAACGTTTCGATGTCCATCACGGCCATCTCGGCCGCGGAGATCGAGAAGCTTGGCATCGCGGATATCGACGATGTGGCGCGGCTCGATGCCTCGCTGATCTACGACAAAGGCTATTCCTCTACCGATAACCGTATCTCGATTCGCGGCCTGTCGCCGACGCGCGGGCGCGTGAACGTCGCCGTGCTGGTCGATGGCATCGATACCTCAAGCGAAAGTATCTCTTTTGGTGGCGGTTCATTGCTGGCGACCAACCGGCTGCTTGATTTGCAGGGGGTGGAAATCGTCAAAGGTCCGCAGTCGGCTCTGTATGGTCGCAGCGCGTTCGCGGGTGCCGTGCAATACGTGACCAAGGACCCGTCGAAAGTGTCCGAGGGCAGTCTGCGCGGTTCGTACGGTGATTACGGTCGTTACGATCTGACCGGTAGTTGGAGCGGTCCGTTGACCGAAACCTTCGGTGTACGCATGAACGCCGTGTACTGGAGTCAGGACGGCATCTACAAGAACCAGGTCACTGGCCGCGAAGTTGGCGATGGTAACGGCTGGGGTATCGCGTTCACCGGCAAATGGGAGCCCAGTGAGTCGAGCAGCCTGAAACTGCGCGTCGAATATGCGGACGATCATTTCGGTCAGTTCCCGACCGCGCAGATGCCCATCAACTCGTTCGACGTTCGCCCGACTGCGGGGTCGGACTGTCTGGTCGTCGGTAGCGGCGCAACGGTGGCCGCGGTGGGCGGGCGTTGTCCGACGGGCAGCCAGCGCGTGTATTCGCCGACCACTGTCTTGCCGACAGGCACGCCGTTGCCGCCGGGATCATTCACCTATCCGGGCACGTTCTACGGCAGCAATCACGTGTATTCATCGTTTGGCGCCGTTCCGGCCGCAAGCAAGCTGGCGGTACGGCTCGACCCGAACCCGGTAACGGGACAGGACTACGAGGGCAGCAATCGCGAGGTGCTGCGTGCCTCGGCGGTCTTCAACCTGCAGCTCGATCACGGTACGGTGACCTCGCTGACCGGATATACCGACGCGTATTTCAGCTTCGATGAAGATGGCGATTTCGATTCGGGTGTCGTCAATGGTGTCGATCGTGCGCTGCGCGCGGCGCGATTCGATAACGAGAACGATACGACGCAGTTCAGCCAGGAGCTGCGCTACCGCTCGGATCTCGACGGGCCACTGAATTTCATGGGTGGCGTTTTGTACTGGCAGGAGAAGGCCGCGCAGACGACTCGATCCGTCAACATCTTCTGCCTCGGGCCCGTGCCCGCCAACACGTTCTTCCCCGGCCAACCTGCAATCGGCCCGAGCTGTCAGAACCGTACGCCGAATCAGGTTCTCGGTCTGATGAATCCGATTCCGCGACTTAACTCTCGCGAGATCCAGCACTCGTCCGCGTTCGGGCTGGTGGAGTACGACTTTGCCGACGCATGGAAGCTGACGCTCGAAGGTCGATATTCGGATGAGACCGAAACGATCGTCGGCGTGAATTGTTCGCCGGCGCTGACCACGCCGGGTGCCGGACCTCCGGGTACGCCGCCCGTGCGCTGCCAGGATCCGAGCTTCCCGGGCTTCCAGGTATTCGGACCGTCGGTGAACTACCTGTATCCGTTCTTCAATCCGTTTGCACCGCCCGGCACTCCCGGTAGCGGCGTGCAGCAGGCGCCTGGCGTGCCTGTGGAGCTGGAGAGCACACACAGCTACTTCACGCCGCGCGTGACGGTTGAATTCAAGCCGGCCGAGGACGCCCTGATGTATCTCACCTGGGCGCGAGGCGTGAAACCGGGCGGTAACTCCACGGTGACCGCAGGCTCATGGCAGGATGCCGATTACGACGGTCTCTATGACGAGTTTTCGTTCCGCGACGAAAAGATTGAGGAATACGAGTTCGGCGCAAAGATGCAGACCGCCGACGGTCGCTTCCGCTTCAACCCGGCCGCGTTTCTTATCAAGTACGACGACAAGCAGGTCGGCGCGCAGTTGATCACGCCCTCGGGCATCGCCGTCGGACGTCTGCTCAACGCGGGCAAGGCTGAGGTGCGCGGTTTTGAACTCGACTCGCAGTGGGCGCCGACCGATAACTTGTTGTTCTCGGTGAACTACGCTTACCTCAACACCGAGTTCACGGACTTTCCGTTCACGTCGGCCTCGGCGACGGATGCGGTTCGCACCAACAGCTGCGGTCGCAAGACTGATACCGTCGCCAACGCGAAACTGTGCTTCCTCAACCTCAAGGGCAAGGAGCTCGAACGCGCGCCGAAACACTCCGTGGTGGGTCTGGCCCGCTGGTCGACGCCGATGGGTGATCTCATGGGCTCGAGCGGTGTTCGCTTCTTCGTTGAGGGCGATGTGCAGTACCAGTCCGAGCGTTTCATCGATTTCTACAATCGCGTGATTCTCGGCAGCTATACCATCGGCAATGTGCGTGTTGGTCTGACCTCGGACCGCTGGGATCTTCAGGTGTATGTCAACAACATCACTGACGACGACACGGTGCAGGGCGGCTCGGCCAATCCCGGTGACGTAGCCCAGTCGATTGCGGATCCCACCAACTTCTCACCAGCTAACACCGTGGGTCTTGCGTTGCCGGATCCACGCATCTACGGCGTGCGATTCGGTTGGCGTTTCGGCGGCAAATAAGCTTCGCCGGATGATTTGACATGGGGCTGCGATCTCCGATGAGGTCGCAGCCCCTGTGCTTGACTGGAAGGAGATACATGCCGTGATAAACGCAGTGTGGGCGGCTCGCTCCGCCGTATTGATCGTCGTGCTTACGGCGCCGATCTTCGCTGGAGCGAACGCGCAAGCAGCACCGCTACGTTTCGTGGACGAAGCGGCGCAACGCGGTGTGGCAGATCCCGCTGTCAACTCGACCGGCCCGACTTTCGGCGACTACGACAACGACGGAGATCTCGATGTGTTCGTGCCCGTCGAGGATCTGGCGCCGGGCCTGCACGATCGTCTGTTCGAGAATGACGGTAAGGGACGATTTCGGGACGTTGCAGCCGAGCGCGGCGTGCGCAATCCGGGCAGCATGAGTCGGGGCGCGGTGTTCTGCGATCTCGATAACGATGGCGACCTTGATCTGCTGAGCGCGAATATGCCGCCTGGACAGGCGCGCGAGCGGCACGTGCCGACGACGCTGTACCGAAATCGGCGCGTTGAGAGCGGCGTGGCGAACTTCGATGATGTCACGCGAGCAGCGGGCCTCATGCGCCTCGCCAACGAGAACGATGCAAAGATTGGCGGCGTCGGCGATACGGCTGGGGGCGTCGGCTGCGCAGACTACGACAACGACGGGGATCTTGACCTCTTCTGGAAAAACGCCGACCCTGACATCGACAACGCGCTGTTTCGAAACGAGGGCAACTGGCGGTTCGTCGATGTCACCGCGAGCGCCGGCGTTGCACTGCAGGGCAAGCTCAAGGATTCAAACGCGCAAGGTTCACCGAACTGGGTCGATTTCGACGAGGACGGTCGCATCGACCTGCTCGTGACCAACGAACGTGACAGCAAAGTGTTGTTTCGCAATATGGGTGATGGCCGGTTCGAGGACATCACCCGCGCACGACGTCCGCCCAATGGCTTGCCGTTTCTCAATCCCGGCAATGCGCAGGGCGCCTGCATCGCTGATTTCGATCATGACGGCGATATGGATGTCTTCCTTCCGATGGCCGATCAGGCTGGCCGCATGATCGCCAACCGTTTGCGCGAGCGCGGCACTTTGGTGTTCGAGGACATCACCGCGCGGTCTGGTGCCGGCGTCGTCCGCGGTACGCGAGGCTGCGTTGCGGCGGACTTTGATAACGATGGGCATGTCGATCTCTATCTGAATAACGGGGGTCCGTCCAATGTGCTGATCAACGATGTGATCAGTGATTTCCCGCCGTTCGTGCAGTTCTATATCGCTTGGGAGCCCGCCGAAAATACGCTGCTGCGAAATCGCGGCGATGGCACGTTCGAGGATGTGACCCGCGGTTCGGGAGCGGAGGGTCTTGGCATTGGCTCAGGCGTCGGTGCTGCGGATCTTAACGACGATGGTTTTGCGGATCTCTTCGTCACTGAGCGGACCTACTACGCCATGGGCAAGCAGGTCAGCACGCAGGCGGGTCGAACTCGCCTGCTGGTCAACCGTGCCAATCGAAACGGATGGCTGAAGGTGGCACTCGAAGGCAAGCGTAGTCCACGTACCCCCTTCGGTGCTCGCGTGACTGTCGTAACCGGCGATCTGGTGCAGCATCAGGTGTTGCAAAGCGCTCACGGCTACAACTCTACCAACGACCCTGTGATGATCTTTGGTGTGGGATCGCGCGCCACCGTGGATCGAGTGGAGGTGCGCTGGCCATCGGGAGCCGTACAGGTCATCGAGAAACCTGCGCTGCGCCAGACGCTGCGCATCGTCGAAGCGGGGCCTTGAGCGCAGTGTCCAACGCCGACCGCTTGATGCTGATCGATGGTGCCTTGACCGAGGGCGAGGGGGGCGCCGCGGGTGATTGGATCGACTCGCACAGTCCCGCAAGCTTGGAGCCCCTGGGTCGCGTGCCGAACGCGACGGCCGGAGATGTCGATCGCGCCGTGCGGGCTTGCGCGGCGGCGCAGCGTGATTGGGCGGCGCTTTCTGTGTGGGCGCGTGCCGCGGCGCTGCGGGGGCTTGCCGCGGGGATCCGTGCGCGTGGCAGTGAAATCCTCGAACTCGAGGCGCGTGACACCGGCAACACGCTCGCCAAACTGCAGGCGGATGTGCAGATTGCAGCCGGGTATCTCGAGTACTTCGCAGGACTCGGCAGCGAGCTGAAGGGCGAAACGGTTCCTGCCACAGCCACGGGGCTGCACCTGACGCTGCGCGAGCCCTATGGTGTGGTCGCGCGCATCGTGCCCTTCAATCACCCCTTCATGTTCGCGGCGGCACATCTGGCTGCGCCCCTGATGGCGGGCAACGGTGTGGTCATCAAGACGCCTGAGACGAGTCCGCTAAGCGGTTCCATACTCGGCGAACTGTGTCGTGATCACCTGCCGCGAGGGCTCGTCAATATCGTCCATGGTCGCGGTGCACCCGCGGGTGATGCGCTCGTGCGCCATCCACTGATCCGGCGCATCGGCTTCACGGGCTCTGTCCCCACGGGGCTCGCCATCCAGCGCTCGGCGGCGGCGAATTCCGTGAAGCACGTTACGCTGGAACTCGGCGGAAAGAATCCCTTCATCGTCTTTCCTGACGCCGATCTCGATCGGGTCGTGGAGACCGCGGTGAGTGGCATGAACTTCGCTTGGGCGGGGCAGTCCTGCGGCTCCACGAGTCGGCTGCTGCTGCACGAGACGGTACACGATGAGATCGTCGATCGGGTGGCCGCACGCATGGCGGCGCTGCGCGTGGGTGATCCGCTCGATCCGCACTCCGAAATGGGCCCGGTGAACTCGGCGCGTCAACATGCACGAGTGCTTGAACTCATCGACTCTGCACGGCGCGAGGGGGCTCGTTTGGTCACGGGTGGCAGCCGGCCTCCGGGAGCGGCTTTCGAGAAGGGCTACTGGGTTCAGCCGACCCTGTTCGCCGACGTTACGCCCACCATGCGCCTCGCTCGCGAGGAGGTGTTTGGCCCCGTAGTCTGCGCGCTCAAGTTTCGCGATGAGGCCGAGGCCGTGTCGCTCGCCAACGACAGTGAGTTGGGTTTGACGGCCGCCGTTTGGACACGGGAGTTACCCCTCGCCATGCGCATGATCCGCCAGATCGAGGCTGGCACGGTGTGGATCAATACGGCCGGCCAGCACTTTGTCGGCACGCCGTTCGGCGGTTGGAAAGACAGTGGTCTAGGAGGCGAGGAATGCCTCGAGGAGCTCTTGAGTTACTCGCGTCTCAAGGCCGTGCACGTGCTGAGCTGAGCGCCCGCCACAGCAGCCATGCGGCGAGCGGGTTGGCGATCAGGGACGTGAGAATCATCGACCAGCCGATCTTCTGCTCGTCGCCAAACACGAAGTCTGTCGTGAAACCGACGGCGAACGGACCCACGGTCGCGCCCACCAGCACGAGTGCGAGCTGATACGCCGCGCCGAATTGGGCGCGCATCCCGTCCGGCGTGATCGACTGTACGTAGGCGCCCGCGGGTCCCGTGGCCGCGGTGCCAAAGAAAAACGTGAAAAAAATCAGTGCCGCATGGCTGTGCATGGTCGGCATGAGCGGGGCCAGGATCGAGGGCAGCACGAGGCCGAGACCGCAGCCGAACAGGACCCGAAGCTTCGCATGTCGATCGCCGCGTGACTCCAGCCAGTCCGACAGCGCGCCACCCGCGAAGGCGCCGAGCAGGCCACCGACGAGCGCCACCGTACCGAGCACGACCGCAGCTTCGGGAATGCTAGCGCCGTACTGCCGTTGGTACAGCGCGGGCGTCCAGGTCATCACCGCAAACGCGGTGACCGAGGTCGTACCATACCCGGCGAATACATAGCCGTAGACGCCGAGGTTACGCCGAAAGTGCCCCCACACCTCGGCTAAAGAGGCGGGCGTGAAGCCCACGGGACGCGCCGGCTCGCGAACAAACAACATGAGTAACGCGACCGGCAGCCCCAGCAGCCCCACCACCACCATGACGAGCCGCCAGCCAGCAAGTTCTCCCAGCAAGGGCACGGCGACCGAACCTTGAGAAAACGCCCAGCCGATGGCTGCACCACCCAGCAGAAACGCGATGCCTGTGCCTGCCGTGACGCCGGCGCTGAACACACCGATCGCGAGCGAGAGCCGCTGCGGCGGGAAGTATCCGGCGAGCATGGAGTAGGCCGAGGGCGACAGGGTGGCCTCGCCGACACCGACGCCGATTCGATAGGCGAACAGTTGGGCGTAGGAGCGGGCAGTGCCGGCGAGCGAGGTCATGGCGCACCACAGCACCACGCCTGTGGTGATGATCCATTTGCGACTGTATCGATCGGCCCAGCGCGCGATGACGAGGCCCATACCGCAGTAGAAGATGGCGAACGCGGCACCGGCCAGCAGACTGAAGGCCGTATCGGAAATCTGCAGGTCGGCTTTGATGGGCTGCACCAGCAGCGAGAGGATCAGGCGGTCGATGAAGGAGACGCAATTGGCGAGCGCGAGCACCGCCACGACGAACCATGCATAGACAGGGTGGGTCGAGGTACGCGCTGAAGTGGTCAAGTGGGCGTCCGCCTGTTTTGGATTGGAACTCATCGGAGTATATCTGCCGGCAGGGCGCGTGTCGGCGGGACTGCCACGGGCCGATGGTGAACACGGCGCCCGGGGGTTGTGCATGACATGGTGGGTCAGATTGAGCAAAGGCGTGTTCTGGGGAATGGTGGCCCTCGTAGTCGGGCTGCTCGTGGCGGCGGTGGTCTATCGCGATCATCCGGTGGCGGAGGTGGAGAAGCGTTGGGCCAAGCCTCCCTCAAAGTTCGTCATCGTCGATGGCGTACGACTGCACTACCGCGAGGAAGGTAGTGGTCCGCCAGTCGTGTTGCTGCACGCCAACTATGCGAGCCTTTTCATGTGGGAGCCGTGGGCGGAGGCGCTGAAGGATCGTTATCGGGTCATCCGTGTTGACTTGCCGGCGCACGGTCTTACCGGACCCGAGCCCTCAGGCGACTACTCGCTCCAGCGCATCCAGTCGCTCTTCGAACAATTTGTGGATGCACGCGGTCTCGAACGCTTCGTGGTTGTGGGTACCTCGATCGGCGGCACGGTGGCGATGCGCTATGCAGCCGATCATCCCGATCGCATCGAGCGGCTGGTGATGATTTCGCCGGGATCACTCGAACCGCGCGTTCGTGGACGTACCACTCCGGCCAACGTACCGCAGGTCGCCGATTTGCTCGCCTGGATCACCCCGCGCGCGTTCACTGCCTACCTGCTGCGCAACGACTACGGCGATCCGGCGCGCGTCACGGACGCGGTGATCGATGAGTGGTACGAGATGTGGATGCGTGAGGGTAACCGGCAAGCAATGATCGATTTGCTGCGTCAGTATGTCTCTGGGGGCGTAGAGGCCAAGATCCGCTCGATACGTGTTCCCGTACTGCTGATGTGGGGCGAGAGGAACAAGCGCGTGCCGCTGTCGCTGGCCTATGAGACACGCGCATTGCTCGAGAACTCACCCGACATACAACTCGAGGTGCTGCCTGGCATTGGGCACATGCTCGTACAGGAAGCGCCGCAGCAGAGTGCCGCAGTCATCCGGCGCTATCTGGATTCGCCGCTCGTGCTCAAAACCGCGGCGAGCGCTTCTCCATGAACGCGCGTGCTCCCTCGAGGAACTCGGGCGAGGAAAAGCTCTCGTCGTAGTAGCGACGCGACTCAGCGGTCTCGTTGCGCGTACCGGCCGAGATCATGTTGACGACCGCCTTGGCGGCGCGCACGGAGTTGGCTGCATTGGCTGCGATGTCGTGTGCCACCCGCAGAGCGTGCGCATCGAGCTCCTCGGCCGGCACGATGTCGTTGATCATGCCCAGACGCAGCGCTTCGGCAGAGCCCACCTTGCGACCTGTGTACAGGATCTCCTTGGCTCTTGAAGGCCCGACCAGATCGAACAGTCGCTTCGTGTCGGCCAGGCAATAGGCGAGGCCCAGTTTCGCCGGCGGTATGGCGAAGAACGCATCCGGGGTTGCGAAGCGCAGATCGCAGGCGAGGGCAAGTCCGCAGCCACCACCGGTGCAGGCACCACGGATGACTGCGATCGTGGGTATCGGCAGTGCCTCCCAGCAGGCTTGCGCCTCGAGCACGACGTCCTGCATGGTTTTCATCCGCTGCGGGTCGGCGAGGTTGCGCTGCATCTCGGCGATGTCCGCTCCCGCGCTGAAGGCTTCGCTGCCGGCGCCACTCAGCAGTGCGACGCGCACTGACGGCTCTTCGGCGAGCTGTCGGGCGATATCGCGCAGCGACTGCCACATCGCCGCGGTCACCGCATTGCGCTTGTCGGGACGATTCAGCACCACGTGTGCGAGTGGCGGAACTATGTTACTCAGCACTTCGCTCATGCGATCATGTTAGCAGTACCAATGAGTTCTCACAGGGGGACGATGGATATGGGTGTTTACTCGGATCTGCAGGGCAAGGTGGCGATCGTCACGGGCTCTGGACGCGCCAAAGGCCTGGGCGAAGCCATGGTGATGCGCCTCGCCGCCGAAGGCTGCAAGGTCGTGGTGAGCGACATCGGTGCGCCGCGTGGCAAGGAGATTCCAGCCGATGCCATCGGCACGAGCTCGGGGATCGAGACCGTGGTCGCAGCGATTCGCGCCGCCGGCGGTGAGGCGATGGGTGTGGCCTGTGATGTGCTTGAGGAAGCGCAGGTGGAAGCGCTGGTCGCCGCAGCCGTCCGTCAGTATGGCCGCCTCGACATCATGGTGAACAATGCGGGCATCGGTTATCTCATGAAACCGGTGGTCGAGATGACGCAGGCCGATTGGGACGCCGTGCTCGGCGTCAATCTGCGCGGTGCATTCTTCGGCATCAAGCATGCTGCCAAGCAGATGATCGCCCAGGGTCAGGGTGGTCGGATCATCAACATCGGCAGTCAGGCGTCGAAGTCGGGTTTCCCGTTTGCCTCGGCGTACGTGGCCTCCAAGCACGGCATGGTGGGATTGACTCGCAGCGCCGCCATCGAGCTCGGTCCGCAAGGCATCACGGTTAACACCATCTGCCCCAATCACGTCACAACGGGGCTCGGCGCGTGGCAGAACCAGTTCTTTTCGGCGGCGACTGGGCGCAGCGAGCAGCAGTATCTCGCCGATATGCGTGCACGGATTCCGTTGGGACGACCCGGGCTACAGGAGGACATCGCCAAGGCTTGTGCCTTCCTCGCATCGGCGGAGGCGTCCTATATCACCGGTGAAGCCATGAACGTCTCGGGTGGCGAGGAGTATCACTGATGAGTTACTCGTGGCCGAGCGGGGCGCGGCTCGCGTTGTCTTTGGTGGTCAACGTCGAGGAGGGTGCGGAGTTCAACGTCACTGACGGCGATCGGGGTCCTGATCCGGTCGACGAGCTCGGCATCGTGTTGAAGAAGCCCGTGCGCAACCACGGCAACGAATCCAATTACGCCTACGGCATCAACGAAGGGGCCCCTCGGGTGCTCGGCCTGCTCGGGCGTTATGGCATGCCTGCAACCTTCACCGCGGCGGCCGTAGCGCTCGAACGCGCGCCCGAGGTCGCAGCCGGCATCGTGGCTGGCGGGCATGAGGTGTGTGCGCACGGGTATCGGTGGGCGCATCAGCTCGGCATGTCCGAGGAGCGTGAGCGAGAGTTCATCCGCAAGGCCGCCGAGAGCATCGAGCGCACCACGGGGAGTCGCCCGGTCGGTTGGCTATCGCGCTATTTGCACACGGATCACACGCGTCGCTTGCTGGCTGAAGAGGGATATCGCTACCACATGGATGACTACAGTCGAGACGAGCCCTTCATGGACGACTCGCTGCCGACACCCATGGTCGTGTTGCCCTATGCCCTGGATTCCAACGATATGAAGATCTGGAACGCGCCGGCCTTGACGCCGCAACACTGGCTCGATTACGCGCGTGACAGTTTCAATTGGTTGCTCGCCGAATCGGTCGGTCGGCCGCGGATGATGTCGCTGGGCGTGCACTTGCGCATCATCGGCAGACCGGGACGCATCGGTGCCTTCGAACGATTCCTGCAGCACGTGCAGGCCGCAGGCAGCCGCGTCTGGATCGCACGGCGCTGCGACATCGCGAGTTACTACGCCTCGCTGGATCCTGCGGCCAGGCGCATGCCGAGGGCACAGACCCGCGCATCCTGACCGGCCGGTGCGAGGATCTGCAGGCCGACGGGCAGGGCGCCCTCGGCTACTTCGCAGGGCACGGACGCTGCCGGGCATCCCGCTGCTGTTGCAATGACGGTGAGATCGGCGATGTTCGGCGGCGGCGGCGAGGCGTGCGGGACGCTCGTCACCGGTGATGTGGGGGTGATGCAGGCCTCCAAGCCCGCCGTGCAGGCGTCCCAGGCTTCACGAAAGTCGGCGATGCGTTGCTCGAAGCGCAGGCAGTCGGCCTCGGTAAGGCGCGCGCCATAGTCAAGCATCGACTGCATCGCCGGCGAATAGCCCTTGGGATCTGCTGCGCGCTGCGTTGCGTGCTCGAGTGCGAGGGTTCGCTCGCACAGTGAAAACACCGCCCGACGAATCCGCGGCAGATCGAAGGCGCGCACATCGATGCTGCGCAGCACCGCACCGGATTCGCGCAAGCGCGTAACGCTCCTCGAGTACGCCTCGAGCACCGTCGGGGTGCACTCAAGACTGTCGAGTCCCTCGAGCACGCCGAGCGCGCGTCCCGCCAAGGCGTTCTCGCGGGTCGGCAAGGCGGTCATCGGCAGGTCTCGCAGGCAGCACAACAGCGGCCAAAGGGCGGCGGGACTGCGGCTCATGGGCCCCACGTGGTCGAAGCGTGCATCGAGTGGCAGCACACCCTCGAGGCTCACAAGACCGGGCGTTGGCTTCAGACCGCTCATACCGCACAGCGATGCCGGGATGCGGATTGAGCCGATGGTGTCGGTGCCCAGGGCTGCATCGCAGTGGCCCGCGGCGAGTGCCGCGGCGGAGCCGCCGCTCGAGCCACCCACCGACCATCCCTCGCGCAGTGGATGATGGATCGGCCCGTCGATGCTGTATCCGGTGGCGCCAAGCGCACCCTCGTCCATTTGCGTAAGGCCGAGCAGTACGGCGCCCGCATCCCGCAGGCGGCGAATGACGGTGGCGTCGCGACTCGAGCGCAAGGAGCGACGCGCCCGCAGCCCGCCGTCATGAGGCCAACCGTTGACGGCAATGTTCGCTTTGATGGCGAACAGCTGCCCCTCGAGTGCACGGCCGGCACCCCGTGCGAGGCGAGCGTCGCTTTCAGCGGCGGCCTGCAGAGCGCCTTCGGCATCGAGCCAGCGCCACGCATTGAGCGTGCTGCGCTGTGCTGCATCGAGCGCTGCGCGACAGCGTGCGCTGACTGAGGTCACGCGCTCGCCTTGGGACGCTCGTCGATCAAGCGGATCGGCTTTTGTCGACTGTCGATCTGCGTCAGCGCCGCCGTGCCACCCGCCGGTACGAGTTCGGCGCGGATGTCGACACCGACCCGCCGCGTCAACAAGGCGGCGAACGCTGCGGCAAGCTCCGACGAGTTAGGGTCTGCGGTGTGCCGCACCTCGATAATCACCGTCAGCTCGTCGCGACCGCTCGCATCGCGCACCGCGCGACAGATGTATTCGCCTGCAAACGCCGGATGCTCGTTGAGGATCGCGGCAAGCGCCAGCGGATAGACGTTGATGCCGCGCAACTTGACCATGTTGTCGCTGCGCCCCAGCACGCCGACCGTACGTTGCAAGTTGAAATCGAGCGCCGAGGAGCCTCGTTTCCACGCCGACAAGTCGTGTGTATTGAAGCGGATTAGCGGGTAAACGTCGTCGCGGTAGAGCGAGGTCACCACCATATCACCTGGTCGCTCGTCGTTGATGATCGCGCCGGTCTGTTCATCGACGAGTTCGAGGTACTGGGCATCCTCCATGACGTACATGCCGTCACGATCGGGCCCTTCCGCAGCGATGGGGCCCGTGTCAGCGACACCGTACCAGTCGTAGATTTCGGCGCCGCCCCAGGCTGCCGAGAGCACTGCGCGCGACTCACGACCGACGTGCCCGAGGATTGCGCGTATGGGTAGATCGCGCCCTGGCTCCAGTCCCATGCTGCGCGCGGTTTCGGCCAGCTGCCGGATGTAATCAACGAAGCCGACGATCACCGTGACGCGCAGGTCGCGCATCAACTCGATCTGTGTCACCGAGCGGGTTTCTTTGCCCGTACCGGCTGACAGGAAGAGGCAGTTGGTGTAGTGCAGGGCGGCTTCGCGAACGAAGTGACCCCCGTTGATCATGCCGTGCCCGTACACCGAGTGCACGACATCCTCGGGCCGCAGTCCCTGCATGCGCCAGATGCGCGCCACGAGCAGTGCCTGGACCTCGCGAGATTTCGGGCTGAACAGCACGACCTGCGGGCGACCGGTTGTGCCGCTTGTGGTATGCACCACCGTGACCGGTCGTTGCGCGATGGGCCAGCGGTCCCAGCCGTGGTAGTCGCCGTACGGCGGATGCTCGGCGAGGCTTTGCATGAGATCAGACTTGCCGAAAATAGGTAGCCGGCCGATGTCCTCGAGGCTGCGCACATCGGCTGGAGTCAGCCCCTGTGCACGCCATAGGCGCTGGTAGAAGGGAATCTCCCAGGCGCGAGCCATGCATTGCATGAAGAGGCGATTCTGATGCGCGTGGATTTCGTCGCGCGAACGCAGAGCGAACCCGGCGGTGAAGGCATCGCCGACCGGAAAATCGCGCAGCATCTGCGCGTAATCGAAGGACTCGAAGTAATGCTGGAAGCTCATGCGGTGGTGTCCTTGGGGAAAATCAGCGCGTCGACCAACTGAGTGACGTCTGGCAGCGTCTCGAGTTGATCGACGAGTTCGATGAGTCGATGAATGCCGGTCTCGGGCATGGGTCGCAGCCCCGAGGCGGCGGCACGGCGAAATTTCGCCAGATGCTGCTCTCGGCCGAGCGGTCGACCGGGCGCGCCGAGCACATCCGGCAGATCCATGGCGTATTCACGCCCGTCGACGAGCGAGATCTCCACGCGCTGCGGCGAGAGTGCGTTGAGTGACGGATTGGCATCCCGCTGCACCACGATACGCGAGGCGAGCGCCAGACGCTTGGGGTCCGCGAAGGATTCGGGCGTGAAGTCGGTGACATCGACGCTGCCCTTGAGCAACGCCGTGGCCGCAACGTAAGGCAGGCACAGTCGCGCGTACGAGGCGGCCATATCGGCTCGCGCGGGTCGATCGACAAGTTGGATCACGAGGGGTGGTGCGATAACGCGGATTTGTCGAATGGACTCGACCTCAATCGCATGCAGCGCGCACAAGGAGAGCGCACCGTCGACACCGCCGTGTGTGGCCCGACCGCTCGGGAACGGCTTGTGGGACAGTTCGCAGATCGCGGCCCGTCGGTCAATGTGCTCGAGGGATGTGCGCTCCCATTCCGGATCGATGAGGGTGAAGTAGCCGAACGGGCCTTCGAGGAACTCCATGGGGCCCGCGATGCCTCGCGCGGCGAGTTCGATGGCGTTGAGTGCGGCGCGGGTGTTGAAGCCAATTTGCATCGGCAGCACGGGGGAGCCCTCGACGTGGGCCTGCATGGTGCCTGACAACTGGCTGTACGCCAGGCCGAGTGCGCTGCGCGTCGTGTGCATATCGAACCCGCGCCAGTGGGCGAGTGCAGCGGTGGCGCCGAGGGCTCCGCACATCGCAGGTCGGAAAAATCGCAGCTTATTTCGCGCCGAGCGACCGATGCCCGTGGCGACATCCACGGCGATGCTGCAACCGCTGATGAGTTGTCGGCCCGTGATGCCACCTGTTCGTTCCGCGTCGGCCAGCAGCGTGGCGAGCACCACAGCCATTGGGTGAACCACGGCTGGCTCGTGCACACAGTCCCATTCCTGATTGTGGATCTGATAGCCGTTGATGAATGCGGCAGTCCCAGCCGGCACTCGCTCACCAGTGCCCCAGATCCGCGCGTCCTCGCCGCGCCCCCAGGTGGCGGCAAGTTGCTTCAGTTCGTCCACCAGCGGCACGCGGGTGCCAGATAAAGCGACTCCGATCGAGTCCAGAATGAAAATTTTGGCGGCCTCGTGCGCCGCCTCCGAAAGGGACTCGTAACGCGTCTGCACGACGTGTTCCACGAGGCGGTGGGTGAGTGAGCTCGGCGTGTTCATGAGGGTGTCGATGCTACAATCGCCGCATGGAAGGCGCCACACGTTCACAGTGCGCTCCGCCCTGGAGTGACGTCGGGCAGCATCCTATGTCGGCCGCCGTGACGCATGACGACATTGCGCGATTCAACTTCCTCGCCAACTTCAATAAGTACATGGCCACTGTCGTTGCCCCGGGCAACGCCGTGGCGTTTCGCGAGCGCGCCGAACCGGCGTGGGTGCGCGAACGCGGGGAACCACCGCAGACGCGCGGCGAGGTGCGCCGAGCCATGGCGAGTGATCCTCACTATCGATTCTGGAGTGCACTGCGCCGCTGCGGCATGGAGATGCGTCAGCAGGCGGGGCGCTCGCTCGTGTTGCGTCAGGCTGAATCTCTGCGCGATCGTGCGCGTGCGCTTGGCTCGAGTCATGCTGCAGGCCTGCAGCTCGATCCCGCCGTGACGGTGCCGCGCTATCAAAGCGAGCTCGACAACCACTGCATGCCCGGCAGTTATTACGCTGAATTCCTCGACGACGACGTATCGGCAGCAGCCAACTACGACGCAGGGATGTTCGCGACGACCACGGGGCTGTTTGGCCGCTTCCTCGACGGGGCGGGTCGGGGCACGGCGGCCTGGTTGCAACGGACACGCCCGGCTTGGCGCCCTCGTCGCATCCTCGATCTGGGCTGCGGTGTCGGTCACAACACCGTGCCCTTGGCGCGCGCATTCCCGGACGCGCAGGTAGTGGCCGTCGATCTGGCCGCGCCGATGCTGCGCTATGGGCATGCTCGCGCGGTGGGAATGGGGATCGATAACATCCAATTCAAGCAAGCCAATGCCGAGTGCCTGCCGTTCGAGACGCAGAGTTTCGACTTCATTTACAGCACGATGTTTTTACACGAGACCTCGCACGCGGCGCTGCGCAATATTCTGGGCGAGGCCTCGCGCCTGCTGGCCGAGGGTGGCATCCAGATCCATCTCGAGCAGCCGCCGTATCGGGGCATGACGCTCTTCGAGCAGTTCATGCGCGACTGGGATTGTCACTACAACAACGAGCCATTCTGGAGCGCGTTGCACGAGACCCACTTGCCGTCTCTGCTCAGGGAGCGGGGCTTCGCATCGGAGTCGATCTTCGAGACGGAGATCAACGCCCTCGTCGAGGACGAGATGCCGAAGGTGGGTATCGAGACCGAGGATTTTGGACGCGGCGGGCTGTGGTACGCCTTCGGGGCAATAGCCGATGGAGCAACGAAATGAATCCGCAGGTTCTTGAGCTGGTCAATGCCGCGGCCAGCGGAAAACGACCGCATTTTTTCGGTGACGCGGATGTCGATCGCTTGCTCGCCATCGTCTGGGCGATGGCAGGGGAGTTGGCGGTGACTCGCGAGCGCCTCGATACCCTGGAGCGCCTGCTGGCTGAACGCGCCGTCGTCCAACGGTCTGATATCGATGCCTACCGTCCGAATGCCGAGGCCGCTCGCGAGCGGGGCGAGTGGCAGATGGAATACATTGCGAGGCTACTGCGGGTGTTGCAGCAGGAACTCGATACCTTGAGGGCGTCGGGCGCCAAGGACTCAGGCGTTTAGGCGTCAGTTTAGGCCTCAGGCGCTCCACACCCAGAACTGCCAGTCGAGTACGCGACTCTCTTCTTCGCCATGGCCCGCTGGCGCACCACGCGAAGCGAAGCACTCGGCGTGGATGCGCAGCAGATGACCGCCTTGATCCGCTGACAGGGCGATCGCCTCGGTGATCATGAGGTGGGTGCGCAGGCGATCGTTTTCGAGCACGGGACCTGTGTGATCACAACTTTCCCAGGCGACGATGCCGAGCAGGTTGGGCAGTGCACGAGTGATTTGGGCGAAGGCCATGAAGATGGTGTGACCGCCGTACACGAGGCGCTCGCCGAGATACGAGGCGCGCGAATCGGTGTGAGCCATCGCCATGTTGAGTGACACGCGTACGAGTTCGGGGGCGAGGGTGACCGTGTCGCGTGCCTCGATCTCGAAGCGCCGATGCAGCGGGCAATCACCCCCACTTCTGCCGCTCCAGCCTGCGGTGTCTCGCAGATTCCAGTGACGAGGCACGGCGGCGCGAATGGCCTCGAGGTCGACGGCGTGTCCTACCGCGTCGAGATCGTCGGCGTGGCCGGTCCGGGCTGCTGGGTCACGGCAGGGAATCATCGGGCAGCGCCAAAAATGCAGCACCGTCTCGCCGCGCTGGTTCGAGGTGGTCATTTCGAGGGCTACGATTCCCGTAGCGGCGCGACCTTCTTGACTCCGATTTTGACGCAAGGCGACGACGCGTGTGCGGGTGTAGAGCGTATCGCCAATGAATACCGGGCGCTGCAGCAGCAGGCCGCGGTAAAAGAGATTCGCCTTGACCCGCTGCGAAGCCCAAGTTGACTGTCCGATCGCCACGTTGATGGCAAGCAAAGGGTGGGCGAGTGCGGCCTCGACGCCGGTGATGCGCGCGCTGGCATGTCGATCGAGTGGCAGGCGCAGCCGGTCGCCGAATAGGGCTTGGTGCAGGCTCGCGTGACCTTCGGTCAGCGTGATGGCGGGCGCGTCGAACTGCAGTCCCACGTGGAAGTCTTCGAACCAGGGGCCGCTTAAGAGGATGGCGTCGTGTTCGGTCATGGCGAGATCAGGGTCCTGTAGAGCATGCGCAGGGAGACCAGGCAAAGAAATATCCCGAAGAGTCTAGACAGGCGTCGCTTATCGATCGAGTGGGCGAGTCGTGCACCGAAGGGCGCCATGATCGCCGATGCCGGTGCCACAACCAGCAGCGCAGCGATGCTGACCCAGCCGATGGTCAGTGCGGGCAAGGTGACCGGCGGCGTCGCCAGCAAGTATCCGAGCGTGCCGGGCACGGCGAGCAGCAGACCAAAGAACGCTGCGGTGCCCACCGCTCGATGCACGGGTTCACCCGCGAGCGACAACACGGGAACTGACAGCGTGCCGCCGCCGATACCCATCATCGCAGACACGGTGCCGATGAGCCCGGCGACTACGTTGCCAAACCCGCCGCGCGGGACCTGAGAGGCGATGCGCAGGTGATCGAGAGGCAGGAACATCTTTACGGCAACGACACCCGCCATCACGCCGAATACGCCCGTCAGCATCGGTCCTGCGGCGGAGGCGGCGAGCAGACTGCCGAGTAGACCCCCTGCGAGCATGCCCGGCGCCCAGGCTTTCGCCAGGGACCAATCGACGGCGCCACGCAAATGGTGCGCGCGTGACGAGGAGATCGAGGTCGGGATGATCGCGGCGAGCGAGGTGGCCACGGCGACGTGCATGCACCATGCGGGTGGGATGCCGATAAAACGCAGGCTGTACTCGAGGACGGGCACGAGCACGATGCCGCCACCCACGCCGAGCAGTCCTGCAACGACGCCGGCCACCATGCCGGCAACGAGCAGGACGAGCAGTAGGGGCCAGAGTGCGCTGAGGTCCATGAGCGCTGCGCAGTGTAGGTGAAGTCGCTACGGCACGCAGCGTTCGATGTCTCGCAACTTGCGCGAGCGGGGGCCGGGCCGATAGAGTTCGGAGGTTAAATCACGCAGGATTGCCGCCCCCATGTCCGTCTCTTCCAGCTCCCCCTGGGTCGTCCACAAGTTCGGCGGCTCCAGCGTCGCGGATGCCGCATGCTTTCGTCGGGTGGCGGACATTCTCGACTCGCAGCCTGCCGGGCGACTCGGCGTGGTGCTCTCCGCCTGCAAGGGCGTCACGGATGCACTGCTCGGACTTGTGGCGCAGGCCGAGCGTCAGGATGCGGGGTATGCCGCGGGGCTCGAAGCCCTGCGGGATCGCCATGCGGGTATCGCGCGCGAGTTGCTGAGCGAGGCGGCAGCCAACGCCTACCTTGCGACCTTTGATCGTGACAGTCACGACCTGCTCGGCATCCTGCACGCCGTGCGGCTGACCCGCTCTGCCTCGCGCAATGTCACCGATCTGATTTCTGGTTACGGCGAGATCTGGTCGACCCGTCTGTTTCGCGACTTCTATGCGGCACGCGGCAGTCGCGAAGGCGCCGTGAGCTGGCTTGATGCGCGCGAGGTGGTGGTGATCGAGTGGGGCCCGCTCGGACCGATGGTCCAGTGGGAAGAATCGCGTCGTCGCATCACGCAGGCCGTGCCTGTCGAGACCCAGGGTACGCTGATCATCACTGGGTACATCGCCTCGGACACGCGCGGCGTGCAAACCACTCTCGGTCGCAACGGCAGCGATTTTTCAGCGTCGATCTTCGGTTCTTTGCTCGATGCCTCGGTCATCCATATCTGGACCGACGTCGACGGCGTGTTGTCGGCGGATCCGCGGCGCGTGCCCGATGCGCAGGTAATCGACTCCTTGTCGTACAACGAGGCGATGGAACTGGCGTACTTCGGTGCCAAGGTAATTCATCCGCAAACAATGGCGCCGGCGGTCGGTCGCGAGATCCCGATCTGGATTCGCAATACCTTCGCGCCGACGCACCCCGCCACACTTATTTGCGCGCGACCGCAATCGTCGCTGGCGGTCAAGGGCATCACGACGATCGAGAACATCGCGCTCGTGAATCTCGAGGGAGCCGGCATGATCGGCGTGCCGGGAACGGCACACCGGCTTTTCGGTGCCCTGCGCGAGGAAGGGATTTCAGTCGTGCTCATCTCGCAGGGCAGTTCGGAACACTCGATCTGCTGTGCCGTGCCGCGTGAGCAGGCTGATCGTGCTGTGAACGTGGTTCGCGCTGCCTTCGCGCGCGAATTGGCGGATGGACAGATTCAGGCGGTTGAGGTGGATCGGGAGCTGGCGATCCTCGCGGTGGTGGGCGATGGCATGGCCGGTATCCCTGGCGTCGCGGCCAAGGTGTTCAACGCACTTGGGTCGGCTGCGGTCAACGTACGCGCGATTGCTCAAGGTGCTTCGGAGCGCAATATCTCGGTCGTGGTGCCCGCCAAGGCGGCCACGCGCGCGCTGCGCGCTGTTCACTCGAGTTTTTACCTCTCTGATCACACCATTTCAGTCGGCATCATTGGTCCGGGCACAGTCGGCAAGGTGTTGCTCGAGCAGATCGCCTCGCAGGCCGAGCGCCTGCGGCGCGATTTCAAACTCGACCTGCGGGTTCGCGGTGTGCTCTCTTCACGTCGCATGTTGCTCTCGGATAAGGGTGCGGGTGCCGATTGGGCGGCGGCGCTCGCCGTATCCGAGACGAAGCCTGACCTCGAGGCGTTCGTTAAGCATGTTGGCGTCGATTACCTGCCGCATCGGGTCATCATCGATTGCACAGCGAGCGGTGAGGTCGCCCAGCACTACGCGACGTGGTTGGCCGCGGGCATCCACGTCGTGACGCCGAACAAAAAAGCCAACAGTGCGCCGATGGGCGATTACCGGGCCTTACAGCAGGCTCGTCGCCAGGGCGGCACGCACTATCTCTACGAGGCCACCGTGGGCGCGGGCCTGCCAATCATCCAGACTTTGCGCGATCTGCGCGAGACGGGCGATGAAGTCACGAGCATCGAGGGAATTTTCTCGGGCACGCTCGCCTATCTGTTCAACGTCTACGACGGCACGCGCTCATTTAGCGACATCGTGCGTGAGGCCAAGCAGCGTGGTTACACCGAGCCTGACCCGCGCGATGATTTGTCGGGCACTGACGTGGCGCGAAAGCTCATCATCCTCGGACGCGAGATGGGTCTTGAGCTCGAGATGGGTGATGTGAAACTCGAAAGCCTGGTGCCACCGGGACTCGAGCAGGGCAGCATCGATCAGTTCATGGCGGCGCTGCCCGCGCACGATGCGGCTATGCAGCAGCGGTTCGAATCGGCGCGCGCGCGTGGCAAGGTACTGCGGTACGTCGGTCGGCTGTCAGCCGAGGGGACCGCGACAGTGGGCGTCGTCGAGCTCGACGCGCGGCATCCGTTCGCCAATATTGCGCTGACCGACAACGTGGTTCGTTTCGCCACGAGTCGCTACAACAACAACCCGATGATCGTTCAGGGTCCCGGTGCGGGTCCCGAAGTGACCGCGGGCGGAATCTTTGCCGACCTGCTGCGTCTGTCGGCCTATCTCGGAGCACGACTGTGAGCACGGCAAAAGCAGGGCGGGAGAGGGCGACGGCCTTCGCGCCGGGATCAGTGGGGAACGTCGGCATCGGTTTCGACATTCTGGGTTTCGCCGTCGATGCCGTGGGTGATCGCATCACCGTGTCACGCTCAAAGCAGCCAGGGGTGCGTATCACGGGCTGCTCGGGCATCGTCAGTGATCTGCCGCTTGAACCGGAGAAGAACACCGCGGGACGCGCCCTGATGGCGCTCAACGTAGCGGCTAAGCCAGCCTTCGGTTTCGACATGCACATCGAGAAGGGGATTCCGCTCGGTTCGGGGCTCGGCGGCTCGGCGGCTTCCGCCGTGGGTGCCGTTGTGGCCGGCAACGCGCTGCTTGATCAGCCGTTCGGCAAGTTGGAACTGCTCAAGTTCGCGATGCAGGGCGAAGCGGTGGCGAGCGGGTCCCTGCACGTCGACAACATTGCTCCGTCTTTGTTCGGGGGCCTCGTGCTGACGGTGGGTATCGACAATCCGCGCGTCAAACGTATCCCGGTGCCGCGGGGCATTGCCGCGGTCATTACGCATCCGCACATGTTCCTCTCGACCAAGCAGGCCCGGGCGATACTCAAGCGCGAAGTCGCGATGGCGGATTTCGTTTGGCAGACCGCCAACCTCGCCGGTTTCATCTCCGGTTGCTATACCGACGATCTGGACCTGATCCGTGAGGGTCTCAACGACGTCGTTATCGAGCCGCAGCGTCGGCAGTTGATTCCCGGCTTCTCCGCGGTGCGCGCGGCCGCGTTGCAGGCGGGTGCTCTCGGTTGCTCGATTTCGGGGGCAGGGCCGACGATGTTCGCCTGGGTGCTTGCCGATCAGGCCGAGGCGGTCAAGCAGAGCATGGTGGCGGAGTTCGCCCGCAACGGCGTCGAAACCGACCACTGGATCGTTGCCGTGGAGTCTGACGGCGCGCGAATCGTCGACTGAGGCGCCTGGTATGGACTTCCACAGCACTCGAGGGGCGCCGGAGCGCATCGATTTTTCGACGGCATTGCTGCGTGGCCTTGCACCCGATGGCGGGTTGTACGTCCCGCAGGAGTGGCCAAGGCAGGATGCCGAGCAGTTTCCGCAAGAACTCGCGTTGCCAGCGGTGGGGATGCAACTCGTGGCGCCATTCGCCGCCAGTGATCGTCTTGCCCCAAGTCTGTCCGACATCGTCACGGAGGCCTTCAGTTTCCCAGCCCCCGTGGTGCCCATACGGGGCGCGGCGGCGGGTGAGAACCTGTCGGTCCTCGAGCTCTTCCATGGGCCAACGGCCGCGTTCAAAGATTTCGGTGCGCGATTTCTCGCCGCGTGTTTCCAGCGCCTGCGCGCGCCGGGAGATCCGCTGCTAAATATTCTTGTCGCGACCTCCGGAGACACGGGCGGTGCGGTCGCCGCGGCGTTTCACCGACGCCCGGGGATGGCGGTGACGGTGCTCTATCCCAAGGGACTCGTCTCGCCGACGCAGGAGCGCCAGCTGACGTGCTGGGGCGACAACGTCCGCAGTTTTGCGGTTCACGGCACCTTCGACGACTGTCAGCGCATGGTGAAGGAGGCGTTCGTCGATCCGCAGCTGCGCGCGCGGCAAAACCTCTCCTCGGCCAACAGCATCAATCTGGGTCGGCTCCTGCCACAGGCCGTGTACTACGCAGCGACCTCCATCGCCCACTGGCGGGCCCGCACCGAGCGACTGAATTTCATCATTCCGAGCGGCAACCTCGGCAATGCGGTCGCCTGCATTTGGGCGCGGCACATGGGCTTGCCGATCGGCGAAGTGATCCTCGCGCACAACGCGAATGCGACCGTCCCGGAATTCCTGCAACGCGGCGAGTGGCAGCCGCGCGCCTCGCGCGCGACGCTGGCCTCGGCGATGGACGTCGGCAACCCGTCAAACATGGAGCGGCTGCGACATCTATTGCCGGAACTCGACGCGCTGCGGCGGGCGGTCTCGGCGGTGAGCATCGACGACGCCGCCATCAGCGCACGCATCCGGGCGGATCGTGCGGCGTTCGGCCAAATCTGGTGTCCGCACACGGCGGTTGCGGCCGAAGTCTGGGCTCGATTGCCGGCCGAAGTGCGGCGCGAGCGAAGTTGGTGCCTGGTAGCGACCGCATCGCCCGCAAAGTTTCCGGAGATCGTCGAGCCGTTGATTGGTGAATCCGTGCCGGTGCCGCCAGCGCTGGCCGATCTGCTGGGCCGTCCGACCCATGTCGAATCGCTCAAGCCCACGCTCGAAGCACTGCGTGCTGCGCTCGTATGAGTGGCGTGCTCGAGCGTCCGTGGGTGCTTGGCATCCTTGCGGTGGCGCTCGGCGTGCTGGTCGGGCTTGCGGGCACTTGGGCCTGGCGAACGTATCGTGCCTACCGCGAGCGATGGCGCCGCGCGGCGCGATTGCAACGCATCTCCCTCGATCTGGTGCGTGATGTGTTCCTGCCGGATGGCACCGGCAGCGGCCTGCACGTCGATTATCTGCTGCTGACCACTCGGGGTCTGCTGATTCTTGATCTGCGCGATGTGATCGGTAATGTGTTCGGGTCCGACCCGATGACGGAGTGGACAGTGATGACGGGTTCACGCCGGTTCACGTTTGCCAATCCACAGGGCGCCATGTACGACCGCTTGGCTGCGCTGCGCGCGATCGCGGGCGAACTGCCTGTGGATGGGCGCATCGTCTTTGGCCCGCAGTCGATGTTTCCGAAAGGCATGCCGCGGATGACGCTTCGCGAGGAGTCGCTGGAGGCCGAGTTCCCGCTCGGTGATCGAGCGGCGGCTGAGCGCATGGTGGAGCCGTGGCGGGACGCCTGGTTGACTCTCAGGTCGAGTCTGCCGCCGAGCTCGTTTCCCACGCGAACCTGAAAAACTCGCGAGCCGTAGCCGTGGTGTGCGCGGCGAGATCCTCGACCCGCTCGCCGCGTGCCGCAGCGATCACTGCGGCGATATGCGGTAGGTACATGGGTTCATTGCGCCGCGAGTCGGGTTTGGGCTGCAGGTCTCTCGGCAGCAGGTAGGGCCCATCCGTCTCGATCATCAGGCGCCCGCGCGGGATCCGACCGACGAGCGGCTTGAGGTGCGTACCGCGACGCTCGTCGCAGATCCACCCGGTGATGCCGATGTACAGACCGAACTCGAGGCACTCATCGAGTTCCGTCGAGACACCCGTAAAGCAGTGCAAGACGGCGCGGGGCAGCACTGCTGCACGCTCGCGCAGCATGGCCATGAAGTCGGCATGCGCATCACGACAATGCAGGAACAGCGGTTTGCCATGCCGTATGGCGAGTTCGAGCTGCGCGGCAAAGGCGACCCGCTGCTCTCGCGGGGCGGAAAAGTTGCGGTGATAGTCGAGCCCGCATTCACCGATGGCCGCGACCAACGGATCGGCCGCGATGTCGTCGAGGCTGCTGAGGGCCGCCACATCGAGATCGATCGCATGGTGGGGGTGGCAGCCGGCGGTGGCGCGCAGGATGCGGGGTGCCGCCTTGGCGAGCGAGAGGGCATCACGCGAACCTTGAACCGAGGCGCCGGTGACGATGAACTGCCGCACGCCGCGGTCGATCGCCCGACGCAGCACGGCCTCGCGATCGGCGTCGTAACTGTCGTGGGTGAGATTGATGCCGATGTCTATGTATTCGGCAGTCGAGGCCGCGGTCATGGGCCACGCGCCGCGAGCGCGCGTAAGGCGGTGCACAGGGCTTCGACGTCTTCCTCGGCCTGATTCCAAGAGACCACGAAGCGCGCCTCGCCTGAGCGAGCAGCACCCCAGTCGTAAAACTCGAAGCCCGCCTCACGCAACTGCGCGGCTGCTGCTTCGCCGATGCGCACGAAGATCTCGTTCGATTCCACTGGATGCAGCAGGGCGTCTCCTGCGGCCGCACCAATACGAGCAGCGAGGTGATTGGCACGCGCTGCGAGGGTGAGCCACAAGCCGTCCTCGATGTACGCCAGCAATTGCGCCGAGATGTAGCGCATCTTCGAGATCAAGTGCGCCGCACGCTTGCGTCGAAACTCGAAATCCGCAATGAGTTCAGGTTTGAAAAAGACGACCGCCTCGGCGGCCATGGCGCCATTTTTGGTTGCCCCGAACGACAGCACATCGACGCCCGCGCGCCACGTCGCCTCGGCGGGCGAGCAGCCGAGCGAGGCCACAGCGTTAGCGAAGCGCGCGCCATCCATGTGCACGGCCAAGCCGCGCGCGTGGGCGAGGCTGCAGAGCGCCGCCAACTCATCGGGTCGGTAGACCGTGCCCAACTCCGTGGCTTGGGTGATCGACAGCGCCCGCGGCTGTACGGTGTGCACCGAGGTGGGGTTCGCATCGAGCACACCCTCGAGGGCCGCGGCCGTCACCTTGGCCCCGATGCCCTCGATCAACATCAGTCGCGCGCCACCCGACATGAACTCGGGCGCTCCGCATTCGTCGCGAACGATGTGGCCCTCACTATGCGTGAGCACCGCGCCGTAGGGCGGCACCAGGGTCGCCAGTGCCAGTGCGTTGGCTGCGGTGCCGGTGGTCACGGGGAAGACCCGGACCGGACGCTCGAACAGAGCACTGAAGCGCGCATCGAGTTGCCCGCTCAGGGGGTCATCGCCGTAGCCCCGCGCAAATCCCGTATTGGCCTCGCGCAGCGCATCGAGAATCTGCGGTGCGACGGGCGCCGTGTTGTCGCTTTTGAAATAACGTGCCATCGGGCGCGAATGCTAACGCATCGGGCTATCATCGTGGACGTGGACAGGGGTACGGCGAGTCTCGATTGGGGTGATTCCGCAGCAGCGCAGCAGTCGTGGACGCTGCGTCGAAGTGCGCGGGCGCGGCGCCTCGCTGCGCGCGTGCACACCGATGGGCGCGTCGAGATTGTTGTGCCAAACGGCGTCTCGATGCCGGTCGTGCTGACGTTCGTCGAGCGGCATCGGAGCTGGATCGAGAGCAAGCGCGCCGGTCGGGCGCACTTGAGGCCTCCGGAGCCATTTCCACCGCCTAGGGTGGATTTGCCGGCGCTCGGCGAACAGTGGCGGGTGCATCTGTCGGCGGGTGCCGGTCGACCACGCTGCCTCGTACTTGGCGAGGGTCTGTTGTCCTTGCAGGGACGTGGCGATGGGCAGAGTTGGCGTGCCGTGCTGCGCAGTTGGTTGTGCCGTCACGCAGCGGGCGCGCTGTCGCGTCGATTGACGGAGCTTGCCGAGCGGCACGAGTTTCGGTTCAGCGCCGTGAAGGTACGGCGGCAACGCACGCGGTGGGGTTCGTGTTCGAGCCGCGGCGTGATCAGTCTGAACGTCTGTGCGGTGTTCCAGCCACCGGCCGTACTCGATTACCTGTTGGTGCACGAGCTGGCCCATACGCGTCACATGAATCACTCGAGCGCCTACTGGGCGTGCGTCGG
>Ga0315906_10001495_pt1 | contig 34477 bp, 30 predicted proteins | sample LakEriMetagenome_4_FD_203526 | JGI IMG/M metagenome (GOLD analysis project Ga0315906, IMG submission 203526) | Freshwater fungal communities from buoy surface, Lake Erie, Ohio, United States - Buoy 2 MA122 | ecosystem: Environmental > Aquatic > Freshwater > Lake > Lake biofilm | place: USA... | reverse complement strand
ATGTAGTAGTAATAGGTTGATTTTGCGGCTGTCAGCGCTAATAACTTCAATTTTCATATGTTTAAAATCTAAAATCTCCCCAACTGCTGGAATACGCCCTAAAAACTTAATTAAAAACCCACCAATAGTCTCAACAATATTATCATCTAATAATAAACCTAGCTTTAGATTTAATTCAGAAAGTTTACAATATCCTTTAACTCTATACTGGTGTTCTTTAATTTCAGTAATTAAGCGTTCACCTTCAACTGAATCATATTCATCTTCGATATCACCAATTATTTGCTCAATTATCATTTCTAAAGTAATAAGTCCAACTACATTGGTAAACTCATCTACCACAATAACTAAATGAGTGTGATTCATTCGCATTTCATACATTAAGCTATCTAAGCGTTTAATTTCTGGGACAAAATAGGCATGACGCAAATATTGTTTTATATCAAAACTATTATTTTGTTTAAAATGTTGAATCAGGTCTTTACTATGAAATACGCCAATTACCTCACTGATTTCTCCGTTTATTACTGGAAAACGTGAATGCCCAGTATTAACAATTTTTTCAATAATATCATCAATGGTACTACTGGCATCTATAACATCCATTTGTTGACGTGGAATCATTATATCACGAGCTTTCAAATCATCTATAGCTAATACCGCCTCAAGCATGGGCAAACTATCATTATCTATAATTTTTCTGGTAGCAGCATCACGTAATAATGTTATCATTTCCTGCTTATTTTGAGGTTCTTGTGCAAAAATGCTACTTAACCAGCTTTTCATACTAAGCTCCCTTATTCTTTCAGAACATTACTTTATCACTGATATTACTACTTAGAGTATACCATATGAGTTTTATTACTAAAGCGCAATAATTTTTTGGCTTGAAACTAAGTACATCATGGTAATAATCTAGTTATTCAGCCTTACATTGCATTTGAATTTCGGTCCACATCTCATTTACTAAAATACGGGTTTTGGGATCATACGAGGTAAAAGTATGATTTTTAGAGATATCAGTTGGGTAAATCCATTTAAGATTTTTTAGTTCTGGGCTTAGCCGTAGATATGCAATTTTATTTGGAATGCTTGAACCAGTACGTAATGCTAAATCATATGCATTATTAGGTTTCAGGATCGTATTGATAAAATCATAAGCATATTTTACATTTGGTGCAGATAATGGGATTACTAAATTATCCATTTCATACATATTGCCCTCTTTTTGTAGCATTACCCCAATTTTAATTGGTGAATGTATACTTTTAGCATCTAAAATAGTTTTATAAATATCTGTAGAATAACTCATAGCAACCCAAATATCACCCCGTAATAAACCACGGTAGTAGCTATCGGTATCAAACTTGGTCCAGTAGGCAGAAGCCTTATTTATTAGTTTGTGTGCTGCATTTAAATCATCTATATTAGTTGAATTAGGGTCACGACCTAAGTATAATAAAGCAGCAGCAAAAACATTTCTTGAAGAACTAAAAACAGTAATATGTCCTTTTAGTTTTTTCAAATATTGCGGTTCAAATATAACTGCCCAAGTATCTGGTATTATACCAAGCTGATGCAGTCTATCTTCGTTATAAGCCAAAAAAACTGGAGTATATGCATATGGAACTGAATACTGATTACCTGGATCATATGGAGGGTTTAAAAACTTAGGATCAATATTATTTAATCCAACTATTTTACTCTTATCTAACTTTTGTAATTTACCCATTTTTGCAAGCTCACTAACTGCATAGCTAGTTGCTTCTATAACATCATAGCCAGTTGCACCAGCTACAACTTTTGCTAACATCTCATTAGGATCATTAAAAAAACTTTGAAACAACCTACAGTCACATAATGTTTCATAATCAGTTATCATTTCTGGGGTAGTATAATTAACTGCAATAAAAAGGTTCATAATTTTATTGGCACAAGATAAGCTACATGCTAGACATAGACTTACAACTAAAATATATTTTTTATATTCTTTCATATGATTAATTCTATTTAAATAATTGTGGGGAAATTTTTGAAGCAATTGTAGTTAAAATTAAAGTAAAAATAATTACTATAGTCGAAATAGCGTTGATTTCTGGAGTAACCCCCATTTTTAACATAGAATAGATTGCTAAGGGTAAAGTGGTAGAACCGGGTCCAGCAGTAAAAAAAGTAATAATAAAATCATCTATTGATAAAGTAAATGCCATTAATCCACCAGCAATAATCCCAGGAAATATAGTAGGTAATAAAACCAAATAAAAAGTTTTGAATTGATTGGCACCTAAATCACGAGCAGCATCTAAAATACTATCATCCATTCCATGCATACGTGTTCTAACTGCAACTGCTACAAAACTAATACAAAAGGCAGTATGAGCAAATATAATGGATGCCATACCTAAAGTAAAATTCATTAAGATAAAAAACAACAGTAACGCAACCCCCACTAGTAGTTCAGGAGCAGCAACTGGCACTAATATCAAAGCTGATAATAATGGCACTTTATACTTGTGTAGCGCAATTCCAGCTAAAGAACCTAAAATAACCGAAATAAAACTTGAAATTGAAGCAATTACTAATGAATTAAGAGCAGCATTGATTAAATCTTTATCCGCAAAAAGAATCTTATACCATTTAAATGTAAAACCTATCCAGCCAACATTAACTCTGGAGTTATTAAATGAAAATAATATAACCACAATTAATGGAATATACAAAAACAAATATCCAACTATCCCGCCAATTAGCATAACTTTAGAGTTTTTACTTTGTTGCATATTTTAGCCCCCCAGTTCTGCGTGCTATACTACCTACTAATAAGGATATACCTAATACAATTAGAGTCATAATTATTGCAGTAACACTCCCAAGTGGCCAGTTCATGGTTTGGAGAAACTGCTGCTTAATTAGATTACCTATCATTAAGGAACAATTGTTACCTACTAACTCAGGTACAACAAACATGCCAATACTTGGGATAAAAACTAAAGCACTACCAGCTAAAATGCCAGGTAAACTTAAAGGTATAGTAATTTGCAAGAAAGATTGTAATCTAGTTGCACCAAGGTCGCGACTTGCCTCGATAATTGCTTCGTCATGCTTCTCTAAATTTGCGTATAAAGGTAAGACCATAAAAGGTAAATTAATATAAACTAAACAAACAATGACTGCAAAAGAAGAATAGAGTAAATTTGCTGGTTGATAACCAAATAAACCAATTATTACATTAATAATATGGCTAACTCCAGATTGCGGACCTAAAATTATCATCCAGGCATAAATCCGAATTAAAAAGCAACTCCAAAATGGAATAATTACTAATAACAATAATACATCCCTATGCTTTTTTTGGCTTTTTGCGATTAAAGATGCTAAAGGGTAACCTAGCATAAGACAACAAAATGTGGTAATAAGAGAGTATTTTACTGATCTTAAACATAGTTGCCAGATAAATTCGCTAGTTAAGGCAAACTTAAAACTATCAAAAGTTAAGTTGATTTTTGTAACAGATTTTCCAATATGCTGAATTAAGGGTGCTACTCCACCGTATTCTCCAGGTTCACGAAAAGCAATAAAAATCATGATAAGTGTAGGTATTAAAAATAATACCACCAAATAAATAATTGGTGGAGTTGATAATATCCTCTTCTCAGTTAATTTAAATAAATTATAGCTCATGATTTTTCTACCTAACTAAGAAGTTGCCAGACTCTGGTTCAAAAGCAATGATAACATCAGAATTATCATTAAAGAAACTAGCCTGTGTAGCCTTATTATTTGAAAGCATTGATTGGATTTTAGTACCATTAGCTAATAAAAACTCATATAAAGTCCCATCACCATAGTAGTAATAACCCTTCACTGTTGCTTTAACTGAAAACAGATCTTCATCGTCAGGATCTTGACGCTTAGCTTTTACTTTTTCAGGTCTAATTGAATACCATCCTTTTTGTCCTACTATGATATTTTCTACTTCATCGATAATTAAATCAAACTCTAAAATATCAGCAACTTTTAAGGTAATAATGTTGTGGTTAATAGCTAAAACTTCTGCAGATAATAAATTACATTTACCTAAAAAATCAGCAACAAAGTAAGTTTCTGGTTTTGAATAAACATCTTGCGGGGTATCTAGCTGCTCTACTTTACCTAAATTCATAACAGCAATTCTACTAGATAAAGCTAATGCTTCACTTTGATCATGTGTTACATAAATAAACGTAACTCCAGTTTCTTCTTGTAATTTTACCAGTTCTACATGCATATGCTCACGTAATCTTGCATCTAATGCAGATAAAGGCTCATCTAACAATAATATTCTAGGTCTATCAACTAATGATCTAGCAATTGCAACTCGTTGTTTTTGTCCACCAGATAGCTCATGTGGATAGCGATGTGCAAATTTAGTTAATTGTACATCTTCTAGGAGCTCCTCTACTTGCTCAATTAGTTTTGATTTATTCCATTTTGCCATTTTTAAAGGAAAAGCGATATTATCAAATACCGTCATATGAGGGAAAAGCGCATAACTTTGAAATATTGTATGCAATGGACGTTTTTCAGGTGGTAAGTTTGTTATATCTATGCCATCAAGTAAAATAATACCCGAATCAGGCTTAGTAAACCCAGCAATCATTCTTAATAATGTGGTTTTACCACAACCTGATGGACCAAGTAAAGTAAAAAACTCTTTTTGATTAATATTAAGACTAATATTATCTACTACTAAATTATCTTCGAAAACCTTAGATATATTCTTAATCTCTAAAATAGCCATCTATACTCTTTCATATTCAATCTCCATGTTTGTTGGTTGGCTTTTTATTTACCCCAGACAAACTGCAAAACCAATCGCCTATATGGAGTTTGAACCTGTTTGAGTATAAGCCAATTCAAAATAACTACTCAGATGAATAATTACTAAGGTGGTATTTTAACAAAAATCGTATAAGTGTGTGGCTTTTTTATTTTAGAATATTATGCTTAAGAATATTAATAATACCAATTCCAGATTTAATTAGACTAAATGATGAACAACGCCGTGTACGAATAGTACATAAGGCGTGAATCATGACGTATAATTAAAAATGGGATTGGTATAATATAGCTCAAAGACAATAAATATATTTAGCTAAACATACGGCTTATTAATTCACCACCTAGCTTAATGTTCTTTTTCTTGGCATTATCAATATAGTTGATAATATACTTACTTAATGCTGTGTACTCACGTTCTGAAAAAATTTGTTTAGATGTTGTTAATAAACGAGATTCAAAACTATTAGTAAACTGCTCAGCAAAATCAAAAATATAATCCGTAACCTTTTGTGGCTCTTGGATAAAATGCAAATCAGAAGAAATCAACAATAATTTATAATTAATTCCATTTTCTAAACCGTTAGCAGATTCATCAGAAATCATAAATTGGGTTCTATCATTCCGAATATAAATGAATTTACCTTCTTGTTCTGTAAAATTATGATCTATAAAAAACTTATGTAAAGTTTTATAATCAACTGGAGATTTTAAAATAAGATATAACTCAAGCTCTAACTTTATTTCTTTAAAATGCTTTGTTTGCTCTTGGATTGAATTAATGCTTGCCTCATAATTAGATTGTTGTACAAATGCTGAGTTCTGAAGAACAAACTTAAATATTTCTCTATATATATTAGCTATTTGCGCTTGGCTTACTATACCATTCTTATCTACTAAATGAACCACATATTTTAAAGCAGAAGCAATATATTTGTTCCCTCTAGAATACACTTGCCATTTATTATCTTTACCTAAAACATATATTTTATAATGTTTTTGGGTATAAGCAGCGATTTCTGGTAATGTTTTTAATTTTAATGGTTCTTCAAAAGCAATATCAATAATATAGTCTAGGCTTTCATCTGCTTCATGTGCGTAATCAAATGGTATTGTTTTTAATTTAGCAAAAATAGCTTCTACACTGTCATCAGGAAATATCTCCTCTTGAACTAATGGTTTTTGTTGGTTAGATATATCTGCAAAAAGAGAATCAACATTAACCTTATTTTGGGCAATATCACGATCTAAGATATTTTTATTATTAAATGCATTTTCATCTAAACCATCTAATATTAATACTTGATCTTCTTTTATTGCATCATTAACTTTATGATTAAAGTTGTTTTCTACCATACGTTTAAATTTAATTTCTTGGTACCAAGAATAAACCACCAACATAAGAATAAGGGATAGAACTGCTGCAATAATTGCTAGCTGAATTGAATTCATATTTTTATACCTTCTATTAAATTACTCTTTAATATATTGTCGAATAAACTGAAATAATTTACGGTAGTTTTTATTTTGACTTAATTGGATCTCTTTACGAATAATACGGACTAACTGCCTTAACTCTGTTATATCACAATCAGGATATTTTGCAATAAAGTCATCTAAAGCAGTATCGCTTTCAATTAATTTATCTCGCCAAGCTTCACAGTCATGTAGAATTCTTGCACCTACTGCAGAATCTCCCATTACAAAAGATAGGCGTTGCCTAATGTAAGCTTCATCAACACTACGCATTAATTTACCAATATATTGGTTGTTACGTTTTAAAGCCCTGTTAGAATTAATCGTTTTGGCAGATTTAAGTGCTTCACGTAAAGTATCAGGAAGCTCAAACTTTTCAAGCTGTGATTTAGATAGCTTAGCTAAAGCCATGCCTAAATCTTGGAGCTCTTCCATATGTGCTTTAATTTTGGTTTTACTGATTTCTTCTTTATCAGAAAAATCAGCTTCGTTATCATTATACATTTAATATATTCACTTTCTGTACGTTATACATCACTTAATGTGCATAAGCGATTTTAACATGTAAAGCATAATAAATGGGACAAATCCCTAATTTTTTATTGAATCTGACAATTTAGTTAATCTAATAAAGACTTTAAGTTAAAGCAATATATCAGCTAATGATATATTTCTAAGACTAATTCCAGAAACCTCTTCATAGGGATTATTTTTCGAATTCATAATAATTTTTTTAGGATCATCCAATAACATTGCAACATAATCATAAAACTCTGGTTTAATAAGTGGTTTAATAAATTCAACTAATTCAGTATAACTTATATTTAGATGTTCATTACAATTTATATATCTGCTATGATTTCTATTAAATTTATTTAATACTTCAGACTCTCCATAAATTATTGCTAAAAAACTAATAATTAGCGCATAACTATCTTTAACTTTTCCTATATGATGTTTTACATCACTAGTATTTGAACTTTTTAACATATCTAATATATCAACATTAAGGTAATTTGGGGTACCATTTTGTATAGGATCTTCCAAACTCATACCCCAATCTATTAATGCAAATCCAGATTGTTTCAGAAAAACTAAATTCTCTAATTTTATATCATTATGAAATAATGGAACCCCATCATTATTACCACTATGTGCATTATTTAATTGAACAGATAACTTTTTAAACCAGTCTAATATAATTTTATCAGCGTTATCATTAATAATTTTACTTTTGTTTTTTATTAACTTAGCCTTTATTTCTATATTTTGTTCTGCATTTATAATAATATCTAGCTCTTTCTTTAACTGGTCTTTTATTTCTATTATTAAGGTATGGTGAATTTCGTTACCTCTAGTGGCAATTAGTCTTTCATTATTATTTGTATCTTGCCATACTTCATTAAACAATAATAAAGGGTTATTTTTAATTAGCATTGAGTATTTATTTCTCAGATATTTAGCTAAATATATTTCTTCTTTATATGCCGCTTTTACTTGATGAGTACCATCTTTAGGAGTTAAAACTATTTTTTTTGAAATTGAATTCCCAAATACAACTTTTGTTGCTCCATTGGCACCATTAACTTGAGAATCTAATTCTATAAACTTTGTTTTATTATCTTCATCCTTAAACTTCATCAAAATAGATGAGGTTTTACCTGTTATATTATTATCTAATTTATAACCTAAATCATCTGATTGTAAACTAAAAATATTAGTTGTTAAATTATGGTACATCGATTCTTTAATCAATTCTAATGATTTTTTAGCTTGCCTTTCTTGTATAAATTTAGCAATAATCTTTGAACCTGTTGGATTAATACAATAACCACTAGCAATAGCTTCAGCAATGTTTTGTTTAGCATCCATATCATTAATATTAATTCTACCTAAGCTAATAGAAAGCTTCATTACGACCTTAGGATCAGTACCAAATACCCCCTTAGAAATTGCACTAGCAATATAAAACTGGGAATCTGCTGAAATGGTGAAGTTAATCTCGCCTAAACTAATAGCAAGAGCTGTTAACACTTCTGAATTACTACCAAATACCTCATTATAAATACTAGTAGATAGTGATTCTAAAGCATTTGAATCAGTTAAATTCATCTTACCTATACTCGTAGCAAGTGCTGTTAATACTTCTGGATTATCCCCAAAGTTACCATTTAAAATAGCAGTTGCAATATATTGTTGAGCATTTGAATCAGTTAAATTCATCTTACCTATGCTCGTAGCAAGTGCTGTTAATACTTCTGGATTATCCCCAAAGTTACCATTTAAAATAGCAGTTGCAATATATTGTTGAGCATTTGAATCAGTTAAATTCATCTTACCTATGCTCGTAGCAAGTGCTGTTAATACTTCTGGATTATCCCCAAAGTTACCATTTAAAATAGCAACTGTAATATTCTGCTGTGCTATATTATCAGTAAGATTAATTTTATCTAGCAAATCTAACACTTCAAAACCATAACCAAATTTGCCGTTATAGATACCATAACAAATTTCTGCCTCAACAGATGCAGGAATAAGATTCATTTTACATAAAACAATTTTACTTGTACTACGTGCAATAGCTTTTAGCACTAGTTCATCATCTCCAAATTTATTTTCATTAATTGCTGTAAGAAAATCCATTTGAATTTCTGAGTTAATAATATTCATGCTACCTAAACTAGTAGCAAGTTCAGTTAATACTTCTATATCATTACTAAATTTACCCCCCAAAACTGCATCCATAATATTTTTTTGTGAACTAACATCGCTAATATTTAGGTTTCCAATAAGCCTTGCAAGAGTAATTAATACTTTGGTATCATTTCCAAATTTATTATCTAAAATAGCATTGCTAACACACAGGTGAATAGCAATATCATTAATCTTCATTTTTCCTAATGATGTCAAAAACCCAGTCAATACATCAGAATCAACTCCAAAGTTACTCCCCAAAACATCATTAGTAATAGAATATAACTCTTCCTTACTTAAATCTATTTTGTCTAGCTCTCTCACTAATTGCAAAACCACTGATTTATCTGAAGATAAATCATTAATTGCAGTTAATAGTTGATCCTTTTTAGATAAACTTTTTATAAATAAATCTTTGCTCTTATCTTTCACATTGAATGAATTGCTAACTGTAGACTTGTTTGTACCTATAGTATTTATATTATCAACAATGGGCAATATTTTTGTGTCTAACTTCATAAATTATCCTATACTTTATTAACCTTAATAAACAATTTGTTAACTATTAAGTAATATAATTGTAACATAATATGCAAATAATTTCGATAGGTTATTTGGATAGTTATATGATATAAAATAGATTTTGAATTTAATAAAATGTTATAATATTATATCTTTTTTATTGTAAGATAAGCTTTTTATTAGAGGGATATACAATAATGCTATCGACTTGTAGTACTAGATATAAAATACCTGAATTTACAAATAATGTAAATAACTTGATTGAATGTAAAAATCAATCCACATATAATAATCCAGATAATAATATCATGAACCTTTTAAATACCTTAAAAAAAAATGAGGTATTAAGCTATGCTGATGTAAAAAATATTGAAAATGGTAAATTTGGTAAAAACCCTGGTATTTTAATAAAACTGCTAGAAACCTTAAGTACAATGAGAATTGAATTTAAAACAAAATCTCTAATAGTACAAACTCTCGCTAATGCTATTTTTAAAGGTGTTTTTGGTAAAGATAAAGATGTTTTGGTTAAATTAGCTAGCTTTTTTGTTGCTCTTAACCCTCATGAAACTATTTTTTATCGTCTAATTGTTAGGGCTCTTGAGAACAATACATTTGGTAACAACTCAGATGTGCTAGAAGCAATAATTATGAGTTTTAGTAAAATAGATTTTACCCCACCTGAGTATCAGGTTAGAGTTATTAAATATATGCTAAAAAATAATAACCTATTGAAACTTAATAAAGTAAATTTAATAATAAGTAATTGGACAATAGAAAAAGCACAATATAATGAAATTTTAGCCCTTTTAAAACAATATAAATTAAATAATGAAGAACACATTCAATTTGGAGCATTTAGCAATTTAAATGAGTGTGTTAAAAAAAATGTTAATGGTGTTAACATTGAAGACTGTTTAGAACACTTTGGTTCATATGGAATAACTTATAATAAAGATTATAAGCCAGAACTACTTGTAGTATATAAAGATACTGAAAATAACCCAATTGGATTTAAAGACTTTTTTAATAGAGATATAAATCATATAATAAATCAGCATAAACTATCAAATATCAAAGTTTATAATTTTGTGGAAAGTATATCAGGGTTATACCCTGCACAGATCGATGATTTATCTGCGCATTCGATATATTTCAACAGCTTTCCAACCTGGTTACAAAATAAAATCAAATTAAATCATTTTAATATTAATGCTTATGTATCTGCAGATATTTTAAAGTTTGTAATAAATGATCTGCTTAGTTCAGTACCATTTACTACAAGTAATACAAAAGAACAATGCAAACATATAATACAAGAAATAATAAAAATCAAAGGTAAAAGATTTGATATCTCAACTAATCAAATTGAAAACACCAAATTTAAAGATCAAATAAATCAGGAATTTAATGCCATTGAAAACCTTGTTACATATAAAGTTTTGCTGGGTAAGTTTTGGTTGACTATTAAAAATAATGAAGAAAAGCTTAAGCTATGTTTTTTATTAGGACAGTTGGCAAAAGACGGAGCATTAGGTTATCATAATAATAAATCAAATCAAGCTAATGATGCTTTTTATGGTTTATTTGAGCATTGTATAAGTAAGATTATTAATGATGGTAATTCACATCCAGAATTATTAAAAATTCAAGATCTTGCAAAAACTGGTGCCTGCATTGAAATATTATCTAATGATCTACTAATCAAAGTTAATCCAAATGTATTATCCGTATGGGATACAATTGAATAGTTCAAGAATTATTTTGGGATACAAACCAAGTGTTATTTACAAAATAGGAGGCTGTGGTATAATGATGCTATAGCTACTATCTGATGCCAATTAATTTTTTTAGGTTATAATATAAATATGTCAACTTTAGATTTTGAATATTCTCAAGAACAATTAAGTAATATTGCACAACAAATATTAGATAGAAGCCTTCAACTTGGAGCAACTAGTAGTACAATAGAAATTAATGAAGCAATTGCAACCAATGTAGATATTTTAAATAGTAAAATAGAGAATTTTGAAACCAGTTATGATCGAACTTTAGGCCTTAGTGTATATTTAGGAAATAAACGTGGTAGCATTGGTATTACAACTATATCATTAAATAACATAGATGCTATTATTAAACAAGCTTTGGATATAGCAAAATATACGCAAGAAGATTTAGCTAATGGAATTGCAGATAAAGAGTTTATCTGCCATAAAATAGATAAAGATTTGCAACTATATCATCCGATTGACATTGCAACCGATGATTTAATTAATAGAGCAAAAAATATTGAACAACTTGGTTTATTGATAGATAAAAAAATATCTAGTTCTGATGGATCATCAATTAGCTTAGCCAAATATAATTTTGTTATTGCAAGTACTAATGGGCTTAATCTAGGATACAAAACCACACGCTTTGATAGTAGCTTAAGTCTTATTGGTAATACTAATGATGGTATGCAAACTGACTATTGGTATTCTAGCGCACGAAAATTTACAGACTTAAAAACTGATGAAGAAATAGCAAAAACTACTGCTATGCGAGTATTACGCAGGCTAAATAAAGGCAGTATAAATGGTGGGACATATCCAGTTATATTTGAGTCTCCAATTGCTAAATCTATCATTGGAAATTTTCTTGGAGCTATAAGTGGTAGCAGCCAATTCAGAAAATTAAGTTTTTTAACTGATACTTTAAATAAGCAAGTATTCCCTAATTGGCTATCAATTATTGATGACCCTTTTATAATCAAAGGATTGTCTAGTTGTTATTTTGATAATGAAGGGGTAAAAGTTAATAAAAAATATTTAGTAAATAATGGTATAGTTGAAAATTATATTTTATCTTGTTATACTGCACGTAAACTAAATATGAAACCAACAGGTAATGCGGGTGGTTCACATAATATTTATGTAACACATAACACTACTGATACACTTGATATACTAATAAAAAAAATGGATAAGGGGTTGTTAGTAATTGAGACTATTGGGCATGGTTTGGATATGGTTACTGGAGATTATTCCGTTGGTGCTAGTGGCTTATGGGTAGAAAACGGCATAGTACAATATTTTGTAGATAACCTGACTATCTCAGGTAATTTAAAAGAAATATTTAAAAATATTATTTATATTAATAATGAATATCAAGATAGCTCTATTGCTTGTGGATCTATGCTTGTTGATGGAATCACCATTTCTAACTAACCATTATAAGTAACGTAGATAGGCATTCTTAATAATTAACAATGCGTGCTGTATCTTGTTAATTATTAAGAATGCCTTAACCTCACTCACTTGCATCAATTATTACTACATATGGCTACCAAGATAGTTTCTGAATTCTTGTATGATCACTGTATCACTCTTTCATTATCTTATCATTACTTGCTATAATTTTATCTAATACCAAAAAATCCTGGTCTAGACTATCATTAATAGCTTGATCTGTCTTTATAGCTTCATTAGGCAAAACAATTTTCCTTAACGCACCCATAATTCTAATTGGTTTTAAAGCTATCTTCTTAATACCCCCCAAAACTCTATTATTAGAATCAGATGAAATTTGAATCTCCAAATCTGTAGGAGTATCATAAATAATCGTATTTATCTCATAATCTATAATATTTTTTGCTTGGAGTATATTTTCTGCTGATATACTACTTAGAATATATTGAATCAAATCATCTAGCTTTTTATTATTTACATTAATAACTTCAGTACCACTGTTTAGAGCTATGGTTATATTTTCTTTTTTATATAGCGTATAATATTCAATATATGTGGTAAGCTCTAGATATGGTTGATATATTGCAAAATAAGAATCAATACAATGATTAAGCTCAGTGTAATTTTCAAACCTGCTAGAATAATCCATAAATATTTTAAACTCTACATTAGAATGGTAAAATTTAATATAAGAATCAATAAAATTATTGAGAGCCACCTTATTTTGAAATGCACTATAATAGATCATAAACATTTCAAAATCTACATGAGCGTTGTATGATCTATCTAGATATATTTGTATCCCGTCAACAAAATTTTCTTTATAATTACAGATATGGTAAAAATTTACAAATTGATTAAATTCAATTATATCTTTATTATAAGATTTAGCAGAGTATATTTTTATACATTCATAAATAATATCATCTGTTATATTTAAATTGCCCAATTTAATATAAGTTAAAATATCCATATAAGTTCTAAATAAATTATTCTTAAGATATGCCTGATCGTACTCAATAAATTGATTTAGATTACAAATATTACCACGAATTTTGGGGATTTCCTGACATATTTTATAACATTCCACTATATATTCAATCTCAAAATTTTTATTATTTTTATAAAATAGCCAACATTTTATATAATCATTTATCCCAAATTGGTTTGTTTTATATGAGTTAATATAACTTATGTATTCGTGCAAAGAAAACTCTTGGCGAATTTCTAAAGATAACTCTTCTTTATACAATTTATTATATTGTTTATAATTAATTAACCCTACATCATACCTATCTTTTAAGAGATATGAAGGCACTTTGTTTATAGCTCTAATAGATTGAAAGGCCTTATTTAAAAAAGATTTATTTTTTTTATGTGGATCATTTAAATACCAACTAGAATGTGACTTCTTCATAGTAGATAAATTTGGATTAAAATATACTGATTCAGCTTTAGGAATAGACTTTATTGTATTTTCTGATTGTGTATGATGTGGTAAATTATTTGATACTTGCATTAGATTATCCTTTAAATATTGATTGTATTATTAAGATAATTAATAATATTACCGATTAGTTAAATTTATAATAATGGAGTATTTTTGAAATTAATACAGAAACTTCAAGGATGATTATAACACTTTATAAATACTTATTTAACATAAAATAGTTGATTTTTACAACTATTGTATGATACAATAATATATAATACAATATATTTACAAATGAAAGATAAATTTTATGCCATCAAATAAAAATTTATTACAACAATCAAGCTCAAATATTCAATTATCCGCAGATTCTGACTTAAAGCCAAAAATCACAATTGGCTTTCAATTGGCTAAAATACTAAAATTAAAGCGTAGATTTATTGATATTGAAATGAAAGAATTAGGATTATCTAGAACAGGATGGCAAGTACTATTTTGGCTAACAATATTAGCACCATGTTCACAAAAAGAACTATTAAAAAATTTAGACATTGATGCTGGGCATTTAGCTCGAGTATTGGAAGAGTTTGAACAAAAAAAGTATATTGTACGTAGCCAAATAGAAGGTGATCGTCGTTCTTTATTAATCCAGATTACACAATACAGCCAACAAAATTTAATTCCGCATATGCAAGCAACAATTAATAAAGAAAATACTATTCTTTTGAATGGGATTAATGAAGAAAATAAAATCCTTCTTTTTAAACTACTTGCTCAAGTAGAAGAAAACGTGGAATCGGTACTAACAACTTATATTATAAAGGACGCTGAAAACAATGGATAATACAATGCTTATTCTGTCGGAACATCGCAGAAAATTAATTATTAGAACCCTACTTTGCCTAATGCCCATTGTTGGTATGGCGGTTGACTTAATAGCTCCTTCATTACCAGCAATTGCAGATAGCTTAAATATCTCTAGTGCGACTACCAAAAATATTATTACAATTTATTTGCTTGGGTATGCACTAGGTAATTTTCTTACTGGATTTTTAACAGATGCTTTAGGACGGCAAAAACTTATTCGAATTGGCTTAGTTGGGTTTATATTTGCAAGCTTATTGCCAATAATTTCACCTTATATTATAGTATTATTATTGTCTAGGTTTCTTCAAGGACTTACAATTGGAGCTGTTGCAGTAGTTGCTAGAGCTATCCTTTCTGACATTTTACCGCCACAAGAATTAGTCCGTCTAGGTGTGATAATGGGAAGCATGTTTGGTTTAGGACCAGTGATTGGACCTCTAGTTGGTGGGTATTTACAATTTTATTTGGGCTGGCAAGCATGTTTTGCTTTTTTTGCCATCATTTCAATAATTGCATTTATTGCTGTATTTATCATTTTGCCTGAAACACACTTTAATCGCCACCCTCTTAATATAAAGAATATCCGTACAAATCTTCTTGAGGTATTAAGCCATAAAAAATTTATGGCTATGGTATTAAATATGGGTGCAATATATTCTCTTATCATAGCTTTTAATACTGTTGGCCCATTTTTAATTCAAAATCAACTTAAATATACTCCAGTCTTTTTTGGACATATTGCCTTATGTATGGGAGTTATGTTTATACTTGCTACATTCACTTGCAGATACTTACTAAAAAAATATAAAGTTGAACAATTATTTTTAGTGTTTATTAATACATTTTTTGTTATAGCATTATTAGCATTAGTAATGAGCTATATTTATGACAAAAGTATTACTCTAATTGCAATTGCTAGTGCATTTATGTTTTTTGCTTGTGGGATTATTTTTCCGATGTCTATGGGTAAAGGTATTTCACTGTTCCGTCATATTGCAGGAACAGCAACCGCTACAATGTATTTTATCAATGTACTTATGACAAGCATCACTGCGCTAATCCTAAGCTTTGTCAATATTCATAACGCTATTGCATTAATGTGGACATATTTTTTATTAATCTCAATATGTGCTGTTATTTACTGGAGCGTTATTAATAAAAATAAATAGATTTAATTAGTTTAAAGTGGGTCCTATTGAAGTTAATAGTGCTCCATAAGATTGCAGCCCCACTAATAGCCTTTTATTGCCGTTATAGCCATAAAGCACAACATATAAATAAATAAACTTGACAAATAAGTATAATAAATAGTACAATATGGTACTATGAAATATTTTCTTGAGGACTATGTTAATGAAAAAAATTCTAATAATAAAAAACTCTATTTGTGTACTTGCTTTTGCGCTTTTTGCATTTACTATCACAAGTTGTGTCGGAAGTGGAAGTGGCAATGATGGAACAAAAAGCACTACTCAAAATGTAATTACCACCGATCCGAAATGCTTTAACTTTGATATAAACACTAACACAATCACAGGACTTACGAAGGTGACTGGATGCGATATCTCCCACATTGTTATTCCAGAAACCATTGATGGCTTTAAGGTAACAACTATTGGGAATAACGCATTCCGAGATAATACAGCCCTTACAACCGCAAAGATGCCTAATGTAACAAACATTGGGGATGCAGCATTTTTTGGTAATACATCCCTTACAACAGTAACTATGCCTGAGGTAACAAACATTGGGGATGCAGCATTTTTTGGTAATACATCCCTTACAACAGTAACTATGCCTGAGGTAAAAAAGATTGGGAATGCAGCATTCTATGGTAATAAAGCCCTTATAACAGTAAATATGCCTAAGGTAACAACTATTGGGGTTCAGCCATTCCGAGCTAATACAGCCCTTACAACAGTAGAGATGCCTGAGGTAAAAGAGATTGGGAATTTCGCATTCCAAGGTAATATAGCCCTTACAACAGTATATATGCCTAAGGTAAAAGGGATTGGGTATGATGCATTCCGAGATAATACAACCCTTACAACAGTAACTATGTCTGAGGTAACAATTATTGGGCCTGGAGCATTCCGAGGTACAGCCCTTACAGAAGTAACGATGCCTCTGGTAATAACTATTGAGTATGACGCATTCCGAGATAATACAGCCCTTACAACCGCAAAGATGCCTAAGGCAATAACTATTGGGAATGCGGCATTCCAAGGTAATACATACCTTACAACAGTAGATATTTCTAAGGCAACAACTATTGGAGCTGGAACATTCCAAGGTACAGCCCTTACAGAAGTAAAGATGCCTGAGGTAACAAATATTGGGTATGATGCATTCCGAGATAATACAACCCTTGAAACCGTAAATATGCCTCTGGTAACAACTATTGGGGGTGGAGCATTCCGAGATAATAAAGCCCTTACAGAAGTAAAGATGCCTCTGGTAACAACCATTGGGAATGACGCATTCCGAGATACAGCCCTTACAACCGCAAAGATGCCTAAGGCAATAACTATTGGGAATGCGGCATTCAAAGGTAATACATACCTTACAACAGTAGATATTTCTAAGGCAACAAATATTGGAGCTGGAACATTCCAAGGTACAGCCCTTACAACAGTAGAGATGCCTAAGGTAACAACTATTGGGGATGGCGCATTCAAAGGTAATACAGCCCTTACAACAGTAAATATGCCTCTGGTAACAACTATTGGGGATGGCGCATTCTATGGTAATACAAAACTTACAGCAGTAACACTTCCTATATCATTTGATAATCTTGGGTTGACAACCTACTTTGACTATGGTAATACTACTGGTGGGTCAATTACTTTTACTTTTACTCCTACTCCTTAACTAATTTGATTGGTTAAATATAAGATGGCTAGATTTCCATTTATTGTTCTCCAACTATTTACTAATTATATTTAGTTTATAGTCCGTGATTTTCAACCACAGCAAATGAGTTTTAAGAAAGTTACGCTTTAAATTGAAATCTAGCTCACAGCATTGTAATAAACTTGTATAATCTGCTATTCTTTAACCCATAATATATTTTTAACTCCCGGGGGCTTACTATACAAGCTCTTATAATGAAATAAATTTAATACAATTATTGACTAGGTTATAACCCAGAAGCCCACGAATATCCCATTTAAATAAAACGTTAACTCTAAGAACCATAAAACTCAATTATTATAAATAGAGCCTTTAGGTATATTAGGTTGGGTCTTAAAGCGTTTGTGCAACCAAAAATACTGTGCAATATTTTTTAGTATTGCGCTTTGAACAAATTGGTTCATTCGGGTAACATCTGCTTCTAAATTACCACTAGGATAATTATCCCAAGCCTCAGAGAATTCCGCTTCATAATGATTACCTACACGATAAACCGCCACTGGAATCACAACTGCATCAGCTAAGCTTACTAGTTTAGGTAAAATACTAACCGTAGAACATGTTGGATACGCAAAAAATGGAACATAAATAGAATCTTGCTCGCCAAAATCCTGGTCTGGTAAATAATAAAATACAGCTTTTTCAGAAAGCATTTTTTTTATAATAGGTCTTAAGCCTTTATTTCGAGGAAAAATTTGACCTCCTCTATCTTTCATAAAACGTACCCTAGCTTGCTTTAATCGTTCGGAAATATAGTCATTTCTTTGGGTAGAGTAAATACTACAACCAGTAAAGTCTTGCATTAATCTAGCACCACCCAAATCTAGCCCAATAAAATGTGGGTATAATAAAATAATGGGACGAATACCATAATATTTATCAATATATTCTTTATTTTTTACTTTAACAATTGTTTTAATTTTTTTTTGACTAGCAAAGAATAATAAACCATACTCTAGTGCTGATGTCATTAGATATTTAAAATGCTCTTTTATTATTTTATGTTTTTCTTGTTCTGTCATATCGGGAAAACATAAACTTAAATTTTTTATTCCAATATTACGTCTTTTTTTAAAGTTATAATAACCAATTGTTCCTGCAATATTACCCAATACTTGAATTATCGACATTGGTAACCAACTAATAACTCTAAGTAATAAAAACCCAAGATCTATAAATAGTTTTTTCATAAAATAGTACACCCATTTAACCTATAAAAACCAATCTGAATTAATAAATTATTATTGATAAATTATCCCTTTTACCATATTTGGCTGTGATTTAAAGCGCTTATGCAACCAAAAATATTGCGCAACATTTTTTTGTATTGCAACTTCTATAAACTTATTCATTCGTATAACATCTGCTTCTAAATCTCCACTAGGATAATTATCCCAAGCTTCAGAAAACTCCACTTCATAATGACTATTAACTCGATAAACAGCCAATGGAATTACAACTGCATCAGTTAAACTTACTAGTTTAGGTAATACATTTACTGTGGCACAAGCTGGATGCGCAAAAAATGGAACATAAATCGAATCCCGCTCGCCTAAATCTTGATCTGGCAAATAATAAAACATCTCTTTTTCTGCGCGTAGTTTTTTTATAACCGGTCTTAAGCCTTTATTACGCGGAAATACCTCCCCACCCCTATCCTTCATAAATCTAACTCTAGCATTTTTTAGACGTTGTGTCAAATAGTAGTCCTTTTGCTCAGAATACATACTACATCCAGAAAAATCCTGACTAAGCCTACTCGCACCTAAATCAAGACCTATAAAATGTGGGCATAATAAAATAATAGGACGTTTTTGATAATATTTATTTACATATTCTATATTTTTTATTGTTACAATTTTTCTAATTTTCTCTCTACTTGCAAAAAACAAAAAACCATACTCTAAAGCAGATGTTAATAAATATTTAAAATGCTGTTTTATAATTTTATGTTTTTCTTGTTCTGTCATATCAGGAAAACATAAACTTAAATTTTTTATACCAACATTCCGCCTTTTTTTAACTATATAGTACCCCAAAGTACCAAAAATATTACCCAAAAACTGAGTTATTGGCATAGGTAAATAACTAACCAACCTAATTATTAAAAAACCAAACTCTATCAATAACCTTTTCATATTAATCTTATTTCTATTTACTATTGTATTTTACAACTTTGGGGCATGATCAGGCGCCCTAAACCTATCGTAACTCCAAAAATACTGAGTTTTTGCTTCAACGACAATATTTTCAATTACGGTATATATTTCTTGGGTAATGGTATTAATATCACTAGTTTTAGGTAAATATGGAATATAATCAACAACAAAACCGTCTTTAACTCTACGAGAACCGACAACAAATGTAGCAACATTCTCAAAAGAACTCATTTTGGCAGCAAGTGTGGTCGCAAATACTTTTTGCTTAAAAAAATTAACCCATACACCATCACCACCACTTGCAACACTATCAGGTAAAATTCCAATAAATTCACGTTTTTTTAAGGCTTTAACTAAAGCTAGTACCCCACGAGAATTAGTAGGAACAGGTTTTATATTATCTTCACTTCTTCCATTTAACATTAAGCTATGGAACCATTCATCTTTAGACGGTTTATATAGTACCGTAAAATTATTTTTTAGTTTATATGCAGTTGCTTTTAATGCAATCTCAAAATTCCCAATATGAGGAGTTAAAAACAATATTGGTCTGCCTTCTTGTATACAAGACTCAACCATATCTAATCCATGGCTTTCTAGCACTAAAGATGCATTATGTTTTTTATCTCTAAACCATGCTATGCATATGGTTTCTAATATTGTTTTACCAAACTCTTCTGCAACTTGGATTATATATTTATCAATTTCAGATTCATCGCATATACCAGTGATTAATAAATTATTGCGTAATCTATTAGCAGTTTTTGTGGATAATCTTAAACTAATCATGCCAACTAGGCTTCCTATAGATCTTACCCATGATAATGGTAAATAAGAGATGAAGCATAATAAGGGATTAAATATTATTTTTTTTATTAACATAGTCTTTGCCGTGCCATTTCAAATACGCAGATTGTTGCAGCCATAGCTATATTCAACGACTCCACATCACCATTCATTGGAATTTTAGCTTGGATATTAATTTTATCTAAAATCTCACTACTTATACCAACTCCCTCATTACCAAATACCCATGCAATAGGTTTAGTTAAATCTAAAGAATACACACTCTGGGTAGTATGTGGTGTAGTTGCAATTATAGTTCCTGAATAATGCTTTATAAAATCTATAAAATCGGTATTAGTAAATATATCCAGTCCAAACTGCAAACCTTGTGAAGCACGTAATACCTTAGGATTATAAACATCTACACATTTTTTTGATAAACATATTGAATTAATTCCACTAGCTTTAGCAACACGCATTATAGTGCCTAAATTACCTGGATCTTGAACATTTTCTAATAAAATATAGTCCTTATCTGCATAAAGCTTAGGTACATTCTTAGAACTTGCAATTTTTATTACTCCGACAATATCTGTATCACTATCTAATAAATTAATTTTATCCAGAATATTAGGTGTAGTCGTATGGATTTTATCAAAAATTTCTCGATATTTATTTATACTACTTTCTAAGACCACTAATGAATCTAGTATATTATATTTTATAGCTTCCATAACTAAATGATTGCCATATATTACAGCCAATCCTAGCTCATTACGATAGCTGCTATCTTTAGCTAATTTTACTATTTTCTTAATTAAGAGGTTATCTTTTGACTCAATCTTGTACTCTATCATAGGCGCAACTGCATAAAATAAGAATCCCCTTCTATATCACCAGCATAATAGCCAATTCTACGGCATAAAATCTGAAAGCCCATTTTTGTATATAAACTAATAGCAGAAAGATTATCGGTCTTAACATCTAATAAAGCATAATGCACATTAGATTCATACATTTCCTCCAAGGCGTGATGAATTAATTGCCGACCATATGATTTATTTTGATATTGCGGATCAATTGCAATATTTATAATTCTACCTTCATCTAAAGTGATAAAATAAACTAAATAACCAATAAGTATTTCATCTTCATTATATATCAGAATAAGAGGGATCTCATTAGTAAATACTTCCTGAAATTTTTCTATAGTCCATTTATGTTCAAATTGATCATTAATTAGCATAATGCTGTCTAAATCATCTGAGGTAGCATGACGATAAGTACATACTTTATCTACTATATGGCTCATAATGTTCCCCCAATTATTGTAGTAGCAATAGCAAGATCTTCTCTATAAGTAATTTTAATATTTGTAGGGCTTCCTAAAATAATTCTTACAGATAACCCTAGTTTTTCTACAGCGCTTGCTTCATCGGTGATATTGCTAATATCTGAATCTCTTAACGCTTGTGTTAATATATTATACCTAAACATTTGTGGGGTTTGGGCTAGATAAATAGTTTGTCTATCTAAAGTTTGTTCAATTATATTATTTTTAACGATTTTTATCGTGTCTTTTGCGGGAATTGCAAGAATTCCTCCAACTAAGTCATCAAATAAGGTTGATATTTGCTTATTAATTAATTCTGGAGTTATACAGCATCTTGCAGCATCATGTACTAAGATCCATGAGTTAGCATCCAGATTTAAAGAGTTTAACCCATTTAAAACTGTTTTAGCACGTGTATTGCCACCACAAGTTAAAATATCTATATTAGATAAAATGGATTTATCTAATAATGATAAAAAATGTTCATCGTTTTTGCTAACAACTAAAACTATCTTGGTAATTAATTTCACTGCTAAAAATGCTTGCAATGTATGCTCTAAAATTGTTTTATCACCAATTTTGGTATATTGTTTAGGCATATTACTACCAAACCGCGATCCGCCACCTGCACATGGAATTAAAACCACTATTTCAGTTTTGGCTGATTTTTTATTTGTTGTCATTATTAAACCAGTTACTTTTACCTTTAGAAGACTTATTTAATTTTGCAAGTATCTGGTTATGCATTTCTAAGTCATTAGCACTAGGAACAGCCGTAGCTAACTCATCATCTGCAATAGAAAGCTGCTCAAACTTATAATCTTTATAGTTAATAGCTTTAACTTCTAGCCCATCCAAACTAATTTGCTGGCGAGTAAGCCATAAATATACATCAGAGAGTAATCTACAGTCAATTAACGCACCATGATACCCACGATCTTTTCTATCAACTTTAAACCTATCGCATAATGCATCTAAATTATTTTTAGCCCCAGGGAATTTTTGTCTTGCCATAGTTAAAGTATCAATAACATTAGCAATATAATCAGTAGTTAAATTTAAGCCCACTAACTTAAACTGATAATCTAAAAAACCAATATCAAATTTTGCATTATGGATAATTAACTCACTATCTTTGATATATTCAACAATTTGCTGAGCTACATCTTTAAATACTGGTTTATCAGCTACATCTTCATCTTTAATCCCATGAATACGCGTAGCATTAGGGTCAATCAATCTTTCTGGATTAATATATAGATGTAACCTTTCACCAGTTAGCTCACGATCTATCATTTCTAAGGCAGCAAATTCAATAATTCTATGCCCATCTTTGGGGTCTAAACCAGTGGTTTCTGTATCTAAGATTAATTGACGCATTAAATAAACCTATAAAATGTTAAAGCGGTAAAGAGTATGCCCACAACTACTACATACATAAAATCTAGACCTGCTCTTACGATTAAATAAGCCATGGTGATGTATATCTGTAGAGTTACAATATTTACATGATATACCTTGCTCTAGCCTACATTGTGGATTTTCTTCTAAATAAGCGTTTACTTCTGGTAATTTATACCATCTGTAGTACTTTATCCCAAAACTAATAGCATAAAAGATTAACCCAGCTAATAAAAACCAGATAAAATTTAGGCTAAAAAATATAATAACCCCACTAAATACTAATAGAACTATCAATAATGCAAAGCATCCACCCAATACAGGGCTAAATATCAAACCCACGAACATAAATAGTAAAAAAATACTAAATATTTCTAAAAAATACATAAACTATCTTTCTTCTAAATAAATACAAAACTATTACTCATTAACCTAAGCAAACTTAGCTATAGTGCAATTTAACGGCTTGTAGTGATTCATAAGCTTTACTAATGAAGTCTTTGTCATATTTGCGATTAAATGCGGGTAAAGAATCTAATAACAAAGCACCATAATTTTTAGTTATTAAGCGCATATCACATATGGTTAATTGACCATAGTCATTTTCATCACGAATTAACCTACCTGCTGCTTGTACTAATTTGATACATGTCTCAGGTAAAGATACCTCAATAAAATAATTAGATTTTTCAAATTTTAACCAATACTCTTGCACCATATTTAGCGGGTCTTTGTGTGTTTCAAATGGCAATTTAGTTATTATAACATGAACACAATATAAAGATGGCAGATCAACCCCTAAACCAAAGGAGTTTAATCCAAAAATTATACTCGGTTTTTTATTATCAATCTTTTTTTTATGTTCGTTAATCAATTTCTGATTACTTAAATAATCAGTTTGGAGTAATACCCTAGTTTTCAAATAATCTGGTAATAATCCATATGACTCTTGTAATTGGCTTCGATTAAAAAACAACACCAAAGTACCATAAGCATCATCATAATCTAAAGTTTTTATTAAATAGTTGGTTAATTCACGAGTAAACTCATTCCGACTAGCATAATCTGGAGATGAATTAAACCTAGGTACTACAATTTGAGCTTGTTTAGCATATATAAAACTTGAATTTAACTTACTAACTGCTACATTAGAATATAAATTTAAGCCTAATTTATGTAAATAATATCTAAAGTCTTTACCTACCGAAAGTGTTGCCGATACAATAGCTGCAGCATATACTCTAGACCATAAACGATTAAATAACAAATTACCAACGTGAGTAAGACATGCATAAAAAACAAACTCTATATCAGTATTAGCTTTTGATGCACCAAATTTTGATGAACTTTTTTGCAAGCCAACAACTGACTTTATTTCTACCCAACGGGCATTAGCGTTATAGCGTGATTCATCTTGATTTATCATGTATTGGCTAGTAGCCAAAATATTTTCTATAGTCGAAATATAAAAGCCTAATTTATTTAAATTAGTCTCAATTATATAATCATTACCTGATTTAATTTTCTCTTTTAGTTTTTCTTTGATTTTAGTAAGCTTAGTATACAATTCCCCAGCAATATAAGCACAAGTAACAAAATGTTCCTTAAATACTTCTACCCCAGAAGTTATATAATCATTTAACATTAAACGTTCTTCAACAAATAAATGCGTATTATGATTTAATAATAGTAATAACTTATCTAAACAAGCAGCTAATTCATTAGCATCTGTAACCGCAGCATCACATAAAGATACATCTACAGCATAAATATAAGTTTTTAGGCTCTCATTGTAGATTAATTTAGCTAAATGATTACAACTAGTGATTGCTTGTTTTAATTCAAATGTCTGGGTAAAACTATTTATTGCTAAATCAGCAAAATTATGCCCCTCATCTAAACATAATAAGTAGTTTTCTGGGCTAACTGGAAGTAAAACTCCACCACCTAAACTAATATCTGCGAGTAATAAACTATGATTAGTAACAATTACATCACAGAACTTAAGTGAAGCACGGTTTTTAAAATATGGACAGCTACAATTTTCTTTTTGATTATACCCACAGCTGGAACCTAAACACCTATCTTTATCTGTGGTAATAAGCTTAATAATCTTTTTATCATTAAACTTATGTGGCATAGTATCTAAATCACCATCCCAAACACCTGCAGTAAATAATTTATTTAATTCCTTTAGTTGAGATTGAATTGTATTTGAAGTTGCTACAAACATATCCGTCTGCAATGCATCATCCTGTAGAGAGTTATCTAATTGATAAGGGCATAAGTAGTTGCTTCTACCTTTAAGTAGAGCATAGCTAAACTTTAAACCACTATATTTTATAAAGTTAGGAATATCTCTTTCTATAAGCTGAGCTTGCAAGGTTTTAGTAGCTGTACTAATAATAAGCTTTTTACCTAATTTTTGGGCATTTAATACTCCAGGCACCAAGTATGCCATGCTTTTACCTGTACCTGTTGGTGCTTCTACCATGCATATATTATGCCCATCTTTAGTTTCAATATCCGTATTTACAAAACATCCATCAATACGCTGTATCATTTCAAATTGGCTAGGCCTAACTTTGCAGTTAGGCATTTTTGATATAATATTTTCAAAAATATTATTAACTTGCATCAATTAATCCCAATCCAAGACCCCACCACTTTGATACTCAGTTACTCGGGTTTCAAAAAAGTTCTTTTCTTTTTTAAGATCTATCATTTCACTCATCCAAGGAAATGGGTTATTAGTATTAGGGAAAAGAGGATCTAAACCTATTTGTTGCATTCTACGATTACAAATAAAACGTAGATATTCCTTAAACATTGAAGCATTTAAGCCTAACACTCCACGAGGCATAGTATCTTCAGCATATTCATACTCTAAATCCACCCCTTTACGGAATAGTTCAACAACTTCGGCTTTAAAATCAGAAGTCCATAAATGCGGATTCTCTAGCTTAATCGTATTAATTAAATCAATACCAAAATTACAATGCATAGACTCATCACGCAAAATATATTGATATTGTTCAGCACTACCAGTCATTTTATTTTGTCTACCTAATGCTAAAATTTGGACAAAACCTACGTAGAAAAACAAACCTTCCATAATACATGCAAATACAATTAAAGATTTTAGTAGTTTTTGGTCACTGTCTAAAGTTCCAGTCTTAAAAGTAGGGTCAGTTAGCGTATCAATAAAAGGAATTAAAAACTGATCTTTATTTGCAATTGATGATACTTCATGATAAGCATTAAAAATCTCTGCCTCATCTAAACCTAAACTTTCAACAATATATTGGTAAGCATGAGTATGGATTGCCTCCTCAAATGCTTGACGCAATAAAAACTGTCTACATTCTGGTGCAGTTATTTGGCGATACGTACCAAGCACAATATTATTTGCAGCTAGACTATCTGCTGTTACAAAAAAGCCTAAATTACGTTTAACAATCATGCGCTCATCATCAGTTAAGCCATTTGGACTTTTCCATAACTCAATATCTCGTTGCATATTGACTTCTTGTGGCATCCAATGATTAGCACAAGATGCTAGATATTTTTCCCATGCCCAATTATATTTAAATGGCACCAACTGATTTACATCAGTTTTTCCATTTATAATACGTTTATCAACAATGCTAACTCTACTTTGCACTGTTGGTACAAATGAATCTTGACTAAAGGATCCCTGACTCATTGAGTCTGAATTCACAGAATCTAAATTCACAATTTTGGGAGTTATAATTTCTTCTGCTGTATTCATTTTTATCACCTCTGAAAAAATTTTATATTATGTGTCTTTAAGATTGCCACTCCATACTCTGGAAGGCTCGCAATAGCGAAACTTCCGCTATTAATTGATGAAGACAACGTTAACCCATTACTACGAGTATTCGCAATTATAACTAGGAGAGTAACTCCGCAGTGTACTTAAGTACATAAGGAGTTGCTCGACAACGTTAGAATTGATGAAGACAACGTAGTAATTACAATAGTGAGTCTGCATAGTCCTTAGCTACAAAAGGACGTAAGTCATCTATAGTCTCTCCAACTCCAATAAACCTTAATGCAATTGGACGTTCTTTGGCAATAGCACAAATAGCACCACCTTTTGCTGTACCATCAAGTTTAGTTAAAACTAAGCCAGTTAGCCCTAAGGCATCATCAAAAGCTTTTACTTGATTTAAAGCATTTTGACCAATATTAGAGTCTAATACCAGTAATATTTCGTGAGGGGCATCACCTAATGCACGACCAATGACCCGCTTAACTTTTTTTATTTCTTCCATCAAATTAAGCTGAGTTGGTAATCTACCTGCAGTATCTGCTAATACAATATCAATTTTTTGGGCAATTGCCGAATTAATTGCATCAAAACATACCGCAGCGGAGTCTCCTTTATCTTGTGATACTACAGTTATGTTATTGCGCTTACCCCATTCTGATAATTGTTCTTTAGCTGCAGCTCTAAAAGTATCCCCTGCAGCAAGCATTACTGATTTACCTTGTAACTGAAAATACTTAGCTAATTTACCAATTGAGGTGGTTTTTCCTGCTCCATTAACACCTACCATCATAATTACAAATGGTTTGTGATTATCAATAACTAATGGTTTTTCAAGAGGCAATAATAGTTCTACAATACTATCCTTTAAAGCCTCTTTTAGTTCGGCACTATCTTTTAACCCCCTTAAACTTACTTTTTTACGGATATTATCTAATAATTCAGTAGTTGCAGAGTATCCAAGATCAGCAGAAAGTAAAACTGTTTCTAATTCTTCATATAATTCTTCATCAATTTTACCTCCACCCAAAACTGTGAGTAACTTCTTACCTAAATTATCACGAGTTTTAGCTAATCCATTTTTTAACCTTGCTGCCCAAGATAATGCCTTAAGATTTGATATAGTCTCTACTGGCTGTTTAGGTTCTAAATTTACATCTAATGATTTATCAGTACCAGCCTCTAATACAGAATCATCTATTGGTTCAATTTTAATTTGGATAGCCTCAACAATATTCACAGCAGACTGTTCTACAGGAATATCTGCTTTATTTACTACCTCAACCAGATTTTCAGCAAGATTTATTTGATTTGAAATATCCTCTGGCACGGCCTTTTTACGGCGGAAAAAATTTAACACAACTTATACACTCTTTCTAATAGTATTTAACGTAAAATCACGAACAACACTATCTATATCAATAATTTCATCAATTGAACTAAAATCAGTTTTACTAAAATAATTCATAGCAGTATCAATCGTATCGCTTATAGCATAAAAATTGATTTCTTTATTTAAAAATGCAGCCACAGCAACTTCATTAGCGGCATTTAATATTGCAGGCATAGTACCTCCGCTTATTATAGCATCAAAAGCTAATTGCAAACATGGAAAGCGCTTATAATCGGGAGATTCAAAAGTTAGGCTTTTAATCTTAGTAAAGTCTAATTTGGCACTTCCTGAATTTATTCGATTCGGATAGGCTAACGCGTGGGCAATAGGAGTTTTCATGTCTGGCATACCAAGCTGTGCCAAAACAGAACCATCAACATACTCAACCATAGAATGGATAATACTTTGCGGGTGTACTACTACATCAATTAAATTTAAATCTTGCCCAAATAACCAATAAGCTTCAATAACCTCAAGACCTTTATTCATTAGCGTACTGCTATCAATAGTTACCTTTTTACCCATAGACCAATTAGGGTGCTGTAGAGCTGACTCTACCGTTACCTTTGCAATATCTTCATAGCTCATAGTACGAAAAGGTCCACCAGATGCAGTTAAAATAATTTTACTTACTTCATTAAAAGCATTGCTTGTTTTATTACCCTCCAAACACTGAAATATAGCATTATGCTCACTATCTACAGGGATTAGAGTTGCAGAAGAGTTTTTAAGCGCATTAATCATCAGCTGACCACCAGCAATTAAAGATTCTTTATTAGATAACAATACTTTCTTATTGGCTTTTATTGCACTATATGTTGGTAATAGACCACAGCTACCAACGATAGCAGACATAACAATATCAACCTCTGGATCTTCCACAACAACTGTTAGATCTGTAGTGTCACTTAATACTTGCGTATTAATATCATGGTTAAGCAATTTATCTTGTAAAAACTTCGCTTTTGTTTTATCTAAAATTACTGCATAGCGTGGTTTAAAAACAACACACTGCTCAAATAGTTTATCTGCTTGAGTATTAGCCGTCAAGGCAAATATTTGATATTTATCTAAATTTAGCTTTACCACAGCTAAAGTGCTACACCCAATACTACCAGTACTACCCAAAACAGTAATGTATTTTTTCATATTATAAATACCCTCTAATTAAAGCAAAAGCAATGGCTAAAACTGCAACCAAACTATCTACACGGTCAAATACTCCACCATGTCCTGGTAAAACTGTACCGCTATCCTTAACACCAGCTACTCGCTTTAACCATGATTCAAATAAATCCCCAAGTACACTAACTGCAACTAAAGTAATGCCAAATTTAAATACTGTAGCATAATCTGGTAAATAAATTGCCCAATTAAGATATTTTAATATTAATAAATATATTATTACAAAAACCAACCCACAAAGAGCACCCTCTACACTTTTACCTGGGCTTATCGCTTTAGCTAATTTATGTTTACCAAATTTACGCCCCATAAAGTAAGCACCAATATCCGCAATCCACGCTATACTCATAATGCTAAGTAATTGCCAAGCACCAAGTAAAACATGCAATACTGTTAAAGTATAAACACCTGCAGAAAATGTAACTATAGCTAAAACAGATATAATACCTTTAGAAAAATTTTTAGGTTGTAAAATTAAAATTACAGGAACAACAAAGCACCATAATAAAATAGATGTAAATCTTACAAATTGGCTCACATCATAATGAATAAAACATAACATAGAAGTAAATAAAATGTATACAACTACTAAACCAATTTGATTAGTTATATCAAAATTATACATGCGTGATAATTCGTAAACCCCTATACTACTTAATAATATTGCTATTACAATAAACATGGGCTCTGGAACTAAAAAAAATACCACTAAAGTCAACGCTAACAAAATTAATGATGTAACAACCCTATGCCATAACATAAACCTTTTCCCTCTCTAAAATACCTTGAATATGTTTATTCTAGTTGCTCTGATATCATGCCAAACCTACGTTCTTTAGTGTTAAACCATTTAATTGCCAAATCTAAATCTTTTATTTTAAAATCTGGCCAAAAAGTATTCGTAAAATAGCACTCACTATAAGCAACTTGCCATAACATAAAATTACTCAGTCGGCTTTCACCGCCAGTTCTAATTAAAAGTTCTGGTTCAACATCTGGATAAGTTAGTAAATACTTACTAAAATCTTCTTCGGTAATTGAAGTTATCTTCTGCGCTAAAATTTTATTTACCGCTTGAGTTATATCGTAAGTTCCACTGTAATCTAGTGCTATATTTAAATTGAGCCTAGTATTATTTATGGTTATAGTCTCTAGCTTAATAATTTTGTCTCGAATTTCGGGGCGTAAACGTGACTTATCACCAATAAACCTGATTTTAACACCCTGCTCATGTAACTTTATAAACTCTTTATCTAATTGTTCATATAATAGTTTCATGAGGAAGGTTACCTCATCAGCAGGACGACGCCAGTTTTCGCGCCCAAAAGCAAATAAAGTTAAATAAGTAACTCCTATTTTGGCACAATATTCTACAATCTCTTTAACCCGTTTAACACCTCTAACATGTCCAGCAACTCTAGGCAATAATCGTTTTTTTGCCCAACGACCATTGCCATCCATTATAATTGCAATATGCTTTGGTATATTCACTCTATTCTCAATATCCTTACAGTTAAATTTCACTACAGATGAGCAGCTACTAACATAAAATAAATAAATACTTATCTACAGCGCAATCTAACTACTTAGATGCGCAATTATGGCTATACTTTTTTAGCTATCCCACTTGTGGGTATGATGTGTACTAAATGTACATAAATAGCTAAAAAATGTAGCAAGAATTGATGCAGGTAAGTAGTTACAAAGTTAAAAGTTCTTTTTCTTTCTCAGTAGTCAACCTGTCAATTTCAGCAATAAACTTATCTGTTAATTTTTGTACTTCATCTTGAGTACGTTTCTCATCATCTTCAGTAATTAATTTATCCTTAAGCTGGGTTTTTAAATCAGAATTAGCATCCCGACGAATATTGCGTACAGATACCTTAGCTTCTTCGGCTTCAACTTTTACTACTTTAATTAATTCTTTCCTGCGCTCTTGAGTAAGTGCTGGCATTGGAACTCTAATTACCGAGCTACTTGATACTGGGTTTAAACCTAAACCAGCATCCCGAATAGCTTTTTCTATATTTCCTGCCATTTTAGCTTCCCATGGCTGCACAGTAACAGTAGTTGCATCAGTAACAGTTATTGTAGAAATTTGATTAATTGGCATTGAAGCACCATAATAATCTACTTGCACATGATCTAAAATCCCAGCATGCGCGCGCCCTGTTCTAATTTTAGCTAAACTATTTTTGTAACTCTCTAATGATTTTTGCATTTTAGTATCAGTAACTTTCTTGATCTCACTTATCATATATTACGTCCCTTTCAAAGTATATTATATTATATTATATAATCAATTACAATATCAATTCCAAATTTAATTAGAATAATTAAATTAGATACTTAAACAGATTCAAATTCTATGGAGTAGATTAGCTTCGCAGTGTACAAATCTAGATAAGAAGCATCAACAACCATGTGACTTGAATATGGCAGAGTATTTAAATGCGGCGCAATTTTTTCATTGCACTAGCCGCTTCTTTGTTTAATTCCCGTTCTTTTTCTGTTGCACGTTTATCGTATTCTTTTTTACCTTTTGCTGAAGCAATACTAACTTTAACTAGACCTTTACTGAAATGTAGATCTAGCGCTATTATAGTATGCCCCTTTTGTTCTGAAGCAACAATTAAACGATCAACTTCTTTTTTATTGAGCAAAAGTTTTTTTACTCTACTGGCATCAGTAAAAATATGTGTACTAGAAGATATTAATGGAGTAATCTGACACCCCAGCAACCATACCTCTTTATCTTTTATCTTAACATAGCTATCACGTAGCTGAACTTTTCCAGCACGGATGGCTTTTACCTCCCACCCAAGAAGAGCAAGACCAGCTTCGTAACGTTCCAAAATGTAGTAGTCATGTAAAGCTTTTTTATTACTACTTATATTCATTATTTAATACCTTTATATTTTATATAACCACCAAGCAGCTTCAATTAATCTCCTTATTAGTTGAAATATACATAATAAGCCGTTATTTTAACATAAAACCATTATTTATAATTATTTTGTGTGGCTATAAATATTTTTAGTATAATACCAAGTAATTTATATTACTAATAAGGTTCTATTAATGTCTACTAACTCTTCTAACAATACAAGCAACTCGCTTACATTTCAAGAAATAATTTTAAAACTGCAACAATATTGGGCAAAAGCAGGCTGTACAATTCTGCAACCATTTGATAAAGAAATGGGAGCTGGAACCTCGCATACTGCAACCTTTTTAAGAAGTATAGGTCCTGAGCCTTGGCATGCTGCTTATGTACAGCCATCACGCCGTCCTAAAGATGGACGCTATGGAGAAAGTCCTAATCGACTCCAACATTATTATCAATTTCAAGTAGTGCTAAAACCATCCCCAGAGAATATTCAAGATTTATATCTAAATTCACTAACTGAATTAGGGGTTGATTTAAAAGTACATGATATCCGCTTTGTTGAAGACAATTGGGAAAACCCTACTCTTGGTGCTTGGGGATTAGGCTGGGAAGTATGGCTTGATGGTATGGAAGTTACTCAATTTACTTATTTTCAGCAAGTTGGTGGTCTTGATTGTAAGCCTGTTTTAGGCGAGATAACCTATGGTTTAGAACGTTTAGCTATGTATTTGCAGAATGTAGATAATATCTATAATTTGGTTTGGAATAAAACCCCAGATGGTAAAACTATAACTTATGGTGATGTTTTTCATCAAAATGAAGTTGAACAATCAAAATATAACTTTGAATATAGTAACAGTAAATTACTTTTTGAACAATTTAATAACTATGAAGCAGAAGCTAAAAGAATTTTAGAGCATGACTTAGTATTGCCTGGGTACGAGCTAATCTTAAGTGCAGCACATACCTTTAATTTATTAGATGCAAGAGGAGCAATTTCAGTCACTGAAAGAGCAGCCTATATTGCAAAAATTAGAAATTTATCTAAACTTGCAGCGCATAAATACTATATATCACGAGAAAATCTCGGCTTCCCATTACTAACGCACCCGCATCAATTATAGCGGTATGTCATTATGAGGACAATGATTTTATACTTTATTTATGTAAATACATTCAAAAATTATTTATTGGAGACAAAATGTTAAATATTATCGAAAAAGCTTACACTTTTGATGATGTACTCTTAATTCCTGGATACTCAACCGTATTACCTAAAAATGTTAATATAAAAACCAAATTAAGCCGTAATTTATCGCTTAATATCCCTATAGTCTCAGCAGCAATGGATACCGTAACAGAAGCAAAAATGGCAATTACTATGGCACAAGAAGGTGGGATTGGAATCATTCATAAGAATATGTCACCACAATATCAAGCAAGTAGAGTATCAATAGTAAAAAGACATGAATCTGGTATAGTTAAAGACCCAGTGACTGTTGAACCGAATATTAGTGTTGCGCAGCTAATTGAACTAAAACAGAAAAGAAAAATTTCTGGCGTGCCAGTTGTAGAAAATGGTAAA
>Ga0315906_10001493_pt1 | contig 34519 bp, 16 predicted proteins | sample LakEriMetagenome_4_FD_203526 | JGI IMG/M metagenome (GOLD analysis project Ga0315906, IMG submission 203526) | Freshwater fungal communities from buoy surface, Lake Erie, Ohio, United States - Buoy 2 MA122 | ecosystem: Environmental > Aquatic > Freshwater > Lake > Lake biofilm | place: USA... | reverse complement strand
TAACCGGGTGATGACCTCCCCGGACGGCATCACCTGGACCAGCCAAACCTCCGCCGCTGACAACAACTGGCGTTCGGTGACCTACGGCAACAGCCAGCTCGTGGCGGTGGCCGCCACCGGCACCAATAACCGGGTGATGACCAGCCCAGGAAGCAACCTCGTCCCTGGTGGTAACGGTGGCGCTGGCGGCAATGGCGGCGCGGTGGGCAATGGTGGCAACGGCGGGGCTGGCGGTGCAGGCTCGGCCGGCCTCAATGGCACGAACGGCGTGAACCCCGGTGACGCGGGCACAGACGGCGCAGTTGGCGGCAAGGGTGGCAACGGTGGCGCGGGCGGCGCCGGTGGCTCGATCTCCGGCAACGGCGGCAACGGCGGCGCGGGCGGAGTGGGCGGCAACGGTGGCGTCGGCGGTGCCGGAGCTAACGGGTCCAATGGCGTGCTGGCCGGTTCGTCGGGCAGCGATGGCGGCGATGGCGGCAGCGGCGGCGCGGGCGGCGCTGGTGGCGTGGCCGGTGCCGGCGGTGCGGCGCTCGGTGCGGGCAACGCCGGCTCGGCTGGCGTTCATGGCGACGGCGGCAACGGCGGCAACGCGGGCGTGGGCGGCAACGGCGGCAACGGTGCCGCGGGCGACGCGACGACGATCAACGGTGGCAACGGTGGAGCCGGCGGTGATCCCGGGGCTCTCGGGGCGGGCGGCGCGGCAGGCGGAGCCGGTGCCAGCGCGGGCGCGACCGGGTCGGTGCCGACCAGCGGTGGCAACGGCGGCAACGGCGGTGACGGGTTCACAGCCACGACTCTCGGCGCCGCTGGCGGCATCGGCGGCACTGGCGGCGCCGGTGGCGCGGTGGGCAATGGCGGCAATGGCGGGGCCGGCGGTGCTGGAGCGGCCGGTGCCGATGGCACGACCGGCACGAACCCGGGTGATGCAGGCACCGACGGCTCAGTTGGCGGCAGCGGCGGCGCGGGTGGCGCGGGTGGCGCCGGCGGCTTGATCTCGGGCAACGGCGGCGCGGGCGGCGCTGGCGGTGTGGCCGGCAGCGGCGGCAATGGTGGCGCCGGTGCGGACGGCGCCGACGCGGGCGTCGGGCCTGCCGGGGTGTCCTGGGACTCGCAGGTCTCGGCGGCGGACAATTTTTGGCGGTCTGTGGTCTGGGGTGGTCAGGGCGGTGCGCAGGTGTTCGTCGCACTCGCCTCCGACGGCTCTGGCAACCAGGTGATGACCTCGCCGGACGGCTTCAGCTGGACCTTGCAGACCACGCCAGTGCCGGTAGGTACCGGCAACGAATGGCAGTCAGTGGCGTGGGGCGGCCCGGCCGGTGCGGAGGTGTTCGTCGCCGTCGCGAACTCAGGCGACCTCTACCGGGTGATGACCTCACCGGATGGGGTCACATGGACCCCACGCACCACGGCGGCCAGCACGATCAATGACCGCTGGCAGTCGGTGACCTGGGGTGGCCCGGCCGGAGCGGAGGTGTTCGTCGCCGTGGCGCAGGGCACAGACCGGGTGATGACCTCGCCGGATGGGATCACGTGGACGGCCCGGACCGCCGCTGCCAGCAACGATTGGCAGTCGGTGACCTGGGGCGGCCCGGCCGGTCAGGAAGTCTTCGTCGCGGTGTCCATCTCGGGCACTGGTAACCGGGTGATGACCTCACCGGATGGGATCACGTGGACGTCACAGACCTCCGCGGCCGACAACAGCTGGGGCGCGGTGACGTGGGGTGGTCAGGTCGGTCAGGAGCTGTTCGTCGCGGTGTCCAATACAGGCACTGGCAACCGGGTGATGACCTCACCAGACGGCGTCACCTGGACGATCCGAAGCTCGGCTGCCAACAACCTGTGGCGGTCGGTGACGTGGGGTGGTCCGGCCGGTCAGGAGGCGTTCGTCGCGGTGGCCTCGTCGGGCGCTAACCGGGTGATGACCTCGCCGGACGGGATCACGTGGACCTCTGAGACCGCTGCGGTCAACCTCCCTTGGCGGTCGGTGGCCTGGGGTGGTCCCGCGGGTGGGGAACTGTTCGTCTCGGTGGCCTCGGAAGGCAGCGGCGATCGGGTGATGACCAGCGCACCGTTGGCCTTCCCCGCCGGAGACGGTGGCGACGGCGGTGATGCTGCGGTTGGGGGCATCGGTGGAGCCGGCGGGGTTGGCGGCAGCGCGGGCGCCTTGGGCGTGAACGGTAACGGCGGCGCCGGCGGCGCGGGCGGGAACGCCGGCACTGGCGGCGATGGCGGGGCTGGCGGCGTGGGCGCCGGCGCGTTTGCGGATGGGGCTCGCGGTGGTGACGGCGGCGATCCGGGCGCGGCAGGCGCCGGTGGCCTCGGCGGCGCGGCGGGCGCGGGAGTTGGCACGGCTGGATCGGCCGGAGTGGGTGGCGCGGCAGGTGCGGCGGTCACCAGCGGTGGCAACGGCGGCGATGGCGGCGCGGGTGCGGTCGGGCCGATTGGTGTGACACAAACCATCCCCGGAACGACCGTCACGGCGACGATCGGCGTCGGTGCCGTGCCGTTCGGGGTGGCGGTCAATCCGGCCGGCACCGTCGGTTACGCGAGCAACTTCGGCTCCAACACCGTGTCGGTGTTCGACACCGCCACGAACGCCGTCACGACCACCCTCAATGGCTTCTCCAATCCGTACGGGGTGGCGGTCACGGGCACCCGTGCCTACATCGCCAACTACGGCGCGGGCTCGGTGTCGGTGATCGATACCTCGGGCTTCGGTCTCATTGCCACCGTCACCGTGGGAACCAACCCGATCGGGGTGGCGGTCAGCCCAGACGGCACCCGCGTGTATGTGGCCAACAATACCAGCGGCACCGTGTCGGTGATCGATACCGACCCGACGAGCGGAACCTTCAACACCGTGATCGACACGATCGTCAGCGCCGGGGCGAATGCCGTGGCGGTGAGCCCCGATGGCACGCGCGTGTACGTGGTCAATGACACCCCCGGCCTCGGGTCGGTGTTGGTACTCGACACCACGAACAACAACGTCGTGATCGCGACCATCACCGTCGGCAACGGGCCGTCAGCGGTGGCGATCAGCCCGGACGGAAGCCGTGCGTACGTCACGAACGCCGGGTTCAGCAACTCGGTCTCGGTGATCAACACCGCGACCAACACCGTCATCGCCACCATCACCGGTCTCACCACACCCCTGGCGGTGGCGATCAGTCCGGACGGCAGCTCCGCCTACGTCAGCAACTACAACTCGGACACGGTGGCCGTGATTGACACGGCCACGAATGCCGTCAGTCAGACTGTCACGGTCGGCGACTTTCCCCGCGCGGTGACGTTCAGTGCTGACGGCACGGCGTACGTCACCAGGCAGATCGCTGCGACGGTGTCGGTCATCGCGCCCGTGATCACGGGCACACCGGGCGGCAACGGCGGCGCTGGCGGCAATGGCGGCGCGATGGGCAACGGCGGCGACGGCGGGGCCGGCGGTGCTGGTGCCGCGGGAGCCGTGGGTGCGACGGGTGCCACGGCCGGTGCCAACGGCTCGAATGGCGTCATTGGCGGCGTGGGCGGCAACGGCGGCGTCGGCGGCCTCGGTGGATCGATCTCGGGCAACGGCGGCAACGGCGGCGCGGGCGGAGTGGGCGGCAACGGTGGCGCCGGCGGTGCCGGAGCCAACGGGGCTGATGGCGTGCTGGCCGGTTCGTCGGGCAGCGATGGCGGCGATGGCGGCAGCGGTAGCGCGGGCGGCGCTGGTGGCGTGGCCGGTGCCGGCGGTGCGGCGCTCGGCGCGGGCAACGCCGGCTCGGCTGGCCTTCATGGCGACGGCGGCAACGGTGGCAACGCGGGCGTGGGCGGCAACGGCGGCAACGGTGCCGCGGGCGACGCGACGACGATCAACGGTGGCAACGGTGGAGCCGGCGGTGATCCCGGCGCGTCCGGCGGGGCGGGCGGCGCGGCAGGCGGAGCCGGTGCCAGCGCGGGTTTGGACGGGTCGGTGCCGACCAGCGGCGGCAATGGCGGCAACGGCGGCGCGGGCTTCGGCAGCACCGCATCCAACGTCCAAGGCGGCAACGCCGGCGACGGTGGCAATGGCGGCGCGGTGGGTAACGGCGGGGATGGCGGCGCTGGTGGCGCGGCGACCGTGAACGGCACCGGCGTGTCCGCAATCGGAGGCGATGGCGGCGCCGGCGGCACCGGCGGCTCGACGTCGGGCACCGGCGGCAACGGCGGGGCGGGTGGCGCGGCGACTGCAAACGGCACAAGCGCGACTGCGGTTGGCGGCCGTGGCGGCGATGGCGGGAACGACGTCGGCACCGGCGGCAACGGCGGGGCGGGTGGCCAGGCGACGGCCACTGGTGCAAGCGCGACCGCACAACCCGGCGATCCCGGCAGACATGGGAATGAACCTCCGTGACGCTCGCTGCGGCGAGGGCGGCACATCGACCGGGGGCGCCGGCGGCGCCGGCGGTGACGGGGTGACCGACGTTCGAGACCACCGCAGCGGTCTGGAGGCGAACGGCGGAAAGGGTGGTGCCGGTGGAAATGGTGGCACCACCGGCGGTGCCGGCGGCAACGGTGGAAGCGGCACTCAGTCGTTCACCATCGCAGGAGGAGATGCCGGCGGCGGTGCCGGCGGCGCCGGCGGTAACGGCGGCACAGGCAATGGAGGTGCTGGGGGTAACGGCGGCACCGCGACGGCGACAGACGATGCCGATGGCGGCGCCGGCGGCGCCGGTGGTGATTCGATGTCCGGTAACGCTGGAGCCGGCGGGAATGGCGGTGCGTCGATTTCGACCGTCGGCGCAAGCCAGACTGCCACTGCCGGAGCCGGCGGCCAAGGCGGCGATTCAGTCAACGGCGATGGCGGCACCGGCGGAGACGGCGGAGCGTCGACCACCAACATCAATACGGCCAGGGGCGGCGCCGGTGGGGCAGGAGGACAAGGCGGCCTCGCAGGTGGATTGGCTGGCGACGGCGGTGACGCGATCAGTACGGCAGGTGCTGTTCGCGGCGGCGCGGGCGGGAACGGCGGCGCGGGGGGTGATGCGACGAGTTCCGGCGGCGTCACGATCCTCGGCGGTGTCGGTGGGGCGGGCGGCTCCGGTACGGCCGGAAACGGCGGCGACGGCGGCGGTGGCGGCGACGCGACCTCCACCGGCGATAACACCACGACCACCGGCGGCAATGGCGGCAATGGCGGCGTTACAGGCGGCTCAGGCGGCACCGGTGGCGTCGCCAGCGCGACCGGCTCCGGTTCAACGGCCACCAACGGCTCTCCGGGTAGCCCGGGCTAGAGCGAGTCCGGATGGCGTGTGTCGCCGGCTCGGGGGCGGCAATGCTACGACCGCGTACCCCCAGTCGGCGGTGTCGGGCCTCTGGCGGAAACGGTGGTACCGGGGGGCCCGTCGGCTCGATCAGCGGCCGCGGCGGGGGCCACTATCTGACGACGTGGCTGACCTGAACGTGGATTGACCGATTGTTTGGCCCAGCCGGAAAACTCGGGTAGTCTTTTCCAGTTTCCCCGACCGATAGAGTCGGGGGAGTCTCGACACTGATTCCGATCCCCAGGTAAGGACAAGGGCCCCTGACATGCGGATGATCCGCCGCCGTGCACCGTTTTCGATCCAGTCGCTGTTGCGGTCGCTCTTCTCGCGAGCCCACAAGGGGCGGCGGGTGGCCAGCCGCGGCCGGCGTCGCGAGGTGTTTGCCGCGCAGTTCGACGGCGGGCGATCGGCGCTGGGTCAGCCGAGCGTGCACGGCTTCGACACGCTCGAGCAGCGTGTGGTGCTGGCGGCCAACGACATCATCGTCAGCCTGGCGAACAATCGCGTGGTGCTCGCGCTCGATGCGGCAGGCGCGACGATCAACGACCTGAACACGAGCTACGCCGCGAACGCGGTCACGATCACGGCCGTGACGGACGGCACGATCAGCAGCAGCGGCAGTACCCCGATCCCGGGCATCACGATCGCGGACGACACGATCACGGTGGACCTGAAGCTGATCCCGAAGTTCTCGGGGATCACGGTGCTCGGCGGTGAGGGCGTTGACCAGATCACGATCGGTGCGGCGGGGATCAACCTGGGCGTTGTGAAGAATGGTGCGACGAATCAGGGCTTCACGATCGATACCGGCGCCGGGATCTCCGACCGGATCATGGTGACGAGCCCGATCGCGACGAAGGGGCTCGGCGAGGTGAGCCTGACGACGCGGTCCACCGATCTCGTCAGCGGCATCCTGCTGGCCGCGAACGTGACGACGCCCAAGGGCTGGCAGACCTACTCGGGTCCTGTGCTCGTCGGGTCGCTCGTCACGGACTTGATTTCCTTGCCGCACGCGCCTGAAGTCGCGCTGACGGCGGGCAGCACGATCAGCTTCAGCGATACGGTGGACGGCGACGCCCGGTTGACGCTCTCGACCCCGAAGGCGATCTCGTTCGCCGGCACCGTCGGTGGCGAGGCGCCGCTGGCCGGGCTGACGATCTCAAGGGCGGCGAGCGTGACGTTCGCCAAGGCGATCCACCTCGACGGCAGGATCCCGGTGCCCGTTTCGATCGGACCTGCGGCAGCGTCCAACGGCCTCGTGATCGGGAAGGGCGTGAACAACGTCGTGTTCGCGGGGCCGTCGCTGCCGCTGAGCACGATCACCGGCTTCAGCGGGGCGGGCATCCAGTTCGTCGGCGGGTCGCTGGGCTCACGGATCACGAACGTGGAGAGCACGGGTAACGGCGTGGGCCTGCAGATGGGCCCCGGCTCCTACCGCGGCACGTTCATCTCGGGCAGTTCGTTCTCCGAGAACTTCGGCGACGGCGTGTCGATGTCGGCCGCGCGGAACGTGAAGTTCGGCGGTGCGGGCGCGGGCAACAGCGTGATCTTCAATGGCGGCTGGGGCATCCGGGCGACGGGCACCTCGACCGGGTCGGTGGTGCAGCCCAACAATCAGATTGCCAACAACCGCCGGGACAACATCCGCGACCTGACGTTGGGCAACAGCGACGGCCGCGTGGCGGCGGCGCCCGGTCTCAAGGTGAAGTACACATCGCTTGGCCTGGCGGCGGCGAAGGCGGCAGCCAACGGCCTGTATGGGTTCACGATCGACATCGACGTCAACGGCGTGGCGATCGACTCGATCGGCTCGGTGAACACGAAGACCGGGCTGACGGATCTCGATGCCAGCGTGCAGGCGAGCAGCGTGGATCCGGTTCAGTCCACCGAGTTCCGGCAGATCGGCAGCAAGACGTATACGAATGCCGCGAAGCTGGGCGCGACGGGCACGCCGTGGGTGGTGCTCAACTCGGCGACGCAGGGCTCGGAAGACGCGGTCATCACGACGAACAGCCTGGTCGCGGGCCTGACCCCGCGGAACACGCTGGCGGCGCTGGCATTCCCGCTGAACTCGTTCGCTGGCACCCCGGTGCCCGGCGGCACGCAGTATCAAGCGCAGATCGGCAAGTCGACGCTGGCGGCGATCCTGCCGCTGTCGGAACTGACTCCGCTGGGCTACGCCGCCGTGTTCGGCAACGACGCGGTGCCGGTGACCGTGGTGGTGAACAACCAGGGGCTGGTGAGCCAGTTCACGGCGTTGGTCGATGGACTCTCGATCACGGTCAACCTTCAGGACTTCGGGAAGGCGTTCAGTGTCGTCACGCCGTCGGGCGCGGGCGACCTCGCCTCGACATCGGGCCAGGAACTCTTCGCTAACGGCAAGGCCGGCGGCTCGACCGGCGCGACGGGCGGCAACGGCGGCATCATCTACGGCAACGGCGGCAGGGGTGGCGAGGGCGGCGTCGGCGGCAACGCGGGCTGGATCGGCATCGGCGGCGCTGGCGGCGATGGCACGGCGAGCCTGCCGGGCGGCACAGGCGGCAACGGCGGCGTGCTCTTGGGCTTCGGTGGCACCGGCGGCGCTGGTCTCTCTGGCGCGCCGGGCGTTGCCGGCAGCAATGGCGTGAGACCTGGTGACGCAGGCACGACTGGCGGCATTGGCGCGACGGGCGGCATCGGCGGCCAGGGCGGCAACGGCAGCCAGGTGTTCGGCCTGGGTGGCAACGGCGGCGTCGGCGGCACGGGCGGCATCGGTGGCACGGGCGGCAATGGCGCGGCTGGCGCCGATGGCGTGAGGGCCGGCGATTCGGGCGGCAACGGTGGCGCTGGCGGCAACGGCGGCTCCGGCGGCGTTGGCGGCGCGGGTGGCAAGGGCGGCACGGCCACAATCGTGTTCGCGGGCTTCACGGGCAGCACCGGACCACGAGGCTTCTTCAGCCCCATTGGCGCGACAGGAGCCACGGGCGCCACGGGTGGAACCGGAAACGGCGGGAACGGCGGCGCCGGCGGCGCGGGTGCCGACGGCGACTCGACGACCGCGGGCGGCAACGGCGGCCATGGCGGCGCGGGCGGCCAGGGAGCCAACGGCGGCATGGGCGGCAACGGTGGCTTCGGCGGTGATGGTGGCACGGCACTCGGCGGCACAGCGGGCTCTGACGGCACCGCTGGTGGCGCGGGCGGCCTCGGCGGGGCCGGCGGCAGTGCGACCTCGGCCACGGGCTTCGGCGGCGCGGGCGGCAATGGCGGCGTGGGTGGCAACGGCGGCGCCGGCGGCACGGGCGCGAACGGCAAGGAAGGTCTTAATCCTGGTGACAATGGCGGCGACGGTGCCACTGGCGGCAACGGCGGCGCTGGTGGTGCCGGCGGTGTCGGCGGTACGGCCGGCATCGGCGTTGGCACCCCGGGCACGAATGGCAATGGCGGCGCTGGCGGCAAGGGCGGCACGGCCGGCCTGGGGGGCAACGGCGGCAATGGCGCCGACGGCGATTCATCCACTCCCAATGGCGGCAATGGCGGCAACGGCGGCGAGTCAGGCAATGCCGGCGCTGGCGGCGTTGGCGGCGCGGCCGGTACTGGCGGCGTAGGCGGCGTCGCGGGCGCTGCCGGCGCGACCGGTGCCACAGGTTCCGGCTCTGCTGGCAACGGCGGCAATGGCGGCGATGGCTTCAGCGTGACGACTGCTGGCGTAGCTGGCGGCAACGGCGGCGCTGGCGGCAACGGCGGCTCGCTCGGCAATGGTGGCAAGGGCGGCAACGGCGGCGATGGTGCCGCTGGAACTGCGGGCGTGACCGGTCCGACCGGCAGCGACGGCTCCACAGGCCAGGCTGGTGGCAACGGCGGCAATGGCGGGGCTGGCGGCCTTGGCGGATCGATCGCAGGTAATGGCGGCGCTGGCGGCGCTGGTGGTAATGCCGGCAACGGCGGAACCGGCGGCGTTGGTGGCAACGGCGCGGCGGGCACGCTGGTGTCGTCCACTGGCGGTAACGGCGGCAACGGCGGTGTTGGCGGCACGGGTGGCGTCGGCGGCAATGGCGGCATTGGTGGCACCGCGACTGGCGTTGGCACAGCCGGAGCCACAGGCGTCGGCGGTAACGGCGGCAATGGCGGCGACGCAGGCGTGGCTGGCAACGGCGGCAAAGGCGCGGCCGGCAGCGCTGTGTCGCCCGATGGCGGGAACGGCGGCAACGGCGGCGAGGCCGGCAAGGCTGGCGCTGGCGGCTCTGGCGGCATCGGCTCCACGTTGGGGGCAGCTGGCGTAACGGGCGCCGCTGCGACGAGCGGTGGCAACGGCGGCGACGGCGGCGACGGCTTCAGTCCCACCGATGCTGGTGCGGCCGGCGGCTTCGGCGGCGCGGGCGGCAATGGCGGCTCCCTCGGCAATGGTGGCAAGGGCGGCAACGGCGGCGATGGTGCTACTGGAGCCACGGGTACGGCCGGCGTTACAGGTCCGTTTGGCCTCGCGGGAACGGCGGGCGGCAATGGCACGGCTGGCGGCGACGGCGGTAATGGTGGCAATGGCGGCCTCGGCGGATCGATCTCTGGCAACGGCGGCAATGGCGGCGTGGCCGGCAATGGCGGCGGCGGCGGCGCTGGCGGCAACGGCGGCGCCGGCTCGGCTGGCTTCGGCGCTGGTGGCAACGGTGGTGCTGGCGGCACTGGTGGCAACGGCGCCATGGGTGGCCTCGGCGGCGTTGGCGGCGTCGGTGGCACGGCCCTTGGAACTGGCAGCACGGGCATGGATGGCGATGGCGGCGATGGCGGCAACGGCGGTGCGGCCGGCCTCGGTGGCAATGGCGGCAACGGCGCTGACGGCGACGCAACGACAATCACTGGCGGGAACGGCGGCAACGGCGGCGATCCCGGGAAGGCTGGCGCGGGCGCATCCGGTGGTGCAGCGGGCGGCACGGGAGCGAGCGCGGGCGCGGACGGCGCCTCCGGCACCGCCGCCACTTCCGGCGGCAACGGAGGCAACGGCGGCAATGGCTACGGCGGCTTTGGTGGCACGGCTGCCTCCGGCGGCAATGGCGGCGACGGCGGTGCTGGCGGCTCGCTCGGCAGCGGTGGCAACGGCGGCGACGGCGGCAGTGTGACTGGGGTCGCTTCGGCGATCGGCGGCGCTGGCGGCAAGGGTGGCGCCGGTGGAGCCGAGAGCGGCAATGCTGGCGCCGGCGGTGCGGGCGGCTCCGCGGCGAGTTCGTTTGGCGGTGCCATCGGCGGCGCTGGTGGCGCCGGCGGCTCCTCGGTGACTGGCACCGGTGGCGCCGGTGGCAATGGTGGCGATGCAACGGGAACGGGCGCGACCGGCACCGTCGTTGGCGGCAGCGGTGGCGATGGCGGCTCTGCAACAGCAGGAACCGGCAACGGCGGCGACGGCGGCGACGGCGGCGACGCGACGTTGACCGGCGGAACCGGAGGCACGGCAATCGGTGGGCCGGGTGGGCTTGGCGGGACGTCGGTCGGCGGCGCGACCGGTAGCGACGGGGCGACCGGCGCAGCCACCATCACGCCCCTGTGACGTTCTCACCGCGTTGATCGATAGACGAGCCAGCGGAGTTCGATCGGCGACTCGTGTCGCGGGAGGTCGAACACGTCGAGGCCGCTCGCCCAGTCGGCATACCAGCCCGTCGGCGGCCAGGCCCCTTCCGGTAGGTGTTGCTGCTCGTAGTCGTGAGCCGAGTCGTCGGTGACGAACTCGAGGGGCAGCCCCGCGGCGGCCGTGGTCACCTCCGCAGTTGTGAAGATCGACGTGTAGACCTGCTGGCCGAGTTGCCGCGCGGCGTCGTCGGGCACGTGGCCGGCCCTCGGGAGGAACACGTTGAAGACGAGTCGTCCGCCCGGGGCCAGGCAGGCCGCGGCCAGTTCGAACATCCGTCGAAGCTGTCCGGCATCACGAAAGTCCGTGACGACTTCGGAGAGCACGACGAGCCCGTAGTCGCTCCGCAGGTCGCCAGCTCCTGCAAACAGGTCGCGCTCGATCACGCGGACGGGGAGCGATTCCCGCGCGGCCTCATCGCGAAGGATGGCGGCGAACTTGCTCGACATCTCGACCGCATCGACCGGGTGGCCGCGGCGGGCGAGCGCGAGGGCGTTGCGGCCCGTGCCCGCGCCGATGTCGAGCGCCGGGCAGGCAGCCGCGTCGGCAACCTCGTTCGCCAGCGACCACACGCGGGCGTCGGGCGCGGTGCCGAAGAAGGGAGGCTTTCGCGTGGCCACCCAGGCGTCGTAGGCGACCTCCACGCTCACCCATTCGGCCTTCACGTGCCAGTTGATCTGCCGGCCTACGGGTGAGTCGTAGGTGACCACGATCTCCGAGCGCGGCGACGCCGCATAGGCGGTGGCGAGCTGGCCGGCGAGGACCTCGCGGAGGCGGGTCGTCTGCTCCGGCGTGAACTCCACGCCGAGCGCGGCGAACGTCCGCAGGCAGATCGTTTGGCACTCATCGAGCAGGGCCGGCACCGCAGGCAGGCGGATCTGGCCGCTGGCGGTCGTGCGCACCTGGAGCCGCCGGGCGACCGCCCGACGCAGCGGCGTGTCGGCGGCGGCCGTCGGAGCCGCAGCGTCGGATCGCGCCGCTGCGGCCTCTGCGATGTTCTTCGCCGCGAGGTCGCGGTTGGCGGCGATGCGGGCGCGATCCTCCGCGGGGATGTCGGTGCGGGCCAAGAGCCGCTGGCAGAGTGCGAGCGTTTCCGGGAACTTGCCGATCCACGAGCCGCAGACCGCCTGCTCGTCGAGCGCCCGCCACTCGTAGACGTCCGCCGGCACGAAGAGCACGTCGTCCGCCGGCAGCGGAATCCGCGCGGCCTGATCGGCGAAGAGGTGGCCGAGCCGGTAGTCGCCGGCCACGCGGTAGTGCCGGGCGATCATGTAGAGCGGCTCGGCGCGGATGGGCCGGAAGCTCCAGGCCCGCAGGAAGGCATCCTGCACGGCGGGCCACGATTCGCCGCCGCGGTCCATCGCCAGGGCGACGCGGTAGAGCGAGTAATAGATCTCCTCGTCCCAGCCACCCATCTCGGCGCGACGCGCATACCACCTGCGGGCGTTCGCGAAGTCGCCGGCGTCGAAGTAGCTCTGGGCCAGATAAAAGACCGACCGCGTATCGTTCGGGTTGCGGTCGACCTCCGCCTGCAAGATCGCGGCGTCACGGACATATTTTTGCGGGTCTTGATTTCGCGCGCCGAGGCGACGCGACTCGATGCGGTAATCCCCTTCGAGCCGCTTCTGGGTGTGGGGCACGTCGCAGACGGCCACTTCATGGAGCACGCCCGTGTATCGCCATGGCACGCCGTCGCGGAACAGTTGCACCCGCCAGTACATCGCACCGTCGCGGATCCGCACGGAGTAGCCGTCGGCGGTGAGCCCGCTGAAGTCGATGGTGCCGGCGACCACGTCATCCGCATCCATCACCCAGGTGTAGTCGCCGCGGCCTTGGGCCAGTTCGAGCGCCTCGGTGCGGTTGCTGCCGAAGTTTCGCCAGGGCCGCTCGAACAGCTCGCCGGGAATGCCCCGCTCCGCCATCAGGCGGCGGATGAGATCCTGCGTGCCGTCGGTCGAGCCTGTGTCGACGATCACCCACGAGTCGATGTGGGCCGCGACCGACGCGATGAGCTCGTGGATGATGTGCGCCTCGTTACGCACGATCATGTTGAGGCAGATTCGCGGGCGACTGCGTTCATCCGCGGCCATGTCGTGGGGCTCCGTGTTCAGATCGTGGCCGCAGGTCGGCCGGTGGGCGGCAGCCCCAGGGCCAGAAAATCCCGCTGCACGAGCGACCGGAAGAACGTGCGGGCGAATCGCTCGAGGTCGGGCGGGCTCCGATCCGGAATCCCCGGGCCGGTCGCGGCGAGGATCTGGCGGATCGTCCGGCGGCCGTCCACCTGCCGGATCAGCGCCTGCTGCACGGGATCGAGACCGATTTTCCAGTCGTAGCGAAACACCTCACCGTCTCGGAAACCGCAGCGGTAGCGGAACGCGGGCACGCGATCGAGGAACGCTTCCGATGCGACGTCCACCCGGTAGGTCTCACGCGGCCGCTCCGGGCGGCAGGCGGTGAAGAAGTGGCAGCCGTTGCGGGTGTTGACCCGCTCCATGATCGACCACTGCTGCTCCTCGGGCAGTGCTGCGACGCCGGCGAAGAAGGGATTGTCGCTTCCGGCTGGCGGATAGTACGACGATTTCAGAAACCACTCCTGGAAGACGAGCCCGGCCGATGCGACGAGATCAAGGCAGTCGGCCACGGTGTAGCTCCTGTCGCGGCCATGCAGGAACGTGTCGACAAGCCCTGCGTCGAACTGCAGGTCCGGAGCGACAGCCATATAGCTTTTCACCGGATGATCCTGCGGCAGCACCGCGATCGCGGCTTGCACGACGGCGAGCGACGCCTCGTCTTGGCGGAGCCCCAGTTCCCGGAACATCGCCTGGAGCATCTCCACGCCGATGCGCCCATACCGGGCATAGAGCATGATCGCCGCCACGCCGTCGGGCCGCAGGCACTGGGCGAGCGCCCGCATTCCGACCTTAGGGTCGGCCATGTGGTGGAGCACGCCGGTGGAGACGACGAGGTCGAAGTCGCGCTCCAGCGTGCGGACCTCCTCGATCGGGAGCCGGTGGAGTTCCAGGTTCTTGAGGCCGTACTTCTCTTTGAGAAACCGTTGGTGATCGAGCGACGAACTGCTCACGTCGATCGCCACGACCTTCGCCCCGGGGTTCGTGTAGGCGAAGACGGCCGCCTGATTGGTGCCGCAGCCGGCGATCAGAATGTCGAGATCGGGCCGGTAGTCGCGGTCTGGCCAGAACGTCCGGTGGGCGTGGCTGGGGTCGAACCACTGCCAGTTGCCGGCGAGCCAGGCGGAGAGATCCCGGATGGGTTCGGGATACACCCAATTCTCATATTGGCCGGTGACGACGTCAGCGAGCGGATTGGTGGTCATGCCGGATCCAAGCGGAGTTTCAGTGGCGGTCTCAGCACCAGGAGCGGTTCTGCCAGACGGCGCGTGCCCGGTTGCAAGGTAGACTCTGGGCATGAAACGCTCCAGCGGCAAGCCGCAGTCACGTCGTTCTCGCAACCCGGTGCTTTCCTTCCAACGGCTCGAGCCGCGGTTCGCGCTGGCGGCGATCAGCCCCATCTTCGTGCCGGTGGAAAACGTGCGGAACGCCGCTGATCCCACGACCGGATATGGCCGCGTCACGGAGGCCTATCGGATCGGCAAGTACGAGGTGACGATCGGCGAATACGCGGCCTTCTTGAACGCCGTCGCCACCGACGATCCCGCCGGCCTGTATCACGACGGGATGGACTTGATGGAAGGCGACAAGACCTCGGCCGGGATCGAACGCGGCGGCGAGGCAGGCAGTTTCACCTACGCCGTCACCGGTCCGGCGGGCATCACGCCGGCGGGCGCGACGAGCCCCGCCAACCGGCCGATCACCTACGTCAACTGGTTCGACGCCGCCCGGTTTGCCAACTGGATGGCCAACGGCCAGCCGACCGGCCTCCAGACCGCCGCCACCACCGAGAACGGCGCCTACGACCTCACGGCGGTGACGGTCGGCACGCTGCCGGTGCGAAACGCCATCAATCCAAACACGGCCGCGGCCCCCACGTTCTTCCTGCCCACGGAAGACCAGTGGTACAAGGCGGCCTACTATGACCCGGCCCTGCGGAAGGGCCGCGGCGGCTACTTCACCTACGCCACCCGCAGCAACGCCACGCCTGGCAACGTGATCGGCGACGCGGCCAACCAGGCGAACTACATCTTCTCCACCGGGGCGATGACGGTCACGCAGCAGCCGACGATCGACACGAAGCAGAACTACCTCACGAACGTGGGCGCCATGCGGGCCAGCCCGAGTTCCTACGGCACGTTCGACCAGAACGGCAACGTTTGGGAACTGATGGAGTCGGCGGGCATGACGGGCGGGGCGGCGACGCTCCGCGGCGGTGCCTGGACGTCGTTCACGTCGTATCTGGCGTCGGGCTACCGGCTCGGGGTCTCGGCCGAGGGTGCCGCCTCCAACGGCGGGTTCCGGCTGGCGGCCCTGCCGGCCTCGGCAGCACCGGTCGCGATCGACCTCGTGCCGGTGGGCGATGCGGGCAACGCCGCCGATGCCGTGACCGGCTTCGGCGCCGTCGCCTCCGACTACTCGATTGCCCGGACCAGCGTCACGATCGAACACTACGTCACGTTCTTGAACGCCGTGGCCAAGACCGACCGCCACGGGCTCTACAACCAGAACATGGCCACCGATCTCGCCGTCGCCGGCATCACGCGGGCGGGCAGGCAAGGCCACTACTCCTACAGCGTCATCAACAACGACGGCTCCGCAGCCAGCCGCCCGATCACCTATGTGAGCTGGTTCGACGCGGCCCGGTTCGTCAACTGGATGGCGAACGGCCAGCCTTCGGGCAGGCAGAACGCCCGCACGACCGAGAACGGTGCCTACAACCTCACGAAGTCGTCTGGCGGCAAGGCCGTGCCCCGCAACACGGTGAATCCCAACACGCGGGCCGCGCCGACGTACTTCCTGCCCACGGAAAACGAGTGGTACAAGGCGGCCTACTTCACGCCGGACAAAAACGGCTCACCGGGCTATTACACCTACGCGACGCAGCAGGACGTGCCGCCGTCGAACAACGCGGCCGCCACCGGCGTGCCGATCGCCAACTACCTCGCGGGCCCCATTTACAGCGTCACGCAGTCGGCGATCTTCTCGCCGACGCAGAACTATCTGACCGACGTGGGCGCGTTCGCCACGAGCGGGAGCCACTACGGCACGCTCGATCAGAATGGCAACGTCTACCAATGGAACGACCTCTCGGGCGCGGCGGGCAAGTTCCGCGGCCTCCGGGGGGGCTTCTGGGCCGGGGGCGGTGTCACGCTCCAGAAATCGACGTTCACGCAGGTGACGGCGACCCGCGAAGCGAACGACGCCGGCTTCCGCCTCGTCGGAGTTCGGTGAGCCACTCCACGTGGGCCAGTCCCATGTAGCCGCAGATTGGTAATCTGCGGTTGGCGACTGTGTGCAGACTGCCAGTCTGCACCTACGGGTGGGCAGGCATCCGAACCTGTAGCCGCGGATTGGTAATCTGCGGTTGGCGGCTGTGTGCAGACTGCCAGTCTGCACCTACAGGTGGGGGGTGTTGTGGGGCGTCGAAGTCGACGTCGCTCCGGACGATGTCCCTGAAGTACACTCGACGTCTCTCGAAGCACACGGGTTGCGTGAGCTGGAGCAGCGTTTCGAGCCCCCGCCGGAGCCCGTATGAATTCCTCTCGTCTGCGCAGGGCAGGCAGTGTGTCTGTCCCGCGTGCGGTCTGCCGTGCCGCTCTGTGTGGCCTGCTCGCGCTCTGTGCCGCCCCGCGGCTCTGTCAGGCCCAGACGGCCGTGTCGTGGGCGAACGTCGGCTCCACATTCTCCACCGGGGCGAACTGGGTGGGCGGCTCGGCCCCCGCCGACAACACCACGTCGAGCATCGCCACGTTCGGCACGGTAACCGTCCAGCCAGAGCTCACGGCCGACCGCAGCGTTGCGAGGCTTTTGTTTTCGGGGACGACCGCGGCCACGCTCTCGGGCAGTAGCACGCTCACGCTCGGCAACGCGACCAGCCTGACCAACAGTTCCACGACAGGCATGAAGACCATCGCCGTGCCGCTCAAGCTGCCGACCTTGAGCACGATCACCAACGCCGGCGAGCTCACGCTCAGCGGTGCGATTGCCGGCACGAATCCGACCTCCTGCCGCCTCACGTTCGAGGACACCAGCACGGGGCCGGGCAGCGTGATCAGCGGCGACCTGGCCGTGAGCTCACTGACGAAGACCGGATCGGGCGTCCTCATGCTCACGGGCTCGATGTCGGGCCTCGAGGTCACCGTCTCCGCTGGCACGCTGGCCATGGGCGCGGCCAATTCGCTCAGCGACACGGCCGGCGTCGTGATCGACGCGGGGGCGGCACTGGATCTCCGTGGGTTCTCCGACACGATCGGGGCCCTCACGGGCACCGGTGCCGTGATTCTCGGGTCCGGCACACTCGCCGTCGGCGCGGCCAACGTCACCGACTTTGACGAGTCGAGTTTTTACGGCTCGATCTCCGGCTCGGGCGGGCTCACGAAGGTGGGTACGGGCGACTTCCAACTCTTCGGTACGAACACCTACGCCGGCACCACCACAATCGCTGGCGGCACACTCACGCTCCGCTCCGGATCGGCGCTCCCGACCACCTCGCCTGTCGTGTTCTCGGCCGGAGCGACGCTGTACAAACCATTCTTCACGAAAGCGGTGACGGTCGGATCACTTTCGGGCACGGGGGCGGTCACGCTCGAATCCGGCACGCTGACGATCGGCACGAGCGGGTCGTCCACGGCGTTCGCCGGCAAGATCACGGGCGGCAGGCTCGTGAAGGACGGGGCGGGCACGCAGACGATCACGGGCACGATTTCCGGCGGGTCGATACACGCCCTGGGGGGCAGCCTCGTGCTGGGGGCGACCGGCGATCGCGCCGTGGTGTCGGGCAACATCCTGGTCACGGATAGTCTCTACGCGACCGGATCGACGGTGATCAACTCCACCTCCATCAACAACACCGGCTACCTGGAGTTGAACGATTCGGCCGTGATCAGCGCCGCAGTCATCACCGGCGTCGGCAACCTCTACACCTTTGGCTCCTCGAGCCTCGGGGCATCCACGATCACGAACGGCAACGGGTTGAGCCTGTGGGGGCAATCAACCGCGGGCTCGGCCTCGATCACGAACAACCAGGCGATGATCTTCAACGGAACATCGACCGCGGGCTCCGCGAGCATCACGAACAACGCGAGCCTTCAGCTGCGCGACGCCTCCTCGGCGGCCGGGGCGACGGTCACGAACGCCTCCACCGGCGTGATCGACGTGCAGTATTCCAATGCCGCGAGCATCGGTGCGCTTTCCGGGGGCGGATCGCTGACGCTCGGCAACCGTACCGTCACGATCGGTGCGCGGGGCACGAACACGACCTTCTCGGGCACGATCTCGGGCGCGGGCGGGTCGCTCGTGAAAACAGGCTCGGGCACGCTCACGCTCTCCGCTGCCAACACCTACTCAGGGGCGACGACGATCGCCGGGGGGCGGCTCGCCGTCTCGGGCGCCGGGTCCATTGGCACGGGCGTGCTGTCGCTCGGCACCGAGGGGCTGTTCGACCTCGCCGCCTTCACGTCCGGCACGTATTTCCTGCCGGCGACGGGGGACCTCGTCGGCAGCGGCACGCTCGTTGGAAGTGGCAAGACGCTGGCGGTTCTTGGCTCGTTCCGGCCCGGCAACAGTCCCGGCACCGTCACCGTCGGCACCGGCTTCACGCTCGACCTCGCGAGTTCGGGCACGAGCGTGTTCGAGATCACGAGCCCTGACTACACGGCAGGCTCGTATGACCTGGTCACCGGCGGCGGCAACGTGGTTCTCGGCGGGGTGCTGTCGCTCGTGTTCACGAACGGCCCCTATGCCAATGGCACCGACGTGCTGCGTCTCTTCGCCAACACGGGCATCCTGTCGGGCTCGTTCTCCAGCGTGCAGGTGAGCGGCCTGGGAGCCGAGCAGTCGGTGATGTTCAACTCGGCTACGGGCTACCTGACGCTCGTGCCCGAGCCGGCCGGCGTGGCGTCCGCGGCATTCGCCGCGGTGGCGCTCCTGTGGGCGGCGAACCGCCGTCGGCCCCGCGGGTGACATCCCGCCCGCTGGTGTGACGCGTGTGCCCTCGGTGATCGACTGAGCGCGGCCCGCGGACTCGTCCCAGTTTGTGCCGGATTCGTCCCTGAGCGCCGCGGATTCGTCCCTGCTCGTGCCGGATTCGTCACTTTCCCCGGAATTCGATTGCAGGATGCCCCAGCCGTTTTAGTCTGCGAGAGAGGCAGCCAGCGTGGCGCTGCCACACGGATGTGTCGGCAGCTTGGAGTACACGAATCATGGCAACGCGAAGGAATGCGATCGGTGGGTTCGTGGTCACGGTGTTCGTCATCGCTGCAACGCTCCTCGCGGCACCTGCGACCGCGGCGACGATCTTCACCGAGACGTTCAATTACACGGTCGGCACCAACCTCGCTGGCCAAAACGGCGGCAGCGGATTTTCGGGGGCGTGGTCGGGCGGTGACAGCACGATCGTGGCCGGGCTCGGCGGCACGGGCAACGCGGTGCAGATCGGATCGTCCATCGCGTCGCGGCCACTCAGCGCCACCACGAGCACATCGGGCACGAGCATCTACCTCACCTACATCATGAACTCGTCGAACTTCTCGGGCGGCAACTACACGGGCATCAGCCTCTGGAGTGGTACCACCGAGCAGATGTTTCTCGGGATTCCGTACCAAGCCCAGAAGTTCGGCTTCGACGCCCACGCCGGGAACGGGCCGGCCGACATCAGGTCGGTGGACTTCACGCCTGCCGCTAACTTGTCCTACCTGATTGCGGTCGGGCTCATGCCGAGCGCCACGTCAGGAAAAGTGGACGTGAAGATGTGGGCCACCAGCAACCTGGCGGTGAATCCTGACACGCTCGTCGCCGGTGCGCCGAACGCGTCGTTGCTTGGCGTGAAGAACAACTTCAGCTTCAACACGCTCAAAGTGAACGGCGACTACGCCGGTAGCCTGAAGGTTGCGGGCATCGCGTCGTCGCCGAACGTGTCGGAGGCGGCCGCGGTCACCGTCGCCACCGTGCCCGAGCCATCGACGCTCGCCCTGGCGGGGCTTGGCGTCGTCGTCGCGGCCGCTTTGAGCCGCAAGAAAAATGGGGCCGCTGGGACTCGAACCCAGGACCAACGGATTAAAAGTCCGATGCTCTAACCAACTGAGCTACGGCCCCGGAACGATCTTACCGAAGCCGTCAGTGGGAGCAACCGCCCGAAGGCGGCAAAATGCCCGAGAGAGGACTTGAACCTCCACCCAGTTACCTGGACAAGAACCTGAATCTTGCGCGTCTGCCAATTCCGCCACTCGGGCGAGTGCGGCCGCCCCAAGGGGCGACAAGTAGGGAAATCGTACCAGCGCGGGACAGGGCCGCAAGGCGGGCGCGGCCGTGGGCCCGTTGCATAGCCGTAGGCCCGTTGCTCCGCAGCGGGCAATGCGGCAGCCCGTCACGGCGTGACGGGCCTACGACGGCGTGACCGCCTCACTCCACCGTCACGCTCTTGGCGAGATTGCGGGGCTTGTCCACGTCGCAGCCGCGAAGCACCGCGATGTGATACGCGAGCAGCTGCAGGGGGATCGCCGCCACGATCGGCTGGAGGAAGTCCGGCGCCTCCGGCACCTCGATCACGTCGTCAGCCAGCTGCCGCACCCGCGCGTCGCCCGGGCTCGATACGGCGATCACCGGCCCCTTGCGGGCCTTGATCTCCTCGACGTTCAGCAGCACCTTGTCGTACACCGCCCCCTGCGGGATCAGAAACACGCTCGGCGTGAGCGGGTCCACCAGTGCGATCGGCCCGTGCTTCATCTCCGCTGCCGGATAGCCCTCGGCGTGGATGTAGCTGATCTCCTTGAGCTTGAGTGCGCCCTCCAAGGCCAGCGGGAAGTTGAACTGCCGGCCGAGGTAGAGGAACGTGCTCGCCGAGCGATACTTCTCGGCGATCGCCCGGATCGTGGCATCGGCCTCCAGCGCCTCCGCCACGAGGCCCGGCAGGGCCTCGAGCGCGGCGATGTATTCCCGGCCCTGCTCGTAGCTCATGTGCCGCAGCCGGCCGAAGTAGAGAGCGAGCAGCGCGAGCACCATGCACTGGCTCGTAAACGCCTTCGTGCTGGCCACGCCGATTTCGGGGCCGGCGTGCAGATAGATGCCGCCGTCGGCCTCGGTGGCGATCGTGCTTCCGACGACGTTGCAGATGGCGAGCGTGGGATGCCCCTTCCGCTTGAGTTCGCGGAGCGCCGCGAGCGTGTCGGCCGTCTCGCCCGACTGCGTGATCGCGAAGAGCAGCGTACCCTCGTCGATCGGCGGGTTGCGGTAGCGCAGCTCGCTGGCATATTCCACTTCCACCGGCAGCCGCGCGAACTGCTCGATCAGGTATTCGCCCACGAGCGCTGCATGCCAGCTCGTGCCACAGCCGGTGAGCACGATTCGCCGCACCTTCTGCAGCTGCTGCGGCGTGAGGTTGAGCCCGCCAAACACGGCGGTCGCGTCGTCGCGGGAGAGCCGGCCGCGCATCGCTGCCTTGATCGTCTCGGGCTGCTCATGGATCTCCTTGAGCATGAAGTGGGCGAAGCCCCCCAAGCCCACGTCGTCGGCCGTGAGGTCGAAGGGCTGCACGGCGGGCTCCACGCGGCCGGAGTCACGGTGGATCACGCGGAGTGAATCAGCCGTGATCACCGCGACTTCGTGGTCGGCGAGGTACACGATCCGGTCGGCATGGCCGGCGAGGGGGCTGGCGTCGCTGGCGATGAAGTGCTCGCCATCGGCCACGCCCACCACGAGCTGGCTGCCGCAGCGGGCTGCCACGAGCAGGTCAGGACGGTTGCGAAAGAGCACGAGCAGGCCGTAGGTGCCGCGGAGCTGTGCGATCGCCTCGCGGACGGCCACCACCCACGGGCTGTCGGCCGGCTCGTCGGTGACGCGGGGCCCGGTGGCGAGTGCCTTCTGGAGGCCGCTGTCGATGAGGTGGGCGATGACCTCCGTGTCGGTCTCGGAACGGAAGAAATAGCCATCCGCTTCCAGCCGCGTCTTCAGGCCGTGGTAGTTCTCAATCACGCCGTTGTGCACGACGGCCACGCTCGGTGCGGTCTCCGCGCCGCCGAGATGCGGGTGGGCGTTGCCGTCGGTCGGGGCGCCGTGGGTGGCCCAGCGGGTGTGGCCGATGCCGATCGAGCTATCGGCTACGGCCGTGTCGGCCAAGTCGCCGCCCCCGGCCCGCACGAGGGCCTCGAGCCGCGAGAGCCGGCCCGCGGCCTTCTTCACCTGGAGATTGCCCTCGTCGTCGAGCACGGCGATGCCGGCCGAGTCGTAGCCGCGATATTCCAGCCGCCGCAGGCCCTCCAGAATCAGGTCGGTGGCCCGCCTGAAGCCGACGTAGCCGACGATGCCGCACATGCGTCATACTCCCAGGTGCTGTTTCTGCGGCTCGAACGTGGAATGCTCGAACAAGGCTCGCCGCCGCCGCCCCCGCCAGTCTATCAGACGGCTGTCGGTCGGTGCGGCTGCCGCACTGCACTCGCGAAAGGATTCGCCATGCTGTCACTGCTGGATCGTCGTCTCCTCCCTGCCGCTGCCGTGTGTGTCGCGGCGTGCATGTCCGTCATCGTCGCCACGCCTGCGGCGGCCCAGCTCCAGATCACGTCGGGGGCCGAGGAGCTGCAGACCGTTCGGAAGGCGAAGGAAGCGCTCGATCAGTTCGGCGGCCTGCAGATCGAGTCGATCCCGCCGACGATGCTCAATAAAGCCGAGGGCGTGGCGATCTTCCCCAACATGATCAAGGGGGGCTTCATTCTGGGCGTCAACTACGGCAAGGGTGTGCTCATGGTGCGGCGGCCCGATCGCACGTGGAGCCCGCCGGTGATGGTGACGATGGGGGGCGGCAGCGTCGGCTTCCAGGCGGGCGTGCAGTCGGCCGACATCATCCTCATCTTCGCCACGCCGCGAAGTCTGCAGGGAATCATGAACGGGCAGAAGGTCACGCTCGGCGCGGATGCATCGATCGCGCTGGGGCCGGTGGGACGGCAGGCGAATGCGGGGACTGACGCAAAGCTCGGCGCGGAGATCTATTCGTATGCCCGGAGCCGCGGGCTGTTTCTGGGCGTGTCGCTCGGCGGGGCCGATCTCTCGGTCGATCACAACGCCGATGCGATGCTTTACAGCCGGTTCGGCGTGACGCCGGCGGATGTGTTCGAGGGACGAGGGCTCGCGTTTCACCAGGAGGTGAAGGAGCTGATCGACGACATGAACGCGCGGACGCAGCCCAGCCAGCAGGTGCCGCCGCCGGCGGCGGCCCAGCAGTTGGCACCGCCGCCCGCGGCTGATCGCCAGGCAGCCGTGCCGGCCACGGTGCCGGTTCAGTCGATCGCCCCCGCGCCGCCGGCGGCCGTGCCCGTTGCACCGCCCGCCGCGCCGCCGGCGAGTCAGCAGGCCCCGCCGCTCGTGCCGATCCGGCAGTAGTCGGGCCGCGCGGCGAGGCGACGTTGCCGACGCTCGCGCGTCGGGATCCCCCGGCTTGCGCCTGGGGGCTTGTATGTGCCTATAGAAGCCCTGAGCGCGAGCGAGGGGATCTTGCGGCGGAAGCCACGAACGGTTCGCCCTGCCACCTCACCTCACCGTCCCCACCAACCCCGGGTTCTCCGGTCCGAGCGACGTGTCGGCGGCACGGAGGTCGCTCTCGGCCCGCCAGAACTCCTGCCGCGCGGTCACCTCCAGCACATCCGCCTCGAACTTCGCCTGCTCGCGGATCGTCACGCGGAGCACGTCGCTGCGGCCGAGCCGCAATTGCTCCCGCTCCGCCTCCGCCACGATCTGCGCCAACTCCAGCCGCTGCTCCGCCTGCTTGTGAAACTCATACGCCCGCTCGAGCGCCGAAAATGCGTCCTGCACCTCCGCCCGCACCTGATCCTGGGCGTATTGCAGCTGCCGGTCGAGCTGCATGAGCTGCGAGTCGGTGGTGACCAGCTTGCCGCGGGCGTCCCGCCGCTGGGCCGGCATCTGGAAGACGAGCGACGCCTGCAGCACCTGACGGTCGAGTCCGAACGGGCCGGAGAGTGGGCTCGAGCCGTAGCCTGCATCCTGGTTGCCGGTCAGCTGGCCGTCGATGCCGGGCAGGATGTTGTTCACGGCGAGCTTGCGCTCCACGATCAGCTTCTCGCGCTGCAGCGAGAGCCGGGCGAACTCGGGCCGCGCGGCGAGGGCTCGCGTGAGTGAGTCTTCGAACAGCCCGCGGCTCGGCGGCACGGGCTGCGGCACGGGCCGCAGACGGCGCTTGCCTGCGAGCACCGGCTTGCCGAGCGGGTCGCGGAGGTAGAGCGAGAGGTCGATCGTCGATTGCTGTACCGCCCGGTCGGCCTGCACCACGAGGCCGTTGCGAAGGGCCACGTTCTGCTGGTTGTCCAAACGCTCGATGTTGGCCGTCGCGCCTTCGTTCACCCGGAGTTGGAGTTCGAGGTCTCGCTCGGTGGCGAGCAGCAGCAGCCGGTCGGCCGCGCCCCGCCGCTCGCCGGTGCCCATCCAGCTCCAGTAGGCCCGCGCGGCGGACCGCATGTAGTCGAGCCGGCTCCGCTCGATTACGGGCTCGGCGAGCGACACATCGAGCTGGGCCTGGGCCCGCGTGGCCCGCTGACGGTCGATCTCGCGGTTGCGGGCCAAGGGCACGTTCACGCCCCCGCGCCACTCGCCCGCGTCGGCCGTCTTCTGGCCGAGGTTGTAGGTGGTGAAGTCGCCGAAGCCGGTGCGGTAGCCGCCGAAGAGGCTGATGCCGCCCACCGTGAGCATCTGCGAGAGGCCCATGTCGGACCGGTAGTTCTCGTAAGTGCCGGGGGCGAGGGCGTTGCCCGACATGTTGAGATTGGTGTCGAAGGCCCCCATGGCGCTGGTGAGCCTGCCGGCGGCCACGGCGCGTTCACGCTCCACCGCCTGGAGGAGCGGGAAATGAATCCGCACGCTGTCGAGCACCTCGGCCAGCGTGAGCGGGATGTCGCGGTCGTCGGTCTCGCAGCCCGGCACGGTTGACTCGGCGGGCGGCCTCACGGCCACCACGCCGGGCGGACCGGTCTCCATGATGACCGTGTCTGGTTCGGTGTCGGCGGCGGTCAGCGGCACCGGGGCGGGGAGCACCTCGGGCAGATCGATGGTGGCGTTCTCGGGCGCGGCACCGGCTGTGGCCTGCAGGAACGACTGCGTGACGATCGGGCTGAGTCGCAGTTCTTCGTGGGCGGCCGTCTCGACCTCGGCGATCAAGGGCTCGGGCAGGAAGCGACCCGGCTCCTGGGCGGCCAGCGGGCCGACGCCAACGGCGATGGCGCAGGCGAGGACCGCGGCGGCGACGAGGCCGCAGGCCGAGCGGCGAGAGCGAAGGTGTGTGATCGCGTGGTGCACGTGAGCCGCCTGCTGTCGCGGGTGTCGCGCGGGGTGCGCGGCACGGGCGCCGGTCCTGCGCGGACGCAGAGACGTCATATTCGGTATCGGCTGCGTAATCGCGCAACTTGACGCCGGTCACGAGCCTCTGGCTCGCTGTGGGTGGCTGGGAAGAATGGGGGGGATTCCCTCATGCAAGCTCCGTGCGCAAGCGAGGGGATCCCCCGGCTTGCGCCTGGGGGCTTTTATGACCGTCCCATACAAGCCCTGAGCGCAAGAGGGGATCTCGCGCATACAAGCCCTGAGCGCAAGCGAGGGGATCTCGCGGCGCGAGCCGCGAACGGGTTGCCCCCACCCCTTGACGCAAATATGTTCATGCGTACACTACGCCCATGCAGCCTCCCCTCCGGCACGTGTTTCGTCCCGATCCGCTCGCCCTCTTTCTAACGTGGACTACGTACGGCACGTGGCTGCCCGGTGACTCCCGTGGGTGGACGGACGGCGCCGGCAGCATGCATACCGCGGCGCCGCAACTTGCACGTGCCGCACTGCGAGCGATGAACGGTCCGGCGGTTGGCCTGAGTGTGTCGCAACGACAGCGAGTGGAGCAGTCGATCGTCAAGCATGCCGCGGTTCGTGGGTGGACGTTGCATGCGGTGCAATGCCGAACCGCGCACGTCCACGTGGTCGTGACGGCCACGGGCGTCTCGCCGGAAACGGTCATGGCGCAGTTCAAGGCGTGGAGCACACGGGCATTGAACGCCATGCGCGACATGAAGTCGGAATCGCGAGGACGCGTGTGGACGCGTGGCGGCAGTACGCGGCGCATCTACGACGACGAAGGCCTTGCCGCCGTCGTGATGTATGTCGTCGAGTGCCAGGACGGCGGGCGGTACGAAGCGGGTCGTTAGCCACCGTCTCGCATCGGGATCCCCCGGCTTGCGCCTGGGGGCTTTTATGGGGACGATCCCCCGGCTTGCGCCTGGGGGCTTTTATGGGCGGGATCTTGCGGCGCGGATCGTTAACCACCGTCGCGCATCGGGATCCCCCGGGGCTTACTCCACCTTGATCTTGGGGGCCTTCGGCTTGTCGTCCTTGCTCCCCTTGTCGTCCGACTTGGAGTCGGGGGCGAGCACGGGCGGGAAGCCGTTGAGGCGACGCCAGATTTCGTAGCCGAGCGGCACGCGGTTCAGAAACACCCAACCCACGGCCTGGTTGCCCTGCCGCAGAAACTCCGGCGCCGGCCAGGCGTCCTTCACGAGCCGCTGCTCCGGTTCCACGAGCACCCGAAATCTCCCTAAGCCCGCCGAGGCCGGATCGATCTGCCGGATCTTGCCGCCGAACGTGCCGATGGCCAGCTCGGGCCAGCCCGAGAACTGCACTGCGGGCCAGCCCTCGAACTGCAGTCGCACGTGTGGCATCGAGCCGGTGCGGTCGGCGAAGGCGAGCACGAGCGGCGCGTCGAGGCCGTCGAGGAACAGTTCCACCACGCGGTCGTTGGTGTCGGGCACGATCGTGCAGAGATCCTCCCCCTCCTTCACGTACTGCCCGCCCTGCCCCAGGTTGGCCGCCACGCGAAACACCACGCCGTCGCACGGGGCCACGACCTTGCGGGCCTTGAACCGCTCGATGCGGTTGTCGATGTCTTGGATGTCCCGCTCGATGGAGAACAGGTTTTGCTCGGCCTTCCGCAGGTTGCTGCGGGCCACGGCGATCGCAGACAGGCCCGTGGCGTCGGCCTGGAGCAGGAGCGCCTCCTGCGTGAGGAGCGTCGCCTGGGCCCGCTGGATCTCGGCGTCGGCCTTGTCGATGTCGGTCTGGGCGCGGTCGGCCCGCATCCGGGCCTCGTCTCGTTCCAGCCGGCTGGTGAGGCCGCCGAACTTCGGGTTCGTGAACAGATCCTCGAACGTCTCGGAGCGGTTCTTCTCGAACGTCTGGGCGAACGACATGTTGGCCCGCGTCTGCTCGGCGATCGAGATGCCCCGCTGGGCCGCCTCGCGGTTGGCTTGGGCCGCCTTCACGGCCGCTTCGCGGGCGGCCTCCTGGGCCTTCGTGGCGGCGGTCAGCTCGCCCACCTCCTCGCGGGCGGCCGCGAGCCGATCGATGAGGAACGCCCGCTGCTGGTCGAGCCGCCCGGCCAGTTCGGGATCGTTGTCTTCGATGTCCACGATCGGGTCGCCCGCCTTCACGCGGGTCCCTTCGACCACATGCCAGGTTCGCACCTGTCCCGAGACGCGGGCCGTGAGGACCTGTGTGCGTTCGGTCGGCGAGTAGGCCACCACGTTGCCGCGGCACTGCACCGTCTGCTGCCAGGGCACGAGGGCCAACGCGAACGGCGTGGCCAGAAACGTGAGCATGAGCAGCCGCGCCACGACCTTCACGCCGCGCGGCGTGGCCGCACGGCTCACCGCCGACTTCATCGGCTTCGCATCGGAATGTGTCGCATCGTGCGCCATCATGTCCATTCCACCAGTCTGTCGCACCGCTTCTTGATATCATCCCGCGTCGTCACGACCACCAGGCTCCACGGGGCCGAGCGGTCGAAGAGCGAATCGATCAGCTGCGGGCAGTCGGAGAGGTCGAGGGCGTCGAGAATTCCGTTGATGAGCAGGAGCCGCGGCTTGCCGGCAAGCGCCCGGGCGATCGAGAGTCGCGACACGGCGTTGGCCGAGAGCGGCCGGCCGTCGGAGGCGATCGGCGTGGCCACGCCCTGTGGCAGGCGGGCCACTTCGTCGGCGAGGCCCACCATCTCCAGCGCCCGGCGGACGTCGGCCGCGGAGAGGTCGGCCCGGCCCACGCGGATGTTCTCGGCCACCGTGTCGGCGAAGATCTCCGCCTGCCCCACGTAGGCCAGCTGGAGCCGCGTGGCGGCCCGATCGAGCGACCGGGCGTCGAGGCCGTCGAACTCGAGCAGGCCCTCCTTGGGCACCCGCAGGAGCGCGAGCGTCTCCAGGAGAAACGTCTTGCCGCTGCCCGACGGTCCATACACGGCGACCCGCTCGCCTGGCTTCACGTCCAGGAGCTTCGGTGGGCGGCCGCCGTAGGTCACCTCGGCCCGCACGTCCATCGGCTGGTCGCTCGGCGGCAGCGTTTCGCCCCCCACCCGCTCCAAGGGCAGCGTGTCGAGCACGCCGAGCTTATCGAGCGAGGCCTGGAGGTCGTAAAAGGCCTCGATGTATTTGCCGACCTTCGAGATCGCGGTGAGCACGAGCGTCACGAGCAGCTCGCCGGCCACGAGCTGGCCGAGTGTGAGCTGCCGCTGGATCACGAGCCAGCCGCCGAGGCCGAGGAGCACGGTGCTGGCCACGGCCTCGAGCACGAGCGCGAAAATCGTCTGCCGCCAGACCACGCTGTAATGCCGCCGGCGGGCGTTGACGTAGGCGTCGGCGAGGGCGTCGGCCCGCTCGATGGCGACGGCGCTGCCGCGGCCAAAGCGAAACGTGTGGGGACACTTCGCGAGCTCCTCGAGCCAGGCCGCCACGTCGAACTTGGCATAGCTCTCGCCGATGCTCGTCCGCACGCCGCCGATGCCGAGGACGAAGAGCAGGAAGAGCACGAGGGCGACCATCACCGCCGCGAAGGTGAGCAGATACGGATGGTAGAAGGCGAGCACGGCGAGGCCCACGATCGTGATCATCACCACGCCCACGCCGTCGACGAGCAGCGTGGCCAAAGCTTTCTGCACCGAGGCCACCTCGAAGAACCGGTTGACGACGTCGGTCGGGTTGCGGCCGTCGAAGGCCTCGATCTCCGCCCGGGCGAAGTGCTCGGCGAAGGCGTCGGCGGTGCGGACGAAGAACCGTCGCTGCAGCAACTCGGCCACGTAAAGCTGCAGGGCCTTGAGGGCGTTTTGCAGGGCCAGGAAGGCGAACATCACGAGCGAGAGCACGACCACCGGCCAGAGCTGGATGCCGAAGGCGACGGTGTTGACGAGGGCCTCGATGGCGGCCGGCGTCACGATCGAGAGCACGCCCGTGGCCACGGCGAAGGCCGTGATCGTGAGCACGTCGGCCCGCTCGAGGCGCAACGCCTCCGAGAGCCGCTGCGAGGGCCGCTTGGAGGGATGGCCGGAATGGTGGGAGTGGGCGGCTGACATGGCTGCCATGGGGGGAGTTGTCGCCCCATGATGAAGGGGCTGGCGACGCCAGACAACGCCAGAATTGCCGGCGTAGGCCCGTTGCTCCGCAACGGGCTGTGCGGAAAGCCCGTCACGGAGTGACGGGCCTACGGGAGGGCAACGGGCAAAGCCCGTCACGGAGTGACGGGCCTACGGGGGGCAACGGGCGAAGCCCGTCACGGAGTGACGGGCCTACGGGGGAGTGACGGGCCTACGGGAGCAGTTCGAGCCAGTCGGCGAATTGCGGGTAGATCCGTTCGCGGTCGAACTCCGCGGCGGCGAGCCGGCGGGCGTTGTGCCGCATATCCTTGAGCAGCCGCCGGTCGGTGGCCAGCTTCGTGATCACCTCGGCGAGCGAGTGGCCGTCGCCGGCCGTGTAGGCCAGGCCCGCGGCGTGGGTCTCGATCAGCCGCTCCAGTTCTCCGGGCAGCGAGTTGACGAGCGCGAGCCCGGCCGCCGCGTAGTCGCAGGCCTTGTTGGGCACCACCACCTGCGACTCCGGCCGCACGAGCACGAGCCCCACGTCGCACGAAGCCAGGAGCTTCACATACTCGTGCCGGCCGAGCAGGCCGTGCATCTCGATGTGACAGGCACCGCCGATCGTGTCGGCCGCACGGCGCACCAGCGGCTCCATCCGTCCCGCGCCCGCAACGTGGATCGTCACGGCCGTGCCCTGTGCAGCGAGCTGCCGGGCCGCGGCCACCAGCGCGTCGAGATCCTGCCCCACTTCCAGTGAGCCGGAGTAGACGCACTGCAGCGGCATGGCTGCCTCGCCGATCCCGCCGAGCAGCGGCACGTGGTTCACCAGCGGCGCCGTCGCGGGAAACTCCTGCGGGTAGGCGCCGAGGTAACAGACGTGCGTGGGCGTGCCGGGGGCGACTTCGCCGTGCAGGGCGTCGGCATAGGTCTGCGTGGTGAACGACACGGCATCGGCCCCTTCGAGCACGGCCTGCCGGGTGGCCCGCATCTTTCGCAGGAGCAGCGGTGTCACGAGCCTGCGAAAGAAGGCCGGGCCGGGCACGAGCCGCTCGAACGTCTCGGGCCACAGATCCTGCACGTCCACCACGAGCGTGGCATCGAGCCGGCGGGCCAGCCGCGCGGCGGCGGCGGGGCTCTCCAACGGCGGCAGGCTCGCGAGGATGATGTCGGGCCGCTCCATCTGGCCGGAGGCGATCGACTCGTTGGCGAGCCGTTCAAAGTTTTTGCCGAAGTCGCGGTGGCTGCCGAGCCGGGCGAGCGACACGTTTTTTTCGTAGGGCCGCACCGCCACCAGCCGCACGCCGAAGTTCTCGTCTTCGCGGATGTCGCGGGGGAGCGCGCGGATCGCCTTGCGGCGGTGGCTCCAGGTGCAGGTCCACCAGGTGACGTCGTGGCCGCGGCTGGCGAGCACGCGGGCCAGCGACCAATACCGCATCGGCGGCAGATTCTCGCCGGGAATGTCGTCGAACGGATTGACGATCCAGATCGAGAGGGGCGAGGAGAGCGGCTCGGGTGCGGGGGCGGGCATGGGTCAAGCGTACGGGTCACGCGAGTGTCGTGAAAGCCCCGCGCGGCATCGCCGGGGATGGCGCTCACTCCCACGCGCAGAGCTGCTCGACATGGGCGGCGGAGCCGTCGCGGAGCCAGCCGTCGAGCTGGGCCACGTCCTTGAGCTGCTGGCCGCGGAGCCGCGGCACCACGAAGAACCGGCTCTCCACCTCCGCCAGCGCCGTCATGTCGCCCCACAGTTTCTCGAACTGCGCCACCGGGAACACGTCCTCCTGGCCGTGGCCCCACCGCTTCTTCACGTCCTTGAGCGTCACGTAGGTCGGCATCTTCGCGGCGCAGCTGCGGATCGCCGCGGCCACCTTCGGCCCGTTGGCGAGATCGGCCCGCGTGAGCTCGAAGCTCGCGAGCAGCTGGTCGATGTCGATCCACGTGGAGAGCGTGTTGTAGAACCGCAGCTTGAACTCGTCTTCCTCACGGGGCATCGCCAGTCCCTCCACGAGCCGCACGCGGCCGTTCACTCTCGCGAGACCGCCGCCGCGATCCTCGATCCGCCGCGGGATCACCTCATACGAAAGGCACGAGCCACCGGCGATATGGCGGCCGAGCAGGGCGGGGTCGAGGTCGGCTCCCACGGTGTCGATGTTGTGGAGGAAGAACCACTTGAGCTGCGGCCGGTCGGCGAGCATGCCCGCGAGCACGCCGGGGCGGCCGGCCGCGTCGCACCGCAGCATGTTCGGGATCTCATACCAGTGGCCCACCGGGTGCAGGCACTGCTGCGGCAGGTTGTCGGTGTAGTCGGAGCCCTCGCCCGCCTGCTCGGCCCAGCCGATGAGCGCCGCATGCAGGCTGTCGCGGACTTTTTGCTTCTGCTCGTCGAGCAGCTGATGCGAGAGTTCCTCCCAGGCAAACCGCAGATCGCGGGTCATCGGGATCATCCGCAGGCCGATCGCCCGGCCCGGTGAGAGCACCACATGCTCCCCTTGGTTGCTCCGCGCGAGCCAGCGTGCGATCTGGTCGTGCGTGAGGTGGCTCGTGGTCACGACGTGCGGGATCGGCGTGCCCGCCTGCCGCGCGGTCGCGCGGGTCTTGGCGAGGTGCACTTCCAGGAATGAGCGGTGCCGTCCGCCCAGCTTGCAGAAGGGATTGAGGGCTTTGACGACGCCGGCACCCTGCGTCCAGCGGCTGCCCACGCCGGCGGCGAGCGTGACGACGGCCGCCTCACCGCGGGCGAGCGCGGCAAGGCCTGCGTCACGAAAGCGGGCGGCGTCGCCGCCGTCGGACCCTCTCGCTGTGTTCTCGACATCGGCGTCGTCCACGTCGTCGAGTTCGGTGGCCGCTGGCAGCCGGTTTTGGGCGAGGCCGATCCGGCCCGACTGCAGATCGTCACGGATCTGCTCGTGCTCGACGTCGTCGAAGCCGAGGTCGGCGAGCAGCGCGGCCAGGTCGCGGGCGGAGCCTGAGCCGGCGGCCGCGCGGGGAAACAGCCGGTCGAAGAGCGTGTGCACCATGCCGGCGAGTTCGGGCTGCGTGCGGCAGGCGGCGCCGAAGGCGTCGAGGTCGGCCCGCTGCGCCGCGGAGAGCGTTCGGGCCTTGAGCAGTCGCGGCACGGTCAGGGCGTAGTAGCCAGGCGGCATGAGGGCCGCGGGGCCGGTGAGCAGGTCGCTCCACGTGCCGCGGTCGTTCACCGCGAAGTCGTAGACCACCGGCTCCATCGCGAAGGGGAGCGCGTCTTCGAGTTCCCGCTTGGCGTCGCGCATGATCTCGCCGAGCGCGAGTTGGGCCTCGGCCCGCCGGTGCGGCGCAAAAATAAAACCCATGCCGCCGCCGGACATGCCCCCGAGCATCCAAAAGCCCTGGAAGTCGGAGCCGAAGCGGGCCCGCACGCGGTCGATGATCGTCTCGGTGTAGAGGTTCGTGGCCCAGGGAATGATCGTCTGGATCGGGCCGAAGAAGTTGCGGGTGGTGGCGGCGGCGATCCGCGGCACATCCCCTGCCTCGATGGCCGCGATGATCTCGTCGAGCACGTCCCCCGCTTCGGCCCGCGCCGCCCACTCCGACTCGGAGCGGAGCAGGTATTTTTCGGTCACCATCTCGAGGATCGGGCCCACGTTCTGCGCCATGCCGCCGTGCACGAGCACGAGCGAGTCGGCGAGGCTGGCGCCGAGCTTTACGGGGTCGTGTCGCGGCAGGAGCCGGCCGCGGCTCGTGCCGTGTTCGGGGTCGTCGGCGGTGGCGGCCACGCCGCGGATGAGCTTGGCCGCGGGCCACACGCCGCCGGAGTCCTGCCAGCCGCCGCCGGAGCCGCCGAGCCATTCGCCCAGAATCGCGCGGGCCGCCACGAGCCGCCGCTCCGGTTCGGTGAGCTGACCGGTGAGCGACTGGGCCTGCCCCGTGGCCCGCATGCAGACGGCGATCAGCGCCGCGAGCAGGTTCGTGGAGACGGCCAGCCGCGAGCCCTTCGGAATGTTGTTGACGCTGCTCACCAGTTCGAGGCCGAGGCCGGGACCGACGGTGCGTTCCAGCAGCGTGGCCAGGCTCTCGCCCGAGCCCTCGATGCCGGGGGGCACGATGCCCGCCGCGATCACGGCGGCCTTGAGCAGGCCGAGGTAGTCGCGGGCGAAGTCGAACACTTCGGCGAGGTCGGTGATCTCGGCGGTCGTGCCGAGGTCCACGCTCGTGAGCCGGAGCACGGGGCGGTCGATCACGCGGAGGTAAGCCTCCACGGGGGGCTTCGGCCGGGCGTCGCGGCCGTGCACGCCGAGGTCGATCGACACGTTGAGCACGCGGGCCCCTTCGGGGAAGTCCATTCCCAGAAAGAAGATGTCGCTCCAGCCGGAGTGCGAGAGGTCCATCCGCACGGGCGTCGATTCGCGGAGCACGGGGTATGCGCCGCCGTCGGCTGCGGCGAGCAATTCGGGGCGGATGCGGAGGGCCTGGTCGGCGGGATGCCCCACGCGAAACATCCACTGGTTGCCACGCAGGCTCCGCACGCTCTTCCGCACCTGGTTGGCGAGCGTCTGCAGGCCGAGGTCGCGGTAGGCGGCGGCGATCGCGCTCGAGATGGCGTCGGAGGGGCCGGAGCTCCGCTGGGCGTCAAGAAAGGTTTCGATGGCCTCCTCGAACCGGCGGGCGAGCAGGTGCTCGTAGCCGTCGTGCGGGATCAGGGCCGCGGCCTTCTCATACAAGCCCTGAGCGCGAGCGAGGGGATCTGCCAGCCGTTGGGGCACGTGAAACCGGTGGATGGCGTAGAGGAAGAAGAGCGCCCGCACCCGCTCGTAGAGGTTCGTGCTCTCGTGGCGGAAGGCCTCCAGGGCCGCGGCCTCGGCGAGCAGTTGCTCGAGGCTCGCCCCGCGGCAGACCGCATCGATGGAACGATTCCGCTCCGCGGGCTCGGCCGCGGTGATGATGTCGACGAGTTGGCAGGTCATGAGCCTTGGCCGCGGGCGAGGAGTTCGACGAGTTGGGCGAGGATCTCGGCGCGGTCTTTGCCGGCGAGGCCGAGGGCGAGCTGGGCGACGAGCAGGCCGTAGGTCACGCCGAGGTTGTAGCGTCGGCCCTGCACCTCGTAGGCGAGATACCGTTCGCGGCTGGCGAGGGCGGCGAGGGCCGGGGCGAGAAGGCGGTCGCCGGCGGGGCC
>Ga0315906_10001492_pt1 | contig 34523 bp, 56 predicted proteins | sample LakEriMetagenome_4_FD_203526 | JGI IMG/M metagenome (GOLD analysis project Ga0315906, IMG submission 203526) | Freshwater fungal communities from buoy surface, Lake Erie, Ohio, United States - Buoy 2 MA122 | ecosystem: Environmental > Aquatic > Freshwater > Lake > Lake biofilm | place: USA... | reverse complement strand
TGGTATAGTGGCTGTGACCACTCAACTGCCAAGCACCCTTTTGCATCTGATTAAAAATCTGATGTGGGTAATGATGAATAACAATCATATGACCATTTACAATTAGTTCCTTGTAATAACCCAGATATGTTAGTTTACCAATTGTATATGGATATACTTCCACACCATCATTAGGATTGACACCATTGAATCTAACTATATTCAGATGACCAGCAACAGCATCTTCATAGATTCTACGAATACAACTGTTATGATTGCCCCAAATATATAGAATGTTATTGCAGTTAATTCTACTAAGAATTGAATCAAATTCTGGAGGAGTAATATTTAGACAAAAATCACCCAGATGAATTAGTGTATCTTCTGGACGCACTACTTCATTAATCTTTGCAATCAAAGCATCATTGTGCTCATAACGATTCTTATATCCACGAGCTTCATAGATAAAAGCCTTGTCATGGTTAAAATGAGTGTCACTGGTAAAGAATACCTTGTGACTATCATTATGCGTTAGTTTTAGTGGTCGTTCAAACATAAATCATTACATCAATTCCTTCACTGTATGAAGGTTCTTCAAACTTAGCAAGCATTTTGTCAATTACCCAGTCAGGTACAACTCTACCGCCTTGTTCTCCTCGTTTCTTGTTTCTATCAATTAGACCTTGACGGTCCATCTTGAAAACAATCGCAACTACTTTTGCACCATATTTCTTTGCGGTGTTGATGTAGTCACTGCGTTCCTTACGATTGACGCTGGTTGCATCAACCATTACATTTTTACCATCTTTTAGAAATTCGTCAACCTTTCTTTTGATGTGACCAAAAACAAGTGGTGTGACGGTTTGATCTTCTTCACTTTTGCCATATACAGCACGTAGTGAATCACTGCTAAGATATTCTATTTCTTTTCCTTTGATAAATTCTTTTGCATAAGTGGATTTGCCACTTCCAGGCAATCCAACTGTAATATAAAGTGTATTCATTATTGTCACTTTATCATAGAAACAACAAAAATCAAGTCATTTAAATTATTATATGTAAGTTTTTTAATTCTGGAATGTTGAAGTCTGAATCCGTTTGTTTCTCCGATGTATACAAATTGTTGTACAAAGTCAAGTGCGTATTTATCTTTTAACCATTTGTAATAAAAGTCCATTTCTTCTTTTTGTACTTCTACAAGACAATCTAACTTTTTAAATACAGTTGCATATAGAGTAAGTGTCCTAAATGCGGATACTTCACTAGGTGGTGCGGTTAATTCTCCGCTTATCAACAAATTCATAGTAATAAATATATTGTAAAGGAAAAGTAAAACTTGTTTATTTGGTATAGGTTATATGGTATGTATAGAATGTAATCTATGGTGGTTACTAAACGAAAGGAAAATATATGTATAAGTATCTATTAGTGTTAGCCGCAGCATTTACCCTAAATGCTCAAGAAGGTCCAAAGGGTCCACCTCCCGGTGAAGGCCGTCCACCCCGTCCCAAGTTGACTGAAGAACAAAAGAAGCAACGTAGTGAATTGATTGCTAAATATGACGCAAACAAAGATGGTAAGTTGGACAAGGAAGAACGCACCAAGGTCAGTGACAATGACCGTAAATTAATGAGAAGTTTTGGACCACCTCCAGGCGGTCCAAGAGGTCCAAAACATGATGGTCCACCACCAAAAGATGGTGAAAGACCACACAAGCCTAAGAAGAACTAACAAAAAACCCCACTTTTCGGTGGGGTTTTTCATTATTTTTTGATTTTGAAATTGAAATCTATTACCAAACCTTCTGATATTGACCAGTCTGTTAACCGTTCATATATGTCTTGTATATTTTCTTTTACTGTTTTTAACATTAAATCATCAATGATATCTGTAATTGTGAATGTGGTTCCAATTTCTTTGTCTTTATTTGGTAATATAGACATTTTTAATTTTTTTTCAAATTGTACATCATTACCATAACTTTGTATCAAAATTCTATGTAATTCTAATATATAAGATCTTAAATGATCAATATCACTACCAGTTACGGTTGAAACAATAGTTAAATCAGGTATTGAACTATATTCAGTATATTTAGGATCAACAACTTCATTCAAACATTCTTTGATTAATTGTTTTAATTCTGTTTTGGTCATATCTATATAAATATAACTATAAAATAAAAAACCCCACTATTAATTTAGTGGGGTTATTGTTAATTAAATATTATTATTAATTATGTATTATTGTCGGAAACTTCCAAGCATAGGAGGAGCTTCTCCTGCACGGGAAACATCTTGGTAGTCTGCTGTACCTTTAAAATAATCTTGTTTACCCATACCATATACTCCTCCGGTTCCCCAATGATTAATGTAAACTTGATGTAATACGAATCCTACATCGTCTAAATATTTAGCACCAGTAAATACTCCAGTACCGTCTTGTACAGCAATTGTTTGTTTTATGTTTGTTTTTAGAAATGGTATAAAATTGGTTGCACCGCTTAAAATTTTATTAAATAAACCAGGATTTTGTGTTACAACTAATTCAGCAGTTCCTAATTCTTTTCCATCTTTGGAAAATGCCTTTAAAATAAAGGTAGTGGAAGTACGCCACGCTTGGCCTTTTCTATAAGAAATTTCTTTTGGTTCTAAACTTATTACTTTATGTTCGTTATCTAAAAAGAATTTAAATATTGGAATTTCAACAATTGATTTAAAAAGTCTCTTTTGTAGTTCTTTAGGATTTTTATCGGAAACACCATCTTTTTTAAATTCTTGATCATCATCAAATGGGGCGCCGCTGGTGTATAGAGATTTATCTCCTGATAATATCGCTTCATTTGTAGAAACAACTTTTTCAGGATTAAAAATCAAATCTTCCGGTGAGAATTTTTTAAGATGTTCAGATGAAGATTGATCGTTTTCTTCAATACTTATATCTCCATTCTCGTTTAATCTTTTACGAAGTAAACCTAAATGTTTTTGAAATGTTTCGTTTATTAAATCTTTGCTCATAGTTTATAATTTCCTTTGTGTTAAATATAAATATATACAAAAAAAGAAAACCCATCAAATTAATGATGGGTTCTACTATTAGTTCTGATTCTGATTATTTTTTACAGATGAATGAGTTATATACATTATCCGCTCGTTGAACCGCATCGTGTAGAGGGAAGTCACCAATGTATTCTAATTGTTTTCCACTCTTTTCTGCATTACGTTCTGCAATTTCTTTCTTAGTGAACCATTCATCTTTGGTTACATTAATCATTTCTTTGAGTATATCCCAACGTAATTCGTAGGGAGTCTTATTATTATCTGCCATATATTTCCTTTTGTGTGTGTGTGTTATGATAGCCGTTATTGACTATCAACATATACATAGTAACAAAAAACCCTACCGATTTATTTTAATCAGTAGGGTTGTTGTTTAGTTCTTTAATACTTGGAACATCAACTTCTTATATTCTTCCTTACCCAATGACTTACCATCAAGTAACTTGAATAAAAATGAAGCTCTATTGGTTTCACCATAAGATGAAATAACCAGTTGTGCTTGTTCCTTTCGTGAAGGCAATGAACGAAGTCTGTTATTCACAAAACTATTCATACCCTCCACAATCTTGTTGACTTCCTTCTTACCATCAGCAATGCGGCTAATCATACTTTTGATCTGTTCTGCCAACTCAAAATCAAAGGTGGTAAAGATATAGTTATAAAAAGTGTTGTAGTCAGGCATACCCTGTTCCAACCACACATCCATAACCTTCTCAATGTTTGACAATTCACTCTTCATATGATGTAGAGCAAGATACCACGCACCCTTTACCTTATGAATAGACTGGTCATTTTTACTATATACACAAACACCTTCCTTACCCTTCCACTGTTCAACATTCTGTAACAAATCATTGACATCACTGAAAGTATAAGTTACAGGACGTTCTAATCCCCAATGTTTGGACAACCAATCTAACCCAGATTGGTTAACCATATCATATTCTGTATGACCAATTATACCAATAAGTGTAAATTTTGGTTCATCACCATAATTAATAACTATTTTATTTATGGGACTCAACCATTCAAATAATATTGAAACTCTCCAAGTATCTCCTTGCATAGCGTCAATATATTTGTAATTTGGATATGTAGCATCTACTAATTTTGGTAGAATATTGGTTTTAAACAATTCCAACTCATGACCATTAGCCAGAGTAGACGCATCAACAGTTCCACGGGTTCGTAGAATATATTGACCATTATACTTGCTAACAATCAATAGTGAACCATCAAGCTTCTCCATTACAGTACAGTTACGTAATGAAGTAGGAACAGGAAAGTTATCAGGATTTTCTCCCCAGTTAGTAAACTTAGGAAATCCAGCACTAATAACTTCACCATCATAATTCACAACCACACTACGCATGTGCTTGTTGTCTTGAGTCCACTTAGTACCAATATGTTGCGGTTGAATCAAATGAACAATTTCACCGTTAAGTGAATGTTCATGCACCATAAATTGAGTGCGGTCAACCTTATCTAGGTCAATTTTCATAGATTTATCTTACCGCAGATTTTAAAGAAAGTCAAGGTTCATCTTCAACATTTTCACCACATTCTTTACATCCGTCAAATAAAAAAAATAATGGCAAATGTTTTTCGGTTTCTTCCGCTGAACCAAAGTGTTTATTCAGTATATCATCTGCTTTGTCACTATCTTTCCAACCAGCCCAATTTCCGTCACCGGGAGTTCCACCCAATTCCAGATAATTACACCAAGGAAATTCCACACCATTGACATTTTTTACATCATAGTATGGACACCGATTTACTGTGCCACGATAGTTGTTACTTTCACTAGGAACTTCTTTCCAAGTGTAACAATAATCTCCTTTGGGTATGACACTAGTGTCTTTCATAGAAAGGTTACATCTTCATATCTGATTACCCAACCACCCTTTTTATTAATATCATCACTCACAGTCACTTCATAAGTTTCTGGTTTAATGCCGGTAATATAGTGATTTTCATACTTGTTATAACGATGTTTGGCATTTACCTTTTTGCCAATTACATCACTAGGAATCTCAAGAAAATTCTCCTTGAGCCATTTTCCAATAATTTCTTTGGACAAACTATCCTTGATAATACTAACATCATCCAGAATATATACCAATTCACTATCTGGTTCAATATACTTACATTCACTCAAATATTGAGCAAGTGCAAATCCATCAGTATCAGATTCAAACAAACAATCAATGATATCCTCTTCATAGGTTTCACGGGTTTCATAACCTCCACCAGAGGTACACCACTGTTCATATTGGTCAACAACACGCTTAAATTGTTTGTTTTCACGGTTAATATTTTCCCTTGACAATTTAGGACGATTAACCTTGTCTTGTAGCTTCATATAGGTTTGTTCACTCATAACTTTATAAGATTACCACACAGTTTATAACAAGTCAAGACACTTTTGGCAGTTTGTAGTCAGGAATTTGACTTGGAAACCAAAAGAAGTCTTCTTCAAAACTATAAAAAAAGTTTTGATTAGTAGCATGATTATATGCTTCAATTACAGTTCTGTCATTTAGTATACGCTGTTTACCCCTAAATTCCATATGGGGATACTTATTCTTAATTTCTTCTGGAACATGAATATTCATTTGGCAATCCAATCGTGAAATCGTTGCGGTAAAAACATATAAATCGTTATTGTTGCAAGTGAAAATGTAACGGGTGATATATCTACCTTAAATAACTTATAAAGCAATATGCTTGTACCCAATGACAATACCAAATTAACAATAAACGCTAAAAATAATTTCATAGAAATATTGATTGTATACTCTTTAACTTACGATTAAGTTCTTTATTTTCTTCTTTCAGTTGTTCAACTTCTTGCATTAATCTAGCATTTTCTTCGTGTAGAGTTCTGATATTATCCATCAAATCTCGCAAGATATCTTCATTACTTTCAAAGTCCATATTATTCTACCTTTCCATATACGGTTTCAACATCAATATAATAATTAGGCAATCCAAATGGACGAATAGTGAACTTCCAAGTCTTTTCACGATCCTTGAAGTTATAACCACTAATAAATCCAATACCACGATTAGTATTTACCTTGTCACCAAAATGATAAGGAAGTGGATTTTCCGCAAGAACCTTAGCAAACAGTTCGTTATTATTAATCATGGATACATCCTAACCCAACTTTTTTTAAATGTCAAACACTTTTCCGTCAAAATATGCTTTACATCCCAAAACCTTGTCAATCGCAAAGATTTTTACACCGGATTCATTAAACATGGTAAATGTAGCATTATCATGTCCTTTCCATTGTTCTCGTTGTGCATCATTACACAAATCATTAAATTGACGATGTATATAAACATCATTAATACCACTTTGGATGATTCCCCTAGCACAGTCAGCACAAGGCAAAGCATTAGTATAAAGAATTGCACCATCCGTGTTTATACCGTATCTTGCAGCTGCGTAAATAGCATTTCGTTCACCATGTTCATACCATTTGTACTTTTCTGGTCGTTGATGACGCAATTCATCATCATCATTTACTCCAATAGGAATACCATTGAAGCCGGTAGATATGATTCGTTTATCTTTTACAATAAGAGCGCCAATCTTAGTCTTGGGATCTTTGGATTTACTTGCAACCCAATAGACTCCTTGTAAAAACCATTCGTTCCAATCTGGCGGTGTATAATTTAATCCCATAAGTGACAATAATATTTAGCAAATAGTTCTAGACCTTTTTGTTTGCGTTCTTGTAATTCATTGTGTTTTTTCATCCATTCATCAAAAGATTGTTTGTCTTCTGGACTTTTTTCTTTATCAAACGTCCACTTTTTATCTTCATAGAAGTTTGGAAATGGATTGAATCGTTCGTCATCATTTAGATATTCAAATGTCCAAATAAGTTCATCAAGTACATTTTCCCATTCTTCTGGTGTGAAATCTGGATGATAACCATACCGATTCATTTTCTTGAAATGTTTTAGTCTGGGTAGAATAAACTTACTAAATGTAACATCCAAACTCCAACATTCTTCATTACTTACACCATAACGAATTCGTTGGTATGTACTAATAAACCATCGTTTAATGTCATGACATTTGTAATATACACGCCAACCATATGGTACTGTATCTAAGAACCAATCGCCAAATTTATTGGTACGATACCATTTTTCTTCTGAAAGAGAAGTGTTCTCAGAAACTTCTAATCGTTCGTTAATTTTTTTGATTGAATCATCCATATGTTTACACTATACTATATGAAATTAAAATGTCAAATTAAAAGAACTATTAAAGATTACAATTGATATTTATATAAGTGAACTAAAGCCTATGAAAAAGCAAAAATCTAAAATTGTTGACGGAATATTTTATGGAATTGAAGTTACAATTGAAGATGAGAAGTTAATTAAAGTTCATAATAGAGACGGCACTAAATTCAAGGATATCAAACCTCAAATTGATAGAATTGCACAATACTTAATTGACGAAGGTTTTGTAAAAGATTTAATTCCAATGGTAAAAGTAATAATGTATTAATTACTTCTTACTGTCTTCCCAATCACGAAACATCATATTTCCTAGGAGATATGCTTGTTTTTCTGCTTTTCTTAATTCTGTATCATTTTGAGCATACTTAACATCATTGGATTCATTTTGACCAATACCATACATATTGTTTTCATGTTGATACAAATGAACACATTCATGTGCAAATGATCTAAGTATATCTTTTGGATGACGATTAAGAATGTATAAAGTGATACTTTTATCTGCTGGATTGTAATAAGCAGTTTTACCCAAGATATTTTCTGAATTATCAATATCTTTTTTAAGAACTATTTTGGGTATAGTTTGTAAATTCAATTTATTTTTTATTACCGCAAATAATTCGGGTAACATTAACATAAATTCTTTCTTTGTATCAGCATCCATACCTATAAATATAAATAAAAAACCCCACAGACATTAAAATCTGTAGGGTCTTTGTTTTATACATTTACAGTTAAATCAATTGAATCTTATTCTTCAATTCCTCTGGAATAAAACAATCATTAACCGTATGACACTTGACACAATAAAAAGCATCAATAGGTAAATAAGAATCCTTTGGCTGTCCAGTAAGTAATGCACTTACCTTTCTCAAAAACATTCCTTGATTAAATACATTACCTTTACATGTATCACATACAACTTCACTAGTGTCTTTTACACTTAGTTTCTGTTGTGGTCTGTCTGTTGGTCCAAACATATTTGTTTATTAGGCTACAGTAGCAGGATCACTGTCACTAGCAGCTTCCAAACGAGTAGCTTGGGCATTTACCAAATCAGCAGCAGCTTGAATTGCTTCTTCACTTGGATGTGGAGTATTCAATACTGTTACTGCGGAGTCAGTTGCTGCGGTCAAACGATTCAATGCATCTTGTAGATTAGTTAGTGCTGACATAATATTATTATACCTTTCAATTTGTTGTTTATTACTATCTAAAACAGCTTTCAATAAAATACGATCATAACACTCATTATTATCACTTTTATAAAAAACTGATTTAAAAAACTTAGTTATCATACTCATATAAGTAGTGGTTATCCATTCAAAACTTTATTACATCCCCGTGACAATGCAATTATTTCATCCAAACTCTCTCTAACCCTAATTGGATGGGTTGAATTATTTTTGGTGAAAATTAAACTGTGAACCTTTGACTGTTCAACATTAATTACCATATCCAAATTAATCAACTGAGGATTATATTTTCTATTACTTTGGTTTTCCAAATCATCATGACCAGGATCCAATACCGATAGTTTTACAAAGTGTGCCATATAGTTTTTATTTAATCTTGATAAAATACTAACATGATTCAAACTTTTGTCAATATTTATATGCCGAAAGGATTAAATATAATTTATGGCCGTAACAATCAATTACAATGTAGACAGTATACAATGTTATACTCAATACGATCAATACACAGATGTAGTAGTTAAAGTAGGATGGAGTTGTGTAGGTTCTGGTATCGCAGAAGCCGGACCTCAAAGTGGAAGCACAGTATCACTATCTTATCCAAATACTACACCATTAACACTCAATAGCGGTTCTTGGGATAGTGGAAGTTTCGTTCCATATAACCAATTGACAAACCCTATTATTATGAGTTGGGTATTTGGTCAAATCGGAGAATCTGGAAAGGATATCATTGATAACTATGTAACAGAACAAGTTCAACAAATGATCAATCCTACCATCGTAAACTTACCTCTACCGTGGGAATCAACCGGTAGCGTACAACCTTAAAATAAATACATATGAGCGCAACAATTAATTGGAGAGTGGGTACAATGGAATGTTACCCAACATACGAACAAAACATTGATGTAGTATTCACCGTTCATTGGGACTGCATTGGTTCCGAAACAGTAAGTGGAAGTACTTATAACGGAAGAGTATATGGAGCAACAGGAGTAACATACCATTCCGGTTCCACATTTACTCCATACAATCAACTAACTGAAGATGTTGTTCTTGGTTGGGTTTGGGATGCAATCGGTAATGACCAAAAAAATAGTTATGAAAATAGTGTTCAAACCCAAATCAATAACCAAATCAATCCACCAGTAGTAATTTTACCTCTACCTTGGACTCCTCCTTATATTTCTATACAACCAATCGGAGGAACATTTGTCACAGGTTCAAATGTTACATTGACTGTTATCCCCATGATTCTTGATGGAATGACATATCAATGGAAAAAGAATGGAACCAATATCGATCAAGCTGTAAGCTCCTCTTATAGTATAAATGATATTCAAATGAGTGACGCAGGTGATTATGTCGTCGTTGTAACTAGTGCAAATGGACAATCCGTAACAAGTAATATTGCAACAGTAACAGTAATTAATCCTACACCTCCTCCTACTCCAACACCACCAGTAATCACAGAACAACCTTCTAGTCAAACAATTATTGTAGGTGACGGAGCCGTATTCAATGTAAATGCAACCGGTGAATTACCATTCTCTTATCAATGGTTTAAAAATAATACAGAAATCGTAGGCGCAACAGGCAATACTTATATCATCCAAACATCTACTCTAAATGACGCAGGTGATTATAAAGCAACAGTAACCAATATCGCAGGTGTTACAACAAGCGATACCGCAACACTCACTGTTAACGAATAATTAATAACATATATAAACCATAAAACCCCGTCAAATTAATGACGGGGTTTTTTATTATCTAAATGGTGGGCCAAACCGGACTTGAACCGATAACCAAGGAATTATGAGTTCCCTGCTCTAACCAATTGAGCTACTGGCCCAAGTAAATCTGGAGCGATATCTCGGACTTGCACCGGCCTTCTCACTAGAATGTGAGCGTGCTCCTCATGACACTAATATCGCATTAAAACTGGAGCGGGTCCGAACTTTGCATTTCGCCTTCTGATCTGGTAGACCAGCGTGCTCTCTTTACACTTGACCCGCATTTAAATACAAATAGGAAGGACTAATGATTACCTCCAAGTTTCACAATATGCACCGTTATTCATCCACAATCCATAAAGTTAATTACTCTCTATGTTAACGATTGATGGGACTGGTTTCCCACAACGACCTACGATATATCATTTATTTTAGCTACGATGTCGTTACGCTTGAATTATAGGTTGTACGACCCACAATCCGCCATAGACTTACACTACATATTGCTACTCCAACCAATAATGATTCTTCACCACTATTGTGCGTTACCCCTATACAAAGGTTGTTCCGCCACTATCTTAAATTGTTAAAGAACTATCAAAAAATGGTAGGCGTGAGTGGATTCGAACCACCGCTTTACAGATTTTAAGTCTGTTGACTCTTCCGCTGGTCTACACGCCCATTTAAAATTATCACTTACTACTTATTCATCTTACCACATCTTGTTCACTTGTCAAACAAGTTTTTCAAAAAATGGTAGGGATGGAGGGACTTGAACCCCCAAGGATTGCTCCGGCAGATTTTGAATCTGCAGTGTTTGCCATTCCACCACATCCCCATTATTAAAATGGTAGCCTCATGCAGAATCGAACTGCCCAGAACGCCAATCGAGCGATTATAGAGATTATAAGTCTCCCCATGCACCTTACATCTTGAGGCCACTAAATGGTAGCGGGGGAGTGAATTGAACACTCTACCTTCCGGTTATGAGCCGGACGATCTATTCCGTTGATCTACCCCGCAAATTTTTAAAAGAACTAAAATGGTTGGAACGGTGGGTGCTGCCCCCACTTAAACTGGCTTATGAAACCTGTTTCTTTGCTGAAAGCGCTCCAATTGGAATGGTAGCGGGTACAGGAGTCGAACCTGTTATCACTAACGTTATGAGCGTTGTATGGTAATTCCGTGCCACTCACCCGCAAATTGTTTATAAAGAACTAAAAATTAAAAATTATGTTGGGTGTATCTATTGAATACTCTATCCACCCAACAAACAGAGTATACCATGCGCTAACCCCGCAACCAAGAAGTTTTTTAAGAGAACTTCCAACTCTAGGGGCGTAGTTTCCTATACCCTCCACCAAGTTGTTTTTCTTAGCTATACAACCAAACATCAAATGGTAGTCTGTAGGGGAATCGAACCCCTCTTACCGGAGTGAAAGTCCAGTGTCCTAGCCGATAGACGAACAGACCGTTAAAATGGTGGCCCCGGTGGGACTCGAACCCACGACCAAAAGCTTAAAAGGCTTCTGCTACTACCAACTGAGCTACAAGGCCATTAAAATTTGTTAAAGAACTATTACTTACTACTTTTTTATCTTACCACGATTTTTTGTTTTGTCAACTAAGTATTTTATTCTTTCGTCGGTGACCCCCTTTGGTTAAAGGCCAAGGCAGTTCCACCATACAAAGATGTTCTAGAGGAGTGCTTCTCCCACCATGCTGAAAGAACGAATACTTACTACTTCTTTATCTTACCGTAAATTTTCAAAGAATCAACTTCTTTTTTCAAGAAGTTTGAACATATAAATATATACAAATTTATGAATATGTTCAAAAAATGGTATCCCCACCAGAAATCGAATCTGGATCATCCGCTTAGAAGGCGGATGCTCTAACCATTTGAGCTATAGGGACATTATGATTTAAAGAACGATATCAACTTAACATTGAAGTTGAATTTAGTCAACACTTTTGTTTTAAAAAACTGGAGTGAATGACTTGTTTGGTACTTCAAGGAGAACGTCACCGTTATCTAGTACCAGATTGACTTTATCTTCGCAGATGGTTTCAATTTTGTCAACATTAAAAACATCGTTGCGGTGTAGATATTTTGGCCATACTTCGTGGAGTTTGGTTTTATCAATGTCTACATCAATATTTTTTAACATTTTGATTTTCATAGTGATATGATAGGTTGACGGTTAATTTTGTCAATAAAAAAGTCTGGGTAAGTTTTATCCTACCCAGACTTAGAAAGTTTTTATTTAATTAAATATTACTTGTTTAGTGTGAGTAGGTATTTGAGTTTTTGTAATTCGCCCAACATTTCATCTCTTATGTTTAATAAGTTTGTGTCTGCGGGTTTGAGACCTTTAGGCAATTCAGTTACTAGGAATGATATATATTCTTCAATAAATTTATCTGGATCTTTATCAGTAATGTTTGATGATTCTGGTTTGAATCCTTCTTTATTCATTATTCTGGAATATTGTCCCATGAATTCTTCAACGAATTGATCAATTAAACCAGTGAATGCGTCATAAGCACCACCGAAAGCTTGATGTTGTGCATAACTATCGGTCTGCCAATGATAAACTTTCAATTGGTTATGTAGAGCTAAGAATTTAGTTATTAAGTCCATATACTATAATTATCTGTGATATAAGATTTCTTTCTTTTTTAATTCATCTTTTTTATTATTGTAATATACATTGATTGAATTTATATTATTTGACCGAAAAGTTTCTATGTCTTTTAATTGTTCTTTGATTAATTCAATCTTCTTACCTTTAGTTTCCATTACCACTTTATATAAATCGTCATCATCAATTTTATCCATTTGTTTTGACGCTAATTTTAATTTATCATTCAAATCCTTTTCAAGCTGAATCAATGGATCAACAATTGAAACGATGTTAGATACATCATTTAATCTTTTAATATTAACAATATATCCCAAAGAAAATCCAATCAACAATACAATAAAAACCGCAGTCAAAACTGATGTCCATTCTTTTTTTGTTAATTCCGACAACAATTTCGATTTAACCTGTTGTTCCGTAACTGTTTGTTCTTGTACTTTTGATCCTAAAGATACTTTTCCCATATAACTTATGTATATAAATTAATATTTTACTGACCATCTTTTTGTTGCGCCTGGATCAATTGGTTTCATTTGATTGGCTTGATGTTGTTGTGCCAATTTATCAACCAATGCGTCAACTCTGGCTTGTTGTTGTGCTTGTCTTTGTTCTGCAGCAATTTGATTTGCTTCAATTTGACCAGCACTCATACCAGGATTATTTGACATAATACCGATTGGTTTTAAACTTACGATTCCACCTATTTGTCTCATATAATATTCCTTTGTTATAGATAAATAGGATTTATAATTGTTTTTATACTAAATTTAATATTATATATTTGCGTATGGAAGAACAACCGTTACAACCAAAGAGTGTTAAAAAGACATATAGAATTGTGGCTACATTTGAATTGGATGTTCCAGATGAACATTATATGTTAGTTACCCATGAAAGAGAAGGTTTATCCAGAGATTTAGTTGGATATGCATTATCTTGTCAAAGATTGACTGTATATAGTAGTCAACATCCAAAGATAGGTAGATTTAGAAGAAAACCGGAGAATATTAAATGTGTATTTGAAAGATGTGATGAAAATTTAGACTACATGATTTAAATTATATTCTTTAACCAATCGGTTTATATTATTCTCTACCATTACTATATAGTTACTGGAAGTATATTCATATAACGCATAAAATTTATTGTTTAATAACGGTTTTACTAATTTATACCAAAATCCAGGTGTTTTACTTATCAAATCGTTTAATCCATTGTACATGTTAAGATTATGATATTTTTGAAATTCATCAAATTCTTGATATAAATTATCTAGTTTTTCTACATATTGTTCATCACCCATTTGACTTAACCAATCACCTAAAGCAACACAAGCACCAACATGGTCTATTTCTAAGTTTTCTACTTTTTTAAAGTAATCCGTCACCATTATTAATCCGCAAATTCTACTCTTTTCTTCTTCTGTTAAAATATTATCAAAGTTGTTTCCTATAAAGTGACATCCTCGTTCTACATGGGTATTAATATATTGAGCACCAGTTCCATTATCATCCTCTTTTAGTTTCAAGAAACCAATGTCATGATACATTGCAGCTACAACACCGCAAAAGAAATCGGATTCATTTTTTTCTATAATTTGTTTATCAACAATACTGGAATATAAATCTAAGAATACTGCGGTGCTTGTTATGAAATGATATATATCGTGATATTTTGTTTCTAGTTTGTGATATCTATCGTCACCAAAATTACAAATGTCAATCAAATAATCGTATAGTTGTATTAATCTTTCGTCTTGTTTATTGAATAGTTTTAACGATATATTTTTTAGTGTTCTTGGTGTTGCGAATTTCATAGAGCGTTACTTTAGTTTGACATATTGATATTAATCGTTTTTCTTGAATCTACTCAAATCCAAGTTGGGTAATGGTTTTTCTATATTAAGACCGGCGAGTCTTTCGTTTTGAACTACCAATTTATTACCACTAACAACTTTACCGTCAACAATATCATAAATGAAAAAAACTGTTTTAGTTAATCCTACACGAATAATTCTACCTGGCTTACCATCAACATACACTACATCGTCTTCTTTGTAGTCCGAGCCGATGAACATAAACAATGCTGCGGCTAACTTTTCAATACTAGATTTAAACATCAATACAACCAAACCAGCCAAGAACATCCAGACATATTTGCCTGTCATATCTTGAGCGGTATTTTCTAAAACTTGTTGGGAAATAGTGTGTATAGTATTAGTATCCATAAATTATTTAATCCATTTTTGTTCTTTTAAAATATCATCAATCAAATCTTTTTCAGAACTATCCATTTCTTTATCAAATCTCTTTAATACTTCGGTTAATGGATATACTCTGTCTGGAGATTCTTTTTGTTTTTCCTTGAGTTCTTGAATTACATCAACTATCTTAGTAAGTGGTGATTTATATTCGTCCACTTTATCTTTTGATGCGAAATTAGCCAATTCAAATGCTTTTGGTGTCAATCCTTTGATTAAACTTAATACACCAGAACCAATCATATTGAATATACTAAATGCTGCACCAGCTGCTGGATGTACACTTGCTAATATTCTTAATAAAGCAAATACTACAACAAATATAATAATTGCAGTTAAAGCACTAAAGAAAAACTTTTTAAGTCCCCAGAAAACTGCATTAAGACCAAACATACCACCCATACTATCAATTGTTGCTTGTTTTTCATCAGATTCTTTAGCAACTTCTTTGGCTTTATCGGTCATTTGCCAAAGTTGGTCGTCATATTGATTCTTTAATTCTTCTTTTTCTTTTTGTAATTTATCAATTACACTATCTCTTTGACCCAATAATTCACCACCCTTCTTTCTTTCTTCTTCTATTGATGAATTCAACAAATCAATTGTAGCTCTGATTCGTTTGATTTCATCCAAATGTGGTGAACCTACAATGCTAATAACTCTTTCATTTAGATTCTTTGCAGTTTCTACTTGAATAGATGTGTTTGTAACTTGTTGTAGTGAATATTGAATACCTTGGGCTAATACTGCAGTTTGTATTTTTTTACCCTTATCATTTTTAACCAACTCCTCGTAGGTAGTATCAATCTTTTTTTCTTGTTTGGCAACCGCATCTTGTGCGGTACTTACTTGTTTGCCAGGTACAATTGTAGTGGAACAACCACTTAGAAACAATGTAAATACAATTAGGGAGAGAAACTTCTTCATATTAATTATAAATATACTTTTTATAATTAAAACGAATACTTTTTATATTTTACAAATTGATATATAATTTCTTACCGTTTTGACCACTATATTTGAATCTTGTAACAGGAACAGATAAATTTAATCCTTCTTTAATATGTGGAAATCTACCCTTTTGAACATATGCAAGTGTCATATGTGGTTTATAATCTGGATACTTATCTTCATTCTTATAACAATCACATCTGCGTCTAATTTCAGATAAGATTTCATTCTTTTCTACATCAAACTTTACCACATCATATTTTTCATTTTGAAATTGTGTTAATCCGGTCAATTTAACAACAAATGGTTTGATACCTTGTAGGATAGTGGCTAAATTAGCCCTTGTTAAGTCAGGAGAATATCCATACTTAGTTGTTATGTGTGGTTCATCATCATAACCATAGGTACTGTCATTTGGGTCTGTATAAAGAATTTGTGACGGTATTACGGTTTTACCAAATTTAATTATATGTGGACCTCTGGTTGGTTCAACCATTGCCATCAAACAACCAAATTCATTGTGTCTATTTTCTGTAATTAAGTTCATTCAATTCCATTATCTGTTAACAATTTTAATTTTACCCCACTTAAATTCCATACACAACCACTTGCAATATCCCACCCATAATACCAGGTATATTGATATCTAGCTTCAAATTGATATGGATTGATTTCTATACCATCATACTTACTAGCAACCTTCTTCCAATCAATTGTTCCGGCATTAATTCCTCCAATTAAACTGCCTTGATATTCACGGTTAAATTGCATCAATTCCATATGTGTTTTTATTTGTAACACATTAGTATTTCCAATATCAACACTATAAATGTATTTACCTACCCATTCTGGCATTTCACTTCGTGTCCAATCAATCCATTCACTGCCAAACCCATACCAAAATCCACTGGGTTTCATTGCAACTTTTTGTATAAATGTTCTAGGTTCCAATTCAAATGGTTCTTTTGACATATGAATACGCATATCATCTGTCAATTCCAATTCATTTATTAATTGTGTTAGTTTAATCATAAAATTACATTACAAATATATCACCTACATTTGCATTCAATACATCATTAATAAAATATGGTATTGTATTTGCAATCATATCCAATTTTTCTTGTGCTTCAGATAAGTTTTGTGTACTTGCAATACTTTTACTGCCATATGGACCATATCCAACCAAAATGTTTTTGGTTAGTGGTTTGAATGTAATTTTACCGTCTTTTAAATACTGTACAAACAATTCATAGTAAAATTCATATGGTCTAAGATGTATTCTACCTTCTCTTGCACTACGCATTGTACCAATAGCATTAAACAATCTACCCTTAGCCAATTCATGTGTTCTTATCTTTTTGTAATTATTGTCATAGGTTCTACTTACTTTTTGTTTACCATAAATAGCAAGTAATTCATCAAATTCATTATCCAACCATTTGGTATAGTCTTGAAATTGTGGTGTTCTATTCATTGCATGACCTACTCTATGAACAATGGTCCATGCAGTCATTGGAATTTTATCAGCAGCGGTATTGCTTACAAAGAATACAGTGATGTTATCACTGTTTATAGTTTTATCACCCATTTCTTCATGTGTCAATCCTAAACCTTCTGGAAATGGTTTAAAGATAAATTCATATGGTACTTTACCTCTTTCACTAAATTGTCTTAGACCAGGCTTGTTAACAAAATAAAAATCAAAGTCAACGATTGTGTTTTTCAACATATCCGTTACCTTTTGTACAGTTGCTGGATGACTTACTGCTGCTCTGTCTCTAGTATCTTTGTATGAAGCACCCTTTTCAAAATCGCCTATGGTTTTATAAGTACCAATTGGCGCTTCATTTAATAAGTCAATCAACTTTATCATATAGATATAAATATGATAAATTAACTAATTGTTTAAAATAATTCAGATGAGCCAATATTAACACCAAATATAAGAATGCCTAAATCTCTTGGGTCATTGTCAATTTTATACTTTTCATCCAATTTTATCTTTAACTCTGTATAATTGGTGGTAACTATTCTTAAGTTACAAAGTATGTCTTTCTTAAGATAGAATTTTACACTGTCATTTACTATCAATAGATTATCTATGGGACTCTTAATTCTAAAATCAATAGTATCTATTTTTTGTAAAGCCCCACCAAATACATCACTGGTCCATACCCAACGCTTAAATGGAGCATTATCAGAATGCTCCATTTCGTATATACCATACATTATATCTGCTGTTTTCTTAATTCCTTCTAATGTAACTGTTTGATACTGTATATGCATAACAATATTATATATTATTATACAGACATAACAAATTAATTATATTATACTTCAACAATTCTTTTTGCAATATCCGCAATAGCTTTTTGTTGTTTAGGAAAGATTTCAGTTGGAAAAATCTTGTCTACCCATTGTCTAAATACAGCTTTGTCTCTAAACTTTTCTGGTAATACATTCAAATCATCAAAGTGATAATCAGTATTATGTTTAATCATACCAACATTTTCACCGTCACCTTGTATCTTATATCCTTGCAACATTGCATTAGCAACAAAATCAATGCTAGCTGGTAGATACTTTTCATTTGGTTCTCTATTTTGTTTACCCTTGATTTGTTGAATAGTCTTTTTATTATCATCAGCTTCAATAGTAACATGTGAACGGTTCTTACTATCCCAAAGTGAATAAATGTCTTTGTTTTCATAACCAGCACCACCAACGCAATGTCCCATAAATTCACCTTCAACATCTTTGGATTCTGGTGTTAACAACTTAACCCATTTCATACCACCTACTTGTTTAACTACTTTGTAATCCTTACCAAGTGCCAATTTTTTCTTTTCAACATCTTCTTTACCGCTATCAGTTGCGGAAGCAGCCAATTCTCTATCCCATTCTTGAACCTTTTGTTTGATAACTCTATATGGTTCTTTATAAATCTTTCTTAAATCATTTGGTTCAAGTGTAGCAAAGTAATCAACAGTATGACCAATTTCATCTACAACATCTTCTGGCAAATCACCAGTAAAGTCCATAATGTCTGGTTTATTCATCCATTCTGGTTCACCATCTTTGTATTCATGTTTCTTGATTGCGTTCTTCAAGTCAATTTCATCATTTTTGATTGCGCTGACATATTGTTTCAAGAACCAATCTCTTACTTTATTGGTTTCACTACCAGCAAATTGTGGAATTTCTTTAATATCCAATGCTGCATTGATGGATGTTAATAAGTCTGTAAAATTTGTTAAATTGGCTTCTGTCAATAGTCTTTTCATATGATATAAATATTGGTTAAAATTTTATTATTGTTACTAAATTACATTACAGTTACTTTACCCGTGATACATACTTTTCTTACTTCTTGTGTAGTTAAATAATGGTCATTCATAAAATTATGAATAACAACATTTTCTGCTTCTTTTGGAAATCCTTTTAGTGATGTAATTGGATTATGAGCACAATTAAAAACACCGTGAATTATTTCTGGTGCACCTGTAAAATCTTTTAGTTCATTGAAAGATACATTCAATGATCTACATCTATTTGGTGGCAATCCTTCCAAAGACTTTAACTTGCAATCCACTAAATAATATACACATTTTTGATTTTGTGTAAGATATTCCAATGATTTTAGTGATGTTGCCATTATTTTAACATCTAAAATATTAGTTGGCATATGTTTTAAGCTGGTTAATCTAAGATTGCCTAAACAAGTTAGTCTGGTAACATTAGCAGGACAACCTTCAAAATCAGAAAATTTACCACCAACTTTTAAAGTTTTAACAAAATTTTGTTTGATACCAACCAAACTAATTAATGGATTGTTAAGTAATTCTATATTTTCCGTTACAAGTTCAGGAAAATTATCTAATGTTGTTAAACCATTTTTTGATAAATTTAATGAACCTTCAATACTAACACCCTTAAATATTTCTGGTATTTCTTTTAAAAATAAATCAGATAAATTGACATCTCCTTTTATATATTTATTCATAATTAAATTTGTATATTTCTTGGGTCAGATAATTCCACTTCACCTTTTATTACACATCTTTTACGAAGTTCTTTTTTAAATTGTGAATGAAACATCATATCATGATTATTAAATAATGGTGAAACTGTCATAATACAATTAAGCTCTATTAATTTAGGAAATCCATCAAGATTTTGTAAATCATTGTTGTTACAAATAAAATTACCAGTAATATGTTCAGGACATCCAACCAATGTTTTCAATTTGTTTTCACTAATATTTAAATCATGACATTTTTTAGGCATACCAACCAATGAATCAATATTATTATATCTAAGTTGAAAATTGGTAAATTCACCAGTTGTTACTGGACAATGTTTCATATCTTTCAATGAAGTATAAGTTATAGTGAAATATATGCCTGCAAATTCTTTTAAAGTACCTTGCAAACTGGTAAAGTAACTGCAATGTTTTATCATTAAAAATTCATCTATAATTTCAGGACACCCGTCTAAATTATTAATTTTTGATTTTCTAATTTCTAACCCCTTTATCCTTTTTTGTTTAATACCAACTAAAGAAGTTAAGTAATTATTGTATTGAATTTCAGCATAATTACAACTCAATGGAAAATTATTCAAATTTCTTATGTGATTGTCTGTAATATGAACATCACCCTCTATATGAACATCATTCAATATTTCAGGTATTTCTCTAAGATAAAGATTATCTAATTTTACATCTCCTATTATTTTTTTCATATAATTAATCAACGCTAATACGACCACCTACATTACATATATCTCTAATGGTTTGTATAATTACATTTCTATCATTTTTGGTATAATCTGGAAATATTCTTAACATATCAGTCATAGACAAAAATACATTACTTGCTATATATTTTGGAAATCCGTTCAATGATTGTAAGTTTTTTAACTCCATACCATAAAAATTATGATTAATATTAGTTGGACCACCTTCAAATGATGTAATTGGATTTAAACTACAATCATAACTACCTTTTACATTATTAGGACTACCTTTTAATGAAGTAACCTTATTATCTAAAAAGAAAAAATCATAAAATTGAACAGATTCAAATCCGTAACCATCTAAACTACTAATACGATTTTCACTAAATGATAATGATTTATTATTATTTAAGATTGATGCGGGTAATCCGTTTAAAGAAGTAAGTCTGTTAGAATCCAAAGTCAATCTTGGTCCAATAATTGTAGCTATACCATCCAAAGAAATAAGTTTATTGCCGTCACAATTATAATTTCCTTGAACTTCTTCAGGTCCATACTGTAATCCAGTTCCTGATCCTAATAAATTATCACTACAATTAAAATTTCCTTTGACAAATGTTGGTGCATTTTTCAATGATGTAATTTTATTATTACGAATTTCATATGTACCGTGACAAGCATACATTGCAATGTTATCAGGAATTTCTTTCAAATGTAGTCCTTCCAAATCTACATTATCATACAGATGTTTTCTTTTCATACTCTACGATATCCTCCTTGATCATCTGGTTCATACTCTGGTTCATCCATTTCTATTTCTGGATTTTCTTCTACATCTTCTATAGTTTTATAAATGTCACCGTGTATTTTACAAATTTTTCTTATTTCATCATATAAAGCATGAGCTTTTGATGTTTGTCCACCATTTGTAGGAAATAATATACTACCCAATGGTGTATTACCTAAAAAAACATTACCACTAACTTCTTCAGGAAATCCTTCCAATGAATTTATATCAGTATCATATAGATACAAATCACCACCAACATATTTTGGTCCACCTATACAATTTGTAATAGGCAACCATAAAGCTTCAAAATCACCCTTAATATGTTCAGAACAACCATTTAATGTTTTAAGACCTGGATTATTATATATTGACAATTTACCAAAAACTTTTGTGGGTAAACCAACCAAAGATGTTAGTTGATTACTAGATAAGTCAATATTTCCAGTATTAATATACTTATATATTGGTGCGCTAAAATTTGGTATTCCATTTAAATCTCTTAAACTACAATTATTTGCAATTAAACTCTTTACTTCTTTTGGACCTCCTACAAGTGATTTTAAATTTTTATTGTATCTGCATTTAAACGCACCGTCAACTTTTACCGGACTATTGTTTAAACTTTTTAAAATATTAAAAGAAACATCAAAGTCACCTTTAATATGAACACCATTAAGAATTTCTGGTATTTCTTTTAAATATAAATTGTTTATTTGTACATATCCATCAATATACTTCATAAAGTATAAATATTATACCAATTGTCTTTCCATCAATGATTCGTACCATTTCCTACCATCAACACTTAATCTACCATCCCACTTCAAATAATTAAACCGTTGCAGTTCTTTAACCATTGCGGTTGCATGACCTCTTCTACGATGTTGATGTGTTATATTAATAAATTCAATATAAACCGTTTCAAATTCTAACAACGGTTTATAATACTTACAAAAACCAACATGAACTCCATAATCATCTAATATATTACAAGAATATAAATCCCTTTGTTCTTCCGATTCATAACCTAGATATTGATGATTGAATTTCATTCGTTTTAATCTACATTTTCAGAACCTTTTTCTGCTGTATCAATTAGATTGTCCATATGGTATTTTGCCTTCATACCACCAGCAAGTATCTCCTTAATTGTTTCAATTGGCAACTTATAAAATAATTTTTTAATCAACGGTAAATATTCAATTTTCTCTTTTGGTACTAAACTTCTTAACTGCATTTCTAATGCTGGACCTGCCATGATTTGTTTGGTTTCATCATCCAATGTTTCAGTATCCAGTTCTTCTTGTGAAGCAATATCCATACTTAAATAGTCTCCAAATCCTTTTACTAATTCATGTACTAGATATGGAAATGTCATTGCTCTAACTTTAATTGTATATTTGTCACCAGTTGGAATTACTTGTTCACTACCTACCGCAGCCATATTTACAATATCACTTGTAATAGGAAAGTCAGGTGTCATATAATATCCAATTTGTGTAATTGCTGCTAATACACCATATTTCTTTGATAGGTTAGGACTCAATGCGTCTAACTTATCAGATACAAGATTAAACAAGAACATTTTGTTTGTTGCATCACCTTGGGTCATATAATTAGCAAGTGTTCTTCTTAACTTACCTTCTGTTTTATCTCCCAACATTGTATTTACCTGTATATTAAGATTTTCTGCTACAGTTAAACCATTTGGCATTTCTTCATCCATTTTATCTGTAGTAACTGCTTTTGTTAAATCTGCATTGCCTAACTTAGCATCAATAATAATAGACCCATCTTCAACCAGACCTTTGATAATATCATATTCTTGCAAATCTAGTACAACATCAACCGCAATTTTTTCCAACTGTTGTTTCATGCCAGATTCTGCTCTTTTAACATCATTTAAAGCTTTAATTGCCAACATAGCCATTGTTGGATAGTTGGGGAACTTATTTTGAATTTCATTTATATTAATACCAAGATAGTAAGCTACTCTTTTAATATTTTGTTTATAACTTTCACTGGTAATAATTTCTAAGTATCTATCTGCTTCTGGTCCTAAGTCTGGTAGAATTTGTTCTACATAGTCTTTTTCATCTTCAATTTTGGCTCTTTTGCTTGGGTCAATTAAATCTGGAATATCTTCACCTGTATCAATCTTTTCTGTTAAACCCTTTCTTTGATTCAAGAATGCTTCTACATCATGGCTAAGTGCTTTTGGTCTTGGTGCAATGCCAGGTCTAGTTGGTCTTAATGGATTGGGTCTTGTAGTTGGTTTAGTAGGTGTAGGAGGAGCAGATGGTTTGGTTGGTGGTTCAATAGTTGGTGCGGGTGCTTCTGCCATTACTTCTTCAACCAAACGCATTATTACATTCTTTAAGTTCTTATCCATATCTGTATAAATATTATGGATATAATAAAAAACCCGCTTATTTCTAAACGGGTTTAACTTTAAAATTTATTGATTGCCAAGTTCTTTTTTAACTTGCTTTCCTAGTTCTGTTAACACAAACAATGGTTCACCTTCATCATTGTATCCAGATATACGGACAATACCATCTTTTAACAATTGTTCCATTGTTTCTTTTACTTCAGCAAGCGCAATTTCACTATAAATTACTTCTGCTTCTTCACGGGAACATTCCAAATCTGTCATAATTACATTAAGACAGTCTTCTTTTTCCTCCCGTTTCATTTGTTCTTCAACTTCATTGAGGTCTAATTTAGAACAATGTTCTAGTAAACCGTCAACTGTTCCTGTATATACTTGAGATGCGTTGTTGTTAGACATATAAAATTTAACTATACACTTATATTACCAAACTTGTTTATGTTTGTCAAGTGTATAATTACTCCTGCTCATCATCCCAAGCAGGTTTCTTACCAACATCTTCTACAGAAAACTTAAATTTAGATTTTCCCTGTTTAATAGTGCGCTTGTTGCGTTTATCAAAACTACTGTTGCGCTTATACTTGTCTTTATAGCTCTTTCCCATATTCTATATTAATTATTAATTTTAAAATTATTCAGGCGCTTGATGCGCTTAATAACTAGTTTTTTATAAAATCGTCCTGTTATTTTTAATTCAGAAAAGTTTAGAAGTTAAATTCTGCAGGAATAATAGCAGGCTTAATAGTCTTGCTAGCATCATATGGCAGAATTGAATCAGCGACTGTTTTAATTGCATATAAATAACCATATTCGTTATGTGTTTCTTTGCGGAGTTTGATTTGCTTCTTTAGGTTTTCAATCAATGTATTTGTTGTGTTCTTCATACTTTTTTACTTTAACATACTTTTTCTAAAAGTCAACCAGTTTTTTTAGCTGTTGGTGCGTAATCGTGGAGCAGAATGAATGCGTCAACTGTTTTAGGATTTAAATGTTTAATTGATCTTGCTGCTTCTCTCATAGTTACTCCTGAACCAAAGCTATCATCAATAATTAGTATTTTGCCATTGTTAATCTTTAAAAATAATTGTTCATCTAGTTTATCATTAATGTGCATGAACTTATGAAAATATCTTCTTAAACTGGATTTGGTTACCATCTTTACTTGAAATTCTTTACTTAGATTGCCTTTTGAATAGATACTTTTTAACATAATATCTCTCATTTTTCTAACTTTGGCAATTTGTTCTGGATTTTTTCCTTCCCGTTCTTCTACTTCTAGATATTCATTGTTATCCCATCTAATATCTTTTACACGGTTTTTTAATAAAAAGTCATCAATTATCAAAGTTTTTTCTGGATTTATATAACTTTTAAATTCATGGATTATCATTTGATTTAACGGAGCTTGACTTGGAACCGTAATAATTAAATCATAATCTTTAATGCTGTTTATTTTACTATTAAAATCAAGTATACCTCTATGTATCATCGTTTTAACATCTACTATATTTTTACCAGTAAAAGATATATAATCATTAGCACTTAAGTTTTTAATTGCTTTTCTTATTTCTTTTTTATATCTAAAAAACAAATCTGGCTCTCTAGCAATTTTAGCATTAATGGTAGGATTTGCATTAATGTCTGTTTGATTTATATAATATGACAATTGATTCATTACCTCTGCTTCACTCATGAATTTATGAGCCAAATAGATTAAATTAATATCACCAGTTCTTTTTTGTATGTACTTTCCAGAACCAATTGATATAAAATCTTCAGGATAATCTTTGTCAAATCTAAAATTTAATCTGGGAATACCTTTCTTTGTATCAATCAATGATATACCTTCATTATTCATAATTTGTAAAAATCTCTATATTTAATTGACTTTTTCTTGGATTCATACAAATCTTTTCTGTACTTTTGTATCCAGTCAATCATATCCTTAGCTCTTGGATTGATGCTCAATACTTTAATTACATCTTGAATGTTTCTTGGTGTAAATTTATTTACTATACCCATTAAACTTGGATCTAAAGATTTTTGTCCTTGTAGAAAATTAGGATTGTATTTGGCATTATACATTTTCAACGATTTATACAATATATCACTGTAATTTGTATCTGGTAATTGATTTGATTGTCTTTTTAATGTAATATATGGATCAGTTCTATCTTCATCATCTACACCTCTAATTAATGATGACTTAATGATAGTATCCATATTTGATATATCAGTATTTGTTAACGCTACTTTGGCAAAATCAAGATATGTTTGCAAATCATATTGGGTATCACTTATCAAATTTCTGAAATTTCTACTGTCTACATCAATATAAAAATTATCATCAGTTGGAGAATCTGCATTTACACAAGCACCCCATAATTGACGCAAAAATTCATCCCAATTACCCATTTCAATTTCATCTGCAAATAGTCTTGACATTGCATCACCAAATTCATCTTCATCCAAATCAGTATCATTTGCGTCTAAATATTTAATTGTAGCTTTATACAATTGTTTCAAAAGTTCATCTTTGCCACCTTCATCAAATTTTTCAATGGCTAAATCATAATAATAACTGTATTGTCTTTCACTAATATCATCATCATTGAAATAATTCATCAAGTCATCAATTAAATCTTCTGGTAATTGATTTAAATAATTGACTCGTTGTTCACCCAATAATCTGGTATCATTAGTATTCCATAAATCTACATGTTTTATTAATTCTGTAATTTTATCTAGTTTAGTATCTTGCTGATCAGTATCCCAAAACTGTTCATTTGCATTACCAACTATAGCAACTTTGAATAAAAGATCGTTTGGTTTCTTATTTCTATCTTTAATCATTACTACAGTATTTTCATAATAATACTGTTTCCAGTATCTATCATTGCTTGTACTTATACACCAACTGGTACCACCACCAAAATATTTACTTGCGTCATGTGTTTGTGGTGCAACTACTTGCCATCTTTTATCATCTTTAAGTGTTTTAGCACCAGCTTTGATTTGAGCCATCTTACCCATTTGTACTTCTTTACTCTTCTTTTCCAAGAATTTCAAGAATGTTATATAATCTTTGAAACTATATAAATCTGTTGAACTACCAACTTTATTGAATATTTCCAGATTTTTGAACAAATCTTCATCATTGATATCTGGTTCTGTCATTAAGATTTTACCAATCCATAACAAGTTCTTATGATTTTTGCTGGTATCTCTATTAATAATCTTTTGAACATAGTCAATACTAAACCTACGGTTTAACATTTTCTTAAAATCATCAACTCTGCTTTCAACCAAAATGTGTTCAAACAATGTCATATTGTTATAAATATAAGAATTATTGTGTTCCTGATTGTTTTTTAACCGCTGATTGTTTAGCAACATCCAATTTACTTGGTAATTCAAATGCTTTTTGTTTTATATCATCTGCTGGTTCTTTTGGCATTGGTACTCTAGTTCTTGGTTCATTAGTTTTAAACATTGTAAACATGATTTTACCAGGCATTCTTGTAGCAACCAATCTTTCACCGTAAATACTATCTAAATTAATTCTATTTTTGCTTTTAGCTATACGGGGTAACAATAAGAAATATGATATCCATTTCAATACTCTATGCGCAACATCAGAACCCAAATATCTAAATTCAATTGTTTTATGTTCACTAAATGCTTGAATGTTTGTACCATGATTACGGTCAAAATATGCCATCAATTCTTTTACTTGTTGGTTAGTAAGAATAAAAGACTTGGGAACAGTTTCTCTTGCATCTGGTTGTTTAAGCATATAATCACGGATTTTATTGAAAATTCCATTGGTCAAACTTCTTCTAAACTTAGCATATGAACTAAAATCTCTGTCAACACTTACTTCAGATTGAATTGCTTTTTCATCAACCAATGTACTCATAGCCAATACATCAAACATATCAAAGTCTCTGGGTACACCAATATGAATATGCATTCCAGTCTTACCATGAGTTGGTTGGTCACTTACCCAATTTCCTACTTTAGAAATGATATCAAAATCATGTCCTGTTTGACTCATATGTCTACTTCTTATTTCAACATTGGGTCCATCTTCACCAACTGCCCATGTGTCTTTATCTGGTTTATCATCTTTTCTTACATCTTCACCAAGACTTTCCAAGAAATCATAAGCGTCTTCAATTCCTTGTTCTGCATCTATAATTTTATATTCGTCTTCACTAATATAATCCGTCCAAGTACTGCTTCTAATCAATGAACTAATAAATTCATCTACATGTTCATCCATAAATCTTCTTTGCCAACGAACATAATCACTATCCACTTCATTTCTTATATCATCATATTTTTCATATGCTTGATTATATTCTTCTTCATTGGCATAATCACTTTCAACAGGTGCTGCGATATATTCATCAAATGTATCTGTACTCATTGGTCCATATTCTGAATTGAATCTGTCAACGGTATCCAATGTTCCATGTCGTCTTACCCATGCAGCAGCTTCACTGTTTCTTTGATTTTCTAACCATTCATAATAACCATCTGTAAATCCACTGTCATCTCTACTATTAAACTTTTCACCCAATTTAGAAGCAATATCATCTCTTGAAAGCGGTTCACTTTCTGAAACTGGTTCAAATTCAAATTCTACACCAAATGTATAATCATTCATTTCATCATATTTAGCTCGTAATGAATGTTCAATATCAGTAGCTTTATCAAATGGTACAGCTTCAAGCAATATTTCTTTTATTAATGCTTTTAATTCTTTGACGGTCATAGATTATAAATATAACAGTATATGCTAATATATACTATTTTTTGATTGATTATATAATGTAAAACAATCCTTTTGAATTATACACCACCGTTTTTATCTTAGTTTGATTGATTTGATTTACACCAAGTCTATCCGTAACCTGAAATGGGTCTGGGTTATTATTCATTGGTGCAGCCATGACTCTATCTTTTATTTTATATACATCCAAGTCCGTATTAACAATACTTGGATGATATTGTCTTACCAAAGGCATCATTTTCATACTGGTTTATTTGGTTTTGGTTCTGCTTTTGTTACTCTACTTGACGGAAATGCTTTGTTACCGAAGTCACTGCCATGTAAACTATACAAATGCATCACCACACCGTGTTTCACAACTACATCACCCAAATCTTGTACCAAAACATATGATGGACGGTCATACTTCATCATTACAGCTGAACTAACTATTAAATGATTACTTTCACCCGCATCCATTACTCTTTGAGCATAATTGATGCCGTCACCACTTATGTTAAGATGTCCATTGATATCTTCCATTGGAATTACACTACCACAATGTACACCCATTCTCATTTGTAAGTCTGGTCTATCTTTTACAGCTTTAGCAATTGTAATTGCACAATTCATTGCGTCTTCTAAATAAGTAAAAAATCCCATTACCATACCATCACCAGTAGGTAATACAATTAACTTTTCAAGAGCATTAGCCGTCTTATATTGTATTGTACTCTTGATTAAAGTACCCAAGTCTTTACAAGCTTTCTTTTGTTCATCGGTAGTCTTTTTACTATAAGCTACAATGTCCATAAAGAATATAAAACCCTCTTGTTCTACATCCAATTGCAATCTGCTAGACTTGGCTTCAACGCCAACTTTTTCAACGGTATTAACAATTTGTTTTACAGGCTTTGGCATTTCAACCTTCTTTTGTTCTTCTTTCTTTTCTACAACAGGCATATTCTTTAACTTCAAGAAATCTTTCCAGTTAATCTTCTTTACTGGTGCATCTTTCTTTTTTGGTTCTTTTGCAGTTTGTTCTTCTTCATGTTTCTTTATTGCAGCTTCTTCTCTTTCACGTTTTTCAATAAACAAAGCTATTTGTTTCTTGACTTCATCTGTAATATAAATGGTTACATCTTTACCGCCACCACCTACATCATGTTTCTTCTTTCTTTGAGCACCTTTGGTTTGTAAATAAGTTTGCATTTCTACATTTCCAGTCTTAAATGCAATGTCTAACGGAGCAATTTCACCCTTAAAATCTGCACCATTAACATTTGCTCCCAAATGTACCAAAAACTCCACCATGTCAACATCGTTAGCGTTAACGGCATAATGTAATGGCATCCAACCATTTTTTTCATCTCTACCATTAACTCTACCATCTTTATCAAAAAATCCTTGTACACCTTCAAAATCACCAGTTTCTGCACAAAAATGAATACTTACACCACCTGACGATTTAGCACCGTAATTATTCAATATTTTAACAATTTCACCTCTATTTGTGTTGGACAATACATCAATAGGGTTGTTTTTACCCAAGAAATCTTTCTTGTTGACATCTGCACCCTTAATGATTAGATATTCAACCAGATGTTTTTGTCCGTAATTGACGGCGTAGTGTAGTGCGGTCCAACCTTTACCAGCGTCAACTTCATTGATATCATGTCCTTTATCTAACATTTCTTCAATAGAAACGATATCACCATTCTTTGCAGCTAAATGAAAACTACTACCACTACTATATTTGGCACCTCTTTGTTGTAGTACTTCTGCAATAGGTTTAAACCCCTTTTGTTCAGCTACATCCAATGCCGTATTTTTACTGGTCCAATCTTTACAATTTACATCTGCACCATGATTTAGTAACAATCTGACTATTTCTATCTGGTTTTCTTCTACTGCAACAACCAATGGTGGATTGCCAGTGTCATCATCTCTTTGATTGACATCTACCTTTTCCTTTTCTATACAATTGTAAACATTGTCATATAACCCTCTGCGTATATGTGTAAAAATATTAATAGCCATAATTTATTTCTTTAAAAATTGTTACTATTATTGACAATATAAGTTAATAACAATTTATAGAAATAAAACAATATCAATAAGTTAATATAAATATAAAAATAAAACAGGACTTATTATAAAAAGTAAAAAACCGCTTAGACTATTAAATCTAAGCGGTAAACAATAATAAACAATGAACGGAAACAAATTAATCAATCTTATTCTTACCAGTCTTTAACATCAAATTAGCAGCTTGTTTAGCCAAGTTCAAATCCTTAGCAGCTTGTTTATTGCCTCTCTTTTCCGCATCAGCAGCTCTTCTGGACAATTGAACCGCATCAAATGTGGTCAACTTATCCTTTGGTGGTGCAACCTTGGCCAAATTCTTTTTAATTGGCTTCTTGACCAACTTCTTTACTGGTGCTGGTTTTGCTGCAGCCTTTGGTTCTGGTGCCTTTGGAGCTTCTTTCTTTTTGTGTTTCTTTTCTTCCAATGATTGTTGGACTTCACAAACACATTCTTTAATTAACGCTTTTAATTGTTCTTTTGTCATAGTACATATAAATATGAACAATATGTCTAACCAATTAATTTTTTATCAATTATTTATTTGGGAGCCCCCCCTCCCCCCACTAAAATAAAAAACCCTCAATAAGGTTAATTATTGAGGGGTGTAACTTAGATAAGTCTAAATGTTTGATTACCTTTTCCTACTGTCTTACCACTTTTATCAACTGTGATATTTGATTTGGTGTAGTATGACCCTTTGTAGTTATTTTTTCCGTCGCTAATCCTTGTACCATGACAAGTCTTATCAACATAACCAACCACATTCATCTTACCATCTTTAATTGTTTCTCTACTCATATGTTTTAATTAAACTTATCCATCAACGGATGATATTCTACCTTACGACGACTGTACCGTTTTTCAGTCGCTGAAATAGGTTCACAAACAAACAGTTCATTGTTGAACTTAACCAACACACTGTTGTAATGATATTCAAACAACATAACTTCAATAGCTGGTTTAATTTCTTCTTTGTCAATGAAAGGAATTACAACATCATTCTTTTGAAATGAATTGGATTGAACATTGCGGTTAGTATTAAAATTAATGGGAATCATTTCAGCAATCATATATTTGTATATTAGTTATCAATAGAAAGATCACCGTCATTCAAACTATCAAGATTAGTGAGTCGCAAACTAACACGTTTACGCATTTTATCTTCAATTTCAACACCACTAGCAAAGAAGAATCGTTGAATCACTGGAGTTTTACCATTGGCACGGTGACAACGACCAAGTGCTTGAAGAGTGTTAATTGCACTATAACTAGGATTAATCAAAGTGTGACGGGGATAATTACCATTCAAATCATGAAGACTAACACTGGCAGAACCAGCAGCAACCATAACCAAACAAATACGTTTGGTATCAGATTGAAATGATTTGATTTCATCGTCACGTTGCTTTTGAGTTTGTCCACCAATGATTTTAGCAATCTTACCAGAATATTTGGCATTATCAAGACGTTTTTCAATTGCTTCAAGAGTTTCACGAAAATTGATAAATACAACCGGACTAACTCCTTCATCGTACATATCTTCAATCCAAGAAACCATTGCAGGAACCTTAAGAAGTTCACTTTGACGACGAGCCTTCATAATAATAGCAAAATGATGTTCGCTATATTCCATAGAAGATTCATCCAAGTTCATCAACTCATATTCCATTTCATTGTAAACGGCTTGGAGTTTAGCAGTGTTGGAACCAAGATCAAAACCATCCGCAATAACTTGATTATCAGGAAAGATATCACCAAAGTCCTTACGATTCATGCGGTTAGCACAACCAAGACTGTTGAACAGTGTATTATGAATACGAACCATTCCTTCCTTACACTTTTGAAGATTCGCATCCCAAGTGCCAAGACCAAAACGATTGAAAGCAACACCGTTATCCTTACAAAAATCATAGAAACCATAACCACTATGAAGCAAAGTAGCATAACCAAATGCTTTCATTTCAGTGACATTGGTAGCAGCACTAGCAGACAACATCAACAGTTTGTGTCCTGCATTCTTAATAGCAACCAAACACTCACCAGTCAAACTCTTTTGACCCTTACACTTATGCACTTCATCCATAATAACCAAACTGTTACTAGGAAAGTTAACAGTGATACCTTCAGACTTCCACCAGTTTTTACGATTACGATAAGCACTCATATCGTAAGTATAATGATCAGTATTACCACGAACAAGACGTTCAAACGTCATAACAATAGGATTATCAATACCAAAAGATTTGAGAGTATCAAACCAGTTCTTTTGAACACTCTTGGGACAAAGAACAACCACGGTAGAACCATAGTTCTTGGCAATCCAAGAAGCACAATAGGTTTTTCCAGTTCCAGTGGGACTCGCATCAAAAGCGAATCCGTTCATATGGAGGCTGTTGAGGAGTTTGGTAGAGTGAATCTTTTGCGGTTCAAGCAGACCATTGAAGTTCAAATTCATCGTGGGAATAGATTAGACTAAGATGGGGTTGAAGTCAAGCCTTGCTGCAAACTTTTTTCAATTTTCTTTGTCGTCAGACTTTTCCTTGAAAATCTGGATGGTTGCGACAGCCATGACTGTAAGCTTATTGAAGAACACATTGATTAATGCAACCATAATCAAATATATAAACAGTGAAGTGAATATAAAGATAAGATAATTAGAAACGCTTTCAGATATATATTTTAGTAGGTCAGTCATAGTGATATAAAGTAAACGGGGTTTTTACGAAAGAAAAGGATAACCCCAAACCTTTGTATGAGAGAATACGATTAAGCAATAGGAATACCCTTGTAATAACGAACAGAACGGTCAGCCATCTCACAGAGAACCTTGCCAACACGATGTGGAATCTTAACCTTTTGTCCCCAACCGCTTTCAGCACGGCCAGAAGCGATAACAAAAGCCTTTTGCTTATTGAATCGGTCACCAGCCTTGGTGTTGGTATAACTCCAACCAAATCGGACAGTATTGTCAATTACGGTTGCAATCACCATACCACGGGGATCTCCCTTACGGTCACGAACGAGCTGCTTGAGTGTAGTATCCTTCATATTTTTTTATGTTTTGTTGTTTAACTTACTGTTTTTATACTTTACCAGACGGACTTGAAACTGTCAACGCTTTTTTTAGAATTTTTCTTTTTCATTTCCTCCCAATTTTCCTTGTTCCACGGTTCAAACTTGTCGTTTGGGAAAGTGTCGCTTAGAGCAACGAATGGAACAGAATTGTCAATATCTTCTGAAATCTTGAATGGAACGAAATCGTTAATATTCATAGTTAAAAAAGTTATTGTTGTCGGGATGGTTTTTCTTGGTAACTTCATCGTTATGAACTGCGAGCCACCGATTATAGTCTTCCTTTTCAATACGAATCAACTCGTTGTAACGGTAAATTTCGGCATTGGCCTTCACGATATCCCTTGGTTCAATCGTCTTACCTTCGTGTTTCATCTGGAAATAGTATCGCAGACTTTTCAGAAAAAGTCAACGGCTTTTCACGATTTTTTCTTGAAGAACGGACAATCTGTTGCCCACGCATCACAAGTTAAACATTCACCATTGTGATCAAACGCATTGGGTTTATGACATGGCAACTGAAATATATTGCCTACCACTTCATCTGCTACTTGTAATAGTCCTTGTGG
>Ga0315906_10001487_pt1 | contig 34628 bp, 25 predicted proteins | sample LakEriMetagenome_4_FD_203526 | JGI IMG/M metagenome (GOLD analysis project Ga0315906, IMG submission 203526) | Freshwater fungal communities from buoy surface, Lake Erie, Ohio, United States - Buoy 2 MA122 | ecosystem: Environmental > Aquatic > Freshwater > Lake > Lake biofilm | place: USA... | reverse complement strand
GGCTCAATCGCTTCCGAGGCATCCTCATACGGTGGGAAAAGAAATTACAAAATCATATCGCTTGCCTGCATCTTGCATGTGCCTATCTTACCTATGCTAGATCAGGGGTTTTCGGATAGGTTCTAAGGTTCCATTCCCTCGGATTGCCGTCCTCAAATCCACGTCGATGCGACCATCGATCTCCGCATCCGACCGCTGGCTGCGATAGTGACGCTGCGTCGCATACAACATCGGTTTCGCGCCTGCCGACTTTTTGATGACGGGTCGAAGTTTCAATTCGATCTCCGTAACAATGTCGAGAAAACCATCGAAACCAATATTGGCCAACTTCGACCGGAAACCTCCCCTCACACCGTTTGGAACGGTTATGGCCGCAATCGCGTGTCGTCGATTAAGGCTGATTGTCAGATGGGGAAACGCCGTGAATTGCATTGCATCACGAGCGGCTGATAACGGCAGAAAGTCCCAAACTCCATCAGTTCCCTGGCCGGTTATTGCCGCGCGTCGCTTGCCATCGGGGTCGACGCCGATCTTCTGCAAATCCTTTCTCTCTTGGAGTAAGTCGCCCATCAGGCGAAGCAGCCTTTTTGCCTCTCGGTAAGAGTACGGATCTTTGTCATCGAATCGTAGCCCATCAAACACGGTAATCGTTCCTCGTATCTGGTAATCCCGAGAAAGCATCTTTTGTTCAAATGCTCGCATGAAGTCGACGAGTTGCCTCGCCCAAAATGAATCCGCCGCTCTGAGGTTGAACCAGGAATAGACATCTCTCCAAGTCTTGAAAATCATCTTAGAGGATGATTGAGCAGGAAGGCTGTCAACGGACAGTACAACAATCCAAGGAGACGAGTAGCCATTTCGCTGTGCGGTCGTGCGGTGGCGTTCGAGCTGGTTGAAAGCCACCTTGGCTTGCACCTTGCATTCGAAAAGAACGGCCCAGTTCTCGTCGTCGAATATCGCCAGATCGGGTAGGCCCTTTTGCTGCAACTCGTCAGCTTCATCCAGCAAGCTACCGGGAACTTGCTGTTGGGATATCGCCAGAAGACTGGGTTTCGTGATATCAGTCACGCCCAGCCACTTCAAGAACGCCACGAGCATTACACGATCTTGCTCGAGCACTGTCGCAAGTGCATGCGTCAATCGGTTCTCAGGCTGTTCATACTGGTCAAATATGTTTCGCAACGTTCGGTCACACTTCTAAGCTCATTGCTTCATCAATGCAGAACTGCACTCAACACTAAAGTAATCCTCCGAAAGTCAGCGGAAGGTTAGTTCGCTAGGGAATCCTTCCACACTCCAGCCAACCTGTAAGCCGCCTCCACGGCCCTCACTTGAGCCACTTTTCCTGCGTTCTTCAGATACGGCTCGGAGAGTTCCAACACCTCGGGCTTTTCCACAATGCCGCGTGAGCGCCGAGAACCTTGAACCCGCGTTCGCGGTGTCCGATAGCAAGATCACCGTTCGCCGGGATGGTGGCAGGGTGGTGGTTTCCGTTCCCGTCAGGTTCTATCGCCGTAACGGCCGGCAGATGATCTTGGCTGACAGTATCGAATCGGACTCCATTGAAGCTGCGGTCCCGAACAACGCGCTGCTGACTGCCCTGGCCAAAGCGTACGCATGGCAGGAGCAACTGGAATCGGGGCAATTCGAAGACCTCGAGGACATCGCCAAAGAGCAAGGCGTCGACCGCAGCTACGTCGGGCGTATGCTGCAACTGACCTCGCTTGCGCCCGATATCGTGGAATCGATCCTGGCAGGTCAGGCGTTCGCAGACATCAGTCTGCAGCATTGCCGGAAGGGCATTCCGGTCTCTTGGGACGAGCAACGGCGAACATTGATCGCGGCGGATTGAATGCGAGCCCCCCATCGCTACAAGCGTCGCATTCTTCCGTTTCTTCGCAACGAGTTACAGAACCTCAGGCACTTCCACCATTTCTGTCGAAAAGACAATAGACCGGCCAAGATTCGCACTTGACCACCGAATCCTGCTGTGTATACACTGTATATATGAACAAGCACAGTTGGATCACGCTCTCGCAGAGTGACCCGCGGGCGCTGTATTTGCAGGTCATCGAGCAAATCCAGCGGCGCGTGGCGGTGGGCAATTTGCCCCCGGGGACCGAACTCCCCTCCATTCGGCAACTTGCTGCGGATCTCTCCGTCAGTGTGATCACCATCAAACGGGCTTACCTGGAACTGGAACGGGACGGAACAATCACGACGCGTCAGGGCAAAGGGTCAATTGTGTCTGATACCCCTGGTCTGTCGACATCGATCGCCGAGCGGGAACTGGAATCGCACCTGAACGATGCCGCCCAATTGGGATCGCTGCTGGGACTGTCGAAAAGAGAAATGCAGCGGCGGATGGCTGAAGCGTACGAAAAATCACTGGGGAAAAAGAAATGAATACCAAGCTCGACCGACCCCAGCAGAATGCCTCCGCGGCTTCGCTGCGTGGTGTCACAAAGTCCTACAAGCACTTCCGGCTCGACAACATTGACCTGGAAATCGAACCGGGAACCGTCAACGGTCTGATCGGCCCCAACGGCGCGGGCAAATCGACGATCATGCGCATCATGATGGGACTGGTGGCGCCAGAATCGGGAACGGTTTCGGTTCTGGGCAAAGCTATTTCGTCGCGTGAAGCGAGTGCCAAACAGGATATTGGCTTCTTTTCCGACGACATGCGTCTCTACAAATCGGAATCGATTGCCTTTCACATGCAATTCGTGCGTTCGCTTTTCCCAAGCTGGGACGAAGGCTACGCTCAGCAACTGCTCGCCCGGTTCGGGCTGATCGCGCAGCAAAAAGTTAAAGGGCTTTCGCACGGCCAGCGGGTCAAAGCCCTTCTGCTGCTGATTCTCGCGCGGCGTCCCAAGTTGCTGATACTCGATGAGCCTACCAACGGACTCGATCCAGTGGCAAAGCAAGAAGTTCTCGCGGAGCTGATGCAAATCGTCAATGACGAGACGCGAACCATTTTGTATTCTTCGCACAATACGCAGGACGTAGAACAGATCAGCGACACAATCACGTTTATTGATCGCGGAAGAGTGATTGCCGGCAACAACCGCGATGAGTTTCTCGATCGCTGGCGTCGATTCAAATTGCAAGCTCCACAAAATTGGCAAGCTCCTGCGATTGATGGATTGCGCACTGAGTCAACCTTTGGCAATTTGCGAGTGATGACAATGGATCGATACCAGACCGACGTTGAAGATCGACTGCAATCGTCGGGCGCGACCTTGGAGTCGTCCGAGGCTATGACACTTGAAGAGATTTTTATAGCCGCCGTTTCACGCGGTCGAGAGGAAAAGCAATAATGAACACACAGGCTATTCAGATACTGTTTTTAAAGGACTTGTTCCTTAGCCGCTGGCCGATGTTTGGCTACTTGATGGGTGGGCTGCTGAGCGTGATGGTCACTTGCCTGCCAGGTGAGTCGGCGGGTTTCATCGGTTTCATTTTGATGATTACGGTGACGATTGCCGCCGGAATTCACTTGATCGGCGCGTTACTGCTGGGCGAGTCGATTGATATGACGCGGACATTCATCATGAGTCTGCCGATCAGCTTACTTGATTACTCGCTCGCCAAGATCTCAGTCGTGCTCGTCGCATTTTTGATTCCGTGGATCGGAATGCTGGCGAGTTTAACGATCATCACTTTCGTTGCGCCGGAAGCCAAACCAGACATATTACCATTTCTAGTTCTGTTGTTCCTTTTTATGCTGGGGGGATTCTGCTTGCAGTTGTTCACTGCGGTGGTAACGGAATCGGTAGGTTGGACGATTGTCGTGCTTGTATTGGGCAACGTAACCTTGAATTTGTTCCTCAAGATGTTGTACGAGCATCCGGTTATTTCGAAACTGAACAAAAGCGAAGTTCTTTCCTGGCCGCCTGTTGTCTTGCAGATTATTGCCATCGAAGCCATCGTAATTCTGGCCGCGCTGGTACTTACATTTGTGTTTCAGATTCGTCGCAAGGATCTAGTTTGATGGCCGCTGCGTCCAACGCTTCGTCGCGGATTCACTATCTCGATAACCTTCGGGCGTTGGCGATGATGCTGGGACTGTACCTGCATGGTGCGTTGGCCTACGCCGAACCAGCTCGGTCGGTCTGGATCGCTACCAATCCTGAGGGAAGCGTGGCAGTTGATGCTTCGATATGGTACATCCACCTGTTTCGAATGGGACTATTTTTTTTGCTGTCGGGCTATTTTGCTAAGCTGATGATCCAGCGCAAAGGGCTCAAGCCGTTTCTATGGAATCGGGTAATTCGAATCGCTTTGCCATTCGTTTTGTTCTTGCCGTTGTTGATGGTGGCAATGGCGATCGTTTTCGTCTTTGCCTTCGCTTACGTCAAGCAACCTCAAGGTTTGTTGGGGTTGATTGTCGCTGCGAGCCAGAATTCGGAAGCTGCAAAATCATCAACACCCTACACCACGATGCACTTATGGTTCTTGTACTATCTGCTAATGTTTTCCTTGCTGGCAGCCGTATGCAGCCGTTGGCAGCGGTTGAAATTCGATTGGCTGTTTGAGCGAAAATATTTGCTCGCGCTTTCACCGCTGACTTTGGTTCCTGGGGTGATGGGAGGAGGGCTTCCCATTTCGGCACCCGAAACTTTTATTCCAACTTGGTGGCCATTTGCTTTTTATGGTTTGTTCTATTGGGTTGGCTGGCAGTTGTTCGGCCGTGAGGAGCTGTTGGATCATCTGCAACCGTGGTGTTGGTCCCTGGTATTAGCCGGCTTTGTATTGTTTATCCCGCATTACTTTCTGTTGCCTGCGCTTGATATCGCATTGATCCAGCAGGCCACCGAATTCGGGTCGCTAACGCCATCTTTGCTGGAGTCTGTATTGGCGGCGTATCTATCGTCCATTTTGACGTTATCGGCGTTACTCGTCGGTCGGCGGTTTCTGGGGCGCTCGAATGCCTGGCTCAAGTTTTGGGCCGATACCTCCTACTGGGTGTATTTGATTCACTTACCGATCATTCTTTTCTTGCAAACGCTGCTGATTCCGGTTGCGATACCGACGATGGTCAAGTTAGCATTAGTGATTTTCGTGACTTGGCTTTTCTGCCTAGCAACTTACGTCGTGTTTGTGCGTTACACACCGATCGGTTGGATGCTCAACGGCAAGCGGACTTTTCCCTAATGCGACGTTTGTCAATTTTTGAACCGGGAATAAAGAGCCGAAATCCATCGTCAGGTCTGATCTTGGCCGATGGCGTCGAATCGGAATCCGACTCCAGCTCCGTGGAATCTGCGGTCCCCAACAACGCATTCCTAAATGCATTAGCCAAGGGATATGTTTGGCAACAGCAGATCGAGGCGGAGCAATTCGAAGGCCTAGACGATCTTGCCAAAGAGCAAGGCGTCGACCGCAGCTACGTCGGGCGTATGCTGCAACTGACCTCGCTTGCGCCGGATATCGTCGAATCGATCCTGGCAGGTCAGGCGTTTGCAGACATCAGTCTGCAGCATTGCCGGAAGGGCATTCCGGTCTTTTGGGAAGAGCAACGGCGAACATTATTGGATGCTCGATTCGGAGTTGGAGTTACCGATGGTTTGCTTTAATCGGTACTGTCCCGGCGAATCGCCAAAGTAGTGACGGAAGGAGAAGATAAAAGCACTCACTGACTCGAACCCCAGGTCAAACGCAACGTGCGTTACGGATTTTCCACGGGCCAGGAGCTGTACTGCAGTAGCCATTTTCACTTGGTTTCTCCAACGCGCCAATGGAATACCGACTTGTTCAATAAATACTCGCTGCATCGTTCGAAGACTTGCGCCACACTCACCTGACAATTGCCCAAGGCTCTCCGGCGATCCAGGGGCATCTACGATGCGCTGCGCCAGTTTCCGCGCTCGTTCATCATGGGGCATGTGAATGACCAATGGAAAAGGACTAAGTCGCTCCACTTGGTCGGTAAAGAATTGAATCAAAGTCCGATTCTCTTTGGTGTCGCCATTGACGATGCCCAGGTCGCAAACATGCACGATCAGTTCATGCATGAGTCTTGAAATCTCGAACGCTGAACATTTGAGATCGGACGTTCTTGCATGGTGCCTTTCAAGGTACACAGTTTGAAGAAAGACTCGACCATGCATCTTGAGCAAGTGTTTCTCACCCGCCGGAACCCAAATCCCGCGATGTTGAGGTATCACCCAACACGCGGAACGCGATTCGACCGTAACGACGCCCTCGGTTGCGTAAAGAAGCTGTGACCACGAATGGGAATGCCAATCAACACGATGTCCCGGGGAGAATCGAGCCGCTAGAGTTCGGAGTTTGGTCTGGCATGTTTTCGACATATTTTGTCATTGTATCGCAAGTACGCCACAATCGCAGTGGCTAAAATGTGGGTGTTGTCTCCGTGTCCAAATCCAAATTCCGGGAAGTGTCTGTATGCATGCCAACAATGTATGTCATTTTGCGATTCACGCTGATGATGTGGATCGCGCGAAATCGTTCTATCAGCGTGCATTTGGATGGCGATTTGAAGAATGGGGGCCTCCGGACTTTTACTTGATCAAAACTGGAAATGACGAGTCACCAGGAATATTGGGTGCTCTTCAGAAACGGACTGAGCCGCTGGGAACTGGCTTTAGCGGCTACGAGTGCTCCATTTCGGTCGAAGACATCCGGAAAACCGAAGCGATCATCGTCGAATGCGGCGGTACAATTCACGTGAAGCCCGTCGAAATCCCTACTGTTGGCGTGCTGGTCAAATTCGCGGACACTGAAGGCAATGTGGCATGTGCAATCCAGTATTTTTCTAAAACCTAGAATGACCATGTCTTCCCCGAGCACCGAACTGATTCTTCGCGAACTCATGCAAGATCGCCCAGAGCATGTGGTCCGAACTGCACTTGCCGCCAGAAACGCTGTGCTGAAATTGGCCGGTGAATGCAGCGAACTGATCTACGAAACGTACTGTATATCCAATGCCTTCACGTTTACAGGGAAGCAAGGTCAAGGCTTCATTCACATCGCGACTTATGCGAAGCATGTCAATCTTGGCTTTGACCATGGAACGAAGCTGGAAGACCCTGAGGGGCTTTTGCAAGGGACCGGAAAGCTCATTCGTCACATTCGGTTGAATGGCGTATCGGACGTGAAGCGCGAGTCAGTCGCGAGATTGATCAAGGGAGCGGTCCAACAGGGGCTTGCTATGGCAGAACTCAAGAACGGTCGTGTTGCCGCGAGCGTCATTGTGAAGCGACGTTCAAAATGATCTGATTTGTGATTCGGCTTCCGTTCATCTGTCGCAGCCCGATCCCATGCTTAAAGGCGTCCTTCTCGAGTGACACTTCCTCGGGACGCGATGGTCAGGTTTTTCATGTCACTGCCACTGGCGTTTTTCGCTAAAACCTCGCGCCTGTTCAAAAACGCGAAAGTGCCGTGTTTTGCAGGGTTTCTGAGTACGGGACGTGTTTGGGGGGCGTCCCGTGGTTTTGAGCCTTTGGCCCCGATCTGAGCCTTTTGGGGTGGAGATGGGGGGCCAGGCGCGTCCCGTGGTTTGGAGACGAGCGAGGATTGGCGTCTCGCAAAAGCCCCGAATTTCCGCGTAGAAATGCAAAGACCCGCTGGGGTGAACCAGCGGGTCTTGAGCGGAATGGTCACGTTGCGGTGACCAAGTTTATGGAGGCGCCGGGGATTGAACCCGGGTCCCGTGGTGCTTCCAGAACGGTATCTACGTGAGTAGTCGTCTCTTTATGTCTCGCCGATCCCAACCGCTGACGACCGCGTTTGAAATCAACCAACCCGATCTTTTTTAGCCGACACCGTGCCAGGTATGGATGCCGACGATTCGGAATTGCAACGGACTGTCAGGCGTCTCCGACGAACCCCTGGAGTCCGAGCGGCCTTTAATTAGGCCGCTAGTGCGAGGTTTTCCTCAGCAGTTACTTTTAGTAGTCAGCTTTTTACGTGGCCCACTGACCAACCACGTCACGCCACCAATCCCTTCAATTCACCCGGTCGATTCCATGTCGCCCCCGTGTCTTCCACGCCCCTAAACCAACGCCACCTCACCTCCCCAAGAAGGTCCGGCGACAACAGACTTCAGTTCGCTTGGACCCACTCACTATACGTCGCTCTCCCTCCCTAGGCAAGGCAACCCCTTCGGATCCCGCGCCTCGCCTCACCGCGATCCTCGTGTCCCCAATCAAAGTGTTCGCTTCGCCAGTCGCCAGGGAATTGGAATTCCCTCGGCAGATCGAAACGCCTGAACCACGACTTGGCGGCCCTCCCTTCCCTACCCTGCCCTGGAAAAACCTTCTGGTAAACTTGGAGCATCTGCAAACGCTGAGTGACCAGCGTTTGCGGAAAGGCGGCTATTCAGGAACGATTGTGGCTTCGGAGCCGAAGCTACTGGTTTTTATCGCACCGGTGATCGTACTCAATGAATTGGCACTCCTACCCGTTTAGAAGCGTCGGGCCACTGGGGCATCGAGTACGAGAAATCAAAGCAAAGACCGACGAGATTTCCGAAAGAAACCTGAAACTTCGGGACCAGCAATTCAAGAAATCCTTAGGGGACGAATCAGCCGATGCATATCGCTAAAAAAGGTACCTGACACCTTTTTGGCTTCTTAGGGGACGAATCAGAAGATGGATATTCCTGACGCATTGCCGATCGATTGGAAAAAATTGCCCGAGCTCAAGAAACCGCTCGATGCACTCGTCATCGCGCCCCATCCCGACGATGCCGAACTGGGGATGGGAGGGACAATCGCGCTGATGCTAAAACAGGGTATGGAGGTGGGTGTGGTCGACCTGACCACCGGCGAACCAACCCCGTTTGGATCGGAGGCGATACGCGCTTCGGAGACGGCCGAGGCGAGTCAGGCGCTGGGGCTTTCCTGGCGATTCAATCTGGGGCTCCCCAATCGTTACTTGGAAGCCACTCTCCCCAATCGCCATCGCCTAGCATCGCTGATCCGACTCACCCGACCCCGCTGGCTTTTCGCCCCCTTCTGGGAAGACGCGCATCCCGATCACGTCGCCGCCACGCAGCTGGTGGAGGCGGCGCGGTTCTGGGCCAAGCTGACCAAGTCGGATATGCCCGGACAGCCCCATCATCCCGAGAGGATCTTCTACTACTACTGCATCCACCTAAAACTGGCGCCTCAGCCTGCCTTCGTCGTCGATATCAGCGACCACTGGGATGCCAAGGCACGGTCGATCGCGGCGTATCAAAGTCAATTCGTCACAGGGCGCGAGAAGATCGACCCCCCACCGCTCGATCGGTTTCGCGATGAAGCGGCCTACTGGGGCAAGGCGATCGGGGCAAGGTATGGCGAACCGTTCGCATCGCGGGAGCCGATCGCGCTGCGGTCGCTAGAGGGGCTTTTCTGAGCCAGTCGAAGGAGTGGGCGATGATCGCACCATGCGGGGGCGATGCTGCCTGCGACGCGGCAAGGGGAAGACAGCAACCGCAAGGCCCGATTGCAAAACAATCGAAACGAGCGACCGAGAGCTGTCGAACTCGGAAAGGCGGCTAGGCCCAATGCCGCAACGCTCGATATTCTAATGAATGTTAGAGTGTAGCGAGATGGGGGATCCTTGAACACTTCCGGGAACCCTGTCGGTCGGAGGGGAAGCCAGGGGAAAAACCTGATTGCGCCGAATGGTCTCTCACGGAGACACAGAGCCACGGAGAGTGAGTGGACCGAGGGAGTCGGTGGCGAGCGGTTGGCTTACTTTTTCTCTGAAACGCTCTTGAAGCCTGCTTTGACCAGTTCGTCGAAACCAGGCTTCAGCGGCCGGATGTCGTAGCCGTACTTGAGGAGGATTTTGCCGGCTTTCAGCGATCGGTAGCCGACCGCGCAGTGCGTGTAGATGATTTTGTCCTTGGGTACTTTTTCCCGTACCTGTTCTTCGGTCAGTTTGTCCTGCAGATCGCGCCAGGGAAGATGGACCGCCACATCGACGTGACCGTCATTCCATTCCACCAGATCCCGGACATCGACCAGGACCGCCTTCTTCGCTTCGACTAGTTCCTTGACCGTTTGCAGCGAATCCTTCGTATGCTCCAGTTCCCCCTCGCCACGCTGCACCGCCCATACCCATGGAGAGGCTGCGATCAGGAGCAAGCAACCGACAGCTATCAACCCAAGTCGTCGAATCATTTTTGTTCCTCCAGACCGTATCGAGCCAAAAAGTGAACCCTACCAGGATCATGATAGCCACGGGAGAGGATTTTGGTGAACCGGAGTGGTGTAGGAAACTAGCGGAGGGGGGGCTCCGAGCAATCCTGATCGAAGCGATCGGTAGGTTTTTCTGATACGGCGGGGGTCCCATCTTTCGAGTTTTGGCATCGAGGAAGGGTTGGGTGGGCGAAGGGATTTGGCAAAGTGCAGATGCAATTGCCGGCGTCGGGCCGATCGGACGACCTAGCGACTGCTGGAGTTTCGGGTGGGTGCTACAATAGGCTGACTTGGAGCATTTCACGGGGGGCGACAGGAAGGCCAAGGCGTTCATGTTTGACGAGACGCGACGGATCGACCAGCTGCGACGCGCTCTTTGGGGAGTCGATGCATCGGCGTACCTGGTGGAAGGGCGCGTCATCCGTCGCGTGATCCGATCGCGTTTGGGGCTGGGCCAGGTCTCCTCCCTGGTGCCTCATGCGGAAAGCACGCTGGTGCGGCAGCAGGACTTGAAAGGCTGGGTGCATCCGGACGAGTTGGGGTTGACCTCCTTTGAGTTGCTTCCGGAGCTGGCGATTTTGGTGGCGTTGCCGGAGGAAGGGGAGCTGGATCACTGGCCTCTGGAGGAGTTGAAGCTGCAGGTGTGGCGCCGGCTGTTTCATGCGCAGATCGACCGCCTTCTGTTGCCTCTGGAAGACGCCACTCAAATGCCGCAGGTGCAGGCTCGCATCGCCGCGCTAGGGCAGGTGGAATTCGACGAAGCCCACCATGTTTTACGAAGCGAACTGCGATTGATGCATCCGGACTCGCGAGTCGAAGCGTATCGCGAGTGGGTGGCGAGGTATTTGGAGTTTGCGTACTTCGAGCCCGATTTGCTTCCCGTGTGGTTTCCTTCGCTGGTGGGAGTAACGGAGATCGGCAGTCGCATGGCCGAGGGGATCGATGCGGCGCGCCTGTTTCGCGAATCGGAGCTGGAAGGGTCCGCGAAGCCCGACCTGACCGCTCATGATGCCAGAGACGAGGCCGCTTTGGCGCTGGCTCGACGTGGCTGGTCGATGGGGCTGGGGATCAGCCCGACCGATCGAGGGTACACCGCGCAGCTACGGGGTCAGTCGCGAGCTCGCGAAGGGGGCAATACGGTTCTTGCCATCTGCCGTGGCCTTCAGGCGGCACAGCGCGCGACGACATCCGCCAAGCGAAAGATTGCGGAAAAGAACTCGGCCGACGATGTCCGCCTGCTGGTCGACCGTCTGCAAGCGGCTCTCGAGTTCCCCGACCGGCAGAAGCCGATTTGGGAAGGATCGCTGACGGCGCTTTCCAAGTTGGCGGTGCAGGGCTTTTGGAATGCCGAGCGGAAGTTGCTTTATGACCTGCAGAAAGTCTGTTTGGACCACGAGCGGATTTCGTATCGCATCGACTTGATCAAGTGGATTGCTTCGCTGGGAAGGCGACCGCTTCGCCGACCGCTACCGAATCTTCAGGAAGTGTCGATGGCCAAGCATCTGGCCAGCGCCGCGCAGCGGCTGATCCATGTTCGGTTGAGTGGCCGGGAGCGAGATCAGCTGACTCATCTGCTGGAAAATGCTCGGGCACTCTCCGAGGAGCAGATGAGAGAGCGGCTTCGCCCGCAACTGAAGGAGACGCTTCGGGATGTGGGGCTGGAACCTCACAGTGTTCCCGAAGAGAACGGGTTCGACAAATTGATCGAGGATTCGCTCGACAGCATCGCCGAGCGTGGATACCTGTCGATGGGGTATTTGCGCGATGCGGTCAGTCGAAACGATCTGAAGTTGCCGGACTTGGAGCGACCTCGAGAGCTGTGGAGTGGCGATCGGTTGCTGCAGGCTGACGAGCGACTGGATGTGGCGCTGGATGGAGTCTATCGTCGGGGAGATTTCTATCTTCGCTGGATCCAGATGATCAGCGCCCTCTTTTTTGGAACTCGTTGGGGACGATTCGCCACGCTGTTTCTGATTTTGCCCTTTGGCGGGGCTTTGGTTTTCGTGGAAGGATTTCGCCATATCCTGCATCTCTTCCAGCCATCTCATCCGCACGCGGTGGCGGAGGAAGACGCTGAACATTCGGATGTAGCCGAAAAGCTGGAAGAAACCGAAAAGGCAGAATCTGTCTCGATCGATGCGGAGGGGGTGAGTCGGCCATCAGCCGTCGACGTGACGGAGTCGGCGGCCAGCCAGCCCGTGGAGGGGTTGGGGGCCGCATCGATGGATCCCGAAGTGATCGGAAATGCACCCTTGGTGGCTCCTGAGACGGCCGATCAGGCGGTCGACCAGATTGTTTCCCGGCAGATGGATACCGTCTCCTGGGTGTTGGCGGTTGGGCTGCTGCTGATGGCGTTGATCCATTCTCCTCAGTTTCGAAAGATCTGCTGGGACTTGCTGTTGCAGGCCGGGAAGTGGTTGCACTGGCTGGTTGTGGAGTTGCCGCGGGAAGCTCTCCCCTGGGAATGGCTAGCGCAGCTCTGGAATTCGGTGCTGCTGCAATTGGCGCGTCGACTGGTGTTGTTGCCCTTGGTGATTACGTGGCTTGGCGAGCGATGGATATGGCTGGTGGTGGGAGGAAAGGGGGCATCTTGGCAGTCGATGGCGCTAACCACCGCGGTGCTCAGCACAGCGCTCAACACACGCTGGGGTCGGGATCTGCAGGAGTTGGCCTATGAGGGAGCGGTGCGAGTCTGGCACCAACTGGGGCCAAGGCTTCTTTTCGCCGTGATCGATTGGTTTGTCGATGGCTTTCGTGTGATTCTTCAGACGATCGAACGGCTGCTTTATGCCGTCGATGAATGGTTGCGATTTCACAGCCGCGAAAACATTTTTACGCTGATCGCCAAGGCGGTGCTGGGGGTGATCTGGTCGGTGGTGTCGTTCCTGATTCGCATCTACGTGAACTTGCTGATCGAGCCGACGTTTCACCCGGTGAAACACTTTCCGGTGGTCACCGTCGCGCACAAAATTTTCCTTCCAGCCCTGATCATGCTGGAAGGCAACATGGTGCGGTTTCTTGGGCAGTACATCGGAAAGCCGCTAGCCAGATCGGTCACTTGGTTCAATATCTTTTTCCTACCCGGCTTCTTTGGCTTTGCGGTTTGGGAGCTGAAGGAGAATTGGCGTCTATTCCGAGCGAATCGGCGGGAACAATTGGGAAAGGTGGTGGTGGGAAGTCATGGAGAATCGGTTGCCAGGCTATTGAGACCTGGTTTCCATTCGGGGACGCTCCCCAAGATTTTTCGGAAGCTGCGGAAGTTGGAGCAGCAGCCGCCGTCGTTTCGGCGATTTTCTCGTCGGCGCGCCGCATTGCAGTCGCTACACCACGTTACCGAAGCGATCCATCGTTTTGTGGAACGCGATTTTCTGCAGCTCATGCAGCGCTGCGATGCATGGCGAGATCATCCGCTGGTCTGCTCCCACGTCGATGCGGCCACCAACAGTTTTACGGTCGATATCGAATCCCCGACTCTTTCGTCATCACCGATGAAACTGGTTCTGCAGGAGCAAAGCGGTTGGATCGTGGCGGCGACGATCCAGCCAGGATGGTTGACGCAAATCAACGAAAAGCAGCGTGAGATCTATGAGTTGGCTCTGGAGGGCTTTTACCGAAAATGTGGTGTGCACTTAGTTCGCGAACAGATCGAGGACCGGCTGACGCACGGACGACCTTACGATATCCAGTCGGTAGGAATCGTGGTTTGGGAGGATGAGACGTTCGCCGAGGCATGTGAGATTGAGCTGCGTGGCGACCAATTGGTTCAGTTCCGTCCGGCGTCGCTCGCCTCCCGCATGGGGCTGGATGGAATCGATAAAGAACAATGGATGTTCGGCTCCACCGTGACCCTCTGGCAGCAATGGGAGTCGCGGTGGCAGCAGGCGACCGAATGAGGATTTGCGGCAGTTGCGTCCAGAATGAGGTTGGCTCGCGAACCGGTCAGGGGCGGGAATCGATTTTTGCAGATCCTCTTCTTGGGTCGCGTGAAGCCGCGAAGGCACGAAGGCACCAAGGCATGGAGAGCCCAGTCTCATTTGGCGATGGCTGCGTGGGTATCCAGTCGACTTGTTCTGTGGGCTAGAGCCATCAGTTGCCAATCCAGTCGACGAGTGGAGTCTCGCATGGAGCAGGTCATAGAGAGCTGAAGTGCGAACTGCTTTTTGTCTTTCTTCGCGCCTTGGCATCTTTGCGTGAGTCCGACCGACAACCCCTTACACAATCGTCTCCCGGGCTAGCTTGGATCGCCGCCCACAGAAATCGCAGATGGAACAAAAAAGCCGACTACCGGTTGGATAGTCGGCCTTTCGCTTCAGTAAGATCGCTGGCTTCTTCTAATCTTAACGGCGGATCCGTCTCCGAAGGGTGGAGTCGGGAAGTGAATCGACCCAAGAAGGATCGGCCAGGAGGGAATCGAGGAGAGCTTGCGATTGCGGGGCGACGCTTCCAACACCATCGTCGTCGAGGATGGTGCCGGTGGCTTGTGCGGTCTGAATGACGACGTTCACCGGATTGGACAGGGTCACGTAGAAGAACTCGGTCGATTCTTTGATCACGTCGTTGACGATCGGTACGCCGACCAGAACATCTCTGACTCCAGGCTCGATCCTCACCGTTCCGCTGGTGGCAAGGTAGTCTCCTCGAGCGCCTGACCTCGCGGTGCCATTGCTGGTGTCAAAGCGGACGGTCATCGGTGTAGCAGCCGGTTCGGTAAGCCCTAGGCGGAACCAGAAGGTTCCTGCGTTTTCGCTTCCTGTCACCGGAAAGACGGAGATACCGATGATGTCATCGTTGAGGATGACGCCGGTAGCCGTGGATGTCGTCAGCATCACCGGGATGCTGGAGACGACATTGGAAAGCCTCATTACGAAGGTTTCGTTTGGCTCAACCAGCGTATCGCCAATCACATTGACTGGAACGGTCTTGGATGTTTCACCTGGATTGAAAGTCAACCTTCCGTATATCGGCATATAATCCGTGCCGTGCGTTGCTGTTCCCAAATTGATGATCGTGCCGTAATCCACCGTGATTGGCACCGAAGCCACCGAGCTGAGGTTCACGGTGAAGGCAAGGGGTCGGGTACCGGAGTTCCCTTCCTGGACGCTGGATCCGCTGATCGAAAGGGTGAGCGGTGGGGCCACATTGAAGGCGGCTGCCAAGTCCAATCTTCCACCGGTTGCCGTTCTTCCTGCTAGGGATGGAGTTGGTTTGGCGCTGGTCAGCAGGGCATCACGGATATTCTTGGCGGTCCAACTGGGGTTGGATGCTGCCATCAGCGCAACGCCACCGGCGACGTGCGGAGTCGCCATCGAAGTGCCGCTGTAGGCGCCGTAGGTGTTGCCAGGAAGCGTCGAATTGATCGCCACGCCCGGGGCTCCGATGTCGACCTGGGTGGCTCCATAATTGGAAAAGCTGGCCAAAGACCCGTTGGAGTCGATGGCGGCTACGGCAATCACGCTTTCGTAGGTGGCGGCTGGTTGGCCTGATGCGGAAACCAGCGTCGAGTAGTTCGAGGGATAATTGCCCGTCGTGTCGTTGTTGGTACCGGCGTTGCCGGCAGCAGCCACGAACAAAATTCCGGCGTTGGCACTTCGGATGATCGCCGAGTGCAAAGCGGACGAGTAGCCGCCACCACCCCAGGAGTTGTTGGTGGCGACGATATTGACGCCACTGTTCTTGAGGGCAGTCAAGTAGTCGAGTGCTCGCACGGCATCTGACGTGTAGCCACCACTGGGTCCCAGGAACTTTGCCGAAATCATTTTGACGTTCCAGGCGACACCTGCGACACCGATGCCGTTGTTGCCTACGCCCCCGATCGTTCCAGCGACGTGGGTTCCATGATCATCACCGGTGCCATCGTAGACGCTGCCGTCGTTATTGAAGAAATCAAAGCCGTTGATGTCGTCGATGTAGCCATTGTTGTCGTTATCGAGCCCGTCTCCGGCGATTTCCTTAGAGTTGACCCAGACGTTGGCGGCTAGGTCGGGGTGAGTGACCTGGAGCCCTTCATCGATCACCCCGATGACCACGGTCCCACTTCCGCGATGGCCTGCTCGCCACGCGACTTCCGCAGCACTGCCGAATGGATTGGTGGTCCCGGAAGGGCCGGTGGGCGATCCGGAATCGTCGCTGTAGAGGCCCCAAAGCCGGCTGCTGGTGGTGTAATAAGGGTCGTTGGCGATCGACGGTTTGACCCACCAGTTGGGATCAGCCGAAAGAACCCCCGGGATCTTCGTCATTGTCGAAGCGGCCTGCAGCACATCGCTTCCGGCGGGTAGTGCGACGCGCATCAGACCTGGACTGCCCGCCGCCTTCATCGCTTCGGTGCGAATCATCTCCAGCGCCCGTCCCCCGCGAGAGACGAAGTGCTGCTGCACATCCGATTCGTGCCCCACTTCCACTTGCAGAAGCAATTCACCCGGCGCAAAGTCGGCCGCCATCAGCAGGCGATTCTCCAAGGCCTCACAGGAAAGGCGACGATTGCGCTTTGGACCGCGACTCTTCATGATGCTGGACTCCTGCAGAAGAGGAAAAGAAAGTCGTCAAGCCAATCGAGGCGACGACGACCGAATTGTAGCAATTTGATCGGGTCGATCCAAGAAACTATCACGACCTCCAGGGACAACCGATCGACCCTTCTTCGGGTTCACCGAGCCACCCAAGGAATGGCCGATCGTTGGATGTTGGAGTCGCATTCAGATTGCCTGGTTTCTCCATTTTCATGGGAATGGCGTCGGGTTCTTTGTGGTTCCTGGATCGCTTCAAGATGTAATTTCGTTCGCATTACGGTGGATTGAATGAACCAAAAGGTCAGCGATTTCCAAGTCGACGGCGAACTTCTTCTAGAAAGGCTTGATGTTCGTCCCGCCCTAACGCATCTGGATTGGTTACAAATCGATCGGCAATCTGTCTAGAGAATCGCAAAGCAGCCGATGGGCTGTGATCGAGCAACAGGCCACCAAAGCTTTGCCATGTTCCCAGTTCATGGAAGTTCATGCAGTCTCCACAAAAGTATCGCCGTCCAAGTTGGTGGAGTAGCTTCAGAGGAATCCGACGATGGAAAGTGTGGTACAGCTCTCGGCTTCCATGCGAACGCAAAGCGACCAGGAAACGGCATCGCAACGAATCTTCGATTTCGGAGTGCCCGAAATAGGCTTGCGCCAAAGCAAGCCTCAATTCAGGTCGCGCAGTGAGTAGTTCGTTCGACCAGAGTTGCTCCAGGTGGATGGCGACTTCATCGACAGAGCCGGCAAGTTGGGCCAACCGGCTGAGTAATTCGTCAGAACTGCTATATTTCAGGATCTCCGATAGTGGCCCTTCCTGGGCATCCCAGTCGATGCCGTTGGGCAAGTCGATCGGTCCATCATCGTACCAGCGTGACGAAACCAACTTGGCAACCTTGCCACTGCTGGCGCGGCGCGTTCCCATTTGATTGGCCAATTGATCGGCGAATTGATCGACAAGCGGATCGAAGCCGTCCTCTGGATCGCGCTGGTACCGGTGGTAGGTCAGAATTCTCCCTTGCTGGTTGAGCGCAAAAAGGCATCTCCCCACAACCTGCCCGTCTTCTGTCTTGCCATAGAGCACCTGCTTGTTGATATCGACGGCGTTGCTGATGGTGGAATAAAAATTGCCCTCTGAGGGAGATAGGCAGGTACCGAAGAGAGCTCCCATCCGGAGGTAATCGAGCACCTCTCGGGCAAAGGCGACTCGGTACGCCATTCCCTTCGCGGTCTTTCCTTCGAGCACCAGGTCGTCTTGATACCAGGGTTCCATGACGATACCGGCAGTAGCCAGCTTGTCGAGGAAGTTGCGATTGGCGGGGTGATCTGTGTAGGGATTGGAGGGGTAGCGGTGGCGATCGATCAGTAGCTGAACCCCCAATCGACGGAAATGGGGAGTCAGTTGGAGGATGGCATCGAGCAGTTCGATGTAGGGTTCGTGCAGCAGCTGCGGGTCGAAATGCGACGGGGAAAGTCTGCTGGCAACATGCTGCATGAAGCAGTCTTGGCAATAGGCTTCATAGGCTTCGATCCACTCCCACTCGGACCGGCGTTTCAGTTTGGTCGCCAGATGCCCCAATCGCTTGGCCGACACAACCACTGGATCGACCAGTCTCGTCTGAAGATTCTCAATCCGCTGCTGGATGCGAGCGATTCGTTCGGTATCCTTCCCATGGCCGGACAGTTCATTCAGGATTTTTCGAAGTCGCGTGATCTCTTCCCGCTGCCTCGATTCGGATGGCAGGGAATCTCCCAGCAGTTCCTCTGCGACTTCGGCGGCGCGTGGCGTGGAGGCAGCGAGACCTTCCAGTGCTTCTCTCAGTTCCACCGGGAATCGAGAAATCCAATCGGTTGTAGCGCATGCTACAGGTCCCCGCCACTGCGGCGACTTGCCTTTGGACAATGTGTCGGCCTGAATCAGACGTTTGACGACGTTGTAATTCCCCTCCAGGAGATGATGCCGTGCGATCTGTCGAATCTGGGGGTGTGGAATTCTTTTCGCGGGCCAAGTCAATTCCCAACACGACTGGCCGTCAGCCTCCATTTTTTCGAGAATCGCCACCACTTCACTAGCTGTCTCCGAGTACTGCATGGCAGTCAGAAGATCGTCCTCGAACGAATCGCCAGACCAGCGGGTCGAGTTCGCCGCTGCATCGATGATTTCGGCGGCTTTCTGCGCGCTGGGAGCCGCAGCACTCACTTTGAGCATCGCTTGCCATGCGCTGGGGACCAGGGATCCTCGGATCCGGTTCAATTGCTCCAGCGTCTCCATGGCGGAGTGAATTCGTGCTGCTGAATGCTGCTCGGTCAGCATCTCACCGACCCATTCCTCGACGTCGGAACGAGGCAGCAGCATCTGGCTGCGCCAGTGCTCGATCAGCAGATTCTGCCTGGGGTTTCTGGTGAAGAGCCAAACCAGTTGCTGTTTCCATTTCTCGAAGGTGGAATCGTCGGCGTTGTACCGACGCTGGTTTCGCAAGACCTTTTCCCAGTAGAGGAATAGCCAACGTTTCATCGACGCGTCTTCGTCCGGAATCCGATGCAGCAGTTCCTGCCAGGATTTGGCTTTTCTGGGGTGTCGGCTGAGTCGTTCAATCGCTTGAAGTAGCGGGGCTAACTGGTTGGCTTCCGATACCTCTTGTGGAGTGATGGAAAAGTCTGCGAGGTCGCGCATCAGCATGCGGTGCTCTTGATCCGATTCGGATCCCCTCGGGTAATGCTCCCATGCCTCCAGGCTTTGGACCAAAGCCTCCAACTGGGCATCAATCTTTCGTTGGATTGCTACCAATCGCGCTGCCCACCCGTCGTCGATCAGTTTCTCTAGAAGCGAGCTGGCGGTCGTCCGCTCTTTGTCGCGCATCGTCACTAGATGATGGAGGAAGCTTTCGGTTTGAGATGCGGCTGATTCGGAACTTGGCTCATGCAAATCCACATGGCACGATGGATTCAGTGCCGCATCAAATATCTGGCGTTGCAGATCGAGTAGCTGCCCATGCGCCTCCTTGGCATCCAAGCGCCAGAGCTCTTCTTTGCCAACCAGATCCATTAGGCTGTTGCTGAGCCACTTCGGCAGTGGATGGCGAAGCTCGAAGAAACACCACGCCGCGCGCAGCCAACGCAGGGCGGAATCCGAGGGGATATTCCTGTGCATGGCAAGCAGTCGATCCCGATTCTCTTCGATCCAGAGGAGATCTTGGAAATTGGGGGCTTGAGGTCCACCGGCGATCGAGAAAAAAATCGCATCCAGGAGTGGTTGAAGTTCCGATGCTCCCGCTGCAATCTGTCGATAGGTGCGCGTGAATCGAGACGGAAAGATGGGGAGGTCGAGTAGTGAGTCGGTCGAGGCGGGGCTTTTCAATCGTTCCCGGGAAACCCACTGGACGATGGCGGTGGCACGATGGATCCACTGGGAATCGCGTCCCAGTTGCGGCCAGATGTCATTGCCCAGCGGTTCCAGTTTCTTGATGGCCTGTACGCTTCCACGTATCCGATCAATCGAGATCGGCTGAGCGGAGAGGCCGCGGCGAAAATCTTCTAGTCGCATCCACTCGAAGGGACCGCTTGGCTGAAAGACCGGAAACCCTGCCAGCCAGCTCATTCGGTTTCCAATGAGAGCCCTGGCTTCCTTCAGCTGCCTTCGATGGTAGTCGAACTTCCCGTCATCACGCGGCATCGATGCAGCCTCCTGGTCGCCCCTGCCCTATCTGGAGAAACGAGACCTATGGGAATGGCAGAAAGTTCGCGCCTTCCCTTCAGCTCACAGAAGTTTCATCGATCGGTACTCCGAGAGCCAGTGCGGCGGCTTTGGCCGCAGGGTTGTTTTTGCTGTGTCGACGGAGCCATGCGACGATCGCTTTGCCAGGAATACCTCGATTATCTTCCACCATCGATGGGTGATCTTGACGCAATGCACCGCGATTGTGATGCAGGCCGATCCAGCGGAAATGGCGATCGAAGATCGGGGATCCGGAGGAGCCCTTCAGGGTGCTGTTCCGATAGCAGAAGCGGGTTTGGTTTTCGTTGAGCGAGACGAAGCCTGGGGCGGCGATCGAGCATTGGATAGGCTGAAGCTGGTAGGGGCCAGGATGTCCGGCCAGCAGGATCAGGGCTCCTGGAACTGTTGGCATCGGATGCAGTTCCGATAGTGGCAGCGCGCCTCGCTCACCAGGTGGCTTGGAAGCCAGTTGCAAGATGGCAAAATCCAGCTCATCGGTCTTGGGTATCCCGGCCTTCTCCAAAAGGTCTGCCTGACCATGCGGGCTGTAGGGGATATCCCAGGTGGGATCGCAAGGGAGCCAAGGGGTCGGAGCGATCCCGTCATCGTCTTTGGCGAAGTAATCGAACTGGACTTCAATCTGCCCTCGCTTGGATGGTTCGATGTAGCTGGCGACGACATGGTGGCAAGTCAGCACCCAGCGATCGCCGATCAGAAAGCCAGTCCCTTTCTCGTCCGGTCCACAGCGCACCTTGCATACCAGCCGCTTGGTGCCGGCGGCCCACTTTTCCAGCCTTGCGATGTCCATGAAGGGAAGGACACTGGTGAGCTCCTGAAGGCGGCGATTGTCGACGATCAGGCTGGGGTAGTTGGGTTGAGCGAATGCGGCGTCGGCAAGTGCCTCTCCATAGTTCTCGCGGATGTAGGGTGCGAGCGCCGCGATATCCTGACGTTCGAATTCCTTGGAGAGTTCATCGAGAAACAGCCCCAACTTGCGGAGCGCTTGGAGTCGATCGAGAAGCGAAGCGATGCAGGCTTCCTGCGTGTCGACCCGTAGGTTGGGTCTTAGTTGGTCGCTCAATGCACTCCCCGCGACAAATCCCGACCATTCAAAGGGGGTCTGATAAAGAGTCGAGAAGAGCTTTTTCAGGATTTTGCGATCGCCCGGAGTGTAGGTGTTCAGAGCGAGGGGAGGCGGATCGCGAAAGAAGCTGTCGGGCAAGTGCCCGGTCGATTCAGCGGAGTCATTCCTCTGAGGAGCTGCCGTCGGCAGGTAGAGGTAGCTGTAGCTGTCTGGGCTGGCTGCCATCGGGGCTTCGCAGTGCTGGCACTGCTGGATCGGTGAGTCGACCGAATCCCAGGAATCCTGCTGGCAGGATTCACAATGCCAACGTCGGCGAAGCTCCAGCACTTTCGCCTCCGCCAGAAGCTCCAGAGCCGACTCCAGTCTGGCGACGGGCAAGTTGGTGGTGGCGGCCAGGACTGCTGGTTCCAAGCTGGCTGCTGCAGTTGCTTGAGCGAGGATTTGCCTGAGCGTCAGGAACTCTGTTTCCAGTTCCGGGTGGGCGTCAGCAACGGTGTCGAATTTCTCCCAGGACATAGCGGACCACCGGTTCGGACGAGGGGGAGGTGAAGTTGATACGATTCTTCGATCCTACCAGATAGACTCGCAGTTCATCGTCCAGGGGGGATCCCTGGCTGGGCAGCCAGAAGAAGTTTCCGCCTCGCTGCACCCCATTTTTCGAGAAGGCGACGAGGAAATCATCAAGCGTTCTTTCGCCAAAGACTGACACTTTGGGATCGATGCTGCGAGCGACGACGCTACGGCCCAGGTTGGACTGAAGATCGTATTCCTGTGTGCGGGTCTTTCCCTTCCCTTTTTGCTCCTCTTCCAGCAGTTTTCGTATGGCGTTTCGGAGCGGGACGATGCGAAAGGATCGGGCGGGGAGCCAAGGATCGACCTGCGATTCGAATTCCTGCCTTACCGATTCGTAGAGGTCCTCTCGGGGCAGCTGCGAGATCTGAAGCATGGCTTGGTTCGTATCGAGATTCCATTCGAAGGCGACAAAGTTTCGGACGAAACGTTTGATAAATGCACGGTATTCCACCGCCTCACCTTCCGCAGTCACCCCTTGCTCATTGAGTTCCGGGGCAGCGTCCCACCATTCGCGGCGCCGGACCAGCGAGACGCGAAGGGTAGCTGGTTTTTCCGAGAGCGTGATGGAGGCGGGGGCCCACTGAGTGGGGAGTCCGATCGAAGCCGGTTTTTTCAGCAACAGATGGAAGGCGGGAGCCTCTTCCTTGAGGTGCTGCTCCAGCCACTCTCGTTTCTTCCACGACTTCAGCGAGATGTCGGGGCCATCAAAGAGGTAGACGTGTTGTTTTCCCCAAGGGACGACTCGATCCAAATGAGCGACGATCTGGTCGATGGAGATCGAGCCTTTGGTGAGCTCTTCCTGGATCCGTGCCATGAGATCGCTTTTTTTCGACAGCGACTTAGGCAGCCCGTGAGCTTCCATGAAATCGGCGCGCTGCCCTGTGGTGAGCGCCGCGAATTCGAGAAGGATCTGGTTCTCTTCCAGTTCTTGCATGTTGGTGTTCGAGGCCATCGGACTGTTTCCGCGGAGGGGCCAAGGGGGCATGCACGACCGAGGCCGGATGCAGTGAGACAAGGTGGCTTGAAGCAACGCCTAGTTGCATCTTAGTTCGCGCTACAGCCTGGCGCAGCAGAAGTCTGGCGAATTCCTTCCCCAAGGATCCCGTCGGAAGCCTCGGAAGGGAGGGAAAAGACAACTGGATCGATCGTGACGAAGGTTAGCAGTCGCTAGGACACCGATATCCCGTCTGCTTTTTGGCGTACGGCGGCGATGTAGCGATCGAGTGAATGATGGGAGACACGCGGAATTAGCCCCTCGGGTAACGCGATCGATTCCAGCCCGCCGCGCTGCGCCTGCATCTTGCGCACCGCGATCTGCTCTTGAAGAAGCTCTTGCTTCAAGAGGAGGAATTCGACTTCATCGAGCATCGGGAGGTCGTCGTCGAGGACGATCAGTTCGGAGGGAGTTGATTCGATCGATTCCATGCGATGGGAGACATCGCCATCGCGGTCAAAGCGGAAGAGTTTCCCGACATGAGCGAACGAGAGAGGGACTCGCGCGACGACGTCGTCGCGGTAGACGATCCGGAAGAACTTGGAGCTGTAGTGGAGCCTCATATAGTCTGGGAAAGTGCTTCGCCCCACCGCTGGCTGACCGAATGTGTAGATGCCACGGATCGGATAACGTCCGCGCCATTCAGCGGCGGCGATTGTCGCCAGCGCGCCGCCAAGAGAATGTCCGGTGAGCACCAGAGGGATTCCATCCAACTGTCGCAGGTGATCTTCCAAAGTAGTCTGGACCACTTGAAATGCGGTCAGGAAGCCACGGTGGACGATTCCATAATCGCGCGTGATTGGAAGAACATTCAGATCGGTCAGCCAGTCTCCCAGGTTGGTCATTTGCGTCCCGCGAAACGCCAGGATGGCTTGCCGATCGTTCCAAGCCAGAAAGCACTCAGTCTTGTCGCGTTGGATGAATTCGGAGTGGTTCATTCGCCAGCGTTGGCGGACCGTCTGTTCGATGGCATCTGCGTCTTCGTAGGCCAGCTTGCTGGCGATGACGGCCGAGAGCGCGGTCCGCCAGGAGAATAGATCAAGATCGAGCGACTGGGGATCAAAGCCTGGCACATCGGCGGCTGGCGTCCCTTTTCGCAGCAAGCCTTCCAGCGACTGGGCTGGTTCCACCCAGCGCGGCGCTGCCGCTTTCGCTTCCTGCGTTCGTTCGCCTGTCGCTGTCTTGGCTGTTGTCGGCAGCTTCAATCTCAGATGAACCTCGATCGGAATATCGACGTGGGTCCACTGGCCTTCGGGTAGATCGATGGCGACGGTCGCCTTCGTCCCATGGCTGTCGTCGGTGGACAGAACCGAATGAGCTGGGGGCTGGGTCGATGAAGTGGAAGGAGTCGCTTGAGTCGATGGGGTCTCCGACCTGTCGCTGGACTGTGCTTCCTGCCAGAACGGCTGGTAGAAATCAGAAGTCGTACCGCTGGTTCCTTCGAACTGAACGCCGGTACGGACCACCTGCGGGTCTTCTGCCAAACGCCACGAAGGGACGGAATAATTAGCCTGGAGGTAGGCACCGGCGAAGTGGAGCCCCACGACATGTCCGGTCTCCAGATCGATGACGGCGGACCCCGAATTGCCGCCGAGGGTGGAGCAATCGTGGGTCAGGGCATCCACCTTCTGGCTGTAGCTTCGGATCGAAGCGATTTCTCGAAGTTGCCCTGGCTGGAATCTCTTCACGTAGTAGTTGCCGCGAAAGATTCTTGCCTGCACCTGTTGGTACTCCTGGTTGCCGTTGGGGTCAAAGCCGGGATAGCCGATGACGACGACCTTGTGGTTGGGGAGATCCTTTGGCATCTGAGCTGCCAACTTCAGAGGCGTGCGATCCGCAGGGACCCCTGCGACTCGTAGAATCGCCATGTCCCAGTAGGGGTGGATCATCTCGACTCGTTCAACCCGAAGGCTCAGCGAAGCATCGCTTCCCAATTCACGATAGAAATCGATCTGCGAGCTAAGTCCGGGTTGGAATTGGACATGGTGTCCAAGACCTTGAGCGAACTGGATGGCGACGTGACGGTTGGTCATTAGGAGGTCGCGCGCCACGAGGAAGGCGCTGCCTGCGTAGAGAACTCCTGGTGCTTCCAGTCGTCCTACGGCCCGCACCTTGGCGTGGATCCATGATTTCCACTTGGGCTGGGAGAGTTCGGACCAATGATCCGAAAGCTGCTCGGGGATGATCGCATCCTTGTGGACATCGACGACTGGCCGGTAGTAGGGCATCACGATCGCTTCCAGCATGAACTGCGATTCGCCGTCGATCGATTGACCTCGTTCTAGTCGATCCAGCGCTTCCAGGCTGCGAGTTGCCTCCATCGATTGCAGCGAGGTCTGATTCGATTCCAGTTGGCCGTCTTGCGGGGTCGCTTGCCCTTCGGCGATTCCTTCCAGTCGTTGCTTCAGCTGCTGAGGTTTGCTTTCCGTCTGGAATTTGGCGAGAAGATCTTGAAGCCGTTTGGATCGATCTTCCATGGGAGTGCTCCGAATCGGGATCGGTAGGGTGACGATCCAAAGAGGGTGTTGCGATGGTGGTGCGGACTATGGCCTTGTAGCAAATTGGTGCTTGAATCAGCCGCCACAGAACCTGTTATAATTTCGACTTGGGGGCGCACGCACTCTTTTGGAAGGAAAAAACCCGATGAAGTCCTCTCTGGCTCTCTGGATTGTTTTGTGTCTGGTGTTTTCTTCGGCTTCCCTGGTGGCGCAGTCCCCTAAGGCGGCGCCGGTTCGTATGGGAACCGGGGTCATGACCTTCGATACCGTTCCTGGATGGGGCCTGCGTCCCGATGGGACATCGGCCCTTGGGCCAACGCACGGGGCAGTCGTGATCGACCAGGCGGGGAACATCTACACCAGCGCCAATCAGGGGATTTTTGTCTTCTCCCCTGAGGGCAAGGTGGTTCAAAGCTACTTGGGGAAGGACTACACCGAACTTCATGATATGGAGATTCGGATGGAGGACGGGAAGGAATACATCTACGGGGCTCGCAACAACGCAGGCGAGGGAATCAAACTGGTCGCCAATTCGGGAGAGGTGGTTCTTCGACTGAAGTATCCCACCGAGTCAGGGTTGAATCTCGACCGATTTGCGCCGACGGCCATCACCGTCGCCCCCAACGGGGACATCTACTTGGCCAACGGGTATGCGAGCAACCATGTATTTCGTTTTGACAAGACGGGGAAGTATGTTTCCCATTTTGGCAAGCAGGGCAATGGCCTTCAGGAGTTCAACACCTGCCATGGCATGACATTGGATACGCGCTACGAGCCGCCGAGGCTACTGATCTGCGACCGCAATCATCAGCCCAAGGGGCGGTTGGTCCACTACAGCCTGGAGGGGGAGTTCATCGAGGAGGTGATCACCGGATTGGGGATGCCAACTTCTGCATCGGTGCAAGGGGATTATGTTTCGGTCCCGGATCTGCATGGGCGCGTCGTGGTTCTCGATAAAACCAACACGATCATGGCGGTGTTGGGGCACAATCCCGATCCAGCCAAGGGTGGCAATTTCAATATTCCTCAGGACCAGTGGATTGAGGGGATCTTTAGCGGGACTCACGGATCGTACTGGGACCGCGAGGGGAATCTCTATGTGCAGGACTGGAATGTGTCGGGGCGCATCATGAAGCTGGTGCGAGTCAAACCCTGATCTTGTTCGAAGTCGGTCTGCACAAGGGATAGGTCTACTTCTCCGGTCCACTCCCTCCCGGCATCCGATTCCGGTAGAGGGCGGCCCCAGCGGACTGCGCGTCGCTGTGAATTGCTTTAGTGACCGTGGCGGATGAGCCGCAACTGCCTAGTTGCCGAGTTGATGCCATAGAGCGAATTCCTTTCGCTCCATGGTGTCTGCATGCTGGAAGGCAACTTCCGGGGTGGACCGGTTCATGTCTCCGCGAAGCCTGCAAGCTAAGACCGCATGCGCTTGCATCCGTGATGCATCTTGCCTTGAGCGGCTTGATGGGAGGGTTGTTGGCCTTCCGGAGGTGCAATCGAGTGGGTTCTACCAGATGCTCAGCCCTCGCTTCCCAGCGGATGGTGCGAGCAGGTTCCCTGGCTCTGGACAGTTCCAAGTGCCACAACTAACCTCACACTAAAGAGGGGTTGGGCACAGGCGTTACCACAGAAAGTGAACCTCATGGCAGCTCCCATGGATGAGCACGCTTACAGCGAATTGGCGCAACATGCTGCGGCGGAGCGTTATCGCAAACGAAGGGACTACCATGCACGCGTGGCGGAGGCGAGGGCGACTGGCAAGTACGAAATGGTCAATCAGAAGGCCAGATTAGATCGTCGGAAGCTGCGAGTCACATCGAAAAACACGAAGTTACGCGAAGGGACCCAAGGCGGACGGGGATTTGAACAGGTTCTCAATTTTAGCCGGGATTTTCAGTTCACTACTTTCTTGGAACAGGCCATCCATGTAGCGCAAGCGGTCTGCCGTCTGGTGACTCGCAAAGAGGCTGGAGTTGTTCGTTATGGGACAGGTTTTCTGGTTACTCCCCAGCTTCTTTTGACCAATCATCACGTGTTGCCGAGCCGAAAGGAAGCCTCGGCCACACGTGCTGAATTTGGCTATCAGTTGGATCGAGATGGAAATCCACATCCAAGGATTCGCCGCATTGAACTGGATCCCGATAGGTTTTTCTTTAGTAGCAAACGGCTGGATTTTGCTCTGGTAGCCCTCCAACTGGAATCCCAGCTCGATCGGTTGCCGGCGGTCTGGTGTCCGATGATCAAGGAATTGGGCAAAATCGTCATTCTGGAGCACGTCAACATCATTCAGCATCCCCTGGGGAGGGAGAAGCAGGTCGTCATTCGTGAGAATCGAGTGATCGACAGTTTCGACTGGAAAGGAACGGTCCTCCATTACGAGGCGGATACCGAGCGAGGGTCATCTGGATCTCCGGTCTTCAATGATCAGTGGGAGGTGGTCGCGGTGCACCACGCCAGTGTGCCCAATACCGATTCACGTGGTCGCTGGCTGAAGGTGGATGGCGGTATCTGGAAAAAGGAAACCGATGATCCAATTTTGGTTCATTGGGTAGCCAATGAAGGAGTGCGCACTTCGAAGATCGTTAAGGAGGTGGAACGATTGAAGGTCGACGGGGAGGCGAAGAGACTTTGGTCGGAATTTTTGGAAGCGAAAGCTCCCACTCTCAGTCCCAGCGTATGGAACAACGACGCGGTTCCAGACCCTCAATTCGCCTTCTCGCAGCACTCGGGAACCCAGGTACCTCTAGCCACGACGGCGGGGCTGGCGGACGTGCCTGGGATAAGCTCTGGTAGATCGGGTTCCTCCTTGTCCATTCCCATCCGGATTTCTGTGGAGATCGGATCTCCTGAAGGAGGGGCCGCCACGATCCGTGGTGGAGTAGTGACCCCAGCTGTGGGAGATGCACAAGAGGATCGGTCGAAGAAGTGGATCGGCAGAGTAGAAGACGCCGATTCCGCAGGTGAGTCGGAGTCGATGGAACGCAGTGGCTATGACCCGATGTTTCTCGGGATGGAAGTGCCATTTCCTCTTTTGACGGTCGCTACCAGATCCAAAGCCTTTGCCTTCCAGGAAATCGTGGGGAACGCGAAGTACTTGATTCCCTATCATCACTTCAGCATCCTTTTTCACAAGACCCGGCGCGTCGCATTTGTGGCTGGAGTGAACTACGATCCGACCGCCCCCGTACGTCTGCTCCGCGATGAAGGACGGGAAGACTGGAGGTATGACCGTCGATTGAAGCCAGCGGAGGAATTGCAGGCAGGGGAGTTTCTTTATGACGATAACCCGCTGGACAAAGGCCATTTGGTCCGTAGGACGGATGCCGCCTGGGGGGCCACCCCACAGGAAGCTCGAAGCGCAGGTGACGACACATTTTTTTTCACCAATTGTGTCCCTCAGCATGAAATCACCAATCGCGGACAAACCCAAAAAGCACCTGATGGCTTGGTGCTCTGGCGGCAAATTGAAGACTTTCTGACAAAGCGGGGAGACGAGTCACAGCGTCGGATCTCCATCTTTAATGGTCCGATCCTTCGGGATCATGATCTAATCTACAAGAAAGTGAAGTTGCCTCGAGAGTTTTGGAAGGTGGTTGTATTTCGTGATGACTCCGGAAACCCCAAGTCGCTCGCCCTCCGCTTGACACAGGCTTCCTTGATTCAAGGGCTCGAAGAAGCTTTTTTACCGAGCGAGTATGAGACGGTGCAGGTCAGCATCAAGTCGATTGAAGCCGATACGGGGTTGAATTTCGGTAAGATAGCAGCATGGGATACCCTAGAGCAGGAAAAAGCGCTGGAGCATCTCGCGATGGGAACCAGCGTTGTTCGGATCCGAGATCTCTCTCAGATTGTTCTTTAACCGATCCTATCTCAGGCCTCTCCTGCCAGCAGTGCGGATTGGTCTTCTTTGTCTGAATTCATTGCAGTATCGCTGTGTAGGTACGATTGGAGATACGAGGAAGCGATGTCGTCGATCAACGAACAGATTTCAAGCTTTCGTCAGCAATGGCTGGCGATTATGGCTTCGGTGACAGCGTTCCTAGCAATCTTTGGAATCAATCTGCCGAAACCGACGACCACCTCGACGGATTCGAAATCGAGTGTGCAGTCCGAAGGTGTAGAAGTTCGCGCCAGTGAGAGAAACCGCCCTGCCAGTATCACACCACAAGAGTGGGAAGATCCTCTTGAGGAATTGACCGATATCTTCGCGGAAAGCGCTCCTAAGGATCTAAGCGAACGGAAGATCCATGAGGTTCTCCGCGGTCGACGACCTGGATTGGCTCTTAAGATTCTGGAGGAAGCGTTACAGTCGCGGGACTCAAGACCCTCCGAGCTTTTGATCACGATTCAAGTGGTCCCGGGGCAATCGAGGCTCAACTCGAAGGAAGCGCGAATGCTGTGGGGGCACGCATTCCGCATGGCCCTCTCCGATGGAGGTTTCTCCATCGTTCAGGAAAACTATCTCGCTGCTTACGAGTGCACCATTAAAACCGATATTCCTGGCGAAAAAGACCTGCCGCGCACGATCAGCCTGCCAATGCGACTCTATCAGAAGTCGAACCAGCTCAGTGCAATGGAAGTGGGCCGGGATTCAAAAACGACAGAGGAGAAGCAGCATCAATTTCTATTGAATTTTTGGCTGGAAGAGGACTACCTGGGCAAGGAACCATGGAAGTGCCTGAAAGCGCTGCGGGATAAGATCGTGGAAGATCTGATTCCTGAAAAGGGAAAAACTGCCACTTGGGCGATTATCGGTCCAGGACGGTCGGGAACTCTTGAGGCGATGGAACCGGCTTGGGAGACCGATAAAGATATTGATGAGCATAAGTTCGTACTTCCAGGGGACTTGCATTTGGGCGATGAAAAACTTGGGAAGCCTCTCTATTGGATCAACGCCCACTGTACGGTTCCCTTGACCAGGCTTTGGAATCAACCAGGAAGCAGCCAAGGGCAGAAAATCCGCTGGATCCAGGCAACGCCTGACGATAGGAAAATGTTGAAACTGCTAGCTACTGAGCTACGGACACGATTAGCTCCAGCGGGCATTCCGGCGATTCAGTCACGGATTAGTAAGGATTGGCGGGCCAGTCAGCATCGTTCCATCCTGCTTTTTTTCGAGCAGGATAGCGAATTTGGAAAGAACCTCTGTACCACGCTCGCCAATGAATTGCGGGTAGGGGACGGGGAAAGCAGTCCGTGGTCTTTCGAGTGTCGCATGATTCCGTATCTCCGTGGCGTTGGCTTTGTGAACAGGTCCGAGCAGGATCCTAAGGCGGTGGATTCGACGAGCAATCAGGTGGCAGACTATTTCCGTAGAACTCTCGAAGAGGAGCCGATGCGTTTAGTCGATGTGTTGGAGAAGAAGGAGCAACCGCTGGCGATCGGGATTTTGGGAGGTGAGCTGCCCGATAAGCTGGCTTTGCTCCGCGAGATCCGAGCCCGCTACCCGCAATCGCTCGTGTTCACCAACGACCTGAAGATCCAGTACCTCAATCAAGACACTCTCCCACTGTTTCGCAATGTGCTGGTGGCAGCTCATGCCCCTTTGAAGCAGGAGTTTTCGGTAAACGAGAAAGGTCGCCGCGATAAGCCTTCCGCCGACGTTGACTCGACGGAAAAAGAGAATGCCATTGGAGAGGCGGGCATCAAACCAAAGCCACCCACCAGTGTCAGCTTCCGCGATGAAGTGCAGGCGACCCTTTGGTATGGCTATCAACGACTATTTGCCGAAGTCTTTCCCCAGAACGAGTTGCCAGGGAAAGGTGCTGGTTTGGTCAGTCCAGAGACCGAGCCGCCTGCGATGATATTCGAGGTGGGCAATCGGGCTTTTTGGGAAAGTAGATCGGTAAAATCCTCTTGGTTGCAGCGAATGTCTGGTGGCTTTTGCGTCTTCTTGCTGTTTGCATTTCCTTGGCTGCATCGGCGTTGGATCATCCAGAGGTTGGAGTGGGATTCCGAAGTCCAATCGGTAGTGACAGGCAGCCGACTGGTTGCAGTGGAACAGTGGATTCAGGGATTGTTGCCTGCGCGAGTACGGATCGAGGCAACGCGGCTCGGAAAAAATGTCCCGCTTCTGGTCACCTGCCTGATGGTGATTCTTGTTTGCTGCTGGCCCGTCAATTCACTCAGCGAAGCTTCGTGGATCAAACCGAGCCAAGAAGGTTTCTTTGCGAGTGTTGTTGCATCACTTGTGAACAATACCATGACTTTTTTCACCGGCGTCTCGGTGATGCCTTCGATCCTGACCCTTACATTTTGCCTCCCTTTCACCTTTTGGCCGGCGTTGAAGAAGGAAATCGAACGAACTGCCTTCCAGGATCATGCTGGACGAACTGGGAAGATCCACGAAGAGCATGGGATGGAGGGAAGGCTGGCGAGTATTGATGAGCTGGTTGGGTTTCTGGGGGCTCGCAGGATTCCTAGCAGGAGCGAAAAATGGTCTGCAGTATCAGTGCCATCGCAAGAAGAGGGGTGGCAAAAGTACTTCCGAAGTCATTGGCGAGCTCCGATTTTGTACGGTTTGTTCGGGCTGATCGTCGGGATGGTCATCGCGTGGTTCACTGGCCGACATTGGGTGATCCAAATCTCCGCTTTGGCAACCATCTCTTCCGCGTTGGTTCGTGGCACAAGCGCCCGAAGAGCCATCTTGATCGCGTTTCTTGTTTGTATGGGTATCGAGCAGTTGGCCTGGATTTTCGGCGATTATGCATCCGTTCCTGCGAGGGATCATGCGGTCCGCGCGATCGGAAGCAGCATCTTCGCGGTGGCTTACTGGTGGTTGCTAGTCGGCTTGATCAAGCTGTTTATTCAGCAGTTCCAGCTTAAGGCGATGCTGCGCGATGCGACCAATCATGTCACCAAAGCGCAATCTTCGCATCGTCTAATGCCGGTGAATATGGAAGTTTTGGCGGACAAGGTCCGAAACGTCGACCATCTGATGATTCGGATCCAGGATGCGTCGCGTCTGATTTCTCGAGATCTACTGCATCTCTCCCTGGTGGGGTTGGTCATTTGCTTTGCGAGAATGCCATGGTTCGACGCCTGGGGCATGTCGGTGGCAACTTGGTTGACCATTGTGATCCCGATGACAGCTCCTTTCATTTCCTCGATCCTCTTACGCCGCACAGCGTTTGAATTTCGAGGCTCATGCCACCGATACTTGAGTAACTTGGAGTACCAGCTATCGGAGCTGCCAGACACCAAAGCGTTGCTGGAGATGACCGAGCGATGGCACCAAAGAGTGAACAGCCATAATCAAGGGGTCTTCTCACCGCTGGATCAGGACCCACTGGTCAGTATGGGGGTGTCTCTGTTAGTCGCCTTTTCCTCTGGTCCGCAGGGCGATTTTCTGCGCAAGATGTTCGGGTTTCTTATGATCTAAAGCCTCTGCGTGTTTTATCAGGCATGTTTCTGTCACTCCAGGCAGCAGGTGTACGGCCATCGCTTTGCCATGAGGATTACTGAGGTTCTGGTCTATCTGGGATTCTTGTTGGTGGCGATCGCTTCACTGCTGCGCACCGAATCGGTCCTGGATCATCACCGTACGGTCGGTGAACTACCGCTAAGAGCGGTCGGAAACTCCAGCTTGGATAAGGTTGTGTCGTCATGGGGTGGCCATGAACCTGCCTCATCGCTGGATGGACCAGTGAAGGGGCAGCCTCAGCCGCGCACCTCGCCCCTTCATCTCATCGAGTCACAAGCAGCGAGACGCCACTGAAATCCATCGGTCCATGGACTCTTCTTGGCTCCGTGAGAGCCAATCCGTCGCGATCATTTGGTTTGGTTCGATGGCGTTCCACTGACCCACAAATTTGTCGGATGGACCGGAATTCTTGAACGTCGTTGCATTGAAAACATGGTCGGTTCGATGCATGCACCAAAGTCCATCTGGACACTCGGTAGATCCTGACACGACATCGCTTTGGGCTGGGTGGATCCACGCACAGTGGATATGGGGGGAGGGCGATTGCCTGGATATCGGAAACGAAGGTGGTCGGATGGCAAGCGATTCTTGTGCTGGCGTGAAGGAGCGAAGGGATCGGTCGTTCGAAGACTGAGGCTCGGCTGGTGCTAAGGGGGGCTATTTCGTCCCGGCCTAAATGACGAGCTCCCAAGACATCTGTGAGGCGATCCTCTTCACGCAAGGTGTACGGGGGAATCTACATCTGGAATAGATCGCCAAGGGCCTCGGACATGGTGGGATGAGAAAAGATGTTCTGACTGAGTTGCTTGGCGGTCATTTGGCCCAGCATGGCGGTCTGGACGACGGCCATCACTTCACCACCCTGAGGTGCCAGGATGGAACATCCAAGAATCTGATCGGTGTCCGCATCAACCACCGCCTTCATGATGCCATTGGTCTGGCCCATCGTGACCGCGCGTGGGATCTTATCGACCGCGAGAGTCGACGTCTTCACCGAATATCCCTTCTGCACCGCCGCCCGCTCAGTCATCCCAACGCGGCCCAGTTCGGGATCGATGAACAGCGTGTAGGGAACGATGCGACCGGTGGTGGTTCGCAATTGGCCGCGCAGGTTCGAGGAGACGATACGGTAGTCGTCGAGGGAGAGGTGGGTGAATTGGAGCCCTCCGGTGACATCCCCCATCGCCCAGATGCCAGGTACTCGGCTTTCCAGTCGTTCATCGACCGGAATGAAACCGCGATCATCAACCGACAGACCGGTGCTTTCCAGGTTGAGCCCTTCGGTGTTTGGAATGCGCCCCATCGCCACAGCAAGATGGCTACCTTGCACAGAGAGGTTTTCAGAGCCTTGTCGGAGATCGACCGCCATAGCGTCTCCCGAGGTCCCCGAGACCTGTTCGACGGTGGCATTGGTGATGATCTCGATTCCTTCGTCGACCAACAGTTTGGCGATGGCTTGACGGATTTCTGGTTCTTCGCGAGGCAGAATTGTCGGATTGCGATCGACGAGAGTCACTTGGCTACCTAGTCGCCTAAAGATTTGGGCGAATTCGGAACCGATGTATCCCGCCCCAAGGATCACCAAGTGCTGGGGAAGTTGATCGAGTTCCTGGATGGAGGTACTGTCCAGGGGTTTGGCAAGGTGCAGTCCTGGGATCTCTGGGATGGAAGGCCTGGTGCC
>Ga0315906_10001485_pt1 | contig 34713 bp, 26 predicted proteins | sample LakEriMetagenome_4_FD_203526 | JGI IMG/M metagenome (GOLD analysis project Ga0315906, IMG submission 203526) | Freshwater fungal communities from buoy surface, Lake Erie, Ohio, United States - Buoy 2 MA122 | ecosystem: Environmental > Aquatic > Freshwater > Lake > Lake biofilm | place: USA... | reverse complement strand
GCCATCAAAAATATTCTTTTTTTAGATATCTTATAATAACCAACTTGTAACATAACCGATATCGCCTCAGCAACAAATAGCCCGCCCATAATTGCAAAGGCAATTTCTTGCCGAAGAATAATTGCAATTGTACCTAATACAGCACCTATTGCTAAAGCTCCAACATCACCCATAAATACCCTGGCAGGATGAACATTAAACCATAAAAATCCCAAACAAGCACCTACTAAACTACAACAAAAAACCACGATTTCGTGTGCTCCAGGAACATGTGGTAACAATAAGTATGACGCAAAAATTTTATTACCCGCAATATAAGCAAAAACCGATAATCCTAAAGCAACAGTAATAACTGGAAAAGATACCAAACCATCTAAACCATCAGTTAAATTAACGGCATTAGAACTACCCACAATAACTAAATAAGTCAATACTAAAAATCCAATCTCACCAAATGAGTAAAACATCTTTTTACTAAAAGGAATAACTAATTCCATTGACTTAGGTAGTTGTAACCAATAAAATAATACAAAACCAACAACTAAAGCAATTAAAGTTTGACTAATGATTTTTGACCTACCTGATAATCCTTTTGGGTTCTTATAAACAACTTTTCTATAATCATCAATAAAACCAACAGCTCCTGTAGATAATAATACAAAGAGCAATAACCAAATATATGGGTTAGTTAAATCAGCAAATAGTAAATTGGTAATAGTAACGGTAAGAATAATTAAAACTCCACCCATAGTTGGAGTTCCAGTTTTAGCCAAATGAGTTTGTGGACCATCACTTCTAACCATTTGCCCAACTTTTAAAGTAGTTAACCAAGCAATTACCTGATTACCTACCGCAATAGATAAAATCAAAGAGAATAAACAAGCTGTTATGGCTCTAAAAGATACATAATCAAAAACCCTAAAGCCACCTATAAATTTCTCTAGAATATGTGTTAAAAATAATAGCATGTGTTATTCCTATAATTATTTTATTAGACTATCTGCAACAAGCCATAACTTCATTGAGTTTGATCCTTTAATCAGTAAGGTTGCATTACTAGGTAAAGATTCTTTACAATAGCTTATAACTTCTTCAAGATTATTAAAATGCTGCCAATGGCTATCTTTAACAGGTGATATTGCTTGCATATAAGCCTCACCACTTATATGAGTTAGTTCACCAATTGTCAGTAATCTATTTATGCCGTGCTCTTTGGCAAATACACCAACCTCTTTATGCTTGAAAGTGCTAAACTCTCCCAGTTCTTTTAAATCACCTAAAATAAACCAATGTGGTTGAGGAAGGTTTTTAATTGCTAGAATTGCTGACATTACAGAATCTGGATTAGCATTATAGCTATCATCGATAATCAATGCTCCATTAAAAGCACTTTTTTGTTCTAAGCGACCTTTATACCCAATGTAAGATGCTAACCCATTACTAATACTTATAGAATTACAGCCTAAATTAATTGCTAGTGTAGCCGCTAAAGCTGCGTTTTCCTGATTATGAGCACCTAAAACTTGTAATTTAGTCTGTATATTACCTATCTTAGTGCTAAGATGCATAATGCCATTGTTATCAACTTTATCTAAATAACAATCACTATTATTACTACCATAAAAAGATAAACTCACTTTGCGGTTTGCTAAGCTATCTGCCCAAATTGCAGCATACTGGCTATTTTTATTAATACATGCTGTTGTACCATCTTGTAATCCATTGTAAATCTCTCCTTTAGCAGAAGCAATATCATCCAAACTTTTAAAAAAACCAGCATGAGCCCATAAAACATTAGCTACAACAGCAATAGTTGGCTTAGCTAAATTAGATAAATAATTCAGCTCACCCGCATGATTCATACCCATTTCTAAAATTGCAACTTTATGTGTTGGCTCTAAACCCAATATAGTTAACGGTACCCCCCAATGATTATTCAAATTACCTTCCGTTGCTAAAACATACTCCTGCCCAAAAAATTCACAACAAATAGACTTGAGCATTTCTTTTACTGTTGTTTTACCATTACTACCTGTAATAGCAACAATAGGAATAGCGAACATTTGTCGATAATTAGCCGCCAACTTCCCCAAAGCAAGAGTAGTATCAGATACTTTAATTAAATTTGGCAAATCAAGAGTTGTAGTATTATTAACAATCGCAGCTACTGCACCTTTATTAAGGGACTGACTCACATATATATGCCCATCTTGGTTATCGCCAACAATTGCAACAAACAAGGAGTCTAGCTTAACTAGCCTACTATCAATATACACATTCCGAATAACTATGTTTAAATCCGAATTTGCAGATAGTTCTCCACCACACATATTAGCTATTTGCTTTAAGGTTAACTTCATTTAAAAAATTCCACAATATATTATGAGATGTGTCATTGCGAGTTATGACTATAAACTGTAAGAACCTGTTCAATATCTTTAATCGTTGCGAAAAAAGCAATAATTGAGATAGAATTTTTGAGTAATAGCCCAGCTATTGCGAACAAAATTATGTAAAATTATAGCCAATTTAGTGCTTTTTATAGCAGATTGGAAGATGTTGAACAGGTTCTAAGATTCAACTCCTCGCTACTAGAGCTTTCTTTGCCACCTCGAAATCAGAAAAATAATGTTTGACACCTTTAGAATCTTGATATAGCTCATGACCTTTACCCGCAATTAAGACTATATCATTAGGTTGAGCTAATTTAATAGCTTTTTCTATTGCTAAAGATCTATCTGCCTCAACTAGATAATTTGTTATATTACTGGGAATACCAGCTATAATTTGCTCAATAATTAATAATGGATCTTCATTTCTAGGGTTATCTGTTGTAATAAAAACCTGGTTAGCTCCAAGTGCTGCAACTTTACCCATTAAAGGGCGCTTTAATGCATCTCTGTCACCACCACACCCAAAAACACAATAAATGCTTCCTTTATGCTCCACTTCACGTAAAGTATTTAATACATTTTCTAAAGCATCTGGTGTATGAGCATAATCCACAATCACCAAAGGACTTTCTTGATTAAAAATAGCATCCATTCTACCACATACGGGTTTTATAATCTGCACATATTTAACAATTTCTATTATAGCTATATTATCAACAATAAGTGCTGCAATTACAGCTAGTAGATTATAAATATTAAATCTACCAACTACAGGCACTTTTAGTGTGTACTCCATATTATCATAAGCAAGTACAAAATCTGTACCACTTAGACCAACCTTGACTTTTTTGGCTTGTAAGTCACCGGCATTAATTCCATAAGTAATTATTCTTGTTTTGCTATTCTCTAGCTCTTTGTATAATCTTTTGCCATACACATCGTCTATATTAATAATTATATTTTTAAGATCATGCCAATAAAATAAAGACCTCTTAGCTGCATAATAATTTTCTAAAGTTAAATGATAATCTAAATGATCTTGGGTTAAATTAGTAAATATTGCTGTTTCAAATTGCACTCCATTTACTCTACCTTGTTCAAGAGCATGGGATGATGTTTCCATTGCTACAATATCAACTTTTTCTTGAGAGAACTCGAATAATAATTTTTGTAATGTAATGGGATCTGGTGTTGTTGCTGCATAATCTTTAATATCAGGGTATAATCCAGCACCTGTTGTACCAATAATTGCAGATTTAGAACCTAATAAAGTATATATTTGATTTATCCAATGAGTAACTGATGTCTTACCATTAGTTCCTGTAACACCTATTACTTTGAATTTACTTGATGGATTATCATATTTATAAGAAGCTAGTAATCCAATATATTGTATTAAATTATCAACGGCATAATGTTCTATTGGTAAATTATTACCAATATCACCTTCAGTAATAATATATTTTGCACCATTAGCAATCGCCTTTGAAATAAAATTACGCCCATCGTTTAAGGTGCCTTTATATGCACAAAAAATACTTTTAGCTGTAACTAATCGGCTATCTAAAACCAAAGCATAATCTTTTAATAAATTTTTAAGAGTTGATTCTAAATCAAGTAAACTTACATAATCAATTTTTTTATTTATACTACTGTACATCTATTTTAAACCCTCAGATTTTTACCAATTTAATCTAATTAGCGAGATTGCCACATCATGACTGCCACACAAGTGTGGAAGGCAGTTATCCATGCTCTATATACCATAACATACTAACGTTATTAACTATTTTTAACTACGGACAGTAGTGTTCATGATTCGCAATGACTGCATTATTTTTTATCAGGTTTAATACCTAGCAAATGCAATGAAGGTTCAGCAATTGCCGCAAATACAGGACCAGAAGTAGCAGCACCATGATAACCACCCTTACGCGGATTATCCACAGTTACTGCAATAATAAGCCTTGGATTTAAAGCTGGCGCAAAACCAACAAAAGAACCATAGTATTGCTTAGTAGTATAACCGCCTACTTTATTGTATTTTTGGGCTGTTCCAGTTTTACCAGCTGTTGTATAATCTGAGGTTTGTGCTGATTTACCAGTTCCATCAACTGTTGAATCAGCTAAAATACCACGCATTTGTTCAGCTGTTTTAGCAGAAATAACCTGCTGACAACCTGAAGCAGAATTCTCTTTATAAAAAGATACCGGTAATAAACATCCTTTATTAGTAAATATAGTGTATGCTCGAGCCATTTGCATAAGACTGACAGAAATACCATAACCAAACCCCATCTCTGCCTGATCAATTGGATACCATTTTTTCCAATTATGAAATATACCTGTTGCTTCCCCCGGAAAATTAGTACCAAGTTTTCTACCAAAACCAATACTGTTATAATATTCCCACATATCTTTCTTATTTAGTTTCAATGCAACTTTTGAGGCCCCAATATCACTTGAATGCTGAATTATTTCAGCAATAGTCATTGATGAATATGCATGGTCATCTTTAATTAACTTGGTGCCAACATAATATTGATGAGTATCAAAAACTGTACTAGGTTTGATAATACCTAAATCTAAACCTTTAGAAATAAGTAACGGTTTAATGATTGAACCTGGCTCATAAACATCAATTGCTGCTCGGTTTCTAATTGCATCTAAGTTAACCCCAATACGGTTATTTGGATTATAGCTTGGCATATTAACCATAGCTAATACCTCTCCAGTTTTAGCATCTAAAACTAATGCCGCACCACCTTGTGCATCAAATTTTTCTACTTGAGTTTTTAAAGCATTATATGCTATAGATTGAATTCTATTATCAATGGATAAAGCAATGTCTTGACCATTTTGAGCAGGGCTAATTTTTTCTATGTTTTGAACCACATTACCCTGTCTATCACGCATAATTTTTTCTTGCCCATCATGTCCAATTAGGTTTTTATTGTCCGCATACTCTATACCTTCTGCACCATTATCATCAATATTATTAAAGCCCACCACATGTGCAGTTAAGTTTGCATACGGGTAGTATCTCTTAAACTCTTGTAAGCTATATACTCCATCAATATTTAGTTTGCGAATTTGTTCTGCTTGAGATAAAGTTATCGCACGTTTTAAATATACAAAAGTCTTACTTTTTTGGTTTAACTTACCATTCAACTCTGTAACCGTCATACCTAAAATATTAGCGGCCTTTTCAATCTGCTCTTTAGTTAAGTTATCTAACTGCGTTGGATCTACCCAAATTGATGCCACGGGAGTACTAACCGCTAATGGATTATTGTTTCTATCCATAACACTACCACGCATAGCTGTAACTTTTATCGTCCGCATAATACGCGAATCAAGTTCACGTGTTAAAAAATGAGTATTAAATGTATTTAAATATACAATCCTACAAATTACAGTAGCAATGATAATAAAAACTATTAGATTAATGGTTCTGATTTTACTAAATACAGATGAACGCTCAAATACATTTTTATTTGGACTACTTAAACTCTGATTACCCTTAATTTGAGAGTAAATTCTTTGAATATCACTATTTGCTAACATGGGACAAAACCTCCACAACATGTTTTGGATCAGGTTGAGATAAACCCAATTTATTATAGGCAAAATCTTGTAAAACTAAACTTGATGAATACGTACCAGCTTCAAGCTGTAAACGAGTATATTCTTTATTTAAAGTATCCGCTTCTTTTTGCTTTTGCGATAGGCTAGTAGAATTGGTCCTAACACTATAACGCACTTTTACCAATATAAATGCAATTATTAATACACAAATTAGTAAAACAATATTTATTGTTTTTAATATCATATTATTTCTTATCTAACTCTTTCTAGGGCTCTTAATACCGCACTTCTACTGCGAGAGTTTTCATCAATTTCAGCTATACTAGCTTTTATTTTCTTTGCTATAACTTTATAGTTTAAAACATCATCGGTAACTAGTACCCATTTTGGCAACTCACGTGGCTTACTTAATTGATTAAATTTTGTTTTTACAATCCTATCCTCTAAAGAATGAAAGCTGATAATAACCGCTCTGCCTCCAACCTTTAATAAATCAGGTATATCTTCAAGAACACTCTCTAAGTCACCCAGTTCATTATTAATTACTATACGTATCGCCTGAAAACTTCTAGTTGCTGGATGCTGAGATTTTTCTCTAAATGTAACCGTATCTTCAATTATTTTAGTTAACTGTGTGGTTGTTAGAATTGGCTCTTTCTCTCTTTGAGCTACTATATTATGAGCAATTTTCCGCGAAAACCGCTCCTCACCATAATGCCATAAAATATTGCTAAGCTCTTCCTCTTTTACGGTATTTAGCCACTCTTTACAACTAATTCCTTTTGAGGTATCCATTCTCATATCCAGCTCACTATCATACCTAAAACTAAAACCACGAGATGCGGTATCAATCTGAGGTGATGATACACCAAGATCAAGTAATACCCCATCAATTTTTTGTATATTATGTTGTTCTAAATGCTTCTTTAAATTAGCAAAACTATCATGAATTATAATAAACCTTTTATCTGTAATTGTTTCTTTTGCATAGCTTATGGCTTCAATATCTTTATCAAATGCAATTAATAATCCATGCTCTCCTAATTGATCTAAAATAAATCTGCTATGTCCACCACGTCCAAATGTTCCATCAATATAAATACCATCTGGCTTTATATTTAATAAATCTACTGATTCTTTTAGTAATACTGAATAATGCACAATTTATATTTTCTTTCAATTACAATGAGAAGCCGTTTAATAAGCTAGCCAAATCATCAGCTTTTGCATCCAAAGCATTTTTTGTTTCTGCTTCCCAATTTTCTTTACCCCATAACTCAAACCGATTACCCAACCCGACTAATACAACTTCTTTATCTAGCTTTACTAGATTTTTTAAAGCACTTGGTAATAAAATCCGCCCAGATTTATCAACTTCCATAGTTTCGGCATAACCTAAAACTAAACGTTGATAACTTTTTACTAATGGATGAGAAGATGTTTCTAAGTTTTGAATTTTATCTCTAACAATAGTCCAATTATTTTCTGGATAAATAAGTAGATATTTAGGGGATTCTAATGTCAATGTTACCCTATTACCAAATTTAGTTAGCAATTCTTCGCGATATTTCGCAGGAACTGCAATTCGGTTTTTAAGATCTAAATTTAAGTGAGTAACCCCCCCAAACATAACATTTTACTCCACAAAAATACACTTTTTACCATAATACCCCACTTTAACATAATAAACATTTGCTTGTCAAGCACTTTTTTAAAAAAAGGCGTGGGGAAAATCCCCACGCCTTTTTTTAGCATTGTAAAATAGATAAAAATACTAGGCTAGCTCCTCATCATCTTCCATCTGCGCAATATTAGCATTATAACGAGCCTTATGATAAGATAACCCCGTACCTGCAGGGATTAAACGTCCCATAATTACGTTTTCTTTAAGACCACGTAATGGATCAATCTTACCTGCAACCGCTGACTCTGTTAACACTCGAGTAGTTTCTTGGAACGAGGCCGCCGATATAAATGAGTCTGTTGAAAGCGAGGCCTTCGTAATACCCAATAAAATATTTTTAAACTCTACGGGCTTTAGACCTTGCTCAATTAGAGAATCATTTTCATCCATTACTGCTGCACGCTCTGCTTGCTCACCCTCTAAGTAAATATTACTATCTCCAGGACTAACAATAACTATACGACGAAGCATTTGTCTTACAACAACCTCTATATGTTTATCATTGATCTTAACACCTTGTAAACGATAAACTTCTTGGATCTCAGAAGAAATATATTTAGATAACTCCTCAATCCCCTTCATTTCTAGTAATTCATGCGGATCAACTGGTCCATCAACAATCATTTGCCCCCGCTCTACATACTCACCATCATTTACTAAAATGTTTTTATCTTTTGGAATTGCAAGTTCAACATAATCACCACCAACAGCAACAACCTTAACTTTATGCTTTCCTTTTGTTTCTTTTTGGAAGGAAATTGTTCCCGAAATTGGTGAAAGCATGCCAGAATCTTTTGGTATACGAGCTTCAAATAATTCGGCAACTCGTGGTAACCCACCAGTAATATCACGTGTTTTTAATGATTCTTGAGGTTTTTTAGCTACGATGTCACCAGCAAATACTTCCTGACCATCACGGATAGTAACAATGTCTCCAATTTGAAAACTAATTAATACTGGAGAATCAGTTCCATGCATCTTAATTTCAGAACCTTTAGCATCATACAAACGTGCAACAGGACGTAGACTCTTATCCTTAGTTTTAACACCCTTAACTTTAGCCGGATCAATAACTTTTAGCGTAGTAAGACCAGTTACTTCATCAGCCTCTTTAACTACGGTTAAACCTTCTTCAATATTTTCAAGTACAATTCTACCAGAATGTTCAACAATTACTGGTCTTGAATGTGGATCCCAAGTAGCTAATTTGCCTGAAGCTTTAACATCTTGCCCTTCAGATATATAGATAGTTGAACCGTAAGGAATTTTATGCTGTTCTCTTTCTCTGTTATGAGTATCTAAAATTACAACTTCTGCAGATCTGGAAATTACAACCATGCTACCATTTTGTTTTGTCACATAACGCAAATCACGATATTGTACACAACCTGCAGATTTAGCCTCAATTTGATTAACAGCTGCTGCACGAGATGCTGCACCACCAATATGGAATGTACGCATAGTTAACTGCGTTCCTGGTTCCCCAATTGACTGTGCTGCAACAATACCAACAGCTTCACCAATATTTACCGAGTATCCACGAGCCAAATCACGCCCATAACACTTAGCACATAACCCATAACGAGTTTCACAGGTTAATGGAGTTCTTACTTTTACTTCATCAACATTACCTAGATCAATATCATGTACTATTTTTTCATCAAGTAACATCCCAGATTCTGCTATTACAGTACCTGTATCTGAATCGATAATATCATCACTGCATACTCGACCTAGAATTCTTTCACGCAGTGATTCAACAAGGTCTCCGCCTTGAATTACTGATTTCATTACTACGCCATTTGATGTACCACAATCAGCCTCTATAATAACCAGATCTTGAGTAACATCAACTAATCTACGAGTTAAATAACCTGAATTAGCTGTTTTTAATGCTGTATCTGATAATCCTTTACGCGCTCCATGAGTAGAAATAAAGTACTGTGCTACATTTAGCCCTTCACGGAAGTTTGCTGTAATTGGAGTTTCCATAATTGAACCATCAGGTTTTGCCATTAATCCACGCATACCTGATAATTGCCTAATCTGAGCAATAGAACCACGTGCACCAGAATCAGCCATCATATAGATAGAATTGAACGAATCTTGTTCAACTTCATTACCATCTTTATCCAGAACTGTATCTTTAGATAACTCACTCATCAGAGTTTTAGCGATTTCTTCACCGCATCTACCCCAAATATCAATCACCTTATTATAACGCTCACCTTGAGTTACTAACCCATCTTGATATTGACGAGTAATTTCTTCTACTTCTTTTTGTGATTCTGAAATTTTTACTGCTTTCGTGGTTGGAACATGCATATCATTTACACATACCGAAATACCACCACGAGTAGAATAAATAAACCCAGTATACATTAATTTATCAGCAAAAATTACTGTATCTTTAATATCACACTGACGGAATGAAACGTTAATTAGTTTGGCTACGTCTTTTTTCTTTAACGGTCTATCAATTAATTCAAATTCTAACCCTTTAGGTAAAATTTGAGATAAAATTGCTCTACCAACTGTAGTATTTCTTCTTATTGTTATTTCTTCAAGTTCATTGGCAGCATTTCTACGCCACTCTTTCATTCTTACTGTAACTATAGCGTGAAGACCAACCTGACCTGTTTGGTATGCTCGCTCTAATTCTTTTATATTCATAAAAATTGAATCTTCGCCTTTATCATTGATTTTCTCGCGAGTCATATAATAAAGACCAAGAATAATATCTTGTGAAGGAACAATAATTGGCTCACCGTTTGCAGGAGATAATACATTATTTGAAGCTAGCATCAATGTACGGGCTTCCATTTGAGCTTCAATACTCAAAGGAACATGCACAGCCATTTGGTCACCATCAAAGTCAGCATTGAAAGCTGAACATACAAGTGGATGTAATTGCAAGGCTTTACCTTCAATCAAAATAGGCTCAAAAGCTTGGATACCAAGTCTATGAAGTGTAGGCGCACGATTTAATAGAATTGGATGCTCACGAATAACCTCTTCTAAAACATCCCACACAATCGGAGCTTCCCCCTCAACCATACGCTTTGCATATTTAATTGATGGAGCTGCACCAATTGCTTGTAATTTATGGTAGACAAAAGGCTTAAACAACTCTAATGCCATCACCTTAGGTAACCCACATTGATATAACCTTAGACTTGGACCAACAGTAATTACTGAACGACCTGAATAATCTACCCGCTTACCTAGTAAATTTTGACGGAAACGACCAGATTTTCCTTTAATCATTTCAGCTAATGATTTTAATGGACGCTTATTAGCACCAGTAATTACTTTACCACGTTTACCATTGTCAAATAATGAATCAACTGCTTCTTGCAACATTCTACGCTCATTACGTAAAATAATCTCTGGTGCACGTAGTTGTATTAACTTACGTAAGCGATTATTTCTATTAATAACTCTACGATATAAATCATTTAAATCACTAGTTGCAAAACGTCCGCCATCTAATGCTACCAATGGGCGTAAATCAGGTGGCAATACCGGAATAACATCCATAATCATCCAATCTGGCTTGATTTCAGAACGTTTAAATCCCTCTAAAACTTTTAAGCGTTTAGCTAATTTCTTTAAATTAGTATCAGACTTAGTTTCTGCCATACCTTCTTTAATTGAAATAATTTCGCTATCTAATTCGATAGCTTGCAGCATTTCACGAACAGCCTCAGCTCCAATACCTACACGAATTTTATCGCTATCTTCACCTTCAACTAAAACATTATACTGCTCCGGTGACAAAATATCACCTTTTTTAATCAAAGTTTTGCCATCTTTAGGATGGGTAGGTGGATCGATTCTATCTAAAATCTCAATAACTGCATAAGCTTCAAAATATAATACATGCTCAATATCTCTTAATGGCATGTCTAATACCATACCCATTCGAGAAGGTAAAGATTTTAAGAACCAAATATGTGCAACTGGAGATGCAAGCTCAATATGCCCCATTCTCTCACGGCGCACTTTAGACATAGTAACCTCTACGCCACATCTTTCACATACTACACCACGATGTTTGATTCGCTTATATTTACCACATAAGCACTCATAATCCTTAACTGGACCAAAAATACGTGCACAAAATAATCCATCACGCTCAGGACGAAGTGTGCGATAGTTTATGGTTTCTGGCTTTTTCACTTCACCATAGGACCATGAACGGATTTTTTCTGGAGACGCAATCCCAATTCGGATACGTCCATAATTATCTGTTGAATCTTTTTTATTTATTAATAAATTGCCTAGATCTAGCATAGTTGCCTTACCTCTTTTCAGTTATATTTGGTGGTTATTCTTCAAGTTCCATATCAAGAGCTAATGCCCGAACTTCCCTTGTTAATACCCTAAACGCTTCTGGTATATCTGCAGAAATTTTATGTTCACCTTCTAAAAGATTTTCATACATAGCCGTTCTTCCTTCAATATCATCAGATTTAACTGTAAGCATTTCTTGTAGCGTATATGCCGCACCGTACGCCTCTAAAGCCCACACCTCCATCTCACCAAAACGTTGACCCCCAAACTGAGCTTTACCTCCCAATGGTTGTTGCGTTACTAATGAGTAAGGACCTGTCGAACGAGCATGAACCTTTTCATCTACTAAATGATGTAATCTTAATACATACATATAGCCAACAGTCACCGGTCTATCAAAAGCCTCTCCAGTACGTCCATCAAATAATGTTAATTGACCAGACTCCGGTAAATCAGCTAATTTTAACATTGCTTTGATTTCGCTTTCTTTAGCTCCATCAAATACGGGAGTTGCAAATGGAACACCATCTTTTAGGTTATTTGCTAATTCTAAAACCTCAGTATCCGTAAATTCTGTAAGAGTTTCTTTTTTACCTGATATATTATAAATTTTGTCAAGAAACTCCCTAACCTCAATTAGATTTTTTTCACGTCTTATCATATCATTAATTTTATTTCCCAGCCCTTTAGATGCCAATCCTAAATGAACTTCCAAAATTTGTCCGATATTCATCCGTGAAGGCACACCAATTGGATTTAAAACTATATCTACGGTTTTACCATTTTCCATATATGGCATATCCTCTACAGGTAAAACCTTAGAGATTACACCTTTATTGCCATGACGACCAGCCATTTTATCCCCAGGCTGTAGCTTACGTTTAATCGCAACAAAGACCTTAACCATTTTAATCACACCATTTGGCAAATCAACACCTTGATGCAGTTTTTCTTTTTGTTGTTTAAACTTAAGCTCTAAATCACTTCTCTTTTCTTCGATTGCTTTATGAATAGTTGCTACTTGTGTATTAATTTCTTCATCAGCAACTTTAATTTCAAACCAATCTCGTTTTTGTTTAGATTCATTTAAAGAATCTTCGGTAATTTTAACTTTTGAACGTCCAGATTTTGACTGTCCTATAATTAAATTAGCCACCCGAGCCAAAGCATCATTTTCGATAATTTGCATTTGATCTGATAAATCCTGACGGAATCTTTTAAGTTCTGTTTCAATAATACTTAAACTACGTGGATCTAACTTACTTGCATCACGATTAAATACTTGTACATCAACAACTGTTCCAAGCATTCCTATTGGAACCCTTAAAGAAGAGTCTTTAACATCTGAAGCTTTTTCCCCAAAGATTGCACGTAATAAACGCTCTTCTGGAGTAAGTTGCACCTCACCTTTAGGCGTTACTTTACCAACTAGAACATCGCCAGGTTTTACCTCTGCCCCTATATGTACAATACCTGAGTCATCTAATCTAGATAATTGAGTCTGAGATAAGTTTGGAATATCGCGAGTAATATCTTCATTTCCTTGTTTTGTCTCACGAGCAACAAGTGATAACTCTTCAATATGTATCGAAGTATATTTATCTGACTCGATTAATTTCTCAGAAACTAAAATCGAATCTTCAAAATTATAACCATTCCATGGCATAAAAGCAACAGACACATTTTGACCAACAGATAGTTCACCTAAATCAGTTGCTGAACCATCAGCAATTACATCACCTTGGCTTACAAAATCGCCGATTTTAACAATAGGTTTTTGGTTTAAGCATGTATTTGAGTTACTTCTAATATATTTAATTAAATTATAAATATCAACCCCAATATCTTTACCTTTTACTTCTTTATCATTAACTCGGATAATAATCCTACTACCATCAACATAATTTACTATACCACCACGTTTTGCAACTACTACAGTGCCAGAATCTATAGCAGTAACACGCTCCATACCCGTACCTACAAGAGGCTTATCTGCTCTAATACATGGAACACCTTGACGTTGCATATTAGACCCCATAAGAGCACGATTTGCATCATCATGCTCTAAAAATGGGATTAAAGATGCAGCTACCGAAACAACCTGATTAGTAGATACATCCATATAATTTACAGTATTTGCAAATACTAGTGTGGTTTCGCCTTTCTGACGAGCAGTTACTAATTCATCAATAAATGCACTTTTAGCATCCAATCTCGCATTTGCCTGCGCTATTACAAACTTCGATTCATCGATTGCAGATAAATAATCTACTTGTTTTGTAACTTTTCCGTCTTCAACTCTACGATATGGTGTCTCTAAAAATCCAAATTTATTTGGACGAGCATAAACTGATAACGAATTAATTAATCCGATATTCTGCCCCTCTGGCGTCTCAATTGGACAAACTCTTCCATAATGAGTTACGTGAACGTCACGCACCTCAAAACCAGCACGATCACGTGTTAAACCTCCAGGACCTAAAGCAGAAATACGACGCTTGTGAGTAATCTCAGATAATGGATTAGTATGATCCATAAATTGTGATAATTGGCTAGTTGAAAAGAAATCTTTTAAACTAGAGGTAATAGGTTTTGCACTAATAAGTTTATTAGGCAATAAGTCTTTTTCTTCTAAAGGTTGAGTTAATTTATCTTTAACCGCTTTATCAATTCTGGATAATCCCATACGGAATTGGTTTTCTACTAACTCTCCCACTCCACGAATACGTCTGTTACCTAAATGATCAATATCATCGATAATTCCACGACCATTCCTAAGCTCAATTAAAACTGCTAATGAGATTAAAATGTCTTCACGATTTAATAAAATTGTGTTTTCATTTTTAAGTTGTTTTAATTCATCAAGCATGCGTAAGAACCATTTAGGAGTTTTATTATCTAACTCATTAAGGTAAGTACGAGAGTTAAATTTAAACCGTCCCACTTGTGATAAATCATAAGTTTCATGGTTAAAAAATATACGGGTAAAGACTGTATTTGCTATTTCTTCAGAATATGGCTCACCAGGACGCATCATTTTATAAATTTGATGAATTGCCTCTACTGCATTTTCAGCTGTTTCTTTACTTGCCTCTTCATCACGAAGAGTATCAGCTAAATAAGAACCATGCTCTAAATCATTTACATATAAAGTGTGCAGCTTCTTAATATCTGTTGCAAGCACTGCCTTCATTAAGTCTTCACTAATCATAGTATTAGATCTTGCTAATACCTCACCAGTATCCATATCCACCAGATCAGAGCCTAAGATACGTCCAACTAAATCATCAACTGGTACAACAATATCTTTAATCCCCAATGCTTCTAAATCACGAATATTTTTGGTGGTGATTTTTTTGTCGCGTGCAATAACTAAATTGCCTTCTTTATCTAGAACATCAAAACGAATAATCTCACCCTTTAAGCGCTCTGCAATAACTTTTTTAAGAATTTTACCATTTTTAATTACGTATTCATCTTTATCATAGAAATAATCTAAGATTTCATCACGATTATAACCAAGAGCCTTTAGCAATAAAGTTACATTCATTTTACGACGTTTATCTATTCTAAAGTACAACAAATCTTTACCATCAAACTCTAAATCAAGCCAACTTCCACGATATGGAATAATACGAGCAGAATACAACAACTTATTTGAAGAGTGATTTTTGCCACTATCGTGTTCAAAATAAACACCAGGAGAGCGATGCAATTGAGATACAACAACCCGTTCATTACCATTTATAATAAATGAACAGTTATCCGTCATGAATGGAACTTCTCCCATGTAGACGTTCTCTTCAGTGCTATGTAAAATCGCCTTATAATCTTTTTCTTTATCAAAAACAGTTAATCTGATTTTTGCATGTAGTTTTCCTGCAAAAGAAACACCACGCAATAGACATTCCCGCACATCAAATACAGGATGAGTCAACGAATAATTAATAAAATCCAACCGAGTTGAACCATTATTAGAAATAATAGGAAATACATCATTAAATGCTTTTTGCAACCCTGTGTTTTGACGCTTTAAGGGAGATATATCTTTTTGCAAAAATTCCTCATAAGAGTTCCCCTGCATAGCTAATAGATACGGCTCTTTTATAGCTGTAGGTTGTTTTGCAAAACTCTTGCGTATACGTTTTTTTTCTGTAAATGAATAGCTCATAGACAAAGCTCCAAAGACTAGGATTGTTATATAATAAAAAGAATAGAAGAAACAAAAATAAACACTAGTAAAAGAGTTTATTTTTGTTTCTTCTATACTCGAATTATTTGGATTCTGGACACGAAAGAATCTTAAAAAATGAAACGATTTGTACATAAAGTACATGAGAAGCATTTTTTAAACTTCTGACAAAGTACAGGATTCAAATACAATGAGTATATAAAATAGGATTATCCCCAATAATAATTGGGGATAATCCTTGCAATACAAATATGAACTATTTGATTTCCGCTTTAGCACCAGCGTCATTGATTTTCTTAGCAAATGCTTCTGCATCAGCTTTAGAAATACCTTCTTTTAATACTTTAGGTGCAGCTTCAACTGCAGCCTTAGCATCAGCTAGACCAAGACCAGTGATTTCACGCACCACTTTAATAGCAGCAACTTTGTTAGCACCAAAATCAGTTAGTATTAAGTCAAATTCAGTTTTTTCTTCAACAGCAGCAGTTGCAGATGCTGGTCCAGCAACAGCAACAGCAGCAGCAGAAACTCCGAATTTTTCTTCCATGTCTTTTACTAGCTCAGATAATTCCATTACTGTCATCTGTGCAATAGCATCAATAAGTTCTTGTTTAGCAATAGCCATTTTCGACTCCTAATAAATCTAAATATATATAAAATTAAGCAGCTTGTTCTTTTTGATCTCTAATTGCAGCAATGCAACGAACAAAGCCCGAAGGAATTTGCAACATAACACCCATAACCATCGCAAGTAATTCGTTGCGACTAGGGATAGCAGCTAATTGCTTAACACCAGCAACGTCTAATAATTTCTCATTATACATACCAGCAATTATTTTTACTGCTTCGTTTTCTTTTGCAAATTCATTAACAATTTTTGCCGCAGCAACTGGGTCATCAGAAACACTATACACCAATTGACCAACCATTTGGTCTGCCAACGGTGCAAATTTAGTACCCTCAACTGCCTTACGCACTAATGTATTTTTTACCACGTGTAAATAAACATTAGATTTGCGAGCATTAGCACGAACAGTTGTCATCTTACTAACAGTGACACCTGAGTATTGTGCTATAACTACAGTTTGAGCGGACTTAAGAGTTTGTGAAACTTCAGCTACAACAGCCTTTTTGCTTTCTAAATTTAAGCTCAAGGCTCAACTCCTAATAAAACATAGTGGCCTTCAGATTTATTAAGTTAATTATATCTCTTTAGGTTGGCCCACTATCTGCGTAGGAAGGTTAAACTACTTTAAATTCAATGCACACAAATTTATACAAAACTAGCTATTAGTTTAATATATAAAATCACATAGCTAATCACTTCTGTAGTGCCTGAATTTATTTGAAGTTATGCCACAATTAAGCCATTATTAAATGGCTCCTACGGTCTTTGATAATGGCAGAGTTTAAAAAACTCTACCCCATTCATACAACTATCTTGCAATAGTTGTATGATCAACTTTGACACCAACACCCATAGTGCTAGATAAACTAACACGCTTTAGGTACTGACCTTTACTACTTGCTGGTTTAGCTTTAATTAATGCATCAACTAAAGCTGCTAAATTGCCAGCTATATTATCTGCAGAAAAAGACGCACGACCAAGCGTTGTATGAATAATTCCGTTTTTGTCTGTACGGTACTGAACTTGACCTGCTTTAGCATTTTTAACTGCCGTTGCAACATCTGCAGTTACTGTACCCACTTTAGGATTTGGCATTAGTCCACGAGGGCCTAAAATTTGTCCAAGTGTACCAACAATACGCATAGTATCTGGAGTTGCAATTACGATATCGAAATTCATGTGGCCTTTTTTAACTTCATCAGCTAAATCTTCTAGACCAACAATATCAGCACCTGCAGCTCTAGCTGCTTCAGCTTGAGCACCTTGTGCAAATACAGCAACTCTTAGAGTTTTGCCTGTACCATGAGGTAGGACTAATGAACCACGAATCATTTGATCTGATTTGCGTGGGTCTACCCCTAAATTAACTGAAACATCAATTGATTCATCAAACTTTGCAGTTGCTGATTTTTTAACCATTTCAATTGCATCAACTAATGGATAAAGTTTTAGCTTATCGACATTTGCAAATACTTTTTGTCTTTTTGTTAATTTTGCCATAGCTTATTGCACCCCTTCTACTTCAAGACCCATACTACGTGCAGAACCCGCTATAGTTCTAACAGCAGCATCCATATCCGCAGCAGTAAGATCCGGCTCTTTAAGCTTTGCAATTTCTTCTAACTGCGCACGCGTAACTTTACCAACCTTATCAGAATGAGGCTTAGCACTACCTTTTTGTAGCTTAGCTGCTTTTTTAAGCAAAACTGTTGCTGGAGGAGTTTTTAATACAAAAGTAAAACTCTTATCTGAGTATGCAGATATAATAACCGGAATTGGAAGACCTGGCTCCATACTTTGAGTTTTAGCATTAAATGCCTTACAAAACTCCATAATATTAAGACCGCGTTGACCCAATGCAGGACCAACTGGAGGTGATGGATTTGCTTTACCAGCAGGAATTTGAAGCTTAATAAAGCCTATAACCTTCTTTGCCATTTTAGCACCTTATAAAAGTGGGTAAATCGTACGCCCTTTAAATAGCTATATTAGCTACCTAGCGCACTCCCCGATAAATAGAAAATTTTGAGCAGTGAATTATAGCATAAAGTCACAAAAAATGCAACATGTTTTTGAGATGTGTGATTAAATAGCACTCTTATTATTTCAAAATGGTTTTGGCATAAGAACTAACTCCTTGGAATAAGGCATTAGCGATTTCTTGTTGGAATTCTTGGCTTTGTAATTTAACCTCATCCCTGGGGTTAGAAATAAAAGCTGTTTCTACTAAAACTGAAGGAATGTCTGGCGCTTTTAGCACCGCAAAATTTGCCTGCTCTATCGCTTTATTATGTAATTTATGTACTTTAGCTATATTATTGAGCATTATACCCCCAAAATGATTACTTTGGCGTCTAGTCCAAGTTTGTGACATGTCCAAAAGAACTTTACGCACCGAAGTGCTTTGAGTCTTAAACGATGCCCCTCCAATTTGGTCAGAAGCATTTTGAGTAGAAGCTAACCATCTAGCAAAAGAACTAGATGCGCCTTTATCTGACAAAGTAAATACTGAAGAACCACTAGGCTCTGGTGATGTAAAAGCATCAGCATGAATAGAAACAAACAAATCAGCGTGGGTTTTTCTAGCAATAGCAACGCGAGTTCCCAATGGAATAAAAATATCATGGGTTCTGGTCATTTCTGCACGCATATAATCAGTCTGATTTATCATATCATAAAGTTTTTTCGCAATAGCTAATACTACATGCTTTTCTTTTGTTTTAAACATACCAATTGCACCAGGGTCTTCCCCACCATGCCCAGGATCTAATACAACAATAATTTTAGCTTTATTCTTATTATTAGATGGAACCTTAAAACTTGGATAACTATCACGTTTTGTATCTTGAGAAGATTCACTACTTAACTTTAGCATTGCCAATAAATCATCACTTAAGTCTTCTTGTTGGCTGATAGCACTAGCAGGATAGATGTCTAATAAATACCTATAGCTATATTCTATACTAGAGAATTTTATAGGATCTAACGATTGGGATTGCACTTTAATATTTTGTTTTAAATATAACACTATTCTAACAGTAGTTGGGTTAAACTGCCCTACTTTTATACCTTTAATAACTGGGTCGTTTGCCATTACTTGGGTATTTAGCTTTTTTAATAAATCATTTAAATGCACATTTGTAATATCAATAGCTAAACGATCTGGACTAGTCAGAAAAAAATATTTCACTTGTAGCTTGTGGCTTGTCTCTAAAATAACTCTGGTATATATATCAGATGGCCATACCCTAATTGCAATAAGATGATTTTGATTTAACTGCGTTGAGGTATCATTATTGATTTTGTTCTGCGTTGTATTATCTGCATATAATTTATTCAAAACTAAAGATATGCTACTTGCAAGACCTAGTTGAATAATCCGTCTACGAGTTTTGTTAACTTCTCCAGACATGTACTCCCTTCCTCAGTTATAGCTACAACCCGAATTGCTCTAGCTTCATCATTACCAATATCAATAGTAATTTTCCAATCTATTTTTGCAATTGCCATAGTTGCACGCTCTGCCCACTCAATAAAGCAGATGCTATTATACTTGATGTATTCATCAAACCCTAAATCAAACCACTCAATCTCATCACAAAAACGATATAAATCAAAATGGTAAATTTCTGTATCACCTACTTGATATGGCTCCACATAAGTAAAGGTTGGACTTTTTATTCTGCCTATAACCCCAAGTTCTTGTAAAATACTTCTTACTAAAGTAGTTTTACCAGCACCTAGATTTCCATTAAGAGCAATCACAAAATTTGGCGAAAGGCAAAGTGCAATATTTTTTGCAAAAATAGATATATCAGATAAGTTATTTATCTTAATCATTAGTTTAGAAATCATAGTAACCATTATTTTTATAAGATTTAAGTCTTGAATTATACCACAATAACTCAACAACCTTGTTTTTGGAGTTTTAAAAACACGCCTGTTCATAGATTCGAGTCAATAAGTGTGTTACCAATTTTTGTAGATATATTATCTAAGATAAGTATTAGTTGCCTTTATTTGTTGAATAAAATTCAAAAATTATGATTTTAGGTATGCCTTAGAGTTTTAAACAGTTAATATTCTATCATAAAAATACTGAACAGTGTCAATCTAAAATGAAGGCAATATTTCTTATTTTGCTACGAGATAGCATCAGGATAAACGCATCTTAATCAGCTGGTATAGTACTGTTACCCGATAGCTGTGATTCCCAACATAAATATTTTGCTCCAAAAATGTGAATTGGGAATCTAAAATGTTTTAAAGTGCATGGATTCCGTTTCACACGCAAGCGCGATGCACGCAATGACAACTATTGATTTTACGATGATTTTTTGATGCCTTTACCCTGGAGATAGCATGCAATAATTTTTATTTTCCCATTTTATGTGATACAATTACCTGAGAGTATATGCATGCAGGTGAGAATACTCACATATTACATAAAATATAAAGATATAAATTATCAAGGGGTTCTAAATGAATTATAAGTATTATATTAATGGAATAAGCTGTGCAAGCTGTATTCAAAAAATTAGCGCATTATTAACCAGTGAATTGAATGCATCTAATATTAATTTTAGCGCAAATAATAGCATTGTGGAATTTGAAAGTAGTATTTTAATCAACGTTAAGCAGTTGAATATGTCCTTAGCTAAAATTGGCAGTTATAGTGTGGGTACGGTTGCTATAGGGGACAGTGAGAAATCTGGGCCCATAAGCCTAGAAAATAAGTCATCCTATAAGCCGATTTATATAATTTTTACCTATTTAATTTTGGTAAACATTGTGATTAGTGCTGAGAGTATGCAGTGGAGTGGCTTCATGGCACACTTTATGGCAAGTTTCTTTTTAGTCTTTTCATTTTTTAAATTACTTGATTTAGAAGGTTTTGCTCGCGGATACTCATCTTACGATATAATTGCCAAGAAATTTTGGCGTTATGGTTACATTTATCCATTTATTGAACTCGGTTTTGGTTTGACCTACTTGATACTCCCTCACAACTTATATTTTAATTTGGCAGTATTTGTGATAATGCTAGTTTCTAGTATTGGTGTGATTAAAGCTAAACTCTCCAAACAGCAATTTGAGTGTGCCTGTGTTGGAACTTTCTTAAAAGTTCCGCTAGGGAGCGTTGCTATTATTGAAGATTTGTTAATGACAATAATGTCTTTGGTTATGATATTACAAATAATTCATTTATAATTTAAGCTTGATACATGAGACAAAATACAAGAGATAGCACCATGATTAGTTTATAATATTGTACATTCATTGTGATACCTTGCGTACATACTCTTGTGGTAGCAAGGTTGTGGCAATCTGATATAATCATGTAGTGAGAATAATTTAATAAAATTATAAGATTTCTCGTAATGAGGACTGAATAGTTATATTAAAACTATAAAATATAGGGAAATGAAATGAATAAAATTTTAACTAGTGAAGAACTTTTTAATGCTAATAAAATTGTGCCAGTCATCGTATTAAATGATATAGATAAAGCTATTTTGGTAGCTAATGCATTAAATGATGGTGGCATTAATGTTATGGAAGTTACTCTTAGAACACCTAATGCACTTCAAATAATTGAAAAATTAGCTAAAGAAGCCCCATATATAACCGTAGGTGCAGGAACGGTTCTTAGTGAAGACCAATACCATATGGCAGTAAAACATGGCGCAAAGTTTATTGTTTCTCCTGGGTTAACCCCTGAACTAGCCAAAGTAAAAGGCGTTTATAATGTACCATTTGTCCCTGGTGCTATAACCCCTACAGAAGTAATGTATGCATTGCAGTATGGCATCGATATTTTGAAATTTTTTCCAGCTGAAAGTTATAATGGTCATATGGCATTAAAATCTCTAGCAAGTGTCTTTCCTAAGGTTAAATTCTGCCCAACTGGTGGCATAAACCTAGAAAATGCGAATAAATACCTAAGCCTATCCAATGTGGTTGGAGTTGGATGCTCATTTATTGTTACCGAACAGTTAGTTGCACAAAATAACTTTGAAAAAATAACCGAATTGGCAAAAGCAGCAGCTGCATTATGCAAGCAATAAGAGTAAACAAGCAGAGTCTGACCGATTTGCCTAAAGATTTATACATATCTCCAGAAGCACTGCAAATTTTCTTAGAAATGTTTGAAGGACCTTTAGATCTTTTGCTTTATTTAATTCGTAAACAAAATCTTGATATTTTAACTATCCCAATTGCAAAAATTACAGATCAATATATTCTATATATAAATGCCATGGCAACTATAAATATTGATCTAGCTGCCGAATATTTATCTATGGCAGCAACTTTACTGGCAATAAAATCTCGTCTAATGCTCCCGCATCCACCGAAGCTTGAGGAAGAATATCTTGAAGAGACAAATCTTGATCCCAGGAATGAACTTATTAATAAACTAATTGAATATGAAAAAATAAAACAAGCCACAGCAGCTTTGAGTAATATCCCTACTGAAGGATACCATTATCGATGGTCAAATATTGAGGTAAACTCAAACTTAAATATACCACCTAACATTAAACCAGAAAATTTAAAAGATATCTGGCTTAAAATTTTACTACACTCAATTACCCAAAATACTAAGCATCGGATTAAACGTCAAGAATTATCTATTCGCGAATATATGACTAATATTCTTCGCAAATTATCAGGTAAAGATAAAATAACTTTTATATCTATATTCGACCAAAATCTAGGAGTAACCCATATTATTGTTAGCTTTATTGCTATTTTAGAACTTACAAAAGAAGGTTTAATTCAACTATCTATGTCAAAAAATGATATAATATTAGTTGCAAACTAAAAATATAGTTAAGTAAATTGAATGGCATACCTCATATGAATAACAACTTGGAGCTAATTCGTATCAAACAGGTAATTGAAGTTTGTCTGCTAACAGCTAATTCTCCGTTAAGTGTAGAGCAGATTGCTTTAGCTTTTGAGAAACAAGTTGAGATTAGCTTAATCGAAAAAATAATATTTAATTTATCTCAAGAATATGCAGAAAAAGGGCTAGAATTAATTCGTTTAAGCAATGGGTATCGTGTGCGATCAAAGGTTGAATTCCAAACATATTTGAATAAAATATATCAAGTAAAACCACCTAAATATTCACAATCAATTATGGAAACAATTACTATTATTGCATATAAACAACCAATTACTCGGGGTGAGATAGAAGAAATACGTGGTGTTACATTAAATAGCAGCTCTATTCAAACATTGTTTGATAGAGAATGGATTGAAGTAATCGGTACTAAAGAAGTACCAGGTAGACCAGAACTACTTGCAACAACAAATAAATTCCTCGATGATTTAGGAATTATATCGTTACAAGAGCTTCCACCTATACCAACCATTGACAATGCTCATATTGAGCAGTAATAAATAAGGAGCATTAATGCAACAAAAACCTTTATTAGAATTTCCATGTTTATTCCCAATAAAAATTATGGGAATAAATAACCAAGATCTTATCCCTGAAGTTATTGCCATTATCTCTGCCAATTGTGCTAATTTTGATATGAATAAAGATATAATGATAAAGCATAGTAAAAATAATAAATATATTTCTATTACTGCAACTATCATGGCAAACTCACAAGTCCAGCTAGATAATATATACCTAAGCTTAAATAAACATGAACTAGTGAAAATTACATTATAAATGACAGAGCATAATAATTTTTCTATTAAAAGTTTTGGTATTTGTGATTATCAAAAAATATGGAATGAAATGCAACAATTTACCGAAAATCGTCAAGATAATACCTTAGATGAGTTTTGGGTATTACAACATAATCCAGTTTTTACGCTAGGACTTGCTGGCAAACAAGAACACTTGCTTTTTACCAATCATGGGATACCAATTATTAATTGTGACCGTGGAGGTCAGGTAACTTATCATGGACCAGGACAACTTATAGTATATATAATGCTAGATCTAAAACGTGCTAATCTGTCAATACGAGAATTGGTTATGCGAATTGAAAATGGAGTAATACAATATTTAGCAAAGTATAGCATCTATGCAACTGGGAATAGGGATGCCCCAGGAGTATATGTAAATGGTAATAAAATTGCCTCTATGGGGCTAAAAGTACGCAAGGGATGCACTTACCACGGGCTTAGCTTTAATGTTGCAATGGATACAACCCCATTTGGTTATATTAATGTGTGTGGGTATTCTGGTTTAAAAGTTGCACAACTGAAAGAGTTTATACAAATAAACTCAATAGAAGAAGTAGCATTAGAAGTAGTAAGATGCCTTACAGACTCAGTATACCAATAAGTAGTTACGTAATCATTACTAAATAATGACTTGTTACAACGTTTAATTTTTAGAGTAAAGATAAGAACATAAAATGGCAAAAATTCAATTTACAAAAATGCACGGCCTTGGAAATGATTTTGTAGTAATCGATAACACTACCCAGAATATAAATTTAACTACTGCTGATATTAGTTTTATATGTGACCGTAAAATCGGAATTGGATGTGATCAACTATTATTAATAAAGCTTATGGATGAAGCAACTCACTGTTACCAATACCGCGTATTTAACTCTGATGGCAGCGAAGTAGAACATTGTGGTAACGGTGCTCGCTGTGTAGTTCAATATGTATCTAAACATCACAAAATCGATAGCATGCCAATTATTTTACATACTCAAAACCGCGTAATCACAGGTATTGCTAACAAAAAAACGTCTGTTTCTACGATAAGTATGGGAACCCCTGTTTTTATGCCAGAAGAAATCCCCTTTATTCATAAATATCATAAAGATAACATTTATGAACTAAAATTTGATAGCTTCCATATTATATGTGGCTTAGTATCAATGGGCAACCCACATGTAATTGTTAAACTATATAGTGAACAAGAACTTGAAGACACTAAAAATCTTGAAGAGATAGCTAAGGCAATTCAACACTCAAAATATTTCCCTGATGGGGTTAATGTGAATTTTTACTTCAAACTAACAAATAATAGTATAAAACTAATAACCTATGAAAGAGGCTCAGGATTTACTTTGGCTTGTGGAACTGGATCTTGTGCTACTGCCGCATATGGAATTCTACAAAATGAATTAGATAATATCGTAACAGTTTCAACTCTAGGTGGTGATATATTAATTGAATGGGATCAAAAAAATGAATTAAAAATGACAGGTGGAACAAAAGAAGTATATCAAGGTTCTTTTAGCCTATGAGCATTAATCTAGTATTGCCTGGTCTTCTTTGGTATAATATTGAAGATTCAAAATATTTATATCCTATGCTTAAAATAGATAACTTTAAAAAATTAATAAAAAAATCATCGGTAACTATACATAAATTTGGCTATAGTGATTTAATATATAACAAGTTGTTTGATAATAATATTAATGGTTCTTTAGCTAATTTTTTAGTAAAAAATCAAAACATCTCTGATAAATATACTACTTTTTTAGTTGCACAACCCACTAATTTACGTGTACAAAATGATGGATTAACACCCACTGAGCCAGAGTCACTGCAGCTAACATCTGTGGAAGAACATAGTATAATAACGATTATAAATAATCACTTTAACCACGAAATTAAAGTATATTATGTAACGAATAACCTGTGGCTAATTGGTTTAAATTTTAGTTTGGCTAATAGTACGTTTTATCCAATTGTAGATATGCTTGGTGAAAATATTGATGACTACCTACCTCATGGAGAGCATAACATTTTATTTAGTAAAATACTAAATGAAATTCAAATGCTCCTACATGATTTAGATATTAATAAAAACCGTAAAAATAATGGAGATCTTCCAGTTAATAGTATATGGATGTGGGACAAACAAATTATGCCATTAGATTTTTTGAATCAAGAAACTACCTCTGTAGAAACCACATTAGTTAATACTTTATATTACCCATGCTGCTACCGTGATAGCAGTAATTGGATAACAAATATTGAAACGCTTGATGTAGATATCGCAAAAACATTAAATCAACAACTTTATAGCGGTAAAATAAAAATCTTACGCTTATTTATTCCAAGAAAAAATGATACTATTGAAATAAAACTCACCTACAGAAGTAAATATAAATTCTGGAAAAACAACAACTTTTATAAAATAATTAAGGATGCACTATGAAATTCAATCTAAAAGACGCTCTAAAAAAAATGATGCGGGTAGCCCCAGAACAAAAACCAACCTCTCCTACAAAAAGTAACAAAGCGAAACGTGGTGGATCTAACAATAATAAAGATGAGGCTACAACACACTCATCAAGAACCAAACACAATAGACATAACGAAAAAGACAACTACTCCACACGTCCCAATAGAAACAAATCAGATGAAAGTGATACAAGATCATCCCCACGAAGAAATGACGAACGAACTAAAAGCCCTATACGTACAACTAGAAGTAGACCTGAAACAAATGGTACGACCACCAACTCAAGAAGAAATAATGAATGGAGTAAGAGTAGTCCTACACTTACAACTAGAGGTAGACCTGAAACAACCGGGACAACTACAACTTCCAGAAAAAATGATGAGTGGACTAAAAGCCCTATACGTAATACCAGAAGAAACCCTGATGAGGCTCCTAAAAGAGAAGATAGAAACAGTTACAACCCTCGTGGTTCGGTATCTGACTCTAGAGCTGAACACCCGATTATTCGTGCTAAAAAAAATAAATTATTAAAACCTAATTTACAACAAAAAATCACAGCTAAAAAAATTAGAGAAGAACGCGTTATATTAAATGAAGATGAATCAGTTAGGATTAGTAAGGCTCTTTCCATGTCTGGAGTTGGTTCAAGACGTCATTGTGACGAACTAGTAAAAAATGGTGATGTTACGATAAACGGCAATACTGCTGTTTTAGGACAAATCATTGTTCAAAAAGACCGCGTTGAGGTATATAAAAAACCGATTAAAGTTAAATGGGCAGATAGACTTGCACGTATTATTATCTATCATAAACCAGAAGGTGAAATCATATCACGCAATGACCCTGAAGGTCGTGTATCTGTATTTGATAAAATAGCACTGCTTAAAAATAAGCGTTTTATTTCAATTGGACGTCTAGATTATAATACTAGTGGACTTTTAATTTTTACCACCTCTGGTGAATTGGCTAATCATTTTACTCATCCACGTTATGAAGTAGAACGTGAATATTCGGTGCGTATTTATGGAAATGAATTAACCAAAGAACAAATACAAGAGCTAAAGACTGGAATACAATTAGAAGATGGTATGGCTAGCTGTTTGGAAGTTATGAAATTAGATAGTCAAGATGAAGATAGCAAAAACCATTGGTATAAGATAATTATTAAAGAAGGTCGTAACCGTGAAGTTAGGCGTATGTTTGAACATTTTGAAGTTACAGTTAGTCGTTTAATGCGCACTCGATTTGGTCCAATTGCACTACCCCCAAGATTAAAACGTGGGCAATATTACGAACTAAATGAAATGGAAGTTTCACAAATTATGCATAAATTTGGTTTAAATATTGCAGGTACAACACGCTATGTAGCAAAAGTACGTTAAAAAACGTCATCATCAAATAAATAATTCCTAATTTATACTATTAAGTTATATTAGGAGTTATTTCTTAAATCTAAAACTCCAACATCCAAAAAGCCCATTGCCCAAAAAGACACATTATTGTAAAATAACTGTACAAAATGTATAATATATATACATTAATGTGACCTATTTGGGAATGTGGATATGATTGGTAATAAACAACCTATAAATAAAATATTGGGTACTAAACCAACATTAGCTAAAACAGTTGATGTTCAAGCAAATAGAGCAACTTCTAGTAAATTATTTAATGCTCAAGCACCTAAAACAAATACTAAAGCAATTACAATTAATGATGTTATATTAAAATCTAAGAATATATATATTAAATTACCATCAAAAAATGAAGTAACTGAGCAGCAATTTAACTCAGACCTTAAAGATTTTTTAAATAATCCAACTTCTTTTATTAAAAAATCTCCGCAAAAAAACATATATATTTTAGAAATAATGAAATTACTACCTTCAGATTATAAGCTTGATACGCCAAATCTCTCAAAAATTGATTTAACTGAAATCACACTAGTTAAAAAAGGGGTTTTGCAGAATATTTTAGGATTGCCAAAAGAAAACCAACCTAACTTATCTAAACTTAATTTATCTAAGCTAAACCCTTTAAATATAGAAGTCTTAAAAAATACTTTGGAGTTGCCACAAGATAAGCAACCTAGATTCTCCACCCTTGATTTAGCAAAAGCAAAAATAAAATTAACTAATGAGCTATTGCAACAAATTATGACTTTACCTAAAATAAATCAGCCGACTCTAAGTAGTTTTGATGGATTAGATCTTTCTAATATTGATGTATCATCTCTGAAACTGGGAGATAAGCTTTCTTTTGATAAAACAAATTTTTCTAATTGTATAATTAACACTAAAGATTTTAAAAATATCTTTCCTGTTTTGAATAAATCCGCATATTCTAAAATAGAAAAAGTAAACCTATTTGGCAGTTTTGAAGATATAGAACCTATTTTACCTCATTTAATAGAATCTAATGTAAAGATAAATTTATCTAATCTTACAATTTCTAAGGCTATTGATGATGATGATAGTCTTGAGAAAATAGCAAATTTACCAAGTAATCTTAAACCAAATTTATCTACTTTAAGACTCAAGACTTCGCTTACAATTGAGCATTTTTCATATAATTTAGAATTAATTACAAAACTTGCTGGAAATTCTACATTATTACTCGAGGTGCCTAAAGTATATAGCACAGATTCATTAGATAGATATTTTAATCATATTAACAATCCTGAATCAGACAGTTTATTAACTATTATAAATTCAATAGATCAGCAATATTCAGATTTAAAAATTAATCTGATGAAACAAGTCCTAAACTCTCTAAAAGATACCGATATATCAACAGTTGCTAAGCCATTTGAAGACATTTTATATAATAACTCTATCTATTTGGAAGATAAGACTATTCATGATTTTATTGTAAATAAATTATTGCCTAAAAAAATTGAAGAGGCTCAGGTTAAACGTATAGAACTACATGTGACAGAGATTAATATTTTATTAAGCAATATTAATTTTAAAGATGAAAATGATAAGAAAAAATTCATGTTAGAAAATAGTAGTCTAATTAATCAATTAATTTATTGCGGCAGAAAATCAGAAAATCAAAAACTACAAGATACGATTATGACATTAGAAACACAATATTTAAACATACCTGAAATATTAATAATTAAAGAGGAGTTGGATTCTGTGTTCTTTTCTTTCGATCCAAATGATACATTAATCTTTATTGAACCCAAGAAAAATGAGCATTTTGCAATAAGTCAAAAATATTATGAACAATGGCTAATGAATATAGACTCTGGTACGGAGGTTTCTGAAGCTTATTGGTTTAAAGACAAAGTTAATGAGAATATTGTAAATCCTCGTGAATTGTTTAAAACATTTAAATTATTTGAAGCAAATTATTCTTTTATCGAGAATAGTAAAAAGTTTGGTAACTTTATTAAACTATTAAATCTTGGCAATCTAGAAGTCCATTTTTTGACTGCTATACAACAAAAGTCTTATGTGCATAAACTAATTGAAAAAAATGAAGAGCCATTAATTCCAATTTTTGATAAGTTTGTGGAAAATGATATTTTATCATCAGGAAAGACAGCAACAAATATAAAAATTACAGAGAACCATTTTAATAAAATTATCCAAACATTTGACATTAAAGATACAAAGGAACAAGCTAAACTATTTTTATCTTTGTCCACAGTTTTTACCAAATTTAGCTCCAGTGGTATTTTTGGAACAGAATATAATAGCCCGCTTACACTTAGAAACTATGCCTTAGCACTACTGTATAAAGCTAATGAACTTGATAATACTCTCATTCCAAATCGTAAAGAGGATTGGGAAAACAGGCTAACTGGGTTATATAAAACATTTTCATGTACAGCTATTTTATTTCTTATAATGATTGAAGAGTGCAAAAAAAAATGTCCAGACATGCTGCATCAAATGTTACCTACAGCTTGGAGTTAACAAGTTACCACCTAAGTGGTCATCCTGAATTTCACACTCGTGTGTTATTTCAGCATGACAAAAGACTATAAACTCTATATGATTTATTTGCGGGATACTTCTAAAACTCCCTGTACAACAAATATCTTGTTAATTAGCCATGCAAAATTAAACTCTGCACCTTTAATCTGTAAAGTAAATACCATAAAAGCCTTGTTATTCCTACATACGGTTCTAAGACCCCCAATATGTAGCTTTTCAATAGAAAATAAATCTGTTAAGTCACGCAGTAATCCAGAACGATCATTTGCAATTACTTCTACATCTGCATTAAATATAGAAGTTTTTACTGAATCCCCCCAAGTTACATTGACTACTTTATTTGGCACTATTTTTGCTTGGCGTTTTAATCCTTTACAGCTACTGCGATGAATCGCTACTCCATTTCCTTGAGTTACAAATCCTATAATACCGTCTCCGGGGACTGGCTTGCAACATTTAGCAATATGCGTTACAATTCCTGATACTCCATCAACTAAAATTCCAGCAAACTGTTTGCTACCCTTAACTTCTACTAGAGGATTTACCATTGAAAAGTTTAGGTCGCTAACTTCTAGTTCTTTTTCAGGAATTACTTTAGTCATTAGTTTATTTATTGCTTGACGAACTGCCTGCGGAGCAAGATCTCCACGACCTAAGTCTACACACAGCACCTTCTCATTTTCATAACCTAATTTAGATACAATTTCTGCTATTGTTGGCCTAATATTAGATGGGAATTTTGAAACTTCACGATCAAAAATCTCGCTACCAGATTCTAGAAACTCTTCATTATTCTGATTACGAATATGCCGCCTAATATGGCTTATAGCTTTGGAACTTTTAACCCACCCCTCATGAAGCCAGTTGATACTAGGACCACCTACTTTTACTGTTAGAATCTCTACCCTCTGACCATTTTGTAATGGAGTAGAAAGAGGCATAATTGAACCATCAACCTTTGCTCCACGGCATTTATTACCTACATCGCTATGTACTGCATATGCAAAATCAATTGGAGTAGAGCCACGAGGTAGTGATACCACTCTACCATTTGGAGTTACTACATATATAGTATCGCTAAAGATTTCATTCTTAAAAATATCCGCAATATCTTTACGCTCAGTTAGCTCTTCTCGCCAATCAAGTAATTGTCTTAGCCACGCAACTTTTTCTGCAAATAAGTTAGTATTACTATTAGCATGCGTGTCACCAAATTCTTTATATCGCCAATGTGCAGCAACACCATACTCGGCATGATCATGCATAGCAAAAGTTCTAATTTGAATTTCTACCACCTTATTCTCTGGACCAATCACGCAAGTGTGCAAACTTTGATAATTGTTGGATTTAGGATTTGAAATATAATCATCAAATTCCCCTGGAATTGGTGAATACTTGGTATGTACAATACCAAGTATAGTATAGCAATCTCTGACTTCTGGAACTAAAACCCTTAATGCTCTAATATCATATAAATCATCAAAATCATAGTTCTTTTTTTTCATCTTACGCCAAATAGAATATATGTGTTTTGCCCTACCTGTTACTTGGTAATCGGTAATCCCACTTTGTTCCATTTGTCCACTTAAGAACTCTTTTATTCTATCAATATAATCTAAACGCTCCTGCCTAGTTTCATCAAGTAGATTTGCAATCCGTTTATATTGTTCTGGGTGTAAATATTTAAAAGATAGGTCTTCTAGTTCCCATTTTATCTGCCATACCCCTAACCTATTAGCTAATGGCGAAAAAACCTCTACTGTCTCAATTGCAATTTTCTTTTGCATTTCTAAATCTTGGCAAGATTTTAAATTAAGCATTAACTCACCGCGACCCACCAAGACAATGAGAACCACCCGAATATCACTTGCCATAGCAAGTAACATCTTACGAATAGTTTCTATTTGTTCTTTTTTTTCATCCTCAGGCACCACATCAGCTAATGCACCAAGCTTACGGATTTGAGTAACCCGGTTGACACCTTCAATTAATTCTGATACTTTAGAATCAAAACCAAGCAACTCTTCTTTCCAATTATGGCAGAATTTAGGCAAAGCAAAAAGTATAGTTGCAATAATTGCATCAGGAAATAAATGGAGTTGGGAAACAGTATTTGCACAAGTCAAAGCATGTAGCAATAAGTCTACATTGGTAGGATAAAACTTCTTATCTTTATAATAAACTTCTGCAATTGAAATAGCCTGAGCAAATAGTTCTAATTCTGGAGCCGCAAAATGTTCTTTTTGATTGGATAACCATGAATTTATATCACTAAAACTTTGTTTAACAGTAACCATATATATACTCTACTAGACATGCTTCAAATAAGAATTTTACTACATATTAGTACAGTTGTGCTTTATAGTTTTGAAAATCATTAGGCAAATCCATGCACATCGGTAAATAGTAACTATTACGTATCATTCATAAATTCCTTTTCTATATCCAATTCTAACTGCAATAATAAATAACTCCGTATTTAGTTTTACATGTATTACATTATTTATACACTTATTCAAAATATTTTGTTTATTAAATATTATTCATATCTATTTCTGTTCCATTATATATTTAATAAAATTAGTTAATTGCCAAACCACATAACTATCTATAAACTCTACTACATCAGAATCTCTATTGGGTATAGAAATTTTATCAGAGTATACGATTTTGTTATGAATATAACCATTAACTTGAACTTTTATTATATTATCATTAATTTCTTTATCTATATTAAAATAATCTATATCAAATTGATAACTATTGCTAAAACTATTCTCTAAAATTATTTTAGGGTTATCGGATAAAACTGAAGGTAGAATATTTTTTATGTTATTGACTATAGCTATTTGACTACCAAATTTGGTGATTACATTATTAAATACAGCAAAAGTATTTGAATTATCTTTACTAATTAAATTATGCTTTACTAGCGTTTCTAAATCATTAATAAACTTAATTACAGTTTCTGATTCTGTATTAACTTGAACTTTGATATCTACATATGGATAACTCCAACGATACCCAATTTCAATTTCTTTATCTAACTTATGCTCTTGTGCTAGTGCTTCTACTGATAGCCCAATTTGACTTTCAGACAAACCCAATGTTTTCCAGATATAAAGTTTTGATAAATTAAAATAATTACCACCTCTAAGCTCAGGTAATACATATAATTCAAACATTGGAATACACTCTTTAGGTGGACCAGGTAACATAAAAATTTGCTTGCCTTGAAATTCTAATTTACAACCACAAGCCGTACCATTATTATTAATTAGTAGTTGCGCCCCCTCAGGGAATAAAGCTTGTTGTTTATTATTTTCGGCAATAGATATATTAAACTTATTTAAGCGATTTTGCACATGTTCCCAAGCTTCCTTAATAAAGATTAACTCTTTATTAACTGCTTGACCTAAAGCGAATCGGGTATTATCATCTGAAGTAGGTCCTAGCCCACCAGTTATTATTAATGCATCTGAATTATTAAGTAGATAAGTAATTGCATTTTTAATCTCATGCTTATTATCTGAAGTTTGAATTATTTGATAAATCTCACCACCATTTTTTGAAATTTGTTGCGCTATATTATTACTATTGCTATCAATCAAATCACCTGAAATAATTTCTTTACCAGTAGATAATAATGATATTGTTTTTTTGGGAGATATATTAGCTGTAATGTTATTTAAAATTTCTTGTGCCGCTTGGGAAATAGCCACTTTAGTTTGTTTCATTTTAAACCTATAATAATTTATAAAATTCTTATTTAGCCTAAATTATAGCTTATAACCTCTA